>Ga0070658_10000092_pt1 | contig 81151 bp, 90 predicted proteins | sample KBSC13metaG_FD_64664 | JGI IMG/M metagenome (GOLD analysis project Ga0070658, IMG submission 64664) | Corn rhizosphere microbial communities from Kellogg Biological Station, Michigan, USA - KBS C1-3 metaG | ecosystem: Host-associated > Plants > Roots > Rhizosphere > Soil ...
CACAACCTCGCGAACGCGTGGTTCGCGTCGTTCGCGGGCGTGGCCGGGCAGAAGCCCCGGTTCGTCACCGTGATCATGGTCGACCGTGGTGGCCAGGGTGGCGTCGTGGCGGCCCCCGCGGTGCGCAAGGTGTGGGACGCGGTGTTCGGGCTCGAGCACCACAAGGCCGCGTTCCCGACCGGCGCGCCGCCGCGCACACTGCCGCGGGTCGGGCCGCCGGTCAGCGCCCCGACCGGTCACGGCGGCTCGGGTGCGAAGGCCTCGCCGTCGCCGTCGTCCTCCTCGCTCGGGGCCCTCGGTCCGGTGACATTGCCACCTGCCGATGTCGTCGTACGACGGCGGGTCGGGGCGCTATGACCGACTGGACGCAGACGCGCACGTCGCCGTACGGGCGGCGGCGGGAGTCTCTGCGCGAGCGCGCGCTGGACCGCGAGTCGCCGCTGCGGCGGCTGGACTGGGTGCTGCTCGCCGCTGTCGCCTGCCTGTGCGCGCTGGGCGCGCTGCTCGTGTGGGGCGCCACCAAGCCGGAACAGGAGTCGCTGGGGCTGGACCCCAATGCCTTCCTGAAGAAGGACCTCCTCAACATCGCCATCGGGGTCTGCCTCGGATCGGTGGCGGCGATCGTCGACTACCGCACCATCCGTGCCTACGCGCCGGTCGTCTATCTCGCTTCGGTCGTCGGGCTCGTGGCTGTGCTGGTGCCGCACGTCGGCGCCACGATCAACGGCTCGCACTCCTGGATCCCGATCGCGGCCGGGTTCGAGGTGCAGCCGTCCGAGTTCTCCAAGATCGCGATCATCGTGCTGATGGCGATGCTGCTGGGGGAGCGCGCCGACGGCGCTCGTGCGCCCGATGACCGGGACGTCTGGCTGTCGCTCGCGATCTGCGCGCTGCCCGTGCTGCTGATCCTCAAGCAGCCTGACGTCGGCACGATCATGGTGCTGGCCTTCGTGATCTTCGGCATCATCTCGATGAGCGGCGTCTCCGCGAAGTGGGTCGTCGGGCTGCTGCTCACCGCCCTCGTGGTCGCGCTTGTGATCGTGCACCTGCATCTGCTGAAGCAGTACCAGATCGACCGGCTCACCAACTTCACGAACCCGACCAAGGACACCCAGGGATTCGGCTACAACACCCATCAGGCCCGCATCGCGATCGGCTCCGGCGGGCCGTTCGGTGAAGGCCTGTTCCACGGCACGCAGACCAACGGGCACTTCGTGCCCGAGCAACAGACCGACTTCGTCTTCACGGTGGCCGGAGAGGAACTCGGGTTCGCCGGCGCCGGGCTGCTCATCCTGCTCGTCGGCGTGGTGCTCTGGCGCGGACTGTCGATCGCGGCGCGCGCGGAGGACGCCTTCGGCACGCTGGTCGCCGTCGGCATCGTCTGCTGGCTCGGCTTCCAGGCGTTCGAGAACATCGGGATGACGGTCGGCATCATGCCGGTGACCGGGTTACCGCTGCCGTTCGTCTCCTACGGCGGCTCGTCGATGTTCGCGGTCATGCTCGCGGTCGGCCTGTTGCAGAACGTGCACATGCGCTCACGCTCGTAGTTGGTTCAGCGCTTTCGGCCGAACATCGCGAGCAGTCGGGTCTGCTGGTCGGCCTCGGCGGGCACGTCGATCGGGGCGGCGAACATGCCGCTCGCCGCGAGCATCTCCTTCTGCGGTTCCGCCGTCTCCCAGGCGAACTTCACCAGGTTCGCGTCCAAGGTGTCGTCGGCCCCGATGCCGCGGGCCAGGTCCCACGCGTGCACGGTGAAGTCGATGGTCATCTGGCCGACGTAGTCGCCGCCCGGCACGTCGCCGTACGACAGGTGCACGGTCCGCTCCAGCACACCGGGTGCGCGCGCGGCCTGCGTCGAGGCGGCGGTCGCTTCGTCGTACGCCGTCTTCGGGTCGGAGCCGAGCAGGTCACCCTCGAACTGGTCGCCGACCTCCTCGAGCGTCGCCCCGGCGAGCAGCGGCGGCGCCCACCGCGCCTCGTAGACGAGGTGGTTGACCAGCGCGCGCACGTCCCAGTCCGTGCACGGCGTGCCGTTTCCCCAGGCGCCGTCGCCGACCTGGTGCACGAGGGCGCCGAACTGACGCTGCGCTCGGCCGAAGAGATCCGCTAGCTCCGTCATGGCGGAAACGTAGTCTGGTTAGCCGTGCCTGTGGAGTCCTTGTTCGCAAGGCTGGAACCGGTCCTGCCGCGTGTGCAGAAACCGATCCAGTACGTCGGCGGCGAATTGCACGCGGTCGTCAAGGATTGGGACGCCCCAGACGGCAGCCCAGTGGTGCGCTGGGCGCTGATGTATCCGGACGCCTACGAGGTCGGGTTGCCCAACCAGGGCGTGCAGATCCTCTACGAGCTGCTCAACGAGCGCGACGACACGCTGGCGGAGCGCACCTACAGCGTGTGGCCGGACATGGAGTCGGTCATGCGCGAGCAGGGCATCCCGCAGTTCACCGTCGACGCGCACCGGCCGGTCGCCGCCTTCGACGTGCTGGGGGTCAGCTTCGCCACCGAGCTCGGCTACACCAACCTGCTCACCGCACTCGACCTGGCCGGCATCCCGCTCGCGGCCGCCGACCGGGGGAGTGAGCACCCGCTGGTCATCGCCGGCGGGCACGCCGCCTTCAACCCCGAGCCGATCGCCGACTTCATCGACGCCGCCGTCCTCGGCGACGGGGAGCAGGCCGTGCTGCGGATCACCGACATCATCCGGGACTGGAAGCGCGATGGCTGCCCGGACGGGCGCGCGGGCCTGCTGGTGCGGCTCGCCGCCGACGGCGTCGTCTACGTGCCCGCGTTCTACGACGTCGACTACCTGCCGGACGGGCGGATCCAGCGGGTGGTGCCCAGCCGCACCGGGATCCCGTGGCGGGTCGCCAAGCACACGGTCATGGACCTGGACGAGTGGCCCTACCCGAAGAAGCCGCTGGTGCCGCTGGCCGAGACGGTGCACGAGCGCTACAGCGTCGAGATCTTCCGCGGCTGCACCCGGGGCTGCCGGTTCTGCCAGGCCGGGATGATCACCCGCCCGGTGCGGGAGCGGTCGATCACGACGGTCGGCGAGATGGTGCAGAAGGGCATCGCCGCGACCGGGTTCGAGGAAGTCGGGCTGCTGTCGCTGTCCAGCGCGGACCACTCAGAAATCGGGGCCATCGCCAAGGGGCTCGCCGACCGCTACGAGGGCGAGCAGGTGTCGCTGTCGCTGCCGTCGACCCGGGTGGACGCGTTCAACGTCACGCTGGCCAACGAGCTGACCCGGGGTGGCCGCCGGGCCGGGCTCACCTTCGCCCCTGAGGGCGGCAGCGAGCGCATGCGCCGGGTGATCAACAAGATGGTCACCGAGGAGGACCTGATCCGCACGGTCGCGACCGCCTACGGCAACGGCTGGCGCCAGGTGAAGCTCTACTTCATGTGCGGCCTGCCGACCGAGACCGACGACGACGTGCTCCAGATCGCGGAGATGGCGCGGCACGTGATCCAGACCGGACGTGAGGCGGCCGGGCGCAAGGACATCCGCTGCACGATCTCGATCGGCGCGTTCGTCCCCAAGCCGCACACCCCGTTCCAGTGGGCGGCGCAGCTGGACTGGGAGACGGTGGACCGGCGGCTACGGGCGCTGAAGGGCACCGTGATGGCGGACAAGAACTACGGCCGGTCGATCGGCATCCGCTACCACGACGGCCGGCCCTCGATCATCGAGGGACTGCTCTCGCGTGGCGACCGGCGGGTCGGCGGCGTGATCCGCCGGGTCTGGGAGCAGGGCGGCCGCTTTGACGGCTGGAGCGAGCATTTCAGCTTCGAGCGCTGGTCGGCAGCCTGCGACGAGGTCTTCGACGGCACCCCTGTCTCGCTCGACTGGTACACGACTCGCGAGCGGCAGCAGTCCGAGGTGCTGCCCTGGGACCACCTCGACGCCGGCCTGGACAAGGACTGGCTCTGGGCCGACTGGCAGGACGCAGTGTCTGGCGCTGAAGTCGAGGACTGCCGCTGGACCCCCTGCTACGACTGCGGGGTCTGCCCCTCGATGCAGACAGAGACCCAGATCGGCCCCACCGGCCGCACGATGCTCCCGCTCACCCCGGTCTGATGCGGCCCTCTTTCGTGATCATGGCGTTTTCAGCGCTTTTCGACCGCGATCATGGCGTTGTATGCCTGCGAACGCCATGATCACGAAGGGATAGGCGGTGTCCAGGCAGCCGGAGGGGCCTCCTCCGCCGCCGGTCGTCCAGCGGCTGCGGGTGCGCTACGCCAAGCGGGGGCGGCTCCGGTTCACCTCGCACCGTGACTTCGCCCGCGCGTTCGAGCGGGCGCTGCGGCGCGGCGAGGTGCCGATGGCCTACTCCGCGGGGTTCTCGCCGCACCCCAAGGTCTCGTACGCCGGGGCCGCTCCGACCGGAGTCGCCTCCGAGGCGGAATACCTGGAGATCGGCCTGGCCGAGGAACGCGACCCGGAGGCGGTGCGAACCGCGCTGGACCAGGCGCTGCCGCCGGGCCTCGACATCGTCGAGGTCGTCGCAGGCGGCCCGCCACCGCTGGCCGAGCGGATCGAGGCATCGCACTGGCGGATCGAGCTGCCCGGCGTCACTGCCGATGAGGCTCGAGCAGCCGCCGGCGCGCTCCTCGCGGCCGCCGAGGCGCCGGTCGACAAGATCACCAAGGACGGCCGGCGCACCGTCGATGCGCGTGCTCCGATCGTGCTGATGCGCGTGTCGTCGGCGCCCGACCCGTCCGACGCCGGTGCTTGTGCGATAATTGACGTGGTCGTTCGACACGCAACACCCACCGTGCGACCCGACGACGTCCTGACGGCGCTCCGCCAGGTAGGCGCTCTGTCGACGCCCGTCACGCCATTCGTGACGAGGTTGGCGCAGGGCCTGCTCGGCGCCCCGCCGCCCGTGGACGATGAGCCGATAACGCTTGTCGACCCGCTGCGCGAGGTCGTCGAACCATAGGCTTCCGCCGACCCGCAGGCTCGAGCTCCCGCGATCGGCGGCACGAACCGGCCCCCGGTCGAGCGCTCATGGCGCACCCGGAGGCGGACGGGAGAACCCCGCGCATGCTCGATGACGAGCGCACCACCACATCCGAAAGTTCCGGCGGAGAAACCCCCGCTCCGGCGGGCGCAACCGAGCCCGCGGCGCCCAAGAAGGCGACTCGCAGCCGCAAGAAGGCGGCCGCCGCGCCTCCCGCGCCCACCGCGGACTTGTCAGCAGCACCTGACCCCGGTGGGTCACCTGACGCTGACAAGTCGGAGGCGACGCCGGCGAAGAAGACCACAAGTGCCCGCAAGCGTCCGACGAAGGCCAAGGCTGCAGCCGAGGTTAAGACTGTTTCGGCGGCGGTGTCCGAACCGGTCGCAACCTCAGAGCAGGCCTCAGTTCCGGCGGCGGTCTTCCAGGCGCCGCCGGCGGCCGAGCCGGCAGCGAAGCCGGCCCGCAAGCGGGCCGCGAAGAAGACGGCCGCCGCTAAGGCGACGGCCGCCGAGGCCGTCGAGGCGCCGGCACAGGCGGAGCCCAGCGCCGCCACCTCATCCGAGCCCCCATCCGAGGCGCAGGGCGAACCGGGGGCCAGCGAGCCTGCGGCGCCCACCGGCGCCCGGCGCCGGCGCGGACGGCGGGGCCGCGGTCGCGGCGGCGCCGGCGACGCGGGATCGGCAGAGGCCGGTTCGGCAGAGGCCGGTTCGGCAGAGGCCGGTTCGGCAGAGGCCGGCGAGGACTCCGTCGAGGCCGACGAGACCGAGCTGGTGAGCGTCGAGGAGATCCGCGACACGGAGCCGGCAGACGCCGGCGAAGCGGCAGCGGAGGTCGACGAGGACGAGGACGAGGCCGCAGAAGGCGGCACCGGGACCCGCCGGCGCCGCCGGCGTCGGCGGCGCCGCTCCGGCGGCGGCGGTGGCGGTGACGGTGACGCAACGCCGGAGGACGCCGTCGAGGAGGACGGGGTCGAGACCGTCGTCCACGTCCGCGAACCGCGGAAGAAGACGACACGGCCGGCCGACGACGACGGCCGGACCGGCGACGTGAAGGGCGTCAAAGGGTCGACGCGGCTGGAAGCCAAGCGGCAACGCCGCCGCGAGGGCCGCGACACCGGCCGGCGACGCCAGCCGATCATCACCGAGGCGGAGTTCCTCGCCCGGCGCGAGTCGGTGGAGCGGGTGATGGTCGTGCGACAGACGGCCGACCGCACCCAGATCGCGGTCCTTGAGGACGGGATCCTCGTCGAGCACTACGTCGCCCGCAAAGACCACACCGCGATGGTCGGCAACGTCTACCTCGGCAAGGTCCAGAACGTGTTGCCGAGCATGGAGGCGGCGTTCGTCGACATCGGCCGTGGCCGCAACGCGGTTCTCTACGCAGGCGAGGTCAACTACGACGCCAGCGCCCTCGACGGACGCCCGCCGCGGATCGAGCAGGCACTCAAGAGCGGCCAGTCGGTGCTGGTCCAGGTCACCAAGGACCCGATCGGGCACAAGGGCGCCCGGCTGACCAGCCAGGTCAGCCTGCCCGGCCGCTACATGGTCTACGTGCCGGACGGGCGGCTGTCCGGCATCAGCCGCAAGCTGCCCGACACCGAGCGCAGCCGGCTCAAGGGGATTCTCAAGCGGCTCACCCCGGAAGAGGCCGGCGTGATCATCCGCACGGCGGCCGAGGGCGCGAGCGAGGATGAGCTGGAGCGCGACCTCAAGCGCCTGTCCGCCCAGTGGGAGGACATCGAGAAGAAGGCGCAGACAGCGTCCGCGCCCTCGATGATCTACGGCGAGCCCGACGTGGTCATCCGGGTGATCCGCGACATCTTCAACGAGGACTTCAAGGAGCTCGTCGTCTCCGGCGACGAGGAGTGGGACACCGTCGACAACTACGTCCGCTGGGTAGCGCCGGATCTGGCCGAGCGGGCGCGCCGTTGGACCGACGACGAGGACGTCTTCGCGGCGTACCGGATCGATGATCAGCTGGCGAAGGCGCTCGACCGCAAGGTGTGGCTGCCCTCCGGCGGCTATCTGGTGATCGACCGCACCGAGGCGATGATCGTTGTCGACGTCAACACCGGCAAGTTCACCGGTAAGGGCGGCAACCTCGAGGAGACCGTCACCAAGAACAACCTGGAGGCGGCGGAGGAGATCGTCCGACAGCTGCGGCTGCGCGACCTCGGCGGGATCATCGTCATCGACTTCATCGACATGGTGCTGGAGAGCAACCGCGAGCTGGTGCTCCGCCGGCTGATGGAGTGCCTGGGCCGCGATCGCACCCGCCACCAGGTCGCCGAGGTGACCTCGCTCGGGCTGGTCCAGATGACCCGGAAGCGGGTAGGGCAGGGGCTGCTCGAGGCGTTCAGCGAGCCGTGCAAGGAGTGCGGCGGCCGCGGCGTGAAGATCACGCTCGACCCGGTTGCTGACAAGCGCCCGAAGAAGCAGGCCGCCCCGGCCCAACAGGCGGAGGCGGAGCCGCGTGAGGGCGACCCGGCCGACGCTGCGGACAAGTCGGACAAGCCGGACAAGCCGAAGCGCCGCCGCGGCGGCCGCGGCAAGGGCGGGTCAGCTGCAGGAAGCGGCGGCAACGGAGGCGGAGACGGCGAGCAGCCGGTGCCGGAACCGGTCGCCGTCGACGCCTGATCTTCGCGCCGGCGACCATGTTGTCGGCGTGTCGTGACCAAAAGTGGTCGTGGCCGCGAAGATCTTGCGGTCAGGGGGTGTCGGTGGGGCGGGAGCGGACCAGCGTCGTTCCGCGCTTCGCCGTCATCAGCCGGCGGCTCATCTCCAGCGCCTCGTCGATCGCCTCGCGCGCCATGGCCTCGTCGTGTGCGGCGAGGGCGTACTTCGCCACAGCGAGCCGCTGCACGATGTCGTCGAGCTCCTCTTCCGGCACATCTTCATGATCGGCGACCGAACGGCTGGGGCAAATGGCTCGTCCGGACCAACTGTCCGATTAGCCCGTTCGGGTTTGACCCGTGCAGGCTGCAATCCGTAGCCTTGTTCGGTTCCCCCCGAACCCTGTCCCTTGATATTGGCGAGGAGCATTGTCGTGTACGCGATCGTCCGCGCCGGCGGCCATCAGCACAAGGTCGCTGTCGGCGACACCCTTACCGTCGACCGGCTTGCCGCCGGCCCCGGTGAGACCGTGACGCTTCCGGCACTGCTGCTCATCGATGGCGAGGCGGTCACCGCCGACCTCGCCGCGCTCGCGAAGGCCGCCGTCACGGCCGAGGTGGTCGAACACGGCAAAGGTCCCAAGATCATCATTCACAAGTTCCGCAACAAGACCGGCTACCACAAGCGTCAGGGTCACCGTCAGCAGCTGACGACGCTCAAGGTCACCGGCATCGACGCGGGGAAGTAGAGCTTCGCGATGGCACACAAGAAGGGCGCGTCTTCCTCGCGCAACGGGCGCGACTCCAACGCTCAGCGGCTCGGGGTCAAGCGGTTCGGCGGCCAGCAGGTCAACGCCGGCGAGATCCTCGTCCGCCAGCGCGGCACCCACTTCCACCCCGGTGACAACGTCGGCCGCGGCGGCGACGACACGCTGTTCGCGAAGATCACCGGCGCGGTGCAGTTCGGCCACAAGCGCGGGCGGCGCGTCGTCAGCGTCGTCACCACAGAGTCGCCGTCCGCCTGAGGCGGCGCCCGACTCTGCCACCGGTGCACCCGCATGGCTGCGACGTTCGTCGACCGCGCCGTGCTGCACGTCTCCGGCGGCAACGGCGGTAACGGCTGCACCTCGATTCACCGGGAGAAGTTCAAGCCGCTCGGCGGCCCGGACGGGGGTAACGGCGGCCGCGGCGGCAGCGTCGTGCTCACCGTCGACCCCAGCGTCACCACGCTGCTCGACCTGCACCGCCACCCGCATCGGCGCGCCGGCAGCGGCAAGCCCGGCCAGGGGTCGCTGCGCAACGGCGCCGACGGCGCGGACGTGATCGTCGCGGTGCCCGACGGCACCGTCGTTCGCGACTCCTACACGGGCGAGGTGCTCGTCGACCTGGTCGGCACCCAGTCCACCTACGTCGTGGCCCGTGGCGGGCGAGGCGGGTTGGGCAACGCCGCGCTCGCCTCGGCCCGGCGGAAGGCGCCGGGATTCGCGTTGCTGGGTGAGCCCGGCGATGCGCGCGACGTCGTGCTCGAGCTCAAATCGGTGGCCGATGTCGCCCTGGTCGGGTTCCCCAACGCCGGCAAGTCGTCGCTGATCGCCGCAGTATCGGCGGCCAAGCCCAAGATCGCCGACTACCCGTTCACCACGCTGGTGCCGAACCTCGGCGTGGTCGAGGCCGGCGACACGGTGTTCACCGTTGCTGACGTGCCCGGCCTGGTCGAAGGTGCCTCCGCCGGGCGCGGACTGGGCCTGGAGTTCCTGCGCCACGTTGAGCGCTGCGCCGTCCTCGTGCACGTGGTCGATGCCGCGACGATCGAGCCCGGCCGGGACCCGGTCAGCGACATCGAGACCATCGAGGCCGAGCTCGCGGCGTACGACGAGGAGATCGGCGCGGGCCTGATGGACCGGCCCAGGCTGGTGGCGATCAACAAGGTCGACGTGCCTGACGCCGCCGACCTGGCCGATCTGGTGCGGCCGGACATCGAGCGGCGCTGGTCCTGGCCGGTGCTCGAGATCTCCGCGGCCACCCATCGCGGGCTGCGCGAGCTGACCTTCGCGATGGCCGAGCGGGTCGCGGCGGCGCGCGCGGCGACCCCGGCTCTGGAGCCGACCCGGATCGTGCTGCGGCCGACGGCCGCCAAGGACGCCGGGTTCAGCGTCGAGCAGATTGGCGAGCAGGCGTTCGCCATCCACGGAGAGCGGCCGAGGCGCTGGGTGCTGCAGACCGACTTCAGCAACGACGAGGCGGTGGGCTACCTGGCCGACCGGCTCGCCCGGCTCGGCGTCGAGGACGCGCTCGCCGGGCTCGGGGCCGAGTCCGGGGCCGAGGTGACGATCGGCGACGTGACGTTCGACTGGGTGCCCACGCTGCGCGCCTCGGCCCGGCCGCTCGGCCCGCGCGGCACCGACGCCCGCCTCGACGACCAGACCGCCGATGATCATGGGCATAACCGCGACGACGCCGGCGTGTCGCGCCGGACTGCCCATGATCATCGCGAAGAGGGCGGCGCAGAAGAGGGCGGCGCAGGGGACGGGGACGAATGAGTCGCGAGGCGATCGCGCAGGCGCGGCGGCTCGTGGTCAAGGTCGGCTCGTCGTCGCTCGCGAGCCCCGCCGGTGGGCTCGACCACGACAGCGTCGACGCCCTCGTCGACGCGCTGGCGCCGCGCCTCGCTGCCGGCGCACAGGTGGTTCTGGTCTCGTCCGGCGCGATCGCGGCCGGGCTCAAGCCGCTGTCGTTGCCCCGCCGCCCGCGCGACCTCGCGACGCAGCAGGCCGCCGCCAGCGTCGGGCAGGGTCTGCTGGTGGCCCGCTACACGGCGAGCTTCGCCCGCCACGACCGGACCGTCGGGCAGGTACTGCTGACCAGTGACGACGTGGTGCGCCGGGCCCACTACCGCAACGCCCAGCGCACCTTCGACCGGCTGCTGACTCTCGGCGTCGTACCGATCGTCAACGAGAACGACACCGTCGCCACGGACGAGATCCGCTTCGGCGACAACGACCGGCTGGCCGCGCTCGTCACCCATCTCGTTCGCGCCGATGCGCTCGTCCTGCTCTCCGACGTCGACGGCGTGTACGACGACGACCCCGCGAACGGAGGGGCGCAGCGGGTGAGCGAGGTGCGGGACGCGACCGACCTGGCCCACGTGCGATTGGGCCGCGCCGGCCGGGCAGGAGTCGGCAGTGGCGGGATGGCCACCAAGCTCGACGCGGCGCGCATCGCCGCCGGCGCGGGGGTGCCGACATTGCTCGCGCACGCGCGCGACGTGGCGGCGGCGCTGGCGGGTGCCGACATCGGCACCTGCTTCCATCCAACCGGCACCCGGGCCCCGGCAAGGCTGCTCTGGCTCGCGCACGCGACGACGGCGCGGGGCCGGCTGCGACTCGATGCCGGCGCCGTCCGCGCGGTCGTGGACCGACGGTTGTCGCTCCTTCCGGCCGGGGTTGTCGGGATTGATGGAGAGTTCGTCGCCGGCGATCCGGTGGACTTGATCGACGAAAACGGCCACGCGATCGCCCGCGGGCTGGTCAACTACGACGCAACGGAGCTCCCAGCGCTCCTCGGCCGGTCGACGCACGACCTGACGGCGACGCTGGGGCCCGGCTACCACCGCGAGGTCGTGCACCGCGACGACCTCGTGCTTTTGGACCGGCGCTAGCGAAAGGTGTCACGTGCGGTCAAGGGGGCTGTGGCACGTGACACTCACCGTCGGCGGCGAGCCGTGCGAGGTCGACGAGGTGCGCGCGGCGATGCACCGGCTGTCCGCGGAGCGCGCGTTCATGATTTCGGGTCGCTACGCCGCGTCCCGCGCCGAGCTGGCCTACTGGGACGAGGCGGATGAGTGCGAGGACGTCTGCGCGCTCGCGCTGCGGCTGTGGGGGGAGCACCGTCGTACGGCGAAACTGCCCGCCTGGTCGGTGCGCGGCCTCGAGGTCCTGTCCCGCGAGGAGTACGTCCGCCGGGAGCAGTCCGTGCTCGGTGAGCCGGGTTCCTGGCAGCCGTTTTAGGCTTATGTACTTGTGCGGTTCCTCAGTGACACGCCATTGCTCTGGGATCTGACCTACGACGACGTCTTCATGGTGCCGTCGCGCTCCGACGTCATGTCGCGACTCGACGTCGACCTCGCAACGAACGACGGCACGGGCACGACGATCCCGGTCATCGCCGCGAACATGACCGCGGTGTCCGGTCGCCGGATGGCGGAGACGCTGGCCCGCCGCGGCGGGCTGGCTGTCATCCCGCAGGACATCCCGCTCGACGTCGTCGCCGACGTTGTCGCGTTCGTGAAGAGCCGCGACCTGGTGCATGACACGCCGATCACGATGGCCCCCACCGACACCGTCGGTGAGGCGCTGAACCTGCTGCCCAAGCGTGCGCACGGCGCGGTCGTTGTCGTCGACGACGGCCGGCCGGTCGGTGTCGTCACCGAGGCCGATTGCATCGGCGTCGACCGCTTTACCCAACTGCACCGCGTCATGTCTGCGCACCTGCTGACGTTGCCGGTCGGGATCGACCCGCGGTCGGCCTTCGACCGGCTGCACGAGGGCCGGCACCGGCTGGCGCCGGTGGTCGACGACGATGGGCGGCTGGTCGGCATCCTCACCCGGACTGCGGCGCTGCGCGCCGGGCTCTACCGCCCCGCGGTGGACGCGACCGGTCGGCTGCGCATCGGCGCGGCCATCGGCGTCAACGGCGACGTGGCAGGCAAGGCCGAGTCACTGCTCGCCGCGGGCGTCGACGTGCTGGTCGTCGACACCGCGCACGGGCATCAGGAGCGGATGCTGGAGGCGCTGCGTCTGGTGCGCAAGCTCGATCCCTCGGTGCCCGTCGCTGCCGGCAACGTCGTGTCGGCCAGCGGCGTGCGCGACCTCGTCGACGCGGGTGCCGACATCATCAAGGTCGGTGTCGGGCCCGGTGCGATGTGCACGACGCGGATGATGACCGGGGTCGGACGGCCGCAGTTCTCCGCCGTCCTCGAGTGCGCCGCCGAGGCACGGCGGCTGGGGCGGCATGCGTGGGCCGACGGCGGCGTGCGCTACCCGCGCGATGTCGCGCTGGCGCTCGCGGCCGGCGCGTCCAACGTCATGGTCGGGTCGTGGTTCGCCGGCACGCACGAGTCACCCGGCGACGTGCATCGCGACGCCGACGGACGACTGTTCAAGGAGTCGTTCGGCATGGCGTCGGCGCGCGCGGTCAAAGGCCGCACCGAGGGCGAATCGGCATTTGACCGTGCCCGCAAGGCCTTGTTCGAGGAAGGCATCTCCACCGCGCGGATGTACCTCGACGCCGAGCGGCCCGGCGTCGAGGATCTCGTCGACCGCATCGTCGCCGGCCTCCGCAGCGCCTGCACCTATGCGGGCGCGCGCACGCTGGAGGAGTTCCACGACCGCGCCGTGGTCGGAGTGCAGAGCGCTTCGGGCTATGCCGAGGGACAACCGCTGTTCTCCAGCTGGTAAGTCGTCTACGTTCCGGACGTGGAGTTCGCAGACAGGCCGTCGATGCCGAGCGGCTACGGCATCAAGGACGGCGTGGACGGGCAGCTGCCCTGGTCATGGGCCGAGGAGCAACTGGGCCGAGGCCGCAACTACTGGATCTGCACGACCCGCGCCGACGGCCGCCCGCACGCCATGCCGGTGTGGGGCGTCTGGGTCGACGACGCGTTGCTGTTCTCCAGCGATCCCGAGTCGCTGAAGGGACGCAACATCGCGGCGCGCCCGGGTGCCGTCGTGCACCTGGAGAGCGGCGACGACGTGGTCGTGCTCGAGGGACAGATCACGACGATGGATCAGGAGCGTCTCGAGGCGTTTGTCGATGCGTACGACGCGAAGTACAACCACCGCGTCGACGTGACCAACGCCGCGTTCGGGCTCTACCAGCTGGTCCCGGACCGGGTGCTCGCCTGGCGGGAGACGGATTTCCCGACCTCGGCCACGAGGTTCCGCCGTACCCTTCCTGGGTGACCACCGCAGACGAGGTGCTCGACGTCGCGCGCCGTGCCCGCGACGCCGCCGCGGTGCTCGCGCCGATGACGCGGGCACAGAAGGACGCCGCGCTGCTCGCGATGGCCGATGCGCTGGTGAGCGAGACGCCGCGGGTGCTCGCCGCCAACGGCGCGGACCTCGAGCGGGGTCGGGCGGCAGGGCTGTCCGACGCGTTGCTCGACCGGCTCGCCCTCGACGAGAAGCGCGTCGCCGCGATGGCGGAGGGTCTGCGACAGGTGGCCGGCCTGCCTGACCCGGTAGGTGAAGTCGTGCGCGGCTCGACGCTGCCCAACGGGTTGCAGCTGAAACAAATTCGGGTCCCACTCGGTGTGGTCGGCATCATCTACGAGGCACGACCCAACGTGACCGTCGACGCGGCGGGGTTGTGCGTCAAGAGCGGCAACGCCGTGCTGTTGCGCGGCTCGTCGAGTGCACTGTCGAGCAACGAAGCACTGGTTTCGGTGCTGGCGAGTGCCGGTGCTTCGGCGGGACTGCCCGCCGATGCGGTGCAGCTCGTCCCGGGCGCCGACCACGAGTCGGCGAAGCATCTGATGCGTGCCCGCGGGCTCGTCGATGTGCTGATCCCGCGAGGTGGTGCGGGACTGATCCGCAGCGTGGTCGAGGAGTCGACTGTGCCGGTGATCGAGACCGGCGTCGGCAACTGCCACGTCTACGTCGATGCCGACGCCGACCTGGAGATGGCGCTGGAAATCCTGGTCAACGCAAAGACCCAACGACCGAGTGTCTGCAACGCAGCGGAGACGTTGCTCGTGCATCGTGCTGTCGCGGATGCGTTCCTGCCGCGCGCGCTGGCTGCCCTCCGCGACGCCGGCGTCACGGTGCACGGTGATGCCGACGTGCAGCAACATGCCTCGGACGTCGTACCCGTTACCGACGACGACTGGGCCGCCGAGTATCTGTCGCTCGACATCGCTGCCGGCGTGGTCGACTCGCTGCCGGATGCCGTCGCGCATATCCGCCGATGGGGGAGCGGGCACACCGAGGCGATCGTGACGCGCTCACTGCCGGCCGCGCAGTCGTTCATCGCCGGTTGTGACTCGGCCGCGGTCATGGTCAACGCGTCGACGAGGTTCACCGACGGGGAGCAGTTCGGGTTCGGTGCCGAGATCGGCATCTCCACGCAGAAACTGCACGCACGCGGCCCGATGGGATTGCCCGAGCTGACCTCGACCACCTGGGTCGTCTTCGGCGAGGGGCACGTGCGCGGCAGCGCAGAATAGGCGGAGCCGTTCTTAGCTGCAGCTGACGAAGGTTGTCGACTTCCCGGTTGACTCGATGTGTGCCTTGCCGTTGCTGCTTTGTGCCCATTGCGCGAGCGCACTGTGCAACTGCGTGGTGGCGGCTGCGTCGTCCATGACGACCGAGTCGCGCAGGCAGTAGCGGCCGGGTCCGGCCTTCCACGACACGTACTCGTCGCCGCCCCAGCCGCGCGAGCCAGCGACAGCTGCCTGCTGACCGATCCGTTGACCCAACATCAAGAACAACCCGATCTCGCCGAGGTCGCTGCGGTCCAGCGCCGTGCCGTCCGCGTGCGGTGTCGCGACGTGCTTGGGGTCGTCGTGCGCGAAGTAGCTGTCCGGGTTGAGCAGCTGCTCACTCGACACCGGCGGATGCCGATAGGCGTTGTTCAGCGCCGCGACGCCGCCGTGCAGCAGGACGGCGTCGACGAACGACGGGCCGACGGCGTACGGGAAGCCGATCAGTTCGAGCACGACCTGCGGCACCTTCGGCGTGCCGCCAGAGGCTTCTTCCTTCTCCGCCGCGGTCTTGTCCGCTGCGGACATCTTCGCTTCGTAGGACATGCGGGTGCGTTCGGCGTCGCCCTCGGTCAGCCCGGTGAACGCGAGGTCCTTCTCCTGCGTGTCCTTGGCGATCGCCGGCCGGTCCAGGCCGAACCACTGGTCGGTCAGCGCGTGCGTCAGCTCGTGCGACAGCACCGCCTGCACGCCGGGCGTCGCCTTTGTGCCCCGCACATAGAGCTGTTTGCTCTTCGGGTCGTAGAACCCGATGACACCGGCGTCGAGCGCGGTGTGAAACGCCTTCGCGAGATCCGTGCTGGCCGGAATGAGCCCGAGCGCGGCCAGCGTGCTCCTGGTCTTCTCGATCTCGGCCGGGTCGTCCTTGCCTTGGGTCGAGCGCAGCTTGGCGACGAACTTGCTCGACGACAGCAGCGTCACCTTCACCCGGTGCTTGAACTTCAGGCCGCGCTCCGTCTGCACGAAGGCCTCGATCCGTGGAATCGCCACACCCAGGGGAATAGTGCCGCCGTACGCCGATGTCGATGCTTTCGTGGACGGTGATGAAGCGGCTGTCTTCGGCGAGGATGAGGACGAGCATCCGACGACCAACGCGGTCGCCGCGACGGCGACAAGGATGCGGCGCATGCCCTCAAGGGTGCCCGGAGGTGACGCCATGACCCGTGTTGGGCCGGCGCCGCGCTGGGTGGCGCCGGTTTATCTGGTGCTGGCCGTGCTGCTCATCCCGTGGATCGTCTATCTCGGCGCGATCCTGCCGGATCGCACCACGTCGGCGCACTGGGACGTCGCGTGGGTGGGCTTCGACGTGATGGAGTTCCTCGCGATCGCGATGACGGGATGGTTCGCCTATCGCCGGTCGAAGTGGGTCGAAGTGGCAGCAACCGCTGCGGCGGTGCTGCTCGTTGTCGATGCCTGGTTCGACATCACGACCGCGCACAAGCGCTGGGACGTCGTCCAGGCGCTTGTGCTGGGGATCTTCGCGGAGCTGCCGTTGGCCGTGCTGTCCGTGTGGGTAGCAACCAGGGCAGCGCGCGCGGCGGATAGCCGTTAGAATCCCATTCTAATTTGCAGCCGCCGCTTCGAGACGGAGTCGCCCGGTGCCCCTTTTCTCCTCACCCCAGGACGTCCGCGAACGGCTCGGCAAGACGGGCTACCTCGCCGACGACGCCACCGCCACGACAGTGTTCCTCGCCGACGCGCTGGAGAAGCCGCTGCTGGTCGAGGGCCCGGCCGGCACGGGCAAGACCGAGCTGGCGAAGGCGGTCACCGAAGCCGCAAGCGCCTCGCTGGTGCGGCTGCAGTGCTACGAGGGCCTGGACGAGGCCCGCGCGCTGTATGAGTGGAACTACCGCAAGCAGCTGCTCCGGATCCAGGCCGCTGGCGACGGGCAGAAGTGGGAAGAGACCCACGACGACATCTTCAGCGAGGAGTTCCTGCTCGCCCGGCCGCTGCTCACCGCGATCCGCCGTGACGACCCGACCGTGCTGCTGGTCGACGAGACCGACAAGGCCGACGTCGAGGTCGAGGGTCTGCTGCTCGAGGTGCTGTCCGACTTCCAGGTGACGGTGCCGGAGCTCGGCACGATCATGGCGACGAACAAGCCGTTCGTCGTGCTGACGTCCAACGCGACGCGGGAGCTGTCCGAGGCGCTCAAGCGACGTTGCCTGTTCCTGCACATGGACTACCCCGAGGCCGAGCGCGAGCGGCAGATCGTGCTCACCCGCGTGCCGGACGTTCCGGAGAAGCTGGCCGAGGAACTCGTCCGCACCGTCCGCACACTGCGGGCGCTCGAGCTGAAGAAGTCGCCGTCGATCGCTGAGTCGATCGACTGGGCGCGCACGCTGGTCGCGCTCGGTGCGGATGCACTCGACGAGGCGATGGTGGCGCAGACGCTGGGCGTCGTGCTGAAGCACGCGTCCGACCACGCCCGTGCCGCCAAGGAGCTGGGGCTGACCTGACATGGCTGAGCAGGTTTTTGGTGACGAGCGCACCGGCCTGATCGACCGTCACGTGGCGTTCGTCGGTGCGCTGCGCGGCGCCGGCCTCCCCGTGTCCATGGTCGAGTCCATCGACGCCGTGCAGGCGATGACCGTCATCGACCTGCTTGACCGCGAGCAGCTGCGCACTGCCTACGCCGCGGCCTGCGTCAAGCGCGCACCGCATCGCGCGACGTTCGACCGACTGTTTGACCTGTGGTGGCCGCCGGCGATCGGCGACGGCAGCGAGTCGTCGTACGACGAGGAAGCCGGCGACGGCGAGGGCACGCCGTCCGAGGGTCAGCAGGTCGACCTCGAGCAGCTGAAGAAGATGCTGCGCGACCAGTTGCGCGACGTGCTGTTGAAGGGTGATGACGAGGGGCTGCGCCGGCTCGCGCGCGCCTCGGTCAACCAGCTCGGTCGCACCGAGAGCCAGCCGGGACGCCAGTCGTGGTTCACCTACCGGGTGCTGCGCGCGCTGTCGCCGGAGACGTTGCTCGCCGACCTCCTCAAGGCCGTGCTGGAAGGCGAAGAGCAGGGCGGGCTGGCGGAGAAGGTCGCCCGGCAGATGCTCACCGAGCGGATCAAGAAGTTCGAGGAGTACGTCGAGGCCGAGGTGCGCCGCCGCCTCGCGGAGGACCGCGGCGTCGAGCAGATCCAGAAGACCGCGGTGAAGCCGCTGATCGAGCAGGTCGACTTCCTGCGCGCGTCGCGGGACGAGATCGCCGAGCTTCGCCGCCGCGTCTACCCGCTGGCGCGTCGGCTGGCGACGCGGTTGACCGCGAAGCGACGGCTCGGTCGGTCCGGCCGGCTCGACGTGCGCCGCACTGTGCGGGCGTCGCTGTCGAGCGGCGGTGTGCCGCTGACGACGATCCACAAGCCGCACAAGCCGCACAAGCCGGAGCTCGTGGTGCTGTGCGACGTCAGTGGTTCGGTGGCGGCGTTCGCGCACTTCACGGTGCTGTTGGCCTATGCGTTGCGGGAGCAGTTCGCCAAGGTGCGGGTGTTCGCGTTCGTCGACACCTGCGACGAGGTGACGCGGTTCTTCGAGCACGGTGGTGACGTCGCCGACGCGTTGGCACGAATGGCCAAGGAAGCCGACGTCGTCTGGTTCGACGGGCACAGCGACTACGGCCACTCCTTCGAGGTGTTCAACCAGAAGTGGCCGGATGCCGTGACGCCGAAGACGTCGCTGCTCATCCTCGGCGACGCTCGGACCAACTACCGCGCGCTGTCGATTCCGGCACTGCGCGGTGCGGTCCGCCACGCGCGGCATGCCTACTGGCTCAACCCGGAACCCCGGCAGTACTGGGGGAGCGGCGACTCGGCCACGTCGGCGTACAGCGATGTCATCCCCATGATCGAGTGCCGCAACGCGGCGCAGCTCGAGGAGTTCGTCGAGCAGCTCCTGCCCACCTGACAAGTCCGTTCGGCGATTTTGCTGCGTGCGTAGCGTGACTTCTGGGACCATCGCTGGCGACTAGCCGCGCGGGGCGGCTGTCCCATCACTAGGGGTCCCATGACTGCTGTCAGCGAAACGATGCCGCGGCCGATCACCAATCGGTGGAGTCTGGCCACGATCGGCGTCGTCGCGGCCGGAATCATCATTCTGTTCGGTAACGCCGCCCTCAAGAAGGGTGACAACGGTGGCCTCGGCCCAGCGGTCGGCACCGCCGCCATCGTGGTGATCCTGACCGCGGCGCTGTTCGGCTTCGTCGTGCCCCGCGTGCAGAACCGTCGGCGCACCGTGATGATTCTCGGGATCATCACCGTGGTGTCGATCGTTGCTTTCTGGTCAGGCGTCACGCCGGTGCTTGCGGCCGCTGCCGTCGCCGCCGCGCCCCCGAGCGAGCCGCGGGAGCGCAGCGTCAAGGTCTGGCAAGGAATCGCAGTCGCCGCTGCGCTTTTGACAGTCGTGTTCACTGTGGTTCAGAGCCGCCTAGTCTGAACGTCAGGCATCATCGGCACATGTACGACCAACGTGCCGAGGCGATGTCGCTCGACGAGCGGACTGCGCTGCAGGACCAGCGACTTCGCGACCTCGTCCAACGGCTGCTCGCCGCTGATGGTGTGCAGGCGCAGCGGCTGCGGGCGGCGGGCGTTGCGGACGCTCATGACGTTTCGGTCGAGGGTCTGGCGGCGCTGCCGACGACGTCGAAGCAGGACCTGTGGGATCGCTACCCGTTCGGGATGCTCGCGGTGCCGCGCGAGGAGGTCGTCGTCGTACACGGTTCCAGCGGCACCGGTGGTCGGCCGACGCTCGTCGGCTACACCCGCGCCGACCTGGACCTGTGGGCGGAGATGGTCGCGCGGTCGCTCGGATGCGCCGGCGCGACCGCGGGTGACGTCCTGCACAATGCCTACGGCTACGGCCTGTTCACCGGCGGCATGGGATTCCATCTCGGCGGCATCCAGATGGGTGTCACCGTTGTACCGATCTCCGGCGGCATGACGCAACGACAGCTCACGCTGATCGAGGACCTGCGGCCGCAGTTCATCACGTGCACACCGTCATACGCCGTCATCCTCGGCGAGACCGCGCGCCAGCAGGGGCGCGACCTGTCCAGCATCCGGGCAGGCATCTTCGGGGCCGAGCCGTGGAGCGAGGCGCTGCGGAAGCAGATCGAGTCGTTGCTGCCGCTCAGGGCGTTGGACGTGTACGGCTTGTCCGAGGTGATCGGACCCGGTGTCGCGACGGAATGCATCGAGGCGCAGAACGGATTGCACGTCAACGAGGACCACTTCATCGTCGAGACGCTCGATCCGACGACCGGCGAGGTCGTCAGTGCTGGGACGCCGGGTGAGCTGACCTTCACCACGATGACGAAGCAGGCGTTGCCGCTGCTGCGCTACCGGACCGGCGACATCGCGTCGCTGCAGCGCGGCACGTGCGTTTGTGGTCGCACGCTGGTGCGGATGAGCAAGGTGCTCGGCCGGCGCGACGACATGCTCGTCATCCGAGGAGTCAACGTCTATCCCAGCGAGGTCGAGGCGGTGCTGCTCGCCCACGGCGAGCTCGGCGCGCACTACCAGCTGGTTGTCGACCAGCGCGCAGCCGTGCCGGAGCTGATCGTCTGCTGCGAGTGCGCGGCGGGAGACGGGGTCGCCGCCGATGTCGGGCACGCGTTGCACGAACGGCTCGGGTTGCGGGCGCAGGTGCACGTGTTGGCGCCTGGGTCGCTGCCCCGGCAGGAGGTCGGCAAGGCGGTGCGGGTCGTACGGTGGAGCGAAGGCGAGCCGCCTGTTCCGGGGCTTTGACCGGCTCCGCCGGTAGCCTTTCGGCGTGACGGCGCGGCGCCTGGGAGTAATGGGCGGAACGTTCGATCCCGTACACAACGGACACCTCGTCGCTGCCAGTGAGGTAACCAGCCGGTTCCAGCTCGACGAGGTCATCTTCGTGCCGACCGGACAACCGTGGCAGAAGAGCGAGCGCGCGGTGTCGCCGCCGGAGGACCGCTATCTGATGACCGTGATCGCGACCGCGTCCAACCCGCGGTTTTCCGTCAGCCGGGTCGACATCGACCGGCCCGGCATGACCTACACGATCGACACGTTGCACGACCTGCGTAACGAGTACGGCGAAGCGACCGAGCTGTTCTTCATCACCGGCGCCGACGCGTTGGCACAGATCCTCGGCTGGCATCGTTCTGAGGAGCTGTTCCAGCTTGCGCACTTCGTGGGCGTCACCCGGCCCGGCCACCACCTCGAGGATCCCGGTTTTCCGGATGGGTCGGTGAGCCTGGTCGAGGTGCCGGCGCTGGCGATCTCCTCCACCGACTGTCGTGCGCGCGTCGCGTCGGGAGAGCCGGTGTGGTACCTCGTGCCGGACGGTGTCGTGCAATACATCTCCAAGCGCCGGCTCTACCGCGAGGCGGTCTGATGGCGGGCAAGCGTCGGGCCGGACGGTCCCCGTTGCCGCGGTCGGCTCCGGCCGCGACGACGACGGTGGTCGCGCCGCAGAAGACCCGTCGCCAGCTGCGCGCGGAACGACGGCTCAGACGCCGACGGCTCGGCGCAGCCGGCATCGCCGGAGTCATCGTCATCGTCCTCGCCATCGCCGCCGGCATCGGGTTCGGTGTGCACAGCGCGACGTCGGGCAGCAGCACGCCGAAGGATCTCGAGACGGCTGTCCTCATCAGTCTCAAGTCGCCGGATGGAAGTGCGATCGCGAGCCTGCTTGCGGCGCATGATGTGAAGCAGAAGCAGGGCGTCGAAGTGCTCGTGCCCGGCCGACTCATCACCGATGTGTGCGGCTTCGGCACGCAGCAATTCGGACAGATCCTGGCGTTGCCCGGTGGGGAAAGACTGGCGTCGCGCGCGTTGTCGCAACTGCTCGGTGGTGTGACGATCGATGGCAGCTCGACGTTGACGACGACGACGCTGTCGCGGCTCGTCGGTGCTGTCGGTGGTGTCACTGTCGACGTCGACACCGATGTGACGCGGCCAGGTCCGGGCGGCACGACGGTGGTCGTGCTGCAGGCCGGGAAACAGCAACACTTGAACGGTGCTCAGGCCGCCACGTTTGCGTCGTACCAGGCACCGGGCGAAGATGCGACGGCCGTGTTGAGCCGGTTCCAGTCGGTGTTCCAGGCGGCGCTCGACGCATTGCCGGCCAAGACGGCGCAGGCGCAGAAGGAGCTGACGACCGCGGGTGTGGCGAGCACGGTGCCGCCGGCGCAGTTCGCGGGTCTGCTCATGTCGTTGGCGCACGACCGCGAGAACAACGCGCTGCTCCCGGTGGATCTGCCGACCAAGCCGATCGACACCGGCAGTGGTCCCAGCGCCTATCGGGTGGACCAGGAACAGGTCACGAGCCTGGTCAAGCAACAGCTGGCCGCGTCGCTTCCCGCGTCGGCCGGGCAGAAGCACTCGACCGTCCTGCTCCAGAATGGCACCGGGCAGCCGGGCCTCGTGGCGACTGCATGCGACCGGTTGCTGCCCGCCGGTTATGGGTTCGCCGGCAGCGGCAACGCGCCGAACTTCAACTACGCGAAGTCGCAGGTCATCGTGTTCGACACGACCGTGGCGGCGGCGCGTGTCGGCGACGATGTCGCCCGCCGGCTCGGCCTGCCGTTGGCGGATGTCGTCGCGTCGACCCAGGGCCAGAACGTCGCGGACGTGGTGGTGATCCTGGGCCGCGACTACCGGCCCTGACGCACGGTGAGCCCAGACGTGGCAGGCTGGATGTGATGACCGCATCTGCCCGGAGTGTGGAGCTGGCCCAGGCGGCCGCGTCCGCCGCGGCCGAAAAGCTGGCCTCCGACATCACCATCCTCGACGTGAGCGACCAGCTGGTGATCACTGACTGCTTCGTCCTCGCGTCGGCGCCCAACGACCGCCAGGTTCGTGCTGTGGTCGACGCGATCGAGGAGCGGCTGCTGGGGTTGGGCGCGAAGCCGGTACGACGCGAGGGTGAGCGCGACGGCCGCTGGGTGCTGCTCGACTACATCGATGTCGTCGTGCACGTCCAGCACAGCGAGGAGCGGACCTACTACGCGCTCGAACGGCTCTGGAAGGACTGCCCGACCGTGCCGCTGCCGGCCGACGCGATGCCACCGTCGGGCCTGACGTCGGCGGAGCGTGCGGCGGGGAACTCGTGAGCGGACAGCAGCGGCGGGTTCTGTTGTTGCGGCATGGCCGGACCGAGTGGAATGCCTCCGGCCGGTTCCAGGGGCAGATGGACTCGCCACTTGATGTCATTGGCCGGGCCCAGGCGGCCGCGGCGGCGGTTGCCGTTGCCCCGATGCAGCCCGACGCGTTGGTCACGTCGGACCTCTCCCGGGCGGCCGACACCGCCGCGGCGGTCGGCGCCGAGTCGGGTCTAGCCGCGACACATGACAAGCGGTTGCGGGAGATCTATCTGGGCTCCTGGCAGGGCCTGACGCGCGCGGAGGCGCGGGCGCAGTTTCCGGAGGAGTACTCCCGGTGGCAGACCGGTGAGGATGCTCGGCGGGGTTCGGGGGAGACGTACGCCGAGGTAGGGGCCCGTGCGGCTGAATGCGTGACCGACTGGTTGGACCAGCTCGGTCCGGGCTCGCTGCTGTGCGCGGTCACGCATGGAGGCACCGCCCGCGCGACGATCGGGACCCTGCTCGACATGCACCCGGATACCTGGTGGCGGATCGCACCCCTCGGGAATTGCCGCTGGGCGCTGCTGTCCGACATCGGCCGCGGCTGGCGCCTGGAGGAGCACAACGCCGGCCAGCCACCGGAGGAGGAGACCGGCGACGACGTCCGCTGACCGTCTCGGCGAGGCACCGGTAGACTGGTCGGCGCTTCTCGGGGCTGTGGCGCAGTTGGTAGCGCACTTGCATGGCATGCAAGGGGTCAGGGGTTCGAGTCCCCTCAGCTCCACTCCGATCGCCGCACGTTAGCGGTCATCCCGGGTCCATCGCTTTCGACCAGGCCGCGATGTCGTCGACCTCGACGAAAGTGCGGTAAATCGACGCTGCCAACGTGCGGTTCGTGAAGGTCGACGCCGAGTTCAGTAGTGCCGGCACTCCGGCGTGCGCGCGCTTGCCTCGGCAAAGAAGTCGTAGTCTGCGGCGGTGACCGGCGAGGTCGAGCGGACGCGTGCGACGTACGACGCGGTGAGCGCTGAGTATCACCAACGCACTCAGGCATTGTGGCCGGCGTTGATCCCGCATCTCGACTGGTTCGCCGGTGACCTCCCTGGAGGCGCCTGGGTCGTAGACGTTGGCTGTGGTCCAGGTCGTGACACTCGTGCGCTTCGTGAGCGAGGGTTAGCTGTCCTAGGTGTCGACCTGTCGGTCGGGCAGCTCAAGGTCGATGGTCTCTCCGACGCGGTCGTGGCAGACATGCGGACGCTGCCGATCAAGGACGGCTCTGTCGACGGCGTCTGGTGCCAAGCAGCTTTCTTGCATGTGCCGCGCGACGACGCCCTCAACACGCTTATCGAGTTCCGCCGCGCGCTCCGGCGCGGTGGGGCGCTCTTCCTGTGCACGGCCGAAGGCAACAAGGAAGGTTGGGAAACGAAGCGGTACGGCGAGGAGCATCCGCGCTGGTTCGTCTACCACCGCACTGAGGCCCTCGCGGCCATGCTCGAGCGCAGCGGCTTCGAGGTGCTCTCCAGCACTATCGAAGACACCGAGCGACGCTGGGTGACCACGCGCGCTCGCCGACCCGCACGGGGCTAAAACTCGGCGGGGTCAGGGTTGAACCGCCGACGGCGTCTGCCCAGGCGCGCGAGCCAGCCGAACAGACCCAGACCCGCCGCGCCGAGACCTACGAAGAAGACGCCGAAACCCGCAACGAACCCAAACCCTGCGTTCGTCCGAGCACGAACATCAGTCACGGTGTACGCATTGCCTGCGTGCCTGGGATCTACAAGCATGGGAATCGCGGCGTCCGTGGGGAGATCCTCGAACTGCCGGCTGTTCTCTGGATAGACCCAGGTCCGGGTAGAACCCCGAGTGTCCAGAGTCAGCCGGCAGGCGACACCATGGCCGCCGCCAAGTCCCGGCGCGCACTGCTCCAAGATGGCCGTCGCCGGAACGCCACTGGCTGCAAGACGGTCGTAGGTGCGTGGCAGCGTGACGGTGCTGTGCCAGATCGCATGCAGGCCTAGCCCAACAAGGAAGAGGCAAACGAGGGGGAAGACTACGAACGCAAGTGACGAGTTGTATCGCCCCCTTGGCACAGTCGCACGATAGAACCAAACGGGCGACTACTGGGTCGGCCTCCGGTAGTTCCGGGAACAGGCGTTGTCCGGATCCGCAGTCATTCTGGGCTACCAGCCTTCGGTGCCGTTCCAGTCCCAGCTCGGCAGGGGAAGCTCGCTCGGCACGTCGGCGCGCGTGGTCCATCGGTGATTGAGCATGGCAGTCGCCCAGGTGAACCAGGCGATGAGTTGGAACCGGAGACGTGGGTCCGTTGGGATGGCGACGTCGTCGAGTGCGAGCACGAACGCCGCGACCGCGCGCCCGTCCATCTGTTCATGAAGTCCGTTACCGCTGTGCATCCGGAGCACGTGGGAGTAGTCGCCGAGCGACTCCGTGTACGTCGCCGGCCCTCCGAGTTGTTCGGACCAGTACGCCGCGAGCCGCTCGGTGTGGTTGGGGTGAATCCCGCCTTCGAACGGGTGCGCCAGGATCGGGTCGGCCAAACAACGTCCGTGCCACGCCGCAGCCAGCGCCAGCACAGCGCTGGCTCCGCCCATCGCCTCGTAGATTGTGGGCTCCACGACCGGCGATCGTAGGCGATAGCGTCGAGTTGTCAGCGCCACAGGGCGCTAGAGGGCTCTCAGCCGCTGACAAGTCGGCGTAGAGTCCGGCGGGTTTTCCGCGAGCCGTGCCAGGCGATCGAGGGAGTCGGCGAGGCGTTCGGACGTGGTCGCCCGCGCACGCGGAAAGCGGCTCCTGTCGGTCAATTCGGTCCAGTCGTAGGTGTGGGTCACTCGTGTCCGCTCGTTGTCGATCGGCTCGAGCTCCCACCTCCACAGGTGGCCGGGTGGCTGCCGGCCCGGCACGTTCGGGCGCCACGCGATGAGTCGGCCTTCGACGAACTCGACCACGGTGTTCTCGCGGACCCCGCCTCGGCGCAGCCGCATGGTGAACACATCGCCGGCAGCGTGGACCCTTTGCCCGGCGTCGGCGTGCCTGAGGTTGTCGTTTCCATCCCAGCGCGGTTGTTCCGTCGGGTCCGCGATGAGCTGGAAAATCCGACTGGCGCTTGCCGCTATCTCCCGACTCGCGCTCACGACCCGCGACATCTGCTAAGTGTCGCTTATGCACGACAGTAGGTGAGGTGCGAGCCCGGCTCGGTTAGGGCATGATGCCCGCTCGTGGGGCGGCCAGACGACGTCAGGCTCTCGTTCAACGAAGTGCCTGAGATCTATGACCAGGCGCGACCTACCTATCCCGCTCCCCTGTACGACGCGCTCTTCGAGGCACTGCCGCCGCGGCCGCACATCGTAGAAATGGGTCCCGGCACGGGACAGGCGACGGGGGATCTGCTCGCGCGGGGTGCAACTGTTCACGCCGTCGAGATCGGTCCAGCGACGGCCGCCAAGCTGCGATCGAACCTGCCGACGGATCGCCTGGACGTGACCGTCGGCGACTTCGAGGAAGTGCGCCTCCCGGCAGGCACCGCGGACGCTGTCTTCGCTGCGACGGCCTATCACTGGGTCTCGCTACCCGCGCAGACTTCGCGGCCGGCACAGCTCCTGCGTCCGGGCGGGGTGGTCGCAATCGTCGACCTCGTCCAGGTGGATTCTGCGTCGGATCGTGGCTTCTTCGCCGCCGCACAGCCGATCTACGAACGTTACGGACAAGGGCACAGCGGTCCGCCGGCTCCCGCTCGAAGCGACGTCGACTCAACCATGCGCTCGGTGCTTGAGGCGGACAGGCGCTTCGAGCGCATTGCGGTCCGCCGCTATGACTGGGATCAGACTTACAGCGCCTCGCACTATCGAAACCTGATGCTGTCCTACTCGGTCACCCAAATGATGGAGGAGACAGCCCGCGCCGGACTCCTCGATGACATGCAGACCTTGATCGAGCAGGACTTCGGTGGCCAGATCACCCGGCCGCTCGTCGCCACTCTCACGACCGGCGTCCTGCGCGAAGTTACCGTGACGCGGTGACTCCGGGGCGGATGGAAGCGTTCAGTGACGGCGTGATTGCGATCCTGATCACGGTCATGGTTCTCGAGCTGCGGGTTCCGGACGGAGTGCACTGGCAGGACCTGCACCAAGAGGCTTCGATCCTGCTCACCTACGTTCTGAGCTTCGTCTACCTAGCGATCTACTGGAACAACCACCACCACATGCTCAAGGCGACCCGGCGTGTGAATGGGGTCGTCCTCTGGGCCAACATGCATCTGCTGTTCTGGCTGTCGCTCATCCCGTTCACGACCAGCTGGATGGGACAGAACCACTTCGCGCCGACACCGGCCGCGGCGTACGGGATCGTGCTGCTGGCGGCCTCCATCGCCTACTTCGCGCTGCAGACCGCGATCATCGCTGACCAGCGTGACGACCCGATCCTAAAAACTGCGATCGGCCGTGACCTCAAGGGCAAGGCCTCGCCGGTGCTCTATACGGCGGGTATCGGTCTGTCCTACGTGAACCGCTGGCTCGGCGTCGCGATCTATGTGTTGGTCGCCATGATGTGGCTCGTGCCTGACCGGCGCGTCGCGGGCATGATCCGCGCGGCCGAACGCACCAGTCGCTGATCAGGTCGGTGCGCACACGTTGCTACGTCACTGTGTAGGGGCCGAGCACCTGCAGCATCGACATCTTGCCTTGCGTGACGCAGCCGGGCCAGTAGTCGTAGTCGGGGGGTCCGTCGAATGTGCCGGTCAGGGTGCTGCGGTCAACGCCGAGTTCGATCCGTAGCGGGCCTCGGTCGCGACCGCACCAGTTCTCCCACGACAGCGCGAGCGACGCGTGGCCGCCGCGGGGCAGTGCGACGGCACTCGCCTCGGCTGCAGTGTCGAGGTCCAGGATCTCGAGCGGTAGCCGCTTGCCGCTCGAGTCGACGATGTCGAGAGCACTCGGCGACGGCAATGCGCAGGCATGGGTCCCTGCGTTGGTGATCTCGATGTCCACGTGAGCAGTGCCGAAGCCCGATCCTTGCCGACCGCCTTGCACGCGCAGGTCGCCCGATTGGCAATCGTGAGCAGGAAGCCGTGTGGGCAGCGCGGACAGACGCCAGGTCAGGCCCGCGTCGCTGGTCAGATACAGCTGCCCCGTGGTGGTCAGCGCGATCGCGTGAGTGTCGTCCTGGAACCCGACGAGGTTGAACCCTGCGAGATCGAATCCGGGCGGGCCGGTCGGGCCGGGTAGGGACAGTCGCCAGCGTCCACCCCGGTAGGCCCACAGATCGAGATCCCACGCGAACCGGGTTCCGCGCGCCGCGGCGACGCCGCTAGCCGGCTTCGGGGGAGGGGCAATAGGCGTCCAGGTTCGCCCGCGGTCGGTGGACGCATAGGCGAGCGACCGACCCTGTTCTCCGCTTGCGAGCTCGAGATCGCACACCAAGAACAGAGACCCATCGGTCGAGACCGCCATCGGCGACTGCTGGACCGGCTGCGACCGGGGCTCGCAGGGCAATGGTCTGTTCCCCACCTCGCGCCCGGCGACGTAGACGTCGTACGACGGCAGGACCGGGCCCGCGCCCTGCTCGCCCAGGACGTAGGTGACACGGCCGTGCGGGAGCAGGGTGCCTGACCGGTTCGGCGTCGAGTCGAGCTTGGTCCAGCTGGTGCTTGCGACATCGGAACGCCACACGTTGCCGTAGGGCAACGGACCGGCGATTGCCCAGACGACGCCGGCGCTGGCCTCGAGCGAGTCCACTTGGCCGAGCCCACCGCGGTCCCAGCTGTGACCGTCGTCGGTGGTCAGCCACAAGACGCCGTTGGCGTCCCACGCATAGCCCACTGTCGCGTCGACGAACCGGACATGCGAAACCGATGCGCTCGGCAACCCTGTCGGTCGCCAATGCCGACCTGCGTCGGTCGTCTCGTACAACCTGCCGGCGGTCAGTGCCCAGCCGTGCGTCGCCGAGACGAACGTGACGTCGCTGACCGGCGACCCGACCACGCGCGTCAACCCGGCGGGCGGGGACGGTGGCGTCGGCGATGCCCGCCTGACCGAGGCAGGCGACGAGCGAACGGCCGGCGCGCAGGCCGCCGTCGCCGTCGTCACCAGCACGCCAACGGCGATCAGAGCGCCACGTCGCAGCATCGAGCCCCCGCCCGTCAACGACTACACGCTCATCATGTGCGTTCGGTTGCCACCACGCGCTGCACCGGAACGGCGAAGTAGTCCTCGGTCGCTCGTCGCTCGAAGCCCAGTGACGTGTAGAGGCCGAGCGCGTGGTCGTTGTCGGTCTCTACCTCGAGCGTCACGGTGTCGACGCCGTGGGTGCGTAGGTCGTGGCACACGCGAGCGAGCACCGTGCGCCCGATGCCTTGACCCTGCAGCGACGGATCAACGGCGAACGCATAGACGCCGACTCTTCCGTCGTGGGCGCTCAGCCGCAGGTGCCCGATGACCACGCCGTCGCGCGCCAGTGTGAGCTGACGCTCGCCGCGTCCCGAGTGCAATCGGAACTCTCCGGGATCCTGATTGAAGGCGGCACCGACGATGCGGCCGAGGTCAGGCGCATCGTCGTCGGCCGCGTCGCGGATGACGACGTCGCGGTGCGTCGTCGGCGGCTGCGGGGTCGCACCGAGCACGAGGTAGTGCTCGGAATGACGCAGTTGCCCGCCATGCGCCTCGGCGAACGCCCGACCGGCTGTCGTTGTTCGGGGCGTGACGAGCAGGGCGCTGTCACCGCCGTACGACGCCACTACCGGCATCGCAGCAGCCAGGAGGGCCGACCCGATGCCCTGCCGCCGTAGGTTCGGATCGACCATCCCTGCGAGCTCCACCGGCCCGCCGAACGCGTAGATGCCGCAGAATCCGACGACCCGGTCGCCCTGCCACGATACGAAGTCACTGATGCGATCACCGTCACGGCTTCGGAGGACGCCCCACTCGAGTTTCAGCCGACCCCCATCCGCCGCGACGACGCGACGCTCGAGATCCGCAACACGATCGAGGAGATCATCGTCGAGATGCGTCGCGGCGGTCAGGTTCGGCACCATAGAGCTCTACTCGGGAGGTCGGCGATGACCACAGTGCCACAGGACTGGGACTCGGCGTACGCCGACGGCACGCCACCACCATGGGACATCGGTCGTCCGCAGCCGGCCTTCGTGCGGCTGGCGGAGCGCGGGCTGCTGTCGGGTCGGGTGCTCGATGTCGGCTGCGGCACCGGTGAGAACACCCTGCTCGCCGCCGGCTCCGGGGCGGAGGCCGTCGGCATCGACGTGGCCACAACGGCGATCCAACGCGCCCGCCGCAAGGCGTCCGAACGAGGGGTAGCCGCAACGTTCACAGTCGCGGATGCGCTGGCGCTCAGCGAACTCGGCCAGGTCTTTGACTGCCTGATCGACAGCGGCCTTTTCCACGTGTTCGACGACGACGCTCGAGCGCGCTATGTCACCAGCCTCGGCTCCGTGCTCCGACCCGGTGGCATGGGTTACCTGATGTGCTTCAGTGACCGCGAACCTGGTGACTGGGGTCCACGACGGGTTCGCCAGGACGAGATCAATGCCGCCTTCGCGGACGGCTGGGAGATCGTGGACATCGCCGCGGACGCCTTCGACATCAACCCGATCATGGGTGCCTCGACCGCCCAGGCATGGCTGGTGACATTGCGCCGGTAGCGACCTGTCAGACGGTCGCTAAGACGCAGCAGAGCCGTGGGAGCGTCCGGCGACTTGCATCGTTATTCTCGCAGGGGTTCGCACTCCCAGTGCGCCGCGAGGAAGGTCAACAGCTGCGCGGCCAGAACTGTCTCTTCGTCCGCGTCAAGCGGCAACGTGATGTCGCAGCTCCTGCAGATGATGATGACGTTGTCCCACACTGGCATCGGTCCGTACACCTCGAGCGACAACACGGCCACGGGGGCGGCCGCATCGACGCGTGCTACAGCCCCCTGCTTGGGCTCGATTTCGACGCTACGCGCTCCTGCTGCCGAGGGAATGGTCATTGGTCGCTAGTTCTCGTCACGCCGCGTGTCCGACAATGACGCGATGCCCGCCACCACCAGCCAGGTTGTCCTCGATCACATTGCTATCGGCACCCGCACGCTCGCCGACGGTTGGGCGCTGTTCGGTCGCCTGCTCGGCGGCCGATGGGCGTACGGGGGTGACTCACCCGGGTACTGGTGGGGTCAGCTGACGTTCGCGGCCGGCGCAAAGATCGAGCTGCTGACGCCGACTGGCGGCCCCGACGCCGCGTTCCTGGAGCGATTTCTCGCCACGCGCGACGCCGGGCCGCACCACTTCAACTTCATCGTCCCCGACATCATCGACTCGCTCGAGCGGGTCAGGTCGCTCGGAATCGAGCCGGTGCAGGTCAACCTCGACAACCCCAACTGGAAAGAGGCGTTCCTGCACCCGAAGAGCGTCTTCGGCATTGTGGTGCAGATCGCGCAGCAGGCGGTGGAGCCGGTGGCGCCCCCGCCGCCGGACCTCCCTGAGCCGGGCGAGCCGACAACCTTCGCCGCGGCCGAGCATCACGTCGACGACCTCGACGGCGCCGTTCGCCTTTTCGGCGACGCACTCGGCGGTCGGCGGATCGATGGCGCGGACGCCGGGCCCGACAGGGTGCTGCTGCAGTGGGCGAACGGTGCGCGATTGAGGCTGGTGCAGTCGACCGAATCATCGAGACACGGTGGCGGCTTGCGTCATCTGGAGTTCGCCCGAGCGGACGCGTCGTTCACACCGGCCGATCGCGCTGAGATCGACGGCTTGGCCGCGCGCCTCGGCGTCATGGTGCAGCTTCACGGCGACTGATTCACCCTCGGCGGATGATGCGGCCACAGGCTCCTGCGCCGGCATCTTCGGTTATGGAGGCAATGCGCGAATACCGGCGACGGGCCGCTGGCAAGGTCGCCGAAGTCGGTGGCCGCGGCAAGGCATACGTACAGAACCAGCGGGCTCGCCGCGACACCCGCTGACGTGGCCACGAGCGGGACACGTCACGTCGGGCTCATACTGAGCATCACCGCGGTCGGGTTCGCGATCGCCGCGCTCGTGATCGCGCTGCTGCCCGACGATGACGCCGCGACGAGCGCGGCGTCGGGTGGATGCTCGGTCCCGACCATCGCCCAGAACGAACTCCCGTCGGTCGTGACCATCGCCGTCATCGGCGCGGCCGGCAGCGGCACGGGTTCGGGCGAGGTCATCGACGACTCCGGTCGCGTGCTGACCAACAACCACGTCATCTCGGCCGCCGCGGGCGGCGGGAACATCGAGGTGATCTTCAACGACGGAAGCTCGCAGACCGCACACCTGGTCGGCCGTGACCCGCAGACCGACCTGGCCGTCTTGCAAGTGCCGGAGGCGAAGGGCCTTCGGGCGATCCGGTTCGGCTCGTCGGAGGCGATCCGCGTCGGTCAACCTGCGGTCGCGCTCGGGGCCCCGCTCGGCCTGTCCAACACCGTCACCGCGGGGATCGTCAGCGCCCGCGACCGCAGCGTCAACGTGCCCGCCGACAACGGTGGAACAGCACTGCTTGTCGCGGCAATCCAGACGGATGCAGCGATCAACCCCGGCAACAGCGGCGGCGCGCTGGTCGACTGCGACGGCAAGCTGATCGGCATCCCCACCGCGGGCGCCACCGTGCCCAACCCGAGCGGAGGCAGCAGCGCCGGCAACATCGGTCTCGGTTTCGCCATCCCGTCCGAGTTCGCTCGCTCCATCGCCGACACCCTGATCGAACACGGAAGCGTCACCCACGGCTTCCTCGGACTGAGCGTCGACACTGCGTCGAACGGTGCGGGCCTGTACGTCGTCGCCGTCACGCCGGCAGGCCCCGCCGAGGCCGCCGGGCTCGACGCCGGCGACCTCATCACCACGATCGACGGCGAGCAGGCTCGCTCAGCCGAACAGCTACAAGAGCTCACCCTGACCCATCGGCCCGGTGAGACCGTCACCATCACCTACGAACGGCAAGGCGCGACCCACGAGACGCATCTGACCCTCGGCAGCCGGTAGCAACTGCGGCAGCCACAGCGAGGCCGACGCGGGACTCAATGTCGTCTCCACAACCGTGATCAGGTCGTCGCGTACGTCGTTGAGACTCACGGTCGCGCGCAGCCGGTCGGCGAACGCGGCGACGGTCCTGACTGCGTCGTAGCGCCGCCGGTTGAACCGTTGGTCAACGACGCGCTGCACCGTTCGTCGTACCGGGTTGAACAGCGCTGCTGCAGCGAGCGTCGAGGCAGCGACACCGACCGGTGAGGAGAACGGGAGGACGCGCGTCGTGAACGCGACTACGCCGATGTAGCCGCCGACGAGTGTGGCGGTCACGACGGCGTAGGACAGCGTCCGGCTGATGATCCGGTCGATGTCGAACAACCGGTACTTGAGGATCGCCACACCCATGCACAGCGGCAGCACGGCCAAAGCGATCTCGGCCACGAGCGTCACCAATCGCATCCAGCCGTGGGGGTCGCTGGTGAGCAGGTTGAGCGGCGCGAACACGGCGAAGACGACGACGCCGCCCATCAGCCATTGCAGCTGCAGCCGCCGCTCGCCGGTCGACCGTCGGAACGCCACGACCTGACGCGTCACGGACAGGACGAGGGTGACGAGGAGGGCGATGAAGAAGACGTTCTGCAGGACACCCCACCACTCGAGCCCGCCCTGCGGGTGGTCGATGATCGACAGGTCGCCGCCGGCAGTGATCTGGATCTGATCCGTGACGATCGCGTAGACCGCGGTGCTGAACGCGCCTACCATCCAGAGCCCGCCTGTTGCCAACAGCCCCCCAATGCGGTGCGCCAATGGCCCACGGGCAGCTGGGCGTCCGGGAAGAGCAGGACGAGCAGCACCAGACAGAGGATCGCTGGGGCCCACATGGGTTGCACGAGCGCAGAGAGCGGGCCGAGGCCGCGCCACAGCCGGTGCTCGCGATAGACCAGCACGCAGTATTCGGACGCTGCGCTGTTGATGATGAACGCGAGGCCGGCGCCAAACATCAGCCAGCCCATGGCGTTCCGTGGCTGCTGGTAAGCCACGAGCAGTCCGACGGCGCCGAACAGGGCGACGAGCACAACCGCGCCGATGATGCTTTCGACCGAGGCGCTTGTGTCGATGCTCGTCAGCGCGACGTCGACCGCCAGCAGACCAGCGATGAGCCCGGCGCCGCCCAGGACGACAGCGCGTATGAACCTCTGACCGGGCATGCGCGCCTCCGCCGCCGTGCTACCGACACTGACGGTAGGCACGCAGCGTTCCGGGAGCGCTACGAATCCGGAGGTTCGGCTGCGTGTGCTTGGTGCACTCGGCAACGAACCACAATAAATCGGACGCGCCGTTGCCAAAACCGTGACGATTCTGTGACGAGGGCGGTTCGGTCGCGATCGGGCAATAGGGGTCATGGCATGCTTCCGATGGTCGCAGCCCCCGCGAGAAGGGACCGTCGTCTTGTCGCTGCGCCCTCGGCTGGCCCTGCTCCGCCTGCCAATGGCTCCGTTGCTCGCCGCTGCGGCCCTCACCGCGGTCGCGCTGCCGCCGGGTCAGGCCCGGTCGCCCGGCGACGCCTCGTCACGTGCGGTCAGCTACGACGGGGTCAGTGTGCGGGTCCCGGCGTCGTGGCCGGTCTACAACCTCGCCTCGGACCCGACCCGCTGCGTGCGTCTCGACGTCCACGCCGTCTACCTCGGAACGCCCGGCCCCCGGCAGAACTGCCCCGCACACCTCGTCGGACGGTCCGAGGCAGTTGTGATCAGCTCGCAGGCCGGCGACACGAGCGGTGCGCCGCTGGCGACCCGTGGCGAGCTCACCCGCGGGTTGCGTGGCGGCCATGTCCACGTCACCGCGACGTTCGGAAGTGACGAGCATCTGGCCACCCAAATCGCCGAGTCGGCGACGACGGATAGCTCGTCGACCACGTCGCCCACTGTCTCCCCGGCGGCGTACGTGACGACGCCGACCGCTGCTCCGCAGGCGGCGCCGGCCCGACCTGGCGTGTTCATCGGCAACGCCTTCGACACCTGCTCGGCGCCGTCCCTCGACGTCATGCGCGCCTGGATCAGGAGCTCGCCCTACCGTGCGGCCAACATCTACATCGGCGGCGCGGCCCGGGCCTGCGGCGACGGCAATCTGTCCGCCGGCTGGGTGTCCTCGGTACGCAGCCTCGGGTGGCGGCTCATCCCGACGTACGTCGGACTGCAGGCGCCGTGCACCAGCTTCAGCCAGCTCATGAGCGGCGATCCGGCGACTGCGACGACGCAGGGAACGCAGGCCGCCGATGACGCGGTGCAGCGTGCGCAGTTCTTCGGGCTGCCCGCCAACACGCCCGTCTACGACGACATCGAGAACTACGACACGACGGCGCCCGGATGCAGTGCAGCGGTGCTGGCGTTCCTCTCCGGATGGACCCAGGAACTGCATGCCAAGGGTTACACCTCGGGTGCCTACGGCAGCGGCGCTTCCTTGGTCCGCGACCTGGTCACCCAGGCGGGCACGGGATACCAGGAGCCCGATGACCTGTGGTTCGCGGACTGGAACAACCTCGACAGCATCTACGGCGACCCCTATGTGCCGGACACGATGTGGACGCAGCACCAGCGGATCCACCAGTGGCACGGCGGACGTTCCGAGAGCTACGGCGGCTTCGCGGTCAACCTCGACGGCGACGCCACCGACGGCGCCGTCGTCGGGCCGCCCGGCGGCACGTGCGTGCACTATCCGGTCGACACCTACGGCCCGGACGGCTGCGGCGGCGGTGTGACATACCAAGGGCCGATGCAGTACTGGCGACTCGGCTCACCCAACGGGTTGCTCGGCTCCATGCGGTGGACCTATGGCAACGGGACGAGCGAGACCAACGGCGCGACATGGCAGCCGCAGTTGCGCGCCGGCAGCTATCACGTCTCCGCCTACATCCCGGCTGTTGACGCGAGCGCGACGGTGTCCTACGTGGTCACGGATGCGACCGGCGCGCACCCTGTCAGGGTGGATCAGTCCGCGCATCCGTCCACCTGGGTGTCGCTGGGCACGTACGCCACCGCGCCGAGCACCGGCATCACCGTCCACGTCGGCGACGCCACCTCCACCTCGGCAACTGTCGGGGTCGACGCGATGCGGTTCGTCCGCGTCGCGGACCCGGTTGCCGACTTCAACGACGATGGTCGTTCCGACATCACCGTCTTCCGCCCGGGCACCGGGGTGTGGTGGATCCACGGGGTGACTCAGGTGCGCTGGGGCCAGCGTGGCGACGTTCCCGTGCCCGGCGACTTCAACGGTGACGGCAGAGCCGACCTGGCCGTATGGCGACCGTCCACGGGGGAGTGGTGGCTGCACGGGATCGGCAAGTTTCAGTGGGGGCAGGCGGGCGACGTTCCCCTGGTCGGCGACTTCAACGGCGACGGCCGGTCCGACGCGGCCATCTGGCGACCGTCGACGGGGGAGTGGTATCTGCGCGGCATCGGCAAGTTCCAGTGGGGCCAGCGCGGCGACATTCCCGTTGTCGGGGATTTCGACGGCGACGGGCGCAGTGACGTTGCGGTGTTCCGACCCTCGAACGGCACCTGGTACATCCGCGGCATCGCGCGCATCCAGTGGGGCCAGCGAGGCGATATCCCCGTTGTCGGCGACTTCAACGGTGACGGCGTCTCCGACCTGACTGTCTTCCGGCCCTCGACCGGCACGTGGTGGATCCGCGGCATCACCCGGGTGCAATGGGGTCAGCGCGGTGACATCCCGATCAGCGGTGACTTCGACGGCGACGGCCGCACCGACCTCACCGTCTATCGGCCGTCGACCGGCATCTGGTATGTCCACGGGGTCACCCGCACGCGGTTCGGCGATCCCGGCGACATCCCCGTCTGACCGGGTCCACTTTCCGATTTACGCTGCCGGGGTGACTGATCGCGCGGTGCTCGACTGGTTGCTGGACAGCGACCCTGCGCTTCGATGGCAGGTCGAGCGCGACCTCGCTCATGCGCCGGAGGAGGTCTGGCAGGCGACCAGGGGACGTGTCGCGACGGAGGGCCTCGGTGCGCGGCTGCTGACGTTGCAGGACGCCGACGGCCAGTGGGCGTCGGGCGCGTTCTTTCCCGGCGACTTCGACTTCAACGGTCCGGAGGCGCAGGAGGGTGCCGGGCAGCCGTGGACGGCAACGACATGGTCGCTGAACTCATTGCGGGACTGGGGGCTGGACTCGTCCGTCCTCGCCGGCACCGCGGAGTTGATTGCCGCGAATTCTCGATGGGAGTACGAGAGCCTGCCCTACTGGGGCGGTGAGGTCGACTGCTGCATCAACGGCTACACGCTGGCCAACGGCGCGTGGCTGGGCGCCGACGTGTCGGGGCTAATCGACTGGTTCGCCGAGCACCGGTTGCCTGACGGCGGGTGGAACTGCGAGTGGGTCGAGGGCTCCACCCGCTCCTCGTTCCACTCCACGCTGAACTCGCTCAGGGGGCTGCTCTGGTACGACGCGGAAACCGGCGGCAGTGATCGGTCCCGCACGACGCGGCGCGCCGGCGAGGACTACCTGTTGCAGCGCGGCTTGTTCCGGCGGTTGTCTACCGGCGAACCCGTCGGGCCTTGGACGACGACGTTCGTCTACCCGTTCCGCTGGGTCTACAGCGTGTTGAACGCTGCCGACTACTTCCGCTCGGCCTCGCTTCTCGACGAGCGTGCGCGGGATCCGCGAATGGGTGACGCCGTCGAACTCATCCGGGCCGCGCGCCAACCCGATGGCACCTGGCTGCAGCAGGGCCGGCACCCAGGACGTGTCTGGTTCGAGGTCGATGTGCCCGAGGGCGAACCGTCGCCCTGGCTCACGTTCTTCGCCACTCGCGTTCTGGAGTGGTGGGACGCGTGAAGCTCAAGCTCGATCTTCACGATGTCTACAACCGCGGCGGCGAGATCGACCGCGCCCTTCGTCAGATCATCGACGAGGCGGTCGCGAAGAAGGCGCCACTCGTCGAGATCATTCCGGGCAAGGGATCCGGTCAGCTGAAGAAGCGCGTCCTCCGGTTCCTGGACCAGAAGGATGTGAAGGCGCTGTATCACCGGGTGGAGAAGGACTCGGACAACTTCGGGCGGATCTTCGTGCACTTTCGGTGGAAGTGAACTGGACTGTGACCTCATCACCCCTCTATGCGGAACGCGTGGCGGCACTCGACGTCCTGTGGCAACGCTGGGCAGATGTCGGGGACGGTCTGACCGAGTCGGATTGGGCTCGGCCGACGCGCTGCACCGGCTGGGACGTGCGCGCGGTGTACGGACACCACTCGATGCTTCCGCTGCTGTTGTCGACCGGCACGCCGCCTGCGATGGGCGAGGATGTGACGCCGTTGACTGCCGCGCAGGTGCTCGTGACCTTCAACCAGCCGGACGGTGTCGCGCATACCAAGAGAGAGGACGTTGCCGCGTCAGCTGTGCAGCTGGCCGGCGTCGGAACCGGCGAACTTGTGAACCGCTTCCGGATCCAGGGAGCCGCAGCCATCGCTGCCCTGCACGCTGTCGACGCGGATGTCGTCGTCCCGTGGGTGACGCCGCAGACGCCGGTCGCCGTCCACGAGCTGATCAGGATCGTCCTGATGGAGGCGACTGTTCATCTGCTCGACGTCTACGACGGCGTGGGGCGTGCCTGCGATGTGGATCAGCGCATCCTGGGCCACACCGTGGAGCTCCTGGCCGAGATGGCGCCGGCGGTCGAGTTCATCGAAGCGGCGACCGGCCGGCGGCAGCAGTCTCCGTTGCCAGTTCTCAGGTAGGCGCCAGGGCGACAGAGAAGAACCGACTGCACATGGACTTCCGCCCCGACGACCAGCAAGCCGAAGTTGCGCGACTCCTGACGCTCGGAGCGCTTCGGCGGGCATCTTCGCGGTCGTCTACGGCGTGTCGCAATCCCGGTTGGCGGTCGGTGCCGGCCTGCTGCCCCTCGGTGCGTTCGTCGTGCGGGAAAGGCGGGCGGTGCACCCACTGCTGCCGCTGCACCTCGTGCTGCACCGAACCCGCGGCGCCGCGATCGCTGCGATGTTCCTGTCCGCGACCGGCGTCTTCGGGATCCTGCTCTTCCTCACCTACTACCTGCAGACGGCACTCGGCTACTCACCGGTTGAGATCGGGCTCGCATTCCTGCCGATGGCGGCCACGATGATCGTGGTCGGCGGCGCCTGCAGTGCCCGGCTCGCGTCTCCGGGCGCAGCGAGAGCGATGGTCCCGGCCGGGCTGCTCGCCGCCGGCCTCGGCATGGCAATGCTCACGCGCATCGGCGTCGAGCCGCACTATGTCTCGATCGTTCTTCCCGCGACCATGGTCACGGGGTCGGGTCTCGGCCTCGTCTTTGCGCCGTGCTTCAACCTCGGCACCGCAGGCGTCGATGACTCCGATGCCGGCACCGCATCAGCCACGCTGCACGTCGCGCAGCAGATCGGCGGCTCCGTCGGTACGGCGATGTTGAACAGCGTCGCAACGGCCGTCGCCGCTCACTACCTCGCGGCTCACCCGCAGCCGGAAGCGACGGCCCACGCCGCCGTGCACAGCTATTCCGTGGTGTTCTGGATCGCCGCGGCGACTTTCGTGCTGGCTTCAGTCATCGTGAGTGCATTGCTGCGTTCTGCGTTTCGTCGCTAGCTTCCGTGCCGGCGTACGGGTCGAGCGCCCGCCTGCGCCGCCGCCACAGTGCGGTCGGTGCGGCGAGCCCGACCGCGACGCCGGAACCGACGAGAGCGACCGAGGCACTGAAGGCGTGCGTTAACGCACCAGTCAGCGGACCGCCCAATCCGACCCCCGCGTCGAAGTAGGCGAAGAACGCGCCTGCGGCAGCACCACGCCGTTGTGGCGGTACTCCTTCGAGTGCGAGTGCCCCCAGCGACGGGACCGCCAGGCCTTGGCCGAGCGACAGAACGATCAAGGCGGTCACCGCGATCGCTAGCGAGCCCGTCAGTCCGAAGACCGCGAGACCGACACCCTCGACGGCAGCGGCGGCTAGCAGCGTGCGCGCCGGTCCGAACCGGTCGGGCAGCACACCTAGGGCGGTGCGGCTGACGATGACGCCCACCGCGAAGACCGGGATGACGGCCGACGCGAGCGGCAGATGATGGGCGGACAACGCCGCAGCTCCGAACGCCAGCACCGCGACGTAGCCGACGTTGACGAGCAACAGTCCGACGCCTGGCCGCAGCGTGACCCGCCACAACATCGCGTCCATGTCAGCGTCGCGCCTACCCTCGGTCGTCGCGTCGGGCACGGGCACACGCGCGACTCCGGCGACGGCCAGCAGCGGCAACGCTGCAGCCGCCAGCCACACGCCGCCGGGGTGCTGCGCCCCGCCGAGCGGCGGGGCGAGCAACGGACCGGCGGTGAGCCCCGCGTAGTTGGCCAGACCGATGTGGCCGAGCGACAGTGCTTGCCGGCGCGGTCCGGCGAGGCGTAGCAGCCACAGCACCGCGGCGCTCATCATCACCGCCTCGCCGGCGCCGACGATCAACCGGCTGACGACCAGCGCGAACAGCTCCGGTGCGATCGCCGGCGCGATGCCGACGGCCATGAGCACGGCGCCGGCGACCATCACCCGGCGCGGCCCGCGCCGGTCCGCGAACCGACCGCCGAGCGGGCGCAGGATGGCGCCGGTCAGGGACGGAGCGCCCACCGTGAGGCCGATCCAGATCGGGTTGGCATGCAGGCCGTTCCCCACGTAGCCGGGCAACACTCCGAGCGCAGCCCCGAGGGCGCTGTAGCACGCCACTGCCGAGGCGAGCACCAAGCCATAGCTGCCCCATCGGCGTCCCATCTCTGATCAGCCTTCCCGGGAACGCCGGTCGAGTACCGTCATCGTTATGACGCCGGAGGAGCTCGCCGATCTTGCGCACCTGCGCCGGGCGCGTGACCTCATGGACCGCGACTATGCGAAGCCGCTCGATGTTCCGGCGATGGCGCGGGCAGCGCTCATGTCACCCGCTCACTTCTCGCGGAAGTTCCGCGGGACCTATGGCGAGACGCCGTACTGCTATCTGATGACGCGCCGGATCGAGCGCGCGAAGGCGCTCCTGCGGCAGGGGATGTCGGTCACCGACACCTGCATGACGGTGGGCTGCACCTCCCTCGGCTCGTTCAGCTCGCGGTTCACCGAGATCGTCGGAGAGACGCCGTCGCAATATCGCGCGCGCGACCACAGCGAGCTCGAAGTCGTTCCCGCGTGCGTGATGATGTACGCGACGCGACCTCAGCGCGCTGCCGTGACCGTCTAGCGGATCACGGTCCGATCCGAGCAGGATCGGAGAAGCGCGACACCAGCGAACGCTTCTACGGTGGTCACATGACCGTCAGCCTTTCCGCCATGTTCATCCCGGTGCACGACCCGGACGAGGCGCTCGGGTTCTATCGCGACGCGCTCGGGCTCGAGGTCCGCAACGACGTCGCCGCGCACGGCTTCCGCTGGGTCACCGTCGGAGCGGAAGGGCAGGACGTCGACATCGTCCTGTTCCAGCCGCACGGTGGGCGTTCGCAAGCCGAAGGCGACGCGCTCCTGACACTCGTGACGCAAGGTTCACTGCAGGCCGCGATCTTCCGTGCAGATGATCTCGACACGACGTTCGAGAAGGTCCGCGCGTCCGGCGCCGAGGTCCTTCAGGAACCGGCGTCGCAGCCGTGGGGTGCGCGCGACTGCGCGTTTCGCGACCCGTCCGGCAACCTCGTCCGCATCGCGCAGGCCTAACGTCTGAGGTTGGCGCTGTCGAGATCCTGCACCGGCCGAAAGACCCACGCGGAGAGCACCGCGACAAAGAGCAGAAACGTCACCACGTGCACTCCGGTGCAGTACAAGCACAGCGCGTGCACCTGGACCGCCTCGACGTAGACGAGATAGCAGACCATGCCGATGCCGGCCACGGCGCCGGCCAACCGCAGGTGTCCGACCACGGGCCGCTGCGCACGCCAGGCAGCCGGCAGCGTGAGCGCGACCATTGCGACGAAATAGAGGCTGCCGGCCAGCGCGACCGGCAGGAAGCCGAACAGCATGGACTGCGGGCTGGTCGTCACCTTGGTGCAGTTGATGGCTCCCGTGTCAGGACACGACAACGCGCGCGGCTCGACGTAGTGGACGTAGGTCAGGTAAACCGACAGCGCGAGGCCGATGACGGCAAGCGGCAGCGTCACAGCGGGCGCCCATCTGGGCGCCCGATCAGCCGCCGAGCGACTTGCCTGCTGCGACAACGCCCGGGGCGGTGCAGACATTGGTCGGACTCCCGTTCGTCGTCGTGCAGATCGCGGCCGTGATCGTGTTGGCGGAGCCGACGATGGCCTTCGCCACCGCGCTGTTGGGGTCGGCGAGCTGCGCGCTGATCTGCTCGGCGGTGAGGCCCTTCAAGACGGCGGGGTCATAGCTGGGCGTGGTGATCACGTAGCGGCCACCGATGTCAACAAAGGGGAAACTGCCTTGACCCGTGTACTTCTTCCACAGCGCTGACTCGGCCGACGTGGGATGTTCCAGCGCCTTGCCGGTAACAGTTTCCAGCTCCTTGCCGTTGAACGAGATGGTGTCACTGGTGAAGTTGGAACCGTAGAAGCTAAAGGTCGACGTGTTGGGGTAGACGTCGTTCGACGCGGAGTGCACGGTCTTGAGGCCCGTGAAGCTGCCGAAGCGAGACAGCGCCTGCACCAACGGCCACCGTTCAGCGGCGCAGTAGGGGCAGTATTCGGCGCCGATGTAGAGCACTTGAGGCTTGCCGTTCGCGGTCAGCGCCGCATCGCTGATCGCCTTAGGCTTGCTCGATGCCGTGCCCGGCCCGATCGCGTCGATCGTCGACGCCGGCACGCCGGTGACTGCGCTCACGACCGACGCGGCTGCAGCCGGCCGGCTGCTGTCGCCGTGCGGCTTCGACGACAGCACCCCCACGGCAGCGATGACAGCAATGACGGCGACGACGGCGACCGCCGACCCGACAACGACCAGGACTCGCCGTCGGCGTTCGCGACGTGCGGCCGCGACGCGCGCCGCGGCGGCCCGTTCACGCGCGCTTTCGGCTACCGCCCTGCGTCTGCTGACGTTGGTAGTGCGACCCAATTCCGGCGGCCTCCTCCTGTGCCGAGTCTAGGCTCGGGCCGGCACCTGAAGGCTTTGTGATGACACTTCCCCGTAACGACGCGCAAGCGGCACGGCGGTCACTCCGTGCACGATCACGCTGAGCAACACCGTCGTCGCGATCGCCGCGACAGCGGTCCTCGCCGGGGCGCCGATCTCCGCCGTCGCGATCAGGGCGAACACGACCGAAGCCAGCCCGCGTGGGCCGAACCACCCGATGAACAAGGCGGTGCGCAGGTCGAGCGTTGTGCCGACCAGCACGAGCGCGACCGGCAGCATCCGGACCAGAGTGAGGCTGAGGATCGCGTAGATGACGAGCTGCCATCCGAGGGCGTCGCGGATGAGCGGCACGGCGATCAGGCCGAACACCGTCCATACCAGCAGCGACGCCAGGGCGGCCGTCTGCTCGACGTAGAACACCTGTGTGGGGCCGGCCGGTCCGGTCATCCGGCCGAACGCGATTCCGCCGGCAAACGCGGCGACGAACCCATTGCCGCCGGCCGCGACCGCCAGTGTGTAGGCCACCAGTGCCAGCGCGAGCACGGCCGGACCGGCGAATTGCTCGTCGATCCAGCGCCGCCGTCTCGTCGTACGGATGATCAAGCCACCGACTGCACCCGTCGCCGCCCCCACCGCGGCGCCGAGGACAAGTTCGACGGCGGCGTGCCCGACCCCGCCGCCGGAGTGTTCGTGCGCGAGAGTGCCGGCGATGGCGATGAGCACGACCGGCGTCGCGATGCCGTCGTTGAGTCCGCTCTCGACGTTGAGGATGCTCCGCACCCGCCCCGGCACCGCGGGATTGGTGAACACGGCTGCGCCGAGGGCCGCGTCGGTCGGAGCCAACGCCGCGCCAACGAGCAGCGCGAGCCACGCGTCGAACCCACCGAACATCGCCCAGGCAAGCAGCCATCCCGCGACGATCGTCAGGGGCAGGCTGAGGCCGAGGAGGCGCACGAATATGTTCGCGTCATGGCGCAACTCCGCGACCGCGACCTGTGACGCGTCGGAGAAGAGCACCCACGCGAGGGTCACCTCGGTGAGAATCTTGGCGGTCTCGGTCTCGACGTGGGGGTTGACCGTGACGACTTCATACAGAACCACCCCGACTGTGACGAACACAATCGGCGCGGTGAGGTCGGCGCGTTCCAACCGTCCAGAGAGCGCGCCCCAGCCGAACACGGCCGCGGCGATGACCGCCATCGTGACAGCTGTCACGTCTCATTCGAGCGCGCCTGATCCGCCGCAACCTCGTCCGAACGGGGTGAGCCCGTTGCTCGATAACGTCATGGTCCGCGTCACCGTTGCGGAGGTAGTCCCGGCGTGAACCCCATCAGCACACTGCGGTCGGTCGTCCGCCTGCAGCGCATCGAGACCGACCGGATCGAACGCCGGCTGAAGCACGCCGCGTCGGTGCAGGACCTTCGGCACATCGCGAAGCGGCGGCTGCCCGGCGGCGTCTTCGACTACATCGACGGTGCGGCCGAGGACGAGCGCACGCTGGCCGCCAACCAGGCCGCATTCGCTGCGGTGTCATTCCGCCCGCGGGTCCTGCGCGGGCTTCCCGACATCAGCATCGACGCCACCCTGCTGGGCCGTCCGCTCGCGTATCCGCTGGTCCTCGCCCCGACCGGGTTCACTCGGATCGCCGACCCCGCCGGTGAGCTAGCCGTTGCTCGTGCCGCCGAGCGGGCGAGCCTGCCCTACACGCTGTCGACGCTGTCCACCCGGTCGATCGAAGAGGTACGTGCGGTCAGCGGCGGCCGGCTGTGGTTCCAGGTCTACGCCTGGCGCGATCGCGGGCTGGTCAAGGAGATGGTCGATCGGGCCGCCGACGCGGGCTACGAAGCCTTGGTGCTCACCGTCGACACGGCCGTGCTCGGCCGGCGCGAACGCGATGTGCGCCGCGGGTTCTCCCTTCCACCGGCGATCGGGCCGCGCACGTTCGTCGACGGCGCGCTGCATCCGCAGTGGACGTGGTCGTTCGTCCGAAGCGAACCGATCCGGTTCGCGAATGTCGTCGGCCGCGAGGTCGGTGACGGAGCGTCGCCGGTGCGGCTGTCGGACTACATCAACACGCAGTTCGACCCCGCGTTGTCATGGGCTGACGTCGACTGGCTGCGGTCGGTGTGGACCGGGCCGGTGCTGGTCAAGGGAATCCAGACCGTTGCCGACGCGGTGATCGCCGCCGACAGCGGTGTCGACGCGATCGTGCTGTCGAACCACGGCGGACGCCAGCTCGACGGCGCGCCGGCGACGTTCGATCTGGTCGCGCCGGTGGCCGATGCCGTCGGTGGGCGCACTGAGATCATCTGCGACGGCGGTGTGCGCCGGGGGAGCGACATCGTCAAGGCGCTCGCCGCCGGGGCGACCGCTGCGATGGCCGGCCGGGCTTACCTGTACGCCCTCGGCGCCGCCGGCGAGCGGGGCGTCGACCGCTTGCTGGACTGGTTCCGCGCCGACATCATCCGGACCATGAGCCTGCTCGGCGTCGGCTCGATCGCCGACCTCGACCGGTCACTTCTCGACCTGCCCGGACATTGACGGCCCGGACATCGACCGAAGGGACACTCGACATGACGCACAGAGACAAGGCACCAGCCGGAGCACCATGCTGGCTCGACCTGATGACCACCGACGCGGACGCGACCCGCCGCTTCTACAGCGAACTGCTGGGCTGGGAGCCATTGGAGCAAAGTGCCGAGTTCGGCGGCTACTTCATGTGGGCCAACCAGGGCGTGCCCGTCGCCGGCGGCGTGGGCGCGGAGTCGGGTCAGCCCGCATCGCGCTACTGGAGCGTCTATCTCGCCAGTGACGACGCGGAGAAGACCGCCGAGATCGCGGCGTCCACAGGTGCCCAGGTCATCGTGCCGCCGACGCGGGTTGGCGACGTCGGTGTCATGGCCGTGCTCATCGACCCCACCGGCGCCCAGATCGGCGTGTGGCAGCCGATCGAATTCCCAGGCTTCACCGAGCTCGGCGTGCCCGGCGCGCCCGGCTGGTTCGAACTCCTCACCCGCGACTACGAGCGGGCAGTCGAGTTCTACCGCGAGGTCTTCGGCTGGGATGCGCGCGTGATGTCGGACACGCCGGAGTTCCGCTACACCACGCTCGGTGAAGGCGAGCACGCGCTTGCCGGAATCATGGACGCTGCCGGCTCGCTTGCAGCCGACGAAGACCCGCATTGGTCGGCGTACTTCATCGTGAGCGACACCGACGCAACCGTCAGCACGGCGAAGAAGCTCGGCGGACGCGTCCTCTTCGAGGCACAGGACACGCCGTACGGTCGCATGGCCGGCCTCGTCGACGGCGGCGGCTCGCAGTTCCAGGTGATGGGTCCGACGTCGGGCTGAGCGGGTGGTCCGAAAACCGCCAGTCAACTGCCGCTGCGCGGCCGATGCTCGCGGTCATGCACAAGACAGCAACGTTCTCGGTTTCCGCAATCGACGCCGATGTCTGCGCGCAACTACGGGTCCGCGACGACGCCGGCAACGTGCCGGAACTCCTGGTCGACACCGAGGGCGGCAGCCCGTTGCGGTGCTGCCTGTCGGTGAGCGCACCGGGTGAGCCGGTCGTGCTGGCGTCGTACGCGCCGCTGCGACGGTGGGCGTCGGACAACGGCGCGAAGCCCGGCGCCTACGAAGAAGTCGGGCCGGTGTTCCTGCACGCCCAGCCGTGCGCCGGCCCGAGCAGCGACGGTTTTCCCGCGGCCTACCGCGGCTCGCCGCGGGTGCTCCGCGCCTACAACAGCAACGGCCGCCTCGTGGGCGGTGAGCTGCTCGACGGCACTGACGAGCCGGAGCCGGTGATCGAGCGACTGTTCGCCGACCCCGACGTTGCCTTGCTGCACGCACGGGCCGTCGTCTACGGCTGCTTCACCTTCGCGATCGATCGCCGCTGACTACGGTTCGTAGGCGATGCTCGGCACGTTGTAGCAGTTGCGCGTCATATCCGGGACTTGATTCACCCAGCCGCCGGCGCCGTTGTTGGCACTGTCCTGCCATCGCACGACGTTGATGCATGCCTCATGCGGCGCGAGGCTGCCGGTGCCGACGGTGAAGTCCCGCGGAATCAGCAGTCCACCTGCGTCATACGGCGTAGCTCTCGCCATGAACCGTTCGACGCACGCCCGCGTCAGCTGAGACCCACACGAGGCCGCGGCATCGGCGAACCAGCGCGCGCCGGCCCAGCCCTCGAGCGCCCACTGCGACATCTGCTGCGTCGTGTCCCAGCCGAGCCGGCTCATCGCGGTCCGGAACTGGGCCACTTGCGGAGAGCTCCGGTCGTCGTAGTTGAGGCTGCCGCCCGTCGCGTAGATCTCGTTGCGGCACCTCGGACTATCGGCGTACGACGTCCCGATCGTCGCGTCCCAGCTCTGCGTCGTGGTGATCTTTGCGGTCAGGTCGAGCTGGTTGTCGTCGATCGCCTTGCACAGCCGCTCGTTGCCGGCACGATCGATCGCGTCATACACGTAGCGGACACCCGCATGTCGGAGCTTGATCGCCACCGAGTTGAAGTCCGGCAGCGCGAAGTTCACCTGGGCGGTTGTGACGGAGTAGCCCTCTTGCTCCAATCCGCGCGCGATCGCGTCGCCGTAACGCTGCGATGACGCTTGGTTGTAGTAGACGACGCCGGCGCGCAGCGGCACCGAAGGAAAGCGCACCTTGAAGTAGCGATAGACCTCGGTGCCGTTGTGGAGCTTGCCGTTCCAGCCGACCTTGCCCTCGCGTGGATAGTCCTCGCCCGCGATGTCCCACAGATGCGGGTACTGCGTATAGGCGACGTCGATCGGTTGGGAACCGATGTCGGGCACACCCAGCTGGTTGACCAGGTTCGCTCCGCCGTAGCTCAGGATCGCGTTGGCGACGAGGGCAAAGACGTGGTCCTGCTCGACCAGCCGATGTACGCAGGTGACGTTGTGGCTGCCGTCGCCACTGTCATCGCAGCTCTTCAGCACCAGGCGGCGGCCGTTGATCCCGCCGCGCCGGTTGATGTCGTCGACGAATGCGCGCAGACCATAGGAGGGACCGGCGAAGGCTTGCGCGTCGAACGGGTTGGACAGGCTGGCGATCGTGCCGATGGTGATGGTCGCCGCCGGTCGCGATGGTGTTTGCGACGGTGCTTGCGGCGTTCGAAACGCGGAGTCCGGAAGCCGGGTGCCGCATCCGGCGAGAAGAATCACGGCCGCAGCCACGACCTTCCTCACGAATCCGGTCTAGCCGCACGTCTTCGTCGCGGCAAGGGGCGCACGACGGTGCCATCAGTGCCAGGCTGTCATCGATCGGCTCGATCGGGAGGTGCGATGAAGGCGTGGTGGGTGCAGACCCCGGGGCCGATCGCGACCCGGCCACTGGTCAGCGGTGAGCGCGACGACCCGACGCCGGGCCCTGGTGAGATCCGTGTACGCGTGCTCACGTGCGGTGTCTGCCGGACCGACCTGCATCTCGCCGAAGGCGATCTCGAGCCGCGGCGGCCGCTGACCATCCCAGGGCACGAGGTCGTCGGCGAGGTGGACGCACTCGGGCCGGGCGTGACGGAGTTCGGCATCGGCGACCTCGCCGGCATCGCCTGGCTGCGGCACACCGACGGCCGTTGTGCCTACTGCCGCCGTGGCGACGAGAACCTGTGTCGGCAACCGCTGTTCACCGGGTGGGATGCCGACGGCGGCTACGCGGAGCGTGCGGTCGTCGATCAGAACTTCGCCTACCACCTGCCGCGCGATGCCGATCCAGTGCGTACTGCCCCGTTGTTGTGCGCCGGCATCATCGGCTACCGCGCCTTGCGAATCGCCCACCCGCGCCCCGGCGGCCCAGTCGGCATCTATGGTTTCGGCGCGTCCGCGCATCTTGCGGCGCAGGTGGCGATGCACCAGGGCAACCGGGTCCACGTCCTCACTCGGTCGCCGGACGCACAGAAGCTCGCGCTCGAGCTCGGCGTGGCATCGGCCGGCGGCGCCTACGACGCGCCACCGGAGCTGCTCGACGCGGCGGTGCTGTTCGCCCCGGTCGGAGACCTGGTGCCGGTCGCGCTCGCGGCACTTGCACCCGGGGGCACGCTGTCCGTCGCCGGCATTCACCTGAGCGACATTCCGTCGCTCGACTACCAGCGTCATCTGTTCCACGAGCGGGTTCTGCGCAGCGTCACGGCGAACACACGCCGCGACGGTGACGAGTTCCTGGCGCTCGCAACACAGATGGGGATTCATGTGACGACCACGCCGTATCCGTTCGACCGGGCCGCAGACGCGCTTGCGGACCTCGCCGCCGACCGCGTCAACGGCGCCGCCGTCCTACGGATCGGGCTCTAGCCACATCAAGGAGGCGTAATGCAAGCACAACCCGGTGACCGGATCGTCATCCGCTCCGCCCACGTCGGCGAGCCGGACCGCGAGGGCCAGATCCTCGAAGTGCACGGCCGCGACGGCACCCCGCCGTACGTCGTTCGGTGGTCGGCCGACGGGCACGAGGGACTGGTCTTTCCCGGCCCGGACACCCAGATTCATCACTCGTTGACGACCTGAAGCGTCGGGACTTCTGCCCCTAGCAGGGTGGGCAGCGGATGGCGCAGCGTGGCCGCGTACGACGTCAGCGCATCCGTTGCCCAGCCCTGAGGAGGCGTGCAGTCTATGAGTGCCTATGCCCCATACCCGCTGCAAGTCGACGCGACGTTGGACGAACACCTCTCCCGATGGCTGTGGCTGGTCAAGTGGTTCCTGGCCATCCCGCACTACATCATCCTGGCGTTCCTGTGGGTCGCCTTCCTGGTCGTCAGCATCATCGCCTTCTTCGCCATCCTGATCACCGGCCGCTATCCGCGTGGCCTCTTCGAGTTCAGTGCGGGAGTGCTGCGGTGGACCTGGCGCGTGCAGTACTACACCTATGGGGCGCTCGGGACGGATCGCTATCCACCGTTCACGTTGCAGGAGGTGCCCGACTATCCCGCGCACCTCGACATCACCTATCCGGAGCACCTGTCCCGTGGACTCGTGCTGGTGAAGTGGTGGCTGCTGGCGATCCCGCAGTACATCATCGTCGGCATCTTGATGGGCGGCGGTTGGCACGTCGCCGGCGGGCTGATCGGGATTCTTGTCTTCGTTGCCGCGATCGTGCTGGCAATCACCGGGCACTACCCGCAGTCGATCTATGACCTGGTCATCGGCCTCAACCGCTGGGCGCTGCGCGTTGCGGCGTACGCGGGGTTGATGACGGACGACTATCCGCCATTCCGGTTGGACATGGGCCCGCACGAGCCGCCCGGCACGGTGTCCGTTGCCACGCCGCCGGTTGCCGAGGATGGGCCCGTCGGTTCTGCGTACTGACTCGGGGCTTTCGACCTATCGATCGCGGACCTAAGGCCCTCCCGCAGGCAGCTGGTTGTGCCTCACCGTCATCTCATATCGCAACAGGAGGTGGCGGATGACCAGCCTCGCGGTGCTGACAGCGCCGGTCAACCTCAACCATCAGGGCGACTACGTCCATTGGGGAGTCATTCAGATCTCGGTCGCCAACCTCGTGGTGATCGGGGTCATGGTCCTCCTCTTCGTCCTCGCCGTGCTCCTGCCGTTCCCGAAGGGACGTGACCGCCGATGACCGGGTCGGTGCTGCCGGTGACGTGGACGGCCAGGCTGCGTGGCCGGCTGGTCAAAGAGCTGCCGCCCGAGCAGGCGCTGCCGGACCGCCAGCCGATCTACGTTCAGTCCTGGATCTACGTGTTCGGCGTGCTGACGCTGGCGGCGTTTGCTGTCGTTCTCGTCTCCGGTGGTGTGCTCGCGCTCAAGGGGCCTCAGTGGTGGCACCGGTCCTCTACCGGGCACTACTTCAACAGCCTGCACTTGTGGAGCGTCGAGCTGTTCATGGCCTTCATGGTCATCCACTTGTGGGGCAAGTTCTTCATGGCGGCGTGGCGCGGGCGTCGGGCGATGACCTGGATCACCGGTGCGGTGTGTTTCCTCGGGTCGATCGGGACTGCGTTCACCGGCTACCTGGTCCAGAGCAACTTCGACTCGCAGTGGATCAGCACTCAAGCCAAGGACGGGCTGAACGCGGCCGGGGTGGGCGCGTTCTTCAACGTGCTCGACTTCGGGCAGATGCTGATGTGGCACATCGTGCTGCTTCCGCTCGTGGTTGCCTTCGTGATCGGCATCCACCTGTTGCAGGTTCGTCGCCGTGGCGTGGTGCCGCCGATGGAGATCGACCCGCGCGACCAGCTCCGGGCGCAGGTGCAGCCATGACGGGCACCGCCGTTCGCCCAACCCACCCGGCCCGGCGTCTGGACGCGGCGACGAACAAGTGGTCCGGCCGGACGAGGGAGTACGACGTCGTCAAGGAATTCGTCATCGCGCTGGTTGTCGTCAGCGTGCTCACCGCGGCGCTCGCGGCCATCTTCTCCTCACCGGACGAGAAGCAGATCACGATCTCCACCTGGAGCCGGACGGCCCCGAACGACTTCGTGCTCACCTCCGCGACGGAAATGGACGGCACGAGCGGAACCGCTTCCTACGGAGCGCCGTACTCGCACACTCCCGACGCGGCACAGAAGATCGGGCCTGTCTCGCTGCAGCACATCGCCGGCGTGACGCACCCCATCGACAGCGTGAACGACTTCGTCATCGGCCCGTTGTCGGGCATTCCGGCCGACGCTGCGCTGACCGCCGCGCTGCAGCGGTGGCGCTCCGCCACTGCAGCCCAGCAGCAGACGTGGGCGTCGGCCTACGACGACGCGGTGGCGAAGGCTCCCGACAATGACCCGGCCAAGGTCCCCGCCGGTGACTATGGGCCGGTCCCCGTTCTGCTCAACCGGCTGCTCGTGATGGCCCAATCGGGCGGGCTGGACGGTGCACTGCTGTCGCAGAAGCAGTTCTTCGCCACCGACTACACGAAGCCGTTGCTGTTCATCGCCGACGGCAGCTACCTCGAGGACCGTGCTCGCGCCCAGCACCTGGGGGGCGACCAGTGGGGAATGATGAACGAGACCGGCAACTACCCCGGCCAGGCCTGGCTGTGGCTCTACACGTTCTGGTACCAGGTGAAACCGTTCTCCACGTCGGGCAACGCAGACGCGCTGGTCTGGGGCTTGATGGCGCTGTTGTCGCTCGTCTTCGTGCTCGTGCCGTTCATCCCGGGCGTGCGCTCGATCCCGCGGTGGATCCCGGTGCATCGGCTGATCTGGCGTGACTATTACCGGCGAACGTGAACTTGCTCGGGGCTGCCGGCACCCGAGGACCGCAACTGCCAGGGCACGCTGGTGACCATGACGCCTGGCTCGAACAGCAGCCGCGCCTTCAGCCGCAGCGCGCTCTGGTTGTGCAGTAGTTGTTCCCACCACCGTCCCACGACGTACTCGGGGATGAACACCGTCACGACGTCGCGTGGGCTCGAGCGTCGAAGGCCGCGGATGTAGTCCATCACCGGCCGTGTCATCTCACGGTAGGGCGAGTCGAGAATCGTGAGCGGGATGTCGATGCCGTGACGGTCCCACTCCTCCTGCAGCCGCTGGACGTCTTCGTCGTCTACGCGGACCGTGACGGCTTCGAGCGTGCTCGGGTGCGTGGCCTTCGCGTAGGCGAGTGCACGCAACGTCGGCATGTGCAGCCGTGACACCAGCACCAGCGCGTGGTTCCGCGAGGGCAGCAGCGGCCGTGCGGCGGCATCGACGTCGAGTTCGTGCGACACGGCGCGATAGTGCCGGCTGATCCCCTTCATCATGGCGAACAGTCCGACCATCGCCAGGATGGCGATCCAGGCACCGTGAGCCACCTTCGTATACAGGACGATGACGAGCACCACGGCGGTCACGATCGCGCCGGTGAAGTTGATGGCACGCGAGAGCACCATTCGACGCACCTGGGTGGATTCCGCCGTCGGGAGCAGGCGGTTCCAGTGCCGGACCATCCCGGCTTGGCTCAGCGTGAACGACGTGAACACGCCGATGATGTAGAGCTGGATCAGCTTGTCGATGTTGGCGTCGAAGCCGACGATCAACGCGATCGCGAAGCCCCCCAGCAGAATGATGCCGTTGCTGAACACCAGCTTGTCGCCGCGGTTGTGCAACTGCCGCGGCAGGTAGCGCGACTGGGCCAGGATCGAAGACAGCACCGGGAAGCCGTTGAACGCGGTGTTGGCGGCGAGGATGAGAATTCCGGCCGTGGCGGCTTGGTAGAGATAGAACAGGAGCGCGCTCTTGCCGAACGCGGTCGCAGCCACCTGCGAGATCACCGACGGGTTGCCGTCCGGCTGTGCGTGTGCGTGCACGCGCAACGTCAGCACGGTGATGCCGACGAACATCGAGACCGCGAGCAGACCCATGATCGCCAGCGTGTTCGCCGCGTTCCTCGACTTGGGGCGCCGGAACGAGGGCACGCCGTTGCTGATGGCCTCGACGCCTGTCAGCGCCGTACAGCCGGAGGCAAACGCGCGCAGGGTGAGCAGGAAGGTGTAGAGCCCGCCCACCTGAGTGGTGCGCCGCAGCTGCTCGTTGGCTGTCGATGCATCGGGAAGGTGTCCGGTCGCTGCCTTGACCACGCCGAACAGGAACATCAGGAACGTCAGCGCGATGAAGGCATATGTCGGCACTGCGAACGCCCGACCCGACTCCTTCACACCACGAAGGTTGGCGACCATGAGCACGACGACGAAACCGACCGAGAGCAACACGGCCTTGTCGGACAGACTTGGGACGGCGCTGGTGATCGCGACGACTCCGGAGACGACGGACACCGCCACGGTCATGACGTAGTCGACCAGCAGTGCCGCCGCCGCCACGAGCGCGGCGTTCTCCCCAAAGTTGTCGAGACTGACGGCAAACGCTCCGCCGCCGTTCGGGTAGGCGTAGCAGGTTTGCCGGTAGGACGCCACCACGATGACCAGCAGCACTGCAACGGCGGCGGCAACCCAGGTGGTGAAGGCGAGATAGGCGGCGCCGCCGGCGGCGAGCACCAGCACGATCTCTTCGGTGGCATAGGCGACCGACGAGATCGGGTCGGAGCAGAACACCGGCAGTGCAAGCCACTTGGGCAGCAATGTCTCCGACAGCTGCTGGCTGCGCAGCGGACGGCCGACGAGCACCCGCTTGACAACGCCTGTGGTGCTCAACGCCCACCCCGACTGGTCACGACGATCGACGCTAGATCGCCGTTTCCGGCCGTGGCGTATGCGTCTCGTCAAGGTTCATCGACGCGGCGTCAAGATCGCGTCAAGATCGGTCGCAGGTGTCGGCGCGCGAGGTCCACTCGACGAGATGAACCTTGCGTCGTCGACGTGGCCGAGGGTTCCAGCGCACATCGCCATCCCTCTCGCCACCGGACTGCTGCTGTGCCTGGGCGCGTTGGCTGCAGGCCTCCATGGGCACCTCGGTGCGACCGGCGTCGCCGTCATCAGCGCGGCGGTGGTCGCCGTCACCGCGTCCGTGACCGAATCGAAGGCTGCCGCGGCGGTTGCCGTCATCGCCTGGATGACGGCAGCCTCGTTCGCGCATCCGCCGTACGGCTCTTTGCAACCGTCTGGCGCGGTCGCGTCCGGGGCCGCGGTTTGGACCGGTTGTGGCGCGGCGGCGGGCATCCTCATCAGTTGGGCCGGTCGCCGCTACACGTCCGCACCGGGGGAGCGCACACTTGACGGCGTGAACGGTTTCGCCGCGTTTACCGGCGCGGTCGACCGCCGGCGTCAGGTGCTCGGCTGGCTGCTGGCGCTCGTTCTGTTGCCGTCGCTGACCCTGCTGCTGACCAGCCTGCGGGCGCAGCTCTCCCTCAACGACAACCTGCTCATCTACCTGCTCGCCGTCATAGCGGTGGCCGTCGTCGGCGGCTTCTGGCCGGCGGTTGCGGCAAGTGTGGGCGCCTGCCTGCTGGTCAACTGGTTCTTCACCGAGCCGGTCCACACGTTCACGATCGCAAAGCCCGACAACCTGCTAGCACTACTGCTGTTCGTCGTGGTGGCCATCGTGGTGTCCTCCGTCGTACATCTGGCTGCGCGCCGGTTGGAGCTGGCCCGTCGCAGTCGTGCCGAGGCCGAGGCGCTCGCCCGGCTCGCCCGGTCCGTGCTCGGGGCCGAAGACACTCCCGCCGTCGTGCTCGAGCATTTGCACGCAACGCTCATGGTCGGCGCGGAACTGCTCGAGCGGAGCGGCAGCCGATGGGTGCGGGTCGCTGCCTGTGGCGACACGTCCGGCCCACAACGGCGTCGCATACTCGCGCGTGATGACGTCGCGCTCGCTGTCTACGGCGACGTGCCTCCCGACAGCCATCGCCTGCTGGAGGCCGCCGCGGGACAGGCGGCCTCGGCCCTGGACCGCGACCGGCTGCGTGCGCAGGCGGCGCAGGCGGAGGCGCTTTCGGCCGGCAACCGGATGCGCACCGCGCTGCTCGCAGCGGTCAGCCACGACCTGCGCACGCCCCTCGCGTCGATAAAGGCGAGCATCACCAGCCTGCGCCAGTCCGACGTCGCCTGGTCGGCCGAGGACGAGGCAATCCTGCTCGAGACGATCGAGCAGTCGAGCGACCGGCTTGACACTCTGATCGCCAACCTGCTGGACATGAGCCGCGTGCAGACCGGTGCGTTGCAGCCCTACCTGCACCCCGCGGCCGTGGACGAGGTCGTGCCGTTGGCGCTGCGTGGCACTCCCGGAGGGGACAAGGTGCGACTCGACGTTCCGGAGAGCCTGCCGCTCGTGCTGACCGACGTCGGGCTGCTGGAGCGAGCAGTGGCCAACCTGGTGGCCAACGCCGTGCGGTTCTCACCGGATGACGCGCCGCCGGAGATCGTTGCGGGCGCGGACGACGGCGCCGTCACGGTGAGGGTCATCGACCATGGCACCGGCGTGCCGACCGACTCGCAGGAGCGGATCTTCGAGCCGTTCCAACGCCTCGGCGACAAGGACTCCAGCACCGGCGTCGGGCTCGGGCTCGCTGTCGCCCGTGGCTTCGTCGAAGCCGTCGGCGGAACGCTCACGCCGTCGGACACCCCTGGCGGCGGCCTCACGATGACGGTGACGCTTCCGGTCGCGCCCATGCGAGTATCGGAGCGACCGGCGCTGGGTTCATGACCAAGGTCGTGGTCGTCGACGACGAGGACGCGATCTGCCGCGCCCTGCGCGTCAACCTGACCGCCCGCGACTATGTCGTGTCGACCGCCACCGATGGAGCGAGCGGCCTTGCGACGATCGCTCGCGAACGTCCCGACGTCGTCATCCTCGACCTCGGCCTGCCAGACATGGACGGCACTGATGTCATCGCGGGAGTTCGCGGCTGGACCGACACGCCGATCATCGTCCTGTCGGCACGCGAGAACGAGGCGGCGAAAGTGCACGCGCTCGACGCCGGCGCTGACGACTACGTGACCAAGCCGTTCGGGATGGACGAGCTGCTGGCCCGGCTGCGGGCCGCCGTACGCCGCGGGACTCCCACCGGTGACCAGCCCGTCGTGAAGACCGACGACTTCGTCGTCGATCTCGCTGCCACCCGCGTCAGCCGCGACGACGGCACGGATATCAGGCTCACTCCGACCGAGTGGCATCTGCTCGAGATCCTGGTGCGCAACCGAGGCCGGCTGGTCACCCAGCGGCAGTTGCTGCACGAGGTCTGGGGACCGGGCTACGAGACCGAGTCGAACTACCTGAGGGTCTACCTCGCCCAGTTGCGCCGCAAGCTCGAACCCGACCCTTCGGCGCCGCGTTACCTACTGACCGACCCAGGTATGGGCTACCGCTTCGCGGACTGACGCAGTCGCGTTGAGATCGACCCCGACATATCAGGACCATCTGTGCAAAGCCATCCCGACGAACGCGGTTCTTCTTTGCGAGTTCTCAGCAAGTCGCTCGACACTCGCCGTGTGCCGCCTGAGCAAGAAGCGCTCCGGCAGTCCTGGCTGCGCCACGCACGCCTCGGGATCGCCTTGTCAGTCGTGCTCCTTGCGCAGATCGGTTTCTACGCGTGGTTGGCGCATCCGTCCGAGCGGGCCGCCATGCTCTACGCGACGCTCGTCGCCGCCGCCTTCACCGTGGTCGCGGCTGCGCTGAGCCCGATCGCGATCCGGCGCCCGTGGCGGGTCCTGTTCTTCCTGATCTGGTCCGTCGCGATGATCGCGTTCATCCTCACCGCGAGCGCGCTCGACGGTGGTGACCAGTCTCCGATCACGCCGGCCCTCTTTCTGCCGCTGCTCTACGCCGCCCTCGGCTTTCCGACCGTTGCCGTGCTCACCTTGGGGGCTCTCGACGTCGTCGGCTATGTCTCCCTGGCCTTTTTCGAAAACTTGCCGAGCAACGCTTACACAACCGTTGTGGCGGCGTCGATCGCCGTTGCGACGCTGATGGCCACCCAGGCCGCCGTGAGCCGGTCGAGGTCGACCTTCGAACTGGCAACACTGACCGAACGACTGCACGAGCAGGCGACGCGCGATGCTCTCACCGGGGTGCTCAATCGGCGCGGGTTCGACGTCGCGATCGAGCGCGAGATCGAACGAGCACGACGCTATGCGCATCCGATCGCCCTGCTGTTCGTCGACGTCGACTGGCTCAAGGAGATCAACGATCGGCGCGGGCATGCGGCCGGTGACCGGGCGATCACGGCAGTTGCCGACGCGTTGACCGAAGCGGCACGGCGGACGGACCTTGTGGCGCGGCTCGGGGGGGACGAGTTCGCGGTGGTGGCGCCGGAGACCGCATCGGACGCCGCGCTCGCACTTGCCCGACGGATCCATGCCGGGATGCCGCCCGCCGGTGTCGACCGGGTCACGGTCAGCATCGGCGTGTTCGCCACGGGGCACCCGGGGTCGCGGTCAGAGATGCTCCGCGCCGCCGACCGAGCGCTCTACGCCGCAAAGGACGCAGGGCGCAACTGCACTCGCGCTTACGTGGGCCCTGCGGTCGGAGAGGAGATGCGGCCCGCTTAGCTCCGCCCCGGCACCGGGACGTCGGAGCGCGCCTTGACGCCGTAGGCATGGGCGCGCTTGGCGATGGCGCCTGATGCCCGCTCGGCCAGCGCCGCGATCGTGAGTGACGGGTTGACGCACAACGACGTCGGCACGCTTGCCCCGTCGGTGACGAAGATGCCCGGATGGCCGCGGAGTTCATGGCTCGAGTCGCAGGCCGATGTCGCCGGGTCGTCGCCGATGCGACACGAGGCCAGCGGATGCGCCGTCAAGGCATTCGGTGATCCGGTCCACTCGAGGAACTTGCCAACCCCGTCACGCTCGACGATCGCCCGGATGCGCTCCTCGGCCAGCGCCCACCCGCGCTTGGTCTGCCGGGTCGGTGTGTAAGTGATCTGCCCGATCGACGCGGCGGACGCGACCCGGACGAACGCGCCGGTCGGCGGTGGCGATCCGAACACGCCTTCGTTGCCGTCCTCGGTCATCGCCAGCACGTTGAGCCAGGAACGCCACCGGCTCGTCAGATCACGCTTCGCTATGCCGAACCACGACGGCTGCCCCGGGGTGCCGTCGTCGGGGAGCACGTTGACGATGGTCGGGAAGAAGATCTGCTGCAACGACATGCGGGTGAACTCCGGGGCATGTCGATCGAGGTAGTCGAATGTCATCGACGAGATCGGCTTGCCGATCGGAAAGGCCTCGTACGCCGTGTCGGCGGATCGCCGCAGGCCGAGGATGCCCGCCACCTTGGCCTCGTCAAGGACGGCCATCGTGACGTGGTCGCCGTTGGGCGAGAAGTACTTGCCGACTGCCGACGGCATCGAGCCCAGTGCTTGCGCCGATCGCTGCAGGACCGGTGGGGTGCCGAGGGCGCCGGCCGCGATGATGACGAGCTTGGCTTCGATCGACCCACCACCGGTGGTGACGCGGTAGTCGTTGGCGTCGACAGTGGTGTAGTCGACGCGGTAGCGGTAGCCACTGGTGGACGCCGGGGAGAGCTGTTGCACTTCGTGCAGCGGTCTGATCTCGGCGTGGTGCGCGAGGGCGGCCGGAAGGTAGTTGAGCAGCATCGACTGCTTCGCGTCGAACCGGCAGCCGTTGAGCATCCAGCCGCAGTTCGTGCACCGCTTGAGATCGACCGCGACCGGCACCGGGTTGCAGGTGCGGCCGGCCCGGTGGCAGAGCGAGGCCCAGACCCCACCGGCGTAGGTGACGTCGTTCCAGCCCATCTGCTCGACCGGAAGCGTCTGTTCGACGCGGTCATACCACCGGTCCATCGAGGCGCGTGTGATCGCGCGAGGCCAGATCCGTCGCCCGATCGTGCCGCGTCGCTCGAAGACGAACGACGGCGCACGCAACGCGGCGGCGTAGTAGATGACACTCGATCCGCCGACGCAGTTGCCGGCGATGACGTTGACGCCGTTGCACTGGACGTAGTCGACGAGCCGCGTATACGTGCCGAGCTGCAGGTCGTGCGTGAAGTCGTGCGACTTCAGCCACGGACCGCGCTCCAAGAAGACGACCTTCGCGCCGCTGGCGGCCAGATGGTAGCCGGGGATCGCGCCGCCCGGCCCGGTGCCGATGACAACGACATCCGTCGTCTCGGTGACGCTCATCGGGGATTCCCGGTGTCGGTCGTCTGCGGGTGGCTGGCGGCGAGCCGGCGTCGGTAGGAGTAGTGCGGAAAGCGCCACAAGCCGTCCGGGTCCGGCTTCGGGAACCCGATCGAGCGCAGACCGGGATGGCCGTCGCGGACCGCCGCTGCGGTGTGCAGGTGCGCCGCGGTGTGGAACGCCAGGAACGGCATGGCCGCCAGCGCCCACCAAAGGAGATAGTCCTCTGCTGTCGGGTCCAGAAGCTGCAGCAGCAGCTGGGTCCGGTCGGTGAAGTTGAGCGCGACCAGTGGCGGCAGTGTCGGGTCAAGCACCCGCTGGTGTTGCGCGGCGTACGCCGCCGCGCGGGCGTTGAGCAACGAACCGAGGGCGGGCAGTGCCGGCCCGATAGCGGCTTGCGGGAACCACATCAGGTCAACCGCGCCGGCCTGCACCGCACCGGCGCCGCGTACGACGCCGGCGATCGCGTAGTCGCCTTCGTAGCGCCGCCGTCCCGGGATCAGCGTGTCGGCGAACGCCTCGAGCGTCATTGTGAGCGCATCGCTGGTGGTGTCACCCGGAGCGCCGGCGAGCGCCTGCAACCGGTCTGCCCACGGCGCGATCTGCCAGGCGGCGAATGCTCCGGTCGCGAGCTGCAGCAGCCGGCGCCGGGAGACGGTTAGATGCTCGGACACTGTGTTAACTCGGACACTGGGGATCGCCGCCGCCGAGATTGAACGACGACCCGCCGCCGGAGCCACGCGCACCGGTGCCGTAGCGGCGGATCTGCGCGGCCATCGTCGGGCTGACCGTCGCGACGAACGCGGCCGCCTGGTCGGCGCCGGTCGGCTGGCCACCGACACGGAAGTTGCTCATCAGCACGGCGCCGGTGCCGCGGCCCTTGTCGAACCAGTAGGAGCCGTCCCATCGCACGATCGCGGTGAAGCCGCGGTCGATCTGCACGCTCCAGTGGTCGACCTGCCAGTACTTGCAGGGCTTGGCGGCGATGGCGAAACGGGCCGGCTCGGCGAGGCCGAACCGGACGGCGCCGCCGTTGTCGACGGTGATGTCACGCTTGGCGTAGTCGACGCACAACGGATCGTCGGGATAGCCGGTGGCCGGTGGCGCGACCCCTTCGCCGAAGTGGCGGAAGTGACAGTGGCTGGCAAACGGAGGCGCGACATAAGCAGCCGGCGGCGCCGGTGCGGCGAGCGCAGCAGTGGCCGCTGCGGTCGCGAGCGCCAGCGAAGCAAGGAGCGTTGAACGAAGCATCCCTGGAGGAGTTCGACGCCTGCTCCAGGCAATCCTGCCCAGCGCTGCCGGGGGCTGTGGACAGCGCTCAGCAGGCTCCGCCTGCTTCCGCCACGCTCCCCGGGCGGCACCTCTTCCGGAACGTCTGGGTGCATGAGGAGGTCGAGGAAACCCGGCAGATGCGGCTGGACGCGGTCCGGCTTGTCCTTCCTCCGGACGCGGTCGTCTGCGGGCTGACGGCGGCATGGGTGTACGGCGCTGACGTCCGAGCGGAGGGCGACCTTGATGTGCACGTCGGCTGTCCCAAGGGTCGCCGGATTCGCCGACGGCCGGGGCTGGTGGTGACCCAGGAGACGCTGGACCCGCGCGACATCTGGCTGATCGACGGGCTGAGCGTGACCTCGCCTACGAGGACGGCGTTCGACTGTCTTCGTTTCCTCTTGACGAATTGCGCGCCTACTTCGCCTGCCGCCACGCAATGCGCAACCTAAGGATTGGCGAGCGCCGACTGGACGAGGTTGAGCCGGAGACCGAGTCGCGGATGGAGACGTTGCTGAGACTGAAGCTGACCGATTCCGGTCTGCCGCGTCCGATCCCGCAGTACGAGGTACGCGACGCAAAGGATCGGTTCGTTGCGCGCCTCGATCTTGCTTATCCGCAGCAGCGAGTCGCGGTCGAGTACGACGGGGCCTGGCATTGGAAGCAGCGCCGTGAGGACGACCGCCGTCGCGGTCGTGCGCGGGCGCTTGGTTGGTGGATCATCGTCGTCAGCGCTGACGACCTGTTCAAGACGCCGGCAGCGTTGTGCCAGGAGGTTCGCGACGCTCTGCAGTCGCGTGCTGCCTGAAGACCTGTGCCGAAGCGGAGCTAGGGGCGGGTGCCGATCTCGGCGTGGCCGGTGCCGTCCAGCCGCCACCCGCGCTCGTCGCGCCAGCCGGTGCGCCCCAGTCGCGAGGTGCGCACCACCACGTCGGCCCGCGCCGTGTTGGTGCAGGTCGCGGTGGCGCCGTCCGGGTCCGTGTACGGCACGACGACGCAACGCTCGGGCGGCAGCGAGACCTCGACCGAGATCCGCCGGGCGCCCACGACCCCGCGGATCCGGAACGTTGCCGACCCGATGCGCGCACGCAAGAGTGGTGCCGCGGCGAGCGGGTCGCGGGGCCAGTCCTCGCCACCGACCCGAAGCTGCAACAGCGGCAAGGGCGGCAGCAGCCGCATTCCGGGCCGGCGGGCGGTTGCTGCCACGAGTTCGAGCACATCGCCGTCGCCGAGGTCCGCGTGCAGCCACACCCAACGGTGCGCGTTGCCGTGCCCATAGATGTGCGCCACACCGCCCGGCCCATCGAACGCCGCGCCCGCGACCGTGCCGGTGAGCCGCGCCGACGGCACCGGCAGCACCTGGGCCGCCGGGAGCACGTTGCGCTGCCAGGCCCACCGCGGGAACGTCCACAACGGCGATGTGCCGGGCCCCCACGCAAGCTTCCACGCGACGTCTTCCGCCGTCCCGGTCGCTGCCGCCGCACTCATCGTGGCGTCCGGTGAGGAGAACCAGGCATCTGCGTCGCGGAGTGGCCGCGCGGGCGTCGGCCCGAACCGCTCGTACGACGGCGGGCCATCAGCCGGGAATGTCGCGAACCAGCCGTGGGAGTAGGCAGGCTCACTCTCGATCGGCGCGACAACCTCGTGGTGCAGCCAGATGCCCGTGCCGGACGCGGCGTCGGTCGCGGTCAGGTAGTGCACCTCGAGTCGCCCCGGCTGGCCGCGCCAGCGAGGTCGCCCCGCCAGCGTCAGCGCGTCCATTGGCGCGATGCTTGCACACGACATGACGAAGGCCCCGAGCGGATGCTCGGGGCCTTCGCTGTTCCGGAGTGGTGACTACCGCTCGACCGGAGCCGGCGAGCGGGCGCCCAGGTTGGGCAGCACCTCGGCAGCGGGAGACACGCGGCGCAGGTGCCAGAAGCCCAGGGCCGACAGCAGCAGCATCACGCCGGCGGTGATGAACGAGACGACCGCGGCGACGCCGGCGATCTGGCCCATCTTCCCGAAGGCGTAGGCGTTGAGCAGCATGCCGCGCAACGTCTCACCCATGAACAGCGTCTGCCGCTGCTGGGCGACCTGTGCGTAGTTCGGGTCAGTCGGCTTCATGGTGAGGAACTTGCTGGAGACCTGGCTGTAGGTTTGCCCGCCGGCGACCTCGCTCAGGTGCACCTTGATGTAGTGGTCGGCGAACACCTCGGCCTGCTGGCCGGTGACGACCTGCTGTCCGGCGTACGGCGTCACGTATTTGGTGATCTCTGTGCTCTTCTGCGCGGCGATCCCGGCCTTGTTCGGGAAGAAGATCTGCTGCGTTACGAGCTGCTTGTGCACGTTGTCCTTGGCAAAGCTGTGCGCCCAGACGCCCAGGATGCCGGCAACGACCAGAATGACTGCCACCACCAGGCCACCAGTGGCCAGTAGCGCGTCGAATGTCCTGCGGCGCATCGTCGTCTCCTTCCGCCGCGGGAGCCGGTCGGCTCCTTCTGGTGAAAAGCCTCGTCCTGAACCAGTCCGCCCGCCCTGAGCACAAAGGTCCGTGCCCGCGGCCAGATGTCCCCACCTGGCCGGGACCAAAGGCCCTTGGTGCGCGCGCCGCTTGGACAGACGGTGGGAGGTGCCTTCGAGGAGGTGTGCTGTGACCACCCCTATCCGCACCGGCATCGCGATCAGCCGGACCTACACCCAGGTCGTTCTGCCGGTGGACTTCTCACCGCTGTCCTGGCGTGCGCTTCCACTGGCGAACGCGATGGCCCGCGGTCTCGGTGTGCCGCGGCGGATCGTGCATGTCGATGTGAACTCACCTTGGCTTGACGAAGGCACGCATCGCCTCGCCCTGAAAGCAGCTCCGCGCGGTGAACCGGTCGATGTCGACGTGATCGCTGCACGGACTGTGAGCAGCGGCATCATTCGTGCGCTCGGTGACGATCAGTCGTCGCTGCTCGTCATGTCGACGCACGGCCACACGGGCATGGGAGAGCTGGTCATGGGCAGCACCGCAGAGGAGGTGCTGCGGACGTGGCTCGGGCCATTGCTCGCGGTCGGCCCGCACTTCCGGCGTACGACGGAACCCATTCGCCGGCTCGTGTTGGCGGTTGAGCCGATGACACCGCCGCCGCTCGAGCTTGTCCAGGACGTGCGGGCATTCGCGCTGCGCATGCAGGTGCCGGTGAGCGGGATCGCCGTGACGACTCCTGCGATGGACGCCGACACCGGCGCGCGAGACAGCGTGGTCGACCGGCTGCAGTCGCTGGCTGCCCTGATCAGCGTGAAGAACGACGTCAACGTGCAGATCGCGCGCGTCAACAGCAGCCGCGAAGCTCACGCGATCCAGAAATATGCCGACGCGCAGCCCGGCACCATGCTCGCGCTGCCAACGCACGCGCGCGGCCCTGGTGTCCGCCTGGTGCTCGGTGGCACGGCGATGCACGTGTTGCGTCATTCGGAGAGTCCGGTGCTCCTGCGCCGCTATTCAGACACCGACAAGGAGTAGCCATGCGCGCACTCGTCTACCACGGACCGGGTCGGCGGAACTGGGACGAAGTGCCGGAGCCGGCCATCCTCGACCCCAACGACGCGATCGTCGGCATCGACACCACGACGATCTGCGGCACCGACCTGCACATCCTGAAGGGCGATGTTCCGGAGGTCACCCCGGGCCGGATCCTCGGCCACGAGGGAGTTGGCGTGGTGGAGGACGTGGGCGACGCCGTCACGACGTTGCGACGCGGTGACCGCGTGTTGGTCTCATGCATCAGTTCATGCGGGCGCTGCCGGTTCTGCCGCGAGAGCCGCTATGGCTTGTGCACAGGCGGCGGCGGATGGATCCTGGGCCATCTGGTCGACGGCACGCAGGCGCAGCGTGTCCGCGTTCCATTCGCCGACATGCCTCTGTACCAACTGCCGACGACACTCAGCAACGACGCTGCGGTCATGCTGTCCGACATCGTCCCGACGTCGTACGAGGTGGGGGTTCTGAACGGCGCCGTGCGACCGGCGGACTATGTCGCCATTGTCGGAGCCGGGCCCATTGGTCTTGCTGCCGCTTTGACGGCTCGGTTGTTCAGCCCGCGGCATGTCGCCGTGATCGACCTGGCCGACAGCCGCCTGGAGATGGCCAAGCACTTCGGCGCCGACGAGGTCTTCAATCCCGCCCGTGAGAATGTCCCCGACCGGATTCACGCCCTCACCCACGGTCTCGGTGCCGACGTCGTCATCGAGGCGGTCGGCGTGCCGGAGACGTTCGAGCTCTGCGTGCAACTGGTCCGTCCCGGCGGTCACGTGGCGAACATCGGGGTGCACGGGAAGCCGGCGATGCTCGCCCTGGACAAGCTCTGGGCCGCCGACATCACGATCACGACCGGGCTCGTCGACACCCACAGCACTCCGACGCTGCTCCAGATGGTCGCGACGGGCCAGTTGTCGACGGTCCAGTTCGCGACGCACCACTTCGCGCTCGACGACATCGAGGAGGCCTACACGGTGTTCGCCAACGCCGCAGAGGAACGTGCGCTCAAAGTCGTGCTGACCAAGTAGCCCGGGAAGAGGTGGCTCAGGCCAGGTCGCGTCGTGCCAGGAAGCGGTGCGCCGCGACCATGAGCAGGAACGACGCGCCGACGAGGACGGCGAAGTCACCCCAGTCGACGTGCTGGGCGGCCTCGGTCGGCGAGTAGTAGCCGAACGGATTGACCCGCTGCAGGAACGCCAACGGATGCCACAACAGAGCGACCAAGTTGGCGACATAAGAGCCCGCAGTCACCCCGACCGTGACCGCGAAAGCCGCCCCGCGGGTGTGCGCCCGGGACGATGCCGCAAACGCAACGGCCGCGACGAACAACGCGAGCGAGCAGAACTGCACGGCCACGCGCATCGGAACCGCGACCGGAACATGCAGGTCATTGGAGATCTGACTGCCGATCAGGGCTCCGGCAAGCCCGCCCGCGATGACACCCGCCTGAGCCGCCGCCCAGGCGGTGATCCGCGCGTTGAGCAGCCGCCCCCGCGGCACCGGTGCGCTGAACAGCAGTTCGGCACGTCCGGTTTCGACGTCGGTGGCCACGGCCGCCACGCCGCTGGTGACCGCAACGGAGAGTGCAAGGACGAGGAACAAGGGATGCCCGAACCCGAAAGCCAGGAAGTGTTCCGGCGAGAAGATGTCCGTGTCGGCCGACCCGGAGAAGGCGGAGAACAGCTTCGGCGTATGGCCGCCGCCGAAGGATTTCTCGAACGCGGCCGCGCCGCCGTAGGCCGTGTAGGTTCCGGACAGCACGATCAGCACCGTGAAGCACCCGCCCGTCAACGCAGCGAGGCTTCGCCACCGGCTGCGCAGGTCCGCGGAGATCAACGTCCTCATTGGCGGTCCGCGGTGTAGAGGGTGAGCACGACTTCTTCCAGCGACGGCGGCTCGATCGTGACGTCGATGACGTGGCTGTCGCTCAACAACTGCCGTACGACGTCCGCGCGGGCAGAGGGAATGCGACCGTTGATGGAGCAGCCTTCGACCCTGGCATCGCACAGGTCCGGCGGAGTTGTCATCGGCGGTGAGTCGTAGACCAGAGTGACGACACGGGTGGCGCATGCCCGGAGGTCCTCGACCGACGCAGACGCAAGCAGGCGACCGTCACGCACGAGCAGAACGTCATCGCAGACGGCTTCGACCTCAGCAAGGACGTGTGACGACAGCAGCACGGTGCGACCCTGTCGTGCCGTGTCCTTGAGCAGAGCACAGAACGCGCGGTGCGCGATCGGGTCCAGCCGATTGGCGGGTTCGTCGAGGACGACGAGCTCGGGTCGGTGTTGCAGGGCGGCGACAATCGCGAGCTTCTGCTTCATACCGGACGAGTAGCCACCCACCGGCCGGTCCAGGTCGTCGGGTCGCAGGTCCAGGGTCTTGGCTGCGTCGTCACGGTCCGTGACGTCAGGGTTTCCGTGGAGCGCCGCGAGCAGGTCGAGGTTGGACCGGCCCGACAAGTGCGCGAGGAAGGACGGGTCGGCCGGCATGTATCGAGGCCGACCCGCGAGCCGGGGTTACCCGGCTCGAGGCCCATCACGCGGATCTCTCCGCGGGTGGGTCGGACCAGGCCTCCAATCATCCGCAAGGTTGTGGTCTTGCCTGCGCCATTGGGGCCGAGGAAACCGGTGATGCTGCCGGCGCGCAGGCCGAAACTGAGGTCGGCCACCGCTTTGTGTTCGCCGTAGGTCTTGGTGACGCCATCGAGCACTACCGGCAGCTCGGAGCCTGGGGACTCCACGTCACTCACACTCGCCAAGGATCGGGTGCGGAGACCGTTGCGAGGTGGGGACTTTGGTCCCGCCTGACAGGGCCCTGCGTCACTCTCATTCGCGACCGTTGGGGTTGATGCTGAGAGCGATGAAGACTCACCAGACAACAACACGTCGCTCAGCCGCCATGCTGGCCGACGCGGTCGTCGCGTGCAGCGCAGACCTTGCACTGGGACGGTTGGCGCACCTACTCTCGGCCAACCCACGGCTGTTGGTCGGTCCCGGCACGTTGCGCAAGCAGGTGCTCGCGACGCTGGGCTCGACCCACGAGCACGATTTCACCCACGTCGTTGACCTGACCTGGGAACCGACCGGCTCGCTCGCGCGCTGCTACCCGGCCCTCGATGCCCGGCTTGCGCTCACCGCAATCGACGACACCAGTTCCCTGCTGACCCTTTCGGGTCGCTACCGGCCGCCCATGGGGGCGTTCGGCGCCGTTGCCGACCGTGCTGCTCTGCACCGAGTGGCCGAGTCGACGGCTCGAGGCGTCGTACGACGTCTCACGGCGCTTCTCGCTGACCGGGCTCCAACCTCCGAGGAGGATCGCCATGGACGCCAGGATGTTGACGCCGCTGCCGACCGCTGACGCCCGTTGGGCAGTCGAGCAAGCCTGTCGAGCGCCGTCGCTGCACAACACTCAGCCGTGGCGCTTCGAGTGGAACGGCTTTGCCTTCGACCTCTACGCCGACACGACCCGCGGCCTCACGGCCAGCGACCCGGACGGCCGTGAGCTCGTCATCAGCTGCGGCGCCGCGTTGTACAACCTTCGGCTGGCACTTCGGAAGCTCGGCTACGACGCGCACGTGACACTGTTGCCAAGCCACGCTCAGCGCCGGCTGCTTGCGCGCGTCGCCGCGACCGAAGGCGCACCGGCGTCGCCCGCCGAACGACGCGCCTATGCCGGCCTCAGCCGTCGGCACACTCATCGCTCGGCATTCGAGGACCGGCCACTCGAAACCGGCCTCGCTGTGCTGTTGCAGCGGGCCGCCGAGGAGGAGCATGCCGATCTCGTCTACGTCAACGACCCCGGGCAGCGACGGCGGGTGCTGCAACTCGCTCGCGCCGCCGAGCGTGCGCTCAGCGCGCATGACGGCGTGCAGACGGAACTGCTTTGGTGGACGCCGTCACCGGGCACCGCCCGCCGCGACGGCATACCGGCTACGGCGTACGCCGCTGATGTGGTCACGCCGGCAGACGACCTGCCCGCCCGGGACTTCGATCAGGGTCGTGGCATCGGGCGGCTGGAAGGCGGCGAGCAGCCGCCCGGCGCGATCGCGGTCCTTACCAGTAGACGTGACCTCGAAGTCGACTGGCTTCAGGCCGGTCAGGCGATGGAACGGGTGTTGATCACAGCGGCCGAGCAGTGGGCGTTTGCTGCGGTGCACTCGCAGGTCGTCGAGGTGCCTGATCTTCGGGGCGAACTTCGTCGCGAGCTGTGCACCAGCGGCTATCCGCAGATGCTCATGCGGTTCGGCTATGCGCCGACGTCACAGCTGACCCCGCGTCGCCCTGTGGACGAGGTGCTGACGGTGCGGGAGGAGAAAGCACATGTGCACTGAGATGTGGGATCCGGATCAGGCCATCACTCGTGGCGTACTCGACGCGGAACTCGAAGGGCGCAGCGCGGCCAGCCGCTACGGCGTAACCGTGCTGGAAGAAGTCAGGGGCGAGCCTCTCGACGTGGCACTCGGCCAGGAGGACGCAGACGTGACCACTTTCATCGGCGCCGACGACTGGGCATTGGTCGAGGACGGTTGGGATGTCGATGACGTGTTGTTCCGCGACGTTCAGCCCGACGCGCCGGAGGAGCGGGCTCTGCACCTGGAGAGGCCATGACCACCGTCGGCACGCCCGCGCGACCGCTTTGCGCCGCCGACGTCATGTCCGTGTCACCGGACGAAAACATCTACGCTGCGTGGGCGCTGATGACGCGCACCGGCCTCCGGCACCTGGTCGTGGCAGAGGGCGAGCGTTGTGTCGGTGTGATCGACGATCGCGCGGTGTTTGCCGAGTGGCCGATGGGACCGCTTGCTCTCAAACGGCATTGTGTGCGAGAGCTCATGCACTCGCGCACGGCGTGCGTGTTCCCGGACAGTGACTTGCAGACGGCAGCAGCCGTCATGACCAGAGAGTGCGTCGATGCGGTCCCGGTTGTCGCGCAAGATGCATCGCTCGTCGGGATCGTGACCGCAAGCGACATCATCGCTGCATTGGCAGCCGCTCAGGGAGCAAAGCTGGACCGAGCCTGGATCAGCCATCCGGCCGGCGTGCGCACGAGCACATAGACCGCGGGATAGACGCCGACCACCGACTCGTCGCCGCGGTAGCGAGTGAACTGCACGTCAAGGTGTGCCTTGTCCTCGCCCTGGTGGATCAGCCGGCGATGGTCCCATCGGCTGTGGGTCCAGCCGGTCCGCTCCCGTAGCAACTCGTGCGTGCCTGTCATCGCGGTCACGGCTTCGTCCCGCTCGGCCCAGATCCGCACGGTCCCGCTGGCCAGCCGGACATGCGGATAGGCCAGTGTGTCCGCATGGCCGGGCACGTCTGCCTCGTTGAACGTGCGTAGGAAGTCATCCGTCACGGCCAGCAACTCGGCCGGCACCTCGTCGGTCGTCACGGCCACATCTTGCCGGAATGGCTCCCACTACGGTGAGGCGCGTGAGCGCAGCGTCTGAGGAGGGCTTTCGTGGCTGACGCCGACGACGTCCGCGCGATCGCGTCGTCTCTGGACGGTGCCGTGGAGATCGACAGCGACGGCTTCGACTTTCGCGTCGACGGCCGCGGCTTCGTCTGGTCCTATCCGGAGCGTGAACCCGGGAAGCCGCGCGTGATCCGCACCGATGTCGCGGTGCTCTACGTGGGCGACGAGGCGGAGAAGCAGGCGCTGCTCAGGGGCGAGCCGGACAAGTTCTTCACGACCCCCGGCTACGACGGCCTGCCGCTGGTCATGCTGCGCCTGGATCGGGTGCGCGTACGACGGCTGGAGGAGCTGATCACCGACTCGTGGCGGATGCGGCTAGAAGTGTCGCGTCCATTGGTTCGTCAGGGGAAGCGCGATGGCGCCGGCGATGACACCGGCGGCGACAACGACTGACAGCACCGCCAGCCGGACCGGCGTTCCGGGCACCGCGCGGTGTTTGCGCTCGCGAAGGATCGACACAGTGGTCAGCGCTCGGCCCAGGACGTGCACCGACGTGATGGCGAACCACAGCACGAACGTCGCCTTGTGCAGGAACAGCAGGTGGTGTGACCGGCCGACCGCGATGAGGGCGAGGCCGGTGCCGATCACGGCAAGGGTGCTCAGCACGACGGCCGGGCCCAGGACCCGCAGTAGCAGTGGTGGCGGCCCGGCTTGTCGGTAGGCGGCGTTGCCCAGGTAGTAGCGGGCCATCCGCCAGGTCGTGGTTGCGGTCTTCGCCAGTGCCACCGGCGCGAGGAAAGTTCCGACGAAGACGTGCACCGCGAGCATCGATCGCAACGACAGCAGGGTCAGGCCTTCAATGGCGAAGACGACGAACAGGATGATCCCGAGCCAGGCGGTCAGCTGAGCGTTTCCGGCTGGTCCGCCGGTGCGCGCCAGGACGGGGTCGACCCTTGTCGCCACGCCCCCCGTCATGGCCAGAAGTGTGCCTGTGCACAAGGGAAAGAGGGGGTAAAGGCGGCTGTGGGAACGCGGCCATCGCTGTGTTCGTTGGGTAGCAAGGGACAGATGACGACCAAGCGCCCCGACCTCCCTCCCGTGTTCGTTGCCGCGATCGCCATCTGCTCGACAGCGGTCCTGCTCCAGGCCGTGACTGCCGGCATCTTCGTCAACCAGGACGGCCGGGATAGTTGGGTGACCGTGCACGGCGTGATCGCGGACGTGACCTGGGTCAGCGCTCTCGTCGCCGCTGTCGTCGGCCTGCTCCGGGTGCGACGCAGTCGCCCCGTCCTTGCCTACGGCACTTCCACGTTGTTCGTACTGACGTTGGCGCAGACCGGGATCGGTCACCTCATCACCGACAAGGGCATGGACGGGCTCATCGTTGTCCACGTGCCGCTCGCGGTCCTGATCTTCGGCCTTGCGACCTTCCTGGTCGTCGCCCTGGCGCGCGCTCACCAGGTGCTGCCGCCGGTGCTGGATCCCTATGTCGATGAGGGGACCGACCATTCAGCCGTCGAACCTTTCCCGGTTGCTAACCGCGACTGATCCAGCAGCTCGCGGCCCCGCAGGCGACGATGTCCGGGTGGTGCGGGACTGGTCGTTGTGGCCGCTGCGGCTCTTCCTCGGCGTCACCTTCGCGTTCGCCGGACTGCAGAAGCTGTCGAACCCGTCCTACCTCAACGCGCACTCGCCAACGTCCGTGCAGGCAACGATGCTGTCGCTGCGGCACGGCAGCCCGATCGGTTGGCTGCTCACGCTGTCCGGTCATGCGCCTGTACTTGTTGGTGTGCTGATCGCGTTCGGCGAGCTTTCTGTCGGCCTGGCAACGCTGGTCGGGCTTTGGGTGCGAGTCACTGCCGCCGGCGGCTTCCTGCTCTCGCTCACGTTCTTCCTCACCGTCAGCTTCCACACCAAGCCCTACTACTACGGCTCGGACATCGTGTTCTTGTTCGCGTGGACGGTGCCGCTGATCGCGGGCGCCTGGCCCGAGCCCACGCTCGACGCTGCCATCGCGAAGACGGCGCGGCGGGACCCCGATCCCCAGCGTCGTGCCCTCGTCCTTGGCGGCACCGGCGCCGCGACACTCGCCGGTTTTGCCGCGGTCTTCGGCGGGCTCACCGCCGCGATCGGACGTGCGTTGCACCGCTCGTCACCGACGAGTGCCGTCCTCGGCGGCGTGCCGCCGCCACCGACGCCGGCCGCGACTCCGACGGCGTCAGCACCGTCCCGCGCCAAGCTGCCCGGGCGCGCGATCGTCGAAGCGGCACGAGTTCCGGCGGGCGAAGCGGTGCAGTTCACCGACCGCAGCGGCGACCCGGCGTGGCTGGTGCATGAACACAGCGGTGACTTCAAGGCATTCAGCGCTGTCTGCACGCATGCCGGCTGCACGGTGGCCGTCTCCGGTGGTGAGTTCGTGTGCCCCTGTCACGGCGGGAGCTACAGCATCACGACCGGCCAGGTGCTCGGCGGACCACCGCCGCAGCCGTTAGCGCCCGTGTCGATCACGGTCGTCGACGGCAGCGTGCGGCTGGTATGACGCATCGCGCCGCGCCGCGGGCAACCACACCGTCACGACCGTGCCATCACCGGGCCGGCTATCGAGCGAAACGTCGCCGCCGTCGGCCGTGACGAGCCGGTGTACGACGGCAAGCCCCAAGCCGGTGCCCGAGCCTTCGCGGCCAGAGGCGAATCGCCGGAACGCGTTCTGCCGTAACTGATCCGTCATGCCTGCGCCGTCGTCGTGTACGTCGATACCGACGCGCTCATCGTCACGGCGTACGACCATGTCGATCCGGCCGCCATCAGCGACCGCCTCCAGAGCGTTGTCGAGCAGGTTGTCGAGAATCTGCTCGAGGTGCCCTGGTGTTGCCGACGCGACCACCGTGGTGGAGGGGAGATCGGCGGTCACGGTCACGTGCCGCTCCGAGGCCACCGGTTGCCAGGCCTGCAGCCGGTCGCGGACTACGGCGGTCACGTCCACCGGCTGCGACTGGAGATCCGCGCCTTCGGCCCGAGCGACCGCGAGCAGACCGTCGACCAGCCGCGACAACCGGTCGATCTCGGCGAGGCTCACGACCACGTCGTCTTCCGTCTGCGCGGCGGCCGGCGTTCGGGCGATCTCGTCACGGACGAGTTCGAGGCGCAGGCGCATCGCGGCAAGCGGCGTGCGCAGCTGGTGGGAGACATCGGCGACGACGGCGCGCGAGGCATGCACCAGCGTGTCGAGCCGGCCGGCCATCACGTTGAGCGCGGCAGCGACTTCGCGCACCTCCGGCGGCCCGATCGTCGGGTCGGCGCGTTCGTGCAGGCTGCCCTCCGACCATCGCTGCGCGATGGCGTCGAGGCGGCGCAGTGGACGCCCTACCCACCGTGCTGCGCCGATAGCGAGACCGGCAGACAAGACCAGCGCCGCGAGCGCGACGGCACCGAGCACGGTCCAGAGCCGCGCGACCCGGGCCTCCACCGACTCGTCCGGCCGCGAGACGACGACTACGCCTCTGGTGGTGCCATCCGCGATGACCGGCGCGGCCGCGAGCACGTCGTCATGGGCGTTGGTGCTGGTCGGCTTGCCATCGCGCGCAGCCGCAACGAGGGTCGCCGGCACCGGCTGCTCCGGTCCGGTACGGACCGCGACATCTCCGGAGAGGGTCTGCACCTCGGCCCACACGTCACGCCCTGCGGCGGCCGTCAGCCGGCCCGGCGGCAGCGGCCGGCGTGGATCGTCGAACGAGTCCTCGGCCAGGGTCGCCAGCGACTGCGCGATGCCGCGGGTCGCCGTGGCGAAGTCGGTGCGGTCGCGCGACGACACGGACAGGCCGAGAGGCACGACGGTGATGAGAAGGACGAGCGTCGTGAAGACAAGCAGTGCGATGACAAGCCGGCGCGTCATGCGTCGACGGCGAGGCGGAAGCCCCGGCCGTAGACCGTCTCGATGAGATCAGCCACGCCGAGCTTGCGGCGAACGGCCGCGATATGCACATCGAGCACCTTGGTCGGCCCGTACCAGTTGCCGCCCCACACCCGCGCGAACATCTCCCGGCGGGTGAACACCCGCCCCGGATCGGAGGCGAGACAGACAAGGATGTCGAACTCTCGCGGCGTGAGCGTCACCTGGGCCCCGTCGACGCTCACCCGATGGGCGCGCGTATCGATCGACAGCGGCCCGACCTGGAGCAGCCCGTCCTGAGGCTGGGTACGACGAAGCACCGCCCGGATTCGGGCGAACAGCTCCGCGAACCCGAACGGCTTGACGACGTAGTCGTCCGCACCCGCGTCGAGCGCTGCGACCCGATCCGGCTCGTCACCCCGTGCGGTCACGACGAGGATCGCTGCCGCCGTGTCCTGGCGCAGCCGCCGGCACAGGTCGATCCCGTCGCCGTCGGGCAGCCCGAGATCGACGATGACGACGTCGGCGGGCTTGGCCCGACTCGCCTCGGAGTAGGTGTTGACCCAGCGCGCGGCGTAGCCCTCACGCTCCAGCCCGCGCAGCAAAGCGGCGCCGATGCCGGGGTCGTCCTCGACGACGAGCACATCGGTCACGACGACACCGTAATGAATGAACCTGAAATTCGCCCCGGGTAGTGTCGCAGGCCGTGAGGGACGACCGGCTGCCGATCGACCCCGACGTCGACGAGGCCGAAGATGCGCGCCACCACCGGGGCGCTTCTCTCGAGGCACCTCCGCCGCTGCGGTTGCACTGGCAGGTGCTCGCGCTGGTCTTCCTCGGCGGTTGCGTCGGCGGGGTGACGCGCTACGCGGTCGTCCGGCGCTGGCCGGCCGGATCCGGCGGCTTCCCCTGGTCGACGTTCGCGGTCAACGTGGCGGGCGCGTTCGTGCTCGCCGTACTAGTCGTGATCGTCGTGGAGGCGCTGCGCGAAGCGACCAGGCTGCGGCCCCTGATCGGCACGGGCTTCTGTGGCGGGCTCACGACGTTCTCTTCCGTCGTCGTGTCCGTGGACCGGCTCGCCGCGCACGGTCACCTGCCGACAGCCATCATCTATGTCGTGGCGACCATCGGCTGCGGCCTCGCTGCCGCCGTCGCCGGCATGGGGGTCGGCCGCCTCGTTGCGATGCGTGTCACGTCCTGATGCTTGCCACCCTCGTCATGTTCGCGGCCGGCATCGGCTCGGTCGCGCGTTACGTGGTTGACGAGGTCGTCGAGCACCGCACTCGTGGGGCATTCCCGTTGGGGACCCTGGTGGTGAACCTGTCCGGGGCGCTGTTGCTGGGTCTGGTGACCGGGCTCGCGGTGCATCATGGGCTTCCGTCGCGACCGACGGTCGTGGCCGGCACCGGCCTGATCGGTGGCTACACGACGTTCTCGACCTGGGCCTGGGAGTCGGTCGCGCTCACCGACTTCGGTGAGGTGCGCGCGGCGGTGCTCAACGTCGTGGGGAGCTTTGCCCTGGGCCTGGCTGCGGGCGCGGCCGGCTTGGGTCTCGCATTGCTCTGAGCCGTCGTCGTACGTCGTCCATCACCGGCGCCGTGTCGCCGCGGAACAGGTCGTGCACCTTGATCGCGGCGAGTGCCCGCTGTGCCGCGGGTGCGTCGGTCGGCAGCAGCTCCGGGTGGTCGGCGAGGAACGACGCCGCCGCGCGCACCGCCCGCCGCTCGTCGTCGCCGGCACGGAACACCCACTGCTCAACGCGGTCGGCGACCAGCGGCTGGTCCGGGATGACGCCGGTCGCCGCGAACACGCGGCAGTCGTAAACCCGGCAGGCCTGCGGGCGGTGGGCGTAGATCGAGCAGCCCTCGTCGCGCAGCATCGGGCAGCAGCCGCGTTCGTCATAGCCCATCACCAGGTGACCTCGTGGCAGGCCCGGGGCGGCGAACAGCAGCTGGCTCGGGATGTGCGCGAGGGTGTCCTTCTCGTCCGGCCCGATGTGCACGAACTGCGCGGACCGGCAGCAGGCGGTGCAGGACCCGCAAGGCACGTCGGACTCACCGTCGCCGCGCAGCGCCGCCAGCATCGCGCGGAGCCACGTGGTGAAGTCGCCGGCCTCGGTCACGGAACCCATTTTCCCCGAGCGGATACCATGGCGGCATGACCGTTCGGCAGCTCCTTCCCGGGCCGCGCTGACAAGCACGACGTCAGTGCGGCGGCCCTCATGCGTGGGGGCCCATTTTTATGTGCAGAGCCTTTGTCCGGGAACGAGCGAGAGGCGAGCTGATGGCCGAGGACTACGACCCGCACGGGATCGTCGACAAGTGGCTGCCCGTCTGGGACCGGTTACGGGTGTTCGAGCCCCGCGACGACGGGTCGAGGGAGCGGCGCTACGTCGTCGACATGTTTCCTTACCCGAGCGGCGACCTGCACATGGGGCACGCCGAGGCGTTCGGCATCGGTGACGCGGTCGCGCGGTTCGTGATGATGCGCGGCTACGACGTGCTGCACCCCGTTGGCTGGGACTCGTTCGGGCTGCCCGCGGAGAACGCCGCGCTGAAGCGCGAGATGGACCCGCGCGACTGGACCTACGACAACATCGAGGTGCAGTGGGAGGGCTTCCGCCGGCTGGGGATGTCGTTCGACTGGCGCACGCGACTGCACACGTCCGACCCGGAGTACTACCGCTGGACTCAATGGCTGTTCCTGCGGTTGTACGAGCGCGGGCTGGCCTACCGCAAGGCGGCGCCGGTCAACTGGTGCCCCAATGACCAGACGGTGCTGGCCAACGAGCAGGTCATCGCAGGCCGGTGTGAGCGCTGCGGTGCCGAGGTCACGAAGAAGAACCTGACGCAGTGGTTCTTTCGCATCACTGCCTATGCCGAGCGGCTGTTGGACGACATGGCACTGCTGGAAGACAAGTGGCCGGACCGGGTGCTGACGATGCAGCGAAACTGGATCGGCAAGTCCACCGGCGCCTACGTCGACTTCCGCATCGAAGGTCACGACCGGCCGATCCGCGTCTTCACCACCCGGCCGGACACATTGTTCGGCGCGACCTTCTTCGTTGTCGCCGCTGACTCGCCGCTGGCCGTCGAGTTGGTGACCGACCAGCAGCGCGCGGCGTTGTCGTCGTACGTCGAGCAGGTGCGCAGGACGTCGGACATCGAACGGCTGGCCGAGGGTCGGCCGAAGACCGGTGTGCCGCTGGGGCGTTCTGCGATCAACCCCGTCAACGGTGAGCTGATTCCGGTCTACGCCGCCGACTACGTGCTGGCCGACTACGGCACCGGCGCGATCATGGCGGTGCCCGCGCACGACCAGCGTGACCTGGACTTCGCGCGCGCGTTCGATCTGCAGGTGCGCAAGGTGATCGAGACCGGCGAGGCGGACCCGGCCGAGACCGGCATCGCGACCGCCGGCGACGGCGTGCTGGTCAACAGCGGGCCGTACGACGGGATGCGCAAGGACGAGGCGATCGCGGCGATCGCCGAAGACCTGCGCCGCGACGGTCATGGTGAGGCGGCCGTGACCTACCGCCTGCGCGACTGGCTGCTGTCACGCCAGCGCTACTGGGGCTGCCCGATTCCGATCATCCATTGCAGCGCGGACGGCGAAGTGCCGGTGCCGGACGACGAGCTGCCCGTGAGGTTGCCGGAGAGCGGCTACGAGCTGCGGCCCGAAGGCGGGCAGTCGCCGCTGTCCAGCGCGACCGACTGGGTCACGGTCAAGTGCCCGAAGTGCGGCGGTGACGCCGTCCGCGACACCGACACGATGGACACGTTCGTCGACTCGTCCTGGTATTACTTGCGCTACCCGTCCGCCGACGACCACGCCCAGGCCTTCGACCCCGAACGCACGCGCACGTGGTTGCCGGTCGACGAATACGTCGGCGGCGTCGAGCACGCGATCCTGCACCTGCTGTATTCACGGTTCTTCGTGAAGGCGCTGCAGGACATGGGCTTGCTGGACTTCCCGGAGCCTTTCCTGCGCCTGACCAACCAGGGCCAGGTCATCATGCAGGGCGCCGCAATGTCGAAGTCCAAGGGCAACTTGGTCAACCTGCAGGAAGAGCTGAGCAAGTACGGCCCGGATGCGGTGCGGCTGACGATGCTGTTCGCGGGCCCGCCCGAGGACGACGTCGACTGGGCCGATGTCTCGCCGACCGGCACGGCGAAGTGGCTGACCCGCGTATGGCGGCTGTGCAGAGATGTTGGCGACGCCGGCCGTGGGACTGACCCGACCACCGGCGACGTCACCATCCGCACTGGAGTGCACAAGCTGGTAGCGGACGCGACGGCGCAATGTGAAGGCAAGCGTTTCAACGTCGCGATCGCCCGGCTGATGGAGCTGACCACGCTGCTGCGCAAGGCGGTCGACGGCGGCGCGCTGTCTTCCGACGCCGGCAGCGCGGCGGTGCGCGAGGGCGTCGAAGCGCTTGCACGGATGCTGTCCATCTTCGGTCCGTTTACGTCGGAGGAGGTGTGGGAGGTGCTGGGCAACGAGCCGTCGGTCGTCTTTGCGGGCTGGCCGACCGTCGACCCGGCGCTTCTCGTCGAGGACACCGTCACGTGCGTCGTCCAGGTCGCGGGCAAGCTGCGCGATCGGTTCGACGTGCCTGCTGACGCCACCGAGGACTTCCTGCGCGAGAAGGCGCTGGCCTCGGACGCCGTACGACGGGCGCTGGACGGACGCACGGTGCGCAACGTGATCGTGCGCCCACCCCGCCTGGTCAACGTCGTCCCCGGCTGAGGTCGCTCGGCCTTGCTCCGGCTTCTGCGGAGGACTTCGCCGACCTTCACGAAAGTGCTGTAACTAGCGCGGTTTTACTGCACATTCGTCGAACTCGACGACGGCGCGCGCTCTCGCAGGGCGACTCTCGTTCCAGCGACGGCTGAGTTGTCCACCGACTGGCGTCGACACCGCTGTGCACATGTCGCAGGGCGACGAGCCGTGGGGGGCGTTGCCGTTCATAGCGTCAGCGGGTGCGGGGCGACGAGGACACCGATGCCGTCATACGACGGCGACTGGCGCACCTTCTCGGGACGCAACCGGGAGGGTGGACGCCGGACCAGCCTCCGGCCCAGACGCCGGCGGCTCGTGTGGACTGGCAGGAGCGGTGGCGCCTTGCCGCCTCCGTGCCGGCGCTGCGCTGGCTGCTGGCCGCGGGCGCTGCCGTGGTCGTCGTTGCCGCCTACCTGCTGACCCGCCATCACAGCGATCCCGTGCCCGAGCCCGCTCCGGCGTCGGTTGCTTCGGCACCGGCCGCCGCCGTCGCGTCCGTGGCGAGTGTCGTCGTCGACGTCGGTGGCCGGGTGCGGCATCCCGGCCTGGTGACGCTGCCGTCGGGTGCGCGCGTCGCCGACGCCATCGCGGCCGCCGGGGGCGCCCTTCGGCTCAGTGACCTCACGACGATCAACCTCGCCGCCCGGGTCAGCGACGGCGAGCTGCTGCTCGTCGGTGTTCCCGGTGGCGGCGCCGGCGCCGGCGCTGACGCCGGCGGCGGTCCGGCGAGCGGGCCGATCGATCTCAACAGCGCATCGGTCGACCAGCTCGACGCGCTGCCCGGTGTCGGGCCGGTGCTGGCGCAGCGGATCGTGACGTGGCGCCAGCAGCACGGCGGATTTCACAGTGTCGACGAACTGGAGCAGGTGCCCGGCATCGGCGCTCGCAAGTTCGAGGACTTGAAGTCGCTGGTGGCGGTGTGACACCCACCGTCGACCTGCGACTCGTCGTCCCGGCTGCCGCCGCATGGGCGGGCGCTGCGGCGGCGTGCGGCTGGTCGCTGAGCGCCGACCGCTGCCTCGCTCTCGCGGCGCTCGCCGGTGTGCTGCTGTCGGTCGGATTGCGTCGGTTTGCCGTGGCCGCGGTCGCGGTCGGGGTGCTGCTCGGCTGCATGTCGGCGATGGTGCATCTCGCGATCGCGCAGTCGGGTCCGGTGGCGGCTGCTGCCAAGGCGCACGCGCACGGGGTCGCCTCCGTGACGCTCGTCCGCGACCCGCGACCCGGACAGAAGGCGCACGGACCGCCCTACGTCCTCGCCGACGCGACCATCACTTCCTGGGACGGCCGCGCGGCACACGCCGCGGTGCTGGTGATCAGCCACGGGTCGGGCTGGAGCGACCTGCTGCCTGGACAGCGGTTGCGGGTGAGGGGGCGGCTGGAGCCGGCCCGCGGAGGTGACGGTCTCAGCGGCGTGCTGCTTGCGACTGGCAGACCGACTCTGATCGGCCATCCGCCGTGGTGGCAGCGGATCGCAGGACTGGTGCGGGTCCGTTTCCGGCAGGCCTGTCGCTGGTTGCCGGCAGACGAGCGCGGCTTGGTGCCGGGGTTGGTCGTCGGTGACGTCTCGGCGATGCCGGTGGCGCTGACGGCGGCGTTTCGGGTCAGCGGGCTGACACATCTCAACGCCGTCAGCGGGGAGAACTGCGCGATCGTGCTCGCGACTGTGGGTGCGCTGCTGCGGCGCACACCGTTGCCTCGCGGCTGGCGTCATGTCGTGGCCGCGGCGGCCCTTGCCGCTTTTGTCGTGCTGGCCCGACCGTCGCCGAGCGTGCTGCGGGCGGCGGTCATGGGTGGGGCTGCTCTGGCGGCCGGCGCAGCCGGACGTCGTACCCACCCGCTGCCGCTGCTCGCCGGAGCCGTGCTGCTGCTCGTGCTGGTCGACCCGTTCCTGGCGCGTGATCCGGGGTTCGCGCTGTCGGTTCTCGCCACCGCGTCGATCGTGCTCTGGGCCCGTCCGCTGGCGGACCAGCTGGCCCGGTGGATGCCTCGCGGTCTGGCCGTTGCGGTCGCCGTACCGGCCGTGGCGCAGCTCGCGTGCACGCCGGTTCTGGTCGCGGTGTTCGGGCAGCTGTCGCCGTTGGCGATTCCGGCCAACCTGCTGGCGGCGCCGGCGGTCGCGCCTGCGACGGTTATCGGTGTGGTGGTCGCGGTAATCGCGACAGTCGCGCTCCCGCTCGCGAGCCTCCTTGCCTGGGTCGCCGCCGTGCCGGCCGGATGGCTGGCGCTGGTCGCGCGCAGCATGGCCGGGTTGCCCGGAGCCAATGCCCGCCCCTCTGTGCCGTTGCTGATCGGCGCCATCGCGGCATCCGGTGTGGTCTACGCGTCGCGGCGTCGATCGTCGGCGCTGCGTGCCATGCTGGGCGCGTGGCGGCCGTGACCCTTGTCGTCGGCGACGAGGAGTTCCTCGTCGGCCGGGCCGTCCGCGCCGCGGTCGACGCGGCGCCCGCCGACGCCGACGTGCACGACGTCGACGCGGCCGACATCGATGTGGCCCAGCTCGCCGAGCTGACTTCGCCGTCGCTGTTCGGCGACACGCGCGTGCTCGTCGTGCGCGCCGTGCAGGACGCCGGCAAGGACGTCGCCGCCGCGCTGGCCGAGGTGGCCGGCGCCGAAGATCCGGGCGCGTCGCTGGTGCTCGTGCACGCCGGCGGCGCCAAGGGCAAGGCGACGCTCGAGGCGCTTCGTGGCACCGGAGCGCGCATCGTGGATGTCCCGAAGATCCGCAGCGCCCGTGACCGCGAACAGTTTGTCGCCGATGAGGTGCGCGCGGCCGGCGGCACGATCAGCCGCGAAGCCGTCACCGACCTGGTGGCCGCCCTCGGCGGCGACGTGCGCGAGCTCGCGACCGCGACCGTGCAGCTGCTGGCCGACGTCGGGCCAGCAGCTGCACGG
>Ga0070658_10000093_pt1 | contig 80989 bp, 64 predicted proteins | sample KBSC13metaG_FD_64664 | JGI IMG/M metagenome (GOLD analysis project Ga0070658, IMG submission 64664) | Corn rhizosphere microbial communities from Kellogg Biological Station, Michigan, USA - KBS C1-3 metaG | ecosystem: Host-associated > Plants > Roots > Rhizosphere > Soil ...
GCTGCAGCACCGAAATCTCCGCTGCGGGTAAGCGACCATCCGGCGGCATCTTGCCGGCGACGACCTGGCGCACCATCTTACTTTCGGCGGCATTTTGTGGCACGAAGGCATGACTGCCCAGCGCCGAAGCCCGAGTGGACATATCCAGGCCGCCCGCCTTCTTCACGGGATTGTGGCAGGAGAGACAGCGCAGACTGAGCACGGAAGCCGCCTTGTTCGACAGCGCGGCGTTCCCCTGCGACACCGGTGGATCTCCGACCGCCGTTGTCGCGAGCAGCATCGCCGCGGATCCCGCCAACAGCAGCGATACGAACGTTCGGCCTGCATTCCTGTTCAACACGCACTCTCCTTGCTCATAACAGCCTGGATCAAGGCTTCACGCCCGGTACTAATAGAGCCGTAAAGGGCGAGTCCTTCAGCGCCTTCAACCCCTCGACGACCATCTCCGCATTCAGCGCCGCTCCCTCGGCATTGGTGTGGGTATGTTCATCGCCAAATAGCGTCTCGACCTTCTCTTTGCCCAGTGCCTCATAGCGCTTCGCGATCAGGTCGTTCAGATCCACAAAGGCGGTCCCTTCCTGTTTCGCCGCTTCCATCGCCCACTTGCCGTAGTCTCCGGAAGCGCGTGCGACGGTCTTGTCGTCCTTCCAGATCTTGCGCGGCACCGGGGAGAGGACGATCGCGGTCGCGCCTTTCGTCTTCGCATCCCGGATATACGTGCGAAGATACCAGCCGTAACTGTGCACGATCTCCTTCGCACCGGTCGTCGGGTTCGTGACCTCCTGCGTCTCGTCGCCATTGCCTTTGATCGAGGCGCGCCCTTTGGGATCGTTCAAGGTGCCTCCGTCGTTATGCCCGAACTGCATCAGGACAAAGTCGCCCGGCTTGATCTCCGCGACCACCTTCTCCCACAAGCCTTCCGTCAGAAACGTACGACTGCTGCGCCCGCCCAGAGCACGGTTGACGACTTTGACCTTCGCGGCATCGAAATGCTGCGCCAGAGGATCGCCCCAGCCAAGTTGCCCCTTCGTACGATTCTTCACCGTAGAATCCCCGATCAAGAACAGGGTCGGGACTCTGACGTCCGTCGGCGCCTGCGCGTTACACAGACCAGGAGCCAGCAGCAAGAGAACGACACCCAGAAATCGCCATGACATCACTATTTTGTCCTCCCGAAAAAGGGATTCCCCTCTGGTCTATTGATCTACTACCTCGGCATTTCCTCCACATTTCCCTGTCGTCATCGTTCAGGGACAAACGGATTGAACATGTATCGTATGTTAACTCTCGCCTTCGAGGCCGAGTTCGCATATCGACTGTTGGCGCATCTTGTACTTCTGAATTTTGCCGGTCACGGTCATCGGAAACGTATCGGTAAACTTCCAAAAGCGTGGAATTTTGTAGCCGGCGATCCTGCCCCGGCACCAGGCGCGAAGCTCGTCCGCCGTTGTGGTCTCGCCCTCTTTGCAGCGAACCCAGGCGCAGAGTTCCTCGCCGTATTTGGCGTCAGGCACGCCGATGACCTGCACATCGCTGATCGCGGGGTGCTGATAGAGAAACTCCTCCACTTCGCGCGGATAGATGTTCTCTCCGCCCCGGATGACCATGTCCTTGATTCGCCCGACGATACGCGCGTAGCCTTCCGAGTCGAGCGTGGCGAGGTCGCCGGTGTGCATCCAGCGGGCGGCGTCGATCGCCTCGCGGGTTGCGGCCTCGTTCTCCCAGTAGCCCAGCATCACGAGATAGCCGCGCGTCAGAAGCTCGCCGGGCGTGCCCCAGGGGACGATCTGCCCGCTGGAAGGATCCACCACTTTCGCTTCGACGTGCGGATGAATGCGGCCTACGGTCGAGACGCGCCTGTCTGCCGGGTCCTCGATGCCGGTCTGGAAGGAGACGGGGCTTGTCTCGGTCATGCCGTAGCAGATCGTCACCTCTGCCATGTGCATCTCAGACAGGACCCGCTTCATCACCTCGATCGGGCACGGCGATCCTGCCATGATTCCCGTCCGCAGACTGGTTAGATCGAAATCGTGAAATCGCGGGTGGTCGAGTTCGGCGATGAACATCGTCGGAACCCCGTAGAGGCTGGTGCAGCGTTCGGCTTCGACCGCCGCCAGCGTCGCCTCCGGGTCGAACGCTTCGGCCGGATAGACGATAGCTGCGCCGTGCGTCGTGCAGGCCAGATTGCCGAGTACCATGCCGAAACAGTGGTAGAGAGGAACAGGGATGCAGACGCGATCGGCCTCCGTATAGGCGCAGCCTCTGGCAACGAAGTAACCGTTGTTGAGGAGGTTATGGTGAGAGAGCATCGCGCCCTTCGGAAAGCCGGTCGTGCCGGAAGTGTACTGGAGATTGACCGGGTCGTCGAACTGGAGCCGCTCCTCCCGCGCGCGGAGCGCGTCGGCGCTCGTTCTCCTCGCCATGTCGCGAAGATCGTCCCAGGAGAGGAGACCGGCGGGCGCCTGGTCGTCAAGTACGACCAGCCTCTGAAGCGTCGGCGTCTCGGTGCGCACTTCCACGACCATCGCGAGATAGTCCGTATGTCGGAAAGAGGGCGCCAGGAAGAGCGTGGAGACGCCGGACTGCTGGAGGACATAGGTGAGTTCAGAGCGGCGATAGGCGGGGTTGATGTTGACCAGAATGGCGCCGGTTTTTGCAGTCGCGTATTGCAGGATCGCCCACTCCGCCCGATTGGGCGACCAGATGCCGACGCGGTCGCGTGGTTCGATGCCAAGCGCCAGCAGCCCTCGCGCGATCTCTTCGACGGCGGCGTGAAACTGCCCGTAGGTGCAGCGATGGCCTTGATGCCTGCTGATGAGCGCGTCACGATCCGGAAAGCGCGCCATCGTTCGATCGAGGTTCTGACCGATCGTCTCGCCCAGCAGCGGCACATCCGACGCGCCATGAATGTAAGAAAGCGCTCTGTTCATCGGCCTATCGCTCCTCTGGAATTATCCAAGTCAACCGATTTCCGCATTACGGCACGCAGGGAGGCGCTCTGTTCGCGTACGCCCGCTCCGCAGTGTCTCGCTTCAGCGCGATGTGAGGGCATACGCGACGATCTGCTCGGTGGTCATGGCGCCTCCCTCCGACCACACCGTATCGAGCGCGGCTTGGCCGAGGGTTTCTCGCAGAGCGCTCTGCAGCACGTTGTACGACGCGCGGTCTCCTGGCGAGACGGGCGGAATGGCGAAGGATTGACGCAAAGCGAATGATGCCGCGAAAAGACGCGCCGCGCGTTCCGACTGTCCCTCGGCGCGCGCAAGCATGCCCAGCCCACGCAGACCTCGCCAGACGCCCCATCGGTCCCCGATCTCGTATCCCTGGGACACAAAACGCCCGAAGAAGCGATGCGCCGCCGAGTGGTCGCCGCTCTCCAGCGCCAGATCACCCAGGTCTTTCAGCACATGACCGCCTTTGACGCCCAGGTCCTCATCCAGCGCCTGACACTCCATCCAACGCGTGCGCGCCTGGTCGTTGTCGCCTATCTTGCGCGCCAGATGGCCCAGATGGAAGAGGACGTGCGCCATTCCCTGCCGGTCGCCCAACTGCCGCATGATCTCCAGGCTCTCCTCCGCCAGCGAGCGCGCCGTGCCAGGGTCCTCCCCGAGATCGGCCGTCAGGTACGCCAGCGCGTTGAGCGCGCCTGCAATGCGCTGCCGGTCGCCCAACTGCCGTGCGATCTCCAGCCTCTCGGTCGTCATCCGCTTTGCTGAGGCAAAATCCCCGTCTTTCGCGACCACGTGCGCGGCCCCGTCAAGCATCCGTGCCCGCGCGTCCGTTGGTAAGGTTGGGCGCAGGGCCAGACTGACCAGCCAGGTCCTTCGTTCATAGAAGTGGCCGCGCAAGTTCCAGAATCGCTCCAGTGACGCGGCCATCTGCACGGCCTTATCGATCGTCTCCTCCTGCGCAGCAAAGGTGGTCAGCGCTGTCCGCAGATTGTCGTGTTCGGCTTCTAACCGGTCGAGCCATACCGGTTCCGGCTTTTCCAGGAACGGACGGCTCTGCTCCGCGAGCGCCAGATAGCAGTCGGCATGCCACTCCCGCGTGAGGCGCTCCTGCCCGCTCTCCCGGAGTTTTTCCAGCGTATACTCCCGCACCGTCTCCAGCATCCGATACCGCATCCCTGCTGTCTGCTCCTCCGCCAGCGCCAGCGACTTCTCCACCAGCGAAGTCATCGCATCCACCACTTCTCCCCTGTCCGCGCCACTCGCTTCAGAAGACGCTTCCGCCATATCCAGTGTCCATCCGCCTGCGAACACGGAGAGGCGAAGCAGCAGCCGTCGCTCCGGCTCTGAGAGCAGTTCATAGCTCCAGTCGATCGAGGCGCGCAGCGTCTGGTGTCGGGGAAGCGCGGCACGGCTCCCTCCCGTCAGCAGGCGAAAGCGATCGTCCAGCCGGGCCGCGATCTGGGGCAGCGAGAGGGCTTGCGCGCGCGCCCCCGCCAGTTCCAGCGCCAGCGGTATACCATCCAGGATGTGACAGATCCGCGCCGCCGCCAGGATCTCCTCCCGCACCCGCAGTTGAAAACCGGGCCGGACCTGCGCCATTCGCTCGGCCAGCAGTCGGAGGGAAGGATAGGTATGCAGCAGCGATTCCGTATCGTGTGCGTCCATTGCGAAGGAGTCGGGATCCGGGAACCGCAGGGACGGCGTATACCACGCGACCTCGCCGGGAATGCCCAACCGCTGGCGGCTCGTGGCGAGAACGCGGAGTTCGGGACAGCGCAACAGCAACGCGTGAGCCTTCTGCGCGGCGGCGTCGCGCAGATGTTCGCAGTTGTCCAATACCAACAGGGACCTCTCGGCGGACAATCGGGCAACGATACTCTGCTCCAGCTCCTCGCTATCGGCCGCGCGTTCGTCGCCCAAACCGATCGCGTCAGCGACCGAGGGCAGGATCAGGTCGCCGCTCGCCAGAGAAGCGAGTTCCACCCAGACAACCCCACCGGGAAGAGCCTCTTCCGCCCGAGCCGCCACTTCCAGGGCCAGGCGGGTCTTGCCCACGCCTCCGCCCCCCAACAGTGTCACAAGCCGATTCTGCACCAGAAGCTGCCGCACCTCGGCAAGCTCCTTCTCCCGACCGATCAGGGAGGTTACGGGTCGGGGAACCGGGACAGAGGGCGCACGAACCGGCCTGGGCGGGCGGGCGACAGTAGCGTCTGCGCCTGTGGCGGCCCGTGCATGACGCACAGCCGCCTGGGCCGCATCCCGGATTTCGTGGAAAAGGCGCGTGGTCGCCGCATCCGGCGCGGCGGACAGTTCCTCGTGCAGTCGGATACGGAAGTTACGGTAGACTTCGATGGCCGAGGCCGGGTCTCCGGCTGCGGCCAGACAGGCCATCAGACGCTGCACAAGCGAATCGCGCAGCGGATCGAGCGCTTCCGCTACCCGCAGATGCCGGATCGCCTCCTTCGGCTCCCCACGCGCCTGTGCGCCTTCCGCGAGGGTTTCAAGCGCCGCGACATACTGTTCCGCCCTGGCGTTACGTTCGACCGCCGCCCACTCCGAGTCGCAGTCTGAAAGCAACGGTCCCGTGTAGAGTTCGACCGCCCCCCGCAGGGAGACCTCATCACCGGCCCGCATTGCCGCGTCGAACGCCGCCACATCAGAGAACGCGTCGGTAAGATCGAGATGGAGAGTGCGGCGATCCGACGCCACAATGCGCGTCGCCTCCTCTCCCAGCGCGTCTCGCAGTCGCATCAGGCCGACGCGCAGGTTGAGCAGCGCCTGCTCCTCACTGCTCTCCGGCCACAGGGTTCCGGCCAGCCAGGAGCGGGAGACCGGTTCTGCGGCGCGCAACGCCAACAGCGCCAGCAGCCATTCCACCGAACGGTGGCGCAGCTTCGGCAGCGATTCTCCCTGAAGAGAGACCTGTAGGGAGCCAAAAAGACGTATCTCCAGCGTTCGAACATTCACTCACGGGCTCCTCAACAGCGGCTGAAGACAAAACCGCCCTCCTGAAACACGAGATATGCTCGTTATTCGGACTATTCCGGACCGGAATACGATAATCCTGCCCGGTGGAATACGCTGGAGAATACGCACTCTGTTGTATCCTCCAGAAGATAAACCTACACAGACAGTTCCCATGGAAACGCACAGGAGAAAAGATTTGAATCGCATTACCAGATTGCTGGCGCTATTTGGCGGCATGTGCTGCCTCACCGGAGCCAGGGCCGACACCGTCACCCAGTTTCTCAATTTTCAGGCAACGAACCAGAGCCTCTGGGGGCCGGGTGTCACCAGCCTCGTCTCCCCGTCCTTTGATATGACCGGCAGTTGGAATGCCTACTCCTTCGACAAGTCGGCAGGCACCCGTCTCGACGGCTTGGGACACTTCAGCGCCGGCGCTACGGGAGGCGTGGATGCCGGACGCGCAGGCCTCGTTGCCAATGCCTATGCGAACGGCGGCACCGTGAATATCGCGTATCCCATCACCCTCACCCTCAACTATCCCAATCCCAGTACGCTTTCGCCTGGCCAGACCTTCACGATCTCCTCATCCTGGTCTCCGGGAACCCCCAAGGCAACTCCAGCCCTGACTACGACCTCCCCCAAGTTCGGAGCAAAATTCGGCGGAGTCATGGAGGTGGCTGACGCCCATCTCAAAATTTCGGGAAGGGCCTTCGGCGAGTGGGTCTTTCGCAAAACCATCTTCAGCGAGTCCATCCATTTCCACCAGACGCTCCTCGACACAAAGGATCTGTCTGCCGCAACAAAGGACTTTGCCGGTGGACTACTCACGGTCGCCTATAAGCCGGCCAAGATCGATCTGACTGGGACGCGCAGCGGAAATAACCTTTTTGCCTATGGATCCGCCCAGAACGCGGATCGCTCCGGGTTTGTCTCCCTAACGGGCAACTTCTCCAACGCCATCGGCTATGTGGCGATGACCTCGGGGAGTCCCAAGCCGCTCAAGTTCTCCGACTCGATCGACTACTTCTCTAGAGGCTGCGGCTTCAAAGGCGCCTACGACATCCTTTCGCTCATCGGCACCATCGGAGTCGACCTGGAAGAGTCCGTTGCTTTCAAACCCACGCCCATAGTAAGCCTCACGATTGTAGACCGTGTCGGGAGCCACGTCATCACCTTCCCGGCCGGTAAATCAGTACGGATCACCATGCCCACCGATGGCTCCGGGCTCTACATCAGACCCACCGTCTCACTCGACAATACATTCACCAGCATCGTCTCCGCCAATGCAAGCGCGGGCATCAACTTCTATCCGTTCGACATCTCCTGCACGCTGGGCTTACCAGGCTACACCCTGCCATCCCTCAACTACTTCGTGCCGGCATCGACTCTCGTATCCCGCACTACCCCTTTCACGGACATGTATAACAACACTTTCAAACTGGGCGGCTTCGACGATCAATACCTTCCGGAGATCTATTTTAGTACGCCTCCTCCGCCTACCCCGATTCCGTTGGTAGCGAAGGACCATTTTTACGACGCCACGTTGCAATCCGATAGTACCGGCACCTACTACTACCTGACTGTCGCGCCCATCAACGGTTTAATCTCGGACGCCGAAGGACCGGCTTCACTGAAGGCCGTCGCTCAAGACTGGACGCCCGACCCCACGAACCCCAACCTGTACTTCCGCCTCACAGCAGCCGGCGCTATCGAGTTCAAATATCCGCCGAATGTTAGCGGGGAGTTCCAGACCGCCTATCAGATCACGGACGGCAACGGCCATTTCGCCACTGCCCACGTCTACATCCACCTCTACTTCGCACCATAAACCCGGCCAATAGCCGCTTACGCAGGCGCCGGGCCGACACAATGCCGGCCCGCGTAGAACTTAATCTCGTCAGAGTCCCCGATGAGGCCGTCCACCCAGCAACCGGGCGGCCTATCTATGAAAGAGGATCTGAGGCGACCTTCATTGCTTCTTTTCTAGTTCCTCGGGGGCGGTCCAAAACCGACACTCCCAGAACAACTATAGTCAAAACCAGGGCGGCCAGCATATGGAACTGTGTCGTTTGTGCGTGCTGCATGGATGCCAATTCCGATTTAAGAGCGTTTACCTCCTGATCTCCTTTGGCCTGCGGCATCGATCCCAATTTCGATTCGAGGCTATCTATTTTTCTATCCTGGGCCAGCATATGCCGGTGCGCCTTCTGGAGTTCGTTGAGCATCATCGGGGTAAGTTGCTGATAGTAGACCGTGAAAGGCTTTCCCTCCCTGTCGTACTGCACCATTTCCGGGTAGACCTGCGCCACCTCTTCCGCGATCAGGCCGTATTGGATCGGGTGTGAGCCATCCGAAGCCTCTTCTTTGTAACGAAAGATTCTCGGGCGCAAGCCCATGAGCTTGTCGCTTGTCGCACCCAGGTCTTTAATGTCGTACTTGAAGCGGCGGGAGGACGTAAGCGTGCCGAGTTGTCCGTTGGCATCAATGTAGACCGGCACCCCCTGGCTGGCCGTCGCCCCATTGATTCCGGCGATATAGGTCGCTCCCTGTGTGCCGGCCGTGCCGATACGGATGACGCCATTGTCGGAAGAGGCCCCACTATTTCCGATGGCGATATTGTTGTTTCCGGTGGTGATGTTCTGCCCTGCGCCATATCCCAGCCCGACGTTGTTGCTGCCTGTCGTATTTTGCAGGAGGGCATCGAGGCCGGATGCAGTATTGTAGCTGCCTGTCGTGTTGAAGTAGAGGGCGAGTGCGCCTACCGCTGAGTTGTTGCCGCCCGTCGTGTTTGAGTAGAGGGCTGCGTAACCATCCGCTGCATTGTAATAGCCTGTCGTGTTGTAGAAGAGGGCGAAGGTACCCGTCGCGGCGTTGTAGCTGCCGGAGGTGTTGTATCTGAGTACCTGGGCGCCGGCGGCGGTATTGTAGCCGCCTATCGTGTTCGAGTAGAGAGCCTCATAGCCCTGCGCTGTATTATAGCCTCCCGAAGTGTTAGAGAAGAGGGCGTAGGCGCCCAACGCGGAGTTCAAGCCGCCCGCTGTGTTGTAGAAGAGTGTATAGGCGCCCACGGCTGCGTTGTTACTGCCCGTGGTGTTGTAATCAAGGGCTCCGTAACCATCCGCGGTGTTGTTAAAGCCCGTGGTATTGTGAAAGAGGGCATAGGCGCCTGTTGCCGTGTTAACCTGCGCGAGCGCCGACATAGGGAGAAGGACTCCAAGGAGAATGGTAGTAGAGACCAAGAGTACAAAAATCGCTTTGCCGAAACGTGTGTTCATCTGAACCTCTTTCCTAGCTGAAAGCTATATTCAAGTTGCTGGAAATGTATCGTTCCCCTGGTTTCTCGGGATTGTTCAGGGTGGGATTACTCTTCCAGGATAACACGGCGGCATTTCCAAAACCGTTTCCAGTAGGGCAGAAAATCTGTCTTGTCACAACCGAGCGGGCGGGTTCCCCTATCGTGACCTGAAACGCACGCCTTGCGGTCCTCGTAATTGGCATTGTGAAATCATGGTTGGGGAATCACACGCTTCAAGGGACGATCGACTATGAACTACTACCGTCACGAGCCTGCCGCACCGCTGTCGGCCCTGATCGAGAATCTATGGATGATCGCCGACACTCCTTCCCACCGTCTGGAGCGCATTGTTCCGAGCGGCGCCTTCGAACTGGTGATCAACCTGACCGAAGATGAGATTCGTACTTACGACCCGACCGATATGGGGCGTTGCCGACGATACTCCGGCGCGATCGTCTCCGGTGTCTACAGCCGATTCGGTGTCGTCGATACGCAGGAGCACGCTTCGACCATCGGCGTCCACTTTCGGCCAGGCGGCGCTGCTGCATTCTTTGGAATCCGATCGAACGAATTGGCAGAAACCCATGTGGACCTCGAAACGTTCTGGGGCCGCGACGTCGGAATCTTGCGAGACCACCTCTGTTCAACCGCATCACCTGAGCTGCGTTTCCAGATACTGGAGCGGTCGCTCTTGTCCCACCTTAATTGCTCTGTGGATCGTCGCCCCGAAGTACTCTACGCGCTAAACATGCTTCAGACCCATACCGCATCGATAGCGGACATCGCCAGGACGCTTGAACTCAGCCATCGTCGATTTATCGAGATGTTCACTTCTGATGTGGGCGTCACTCCGAAACTATTCGACCGTATTCAACGGTTCCAATATTTCGTAAGGCTTGCCACGACGAGTCCCTCGCCCAATTGGGGCGAGATGGCCATAGAGTGCGGGTATTTCGACCAGTCGCATCTTATTCGCGATTGCCACTCCTTCTCGGGCTTCTCGCCTGCCGAATACAAGCGCCGCCTCCTTGTCCCGGTGAAGGAGGGCCATATTGCGTTGGATTGAGCCGTAAAATTTATCCAATACAGCTTTCTGGGAATAGGCTATACTTCGAATGCATAGGCAAAACCATCCCAGAAGGAGATTGGATCATGTTATTCAACACACAAGCGAAGGTGCAGGTTATGGTATAGGGAGCGCTCTTTGCCGGCGCAGTGGCGTTGGCGCAGAGCGGTTTTCCCGCGCGGCCCGGCCCTACCGCAGCCGTGGCGCGCTATCAGGTGGCCGATGCGAAGCGATCGCTCGACTTCTACACGCACCACCTTGGATTCAAGTCACAGCAGGATGCAGCCGCAGCCAATTCGCCCATAGCGATTGTCTCTCGTGGAAATTTGTTCCTCCTCCTGAGCGGTCCAGGTACTTCCGGCGCCCGTCCCATGCCAGACGGCCGGAAACAGTCGCCGGGAGGCTGGAATCGGATCGTGCTCTACGTGGACAACCTCACCGGCGAGATCGAAAAACTCCGAAAGGCCGGCGTGCAGTTTCGGAACAAGGTGGAAGCAGGCCCTGGCGGATCGCAAATCCTGATTGAGGACCCCGATGGAAACCCCATTGAGCTGCACGAAGCCCCAAAGAGCTGAGGCGACGCCTCTGGTGTACGCGTGAGCATCTTGCGAAATCCAGGACAAAAACAATAAGGCCGCTCGGTCGCAACGACCGAGCGGCCTTATCAGGGGCGACGACGAGACTCGAACGGATGGTCGTGAGAGCAGCCCTTACCGCGCGCTCAGAGCCGAATATCTCTCGCCGCTGTAGAGTTCACTCTTCCCTGTTGCCCGGTGATAGCAGTTTGGTTTCAAGCGGTTGTAGTGTTACGGGTCCGAATAGTCCGCAGTCGGTGAGAGACCAGCCGGAGGCGTTGAAGGGCTTATAGTCGAGGTTGACGAAGTTGATGTCTTTGAAGATCTTCCAGGCGACGCCGCGACGATCCAGGTCGCGAATACGGTTGGCGGCGATACCCGTCACTTCGACTTCCAGCAGATTATCGCCCGAATGCAGATTGTCTGCGTGGAATTGAAAAGGTGCGGCCAAAAGCGTGCCGAACGGCTTGCCATTGAGACGTACCCGCGCGCTCTGACAGACTTTCCCCAGGTTGATCGAGGCGTGTTTAACATCCTGCTGCAATGTGAAATGCAGGGCATAACGCGCAGTGCCCGCGAAGCGTTCGGCCTGTTCCCCGCCCTGTGTGGTCCAGGAGGCGAGGGTTGGCGTCTGGTAGGCGGGCGGTATCTCCGGCCCCCCTTCGAGAAAAGTGACCTGCCAGTTTCCCGACAGTTCCTGGGCCAGGCCGACATCTTTCCAGTAGTTCCAGGCGGCGATCGCTGTGTCTTGATGCAAAATCGAACGCACAAAGACCGACTCACCCGGCGCGAGCTGGAGGTAAGCCTCTGTTACGTGGGCGGAAGTCGATCGTGTCGCAGCCCTGCCGACCTTGCCTGTCATCGGGTCCATCAGGACGACGTTTTTCATGCTAGTTCCGAAAGGAACCCACTGATCGATGACGGACTTGCCTTGATTGACGACGAAATAGAAAGTTCCGTCCTGATCCTTCCGCCGTACAAAGGTCAATCCCGCTGCCGCTATTGACTTTTCCTGGAGAACGTGGGTGTTTTTCAGAAGGCTCGGCAGATCGTGTCCAGTGCGTATCTCCCCCTTTCCGACCCGGAAACGTCTGGTTTTGCCGGGAGTGGGAGAGTGCGGGCCGAGTGGAGTGCGCTGAAGAGAGGCGATCAGGTTCTGGAAATGTTGTCGCCGATTGGCCAGACCACCAAGGCCAGGAACGTCCGTAGGGAAGCCGTTCTGGAAAAGGATCGTCGCCCCTTCTTGAGCCAGGTCCGCGAGATGCAGAAGGGTTCCCAGGGGCATGAAACGACAGGGAGGGACCAGCACCACTCGATAGTTGCCGCCCGGCAGTGCGATCCGGCCTTTCCTATCGGTTCGAGCGAAGGCGAGTTGCCGGTCAGAGACATAGTCCGGTGTGTAGCCGTTGTCCAGCAGACTTTGTGCGGTCTGCCCGAACGGCTCCTTTTCAAACCACGCGCGTTTGTGGACGGTAAGTTGGCGGATCAGGGGTTTGGCTTCACCCTGCCAGACATCCCGCTCCGGCCAGTAGAGCAGAATCTCGTTGTCGGGTTTGCCGGACTGCAAGAGCGACTGGCAGCGCGTGATATAGGAGTTGAGGGCAGGGGCATCATGCCAGATCGGGTTGGAGGGGTTCATTTCGACCGACGCGTAGAAGAGCCATCCAGGCCACGGCGCATCGGCGGGCGAATAGGCGGTGCCCTGGTAGACGACGTGGTTGACGCCCGCGCAGAAGAGTATGTCGGTTTCGGCTTTGATCTCGGCCAGTGTCTCGGTAAAATGCTCGGAGATCCAGGTACCGGTTTCGGAACTGACGAGCCGTTTGCCCGCGACATGCGCGGCGGAGGAGGCGAACATCGTCATTCGAGGCGCGCGGTCTGCGCCAAACACCTCAGTCTCGGGAATATCCGCGGCTGCATAGAGATCGAGCAGATTGCCGGGCGAGCCGTGCGCCTGTTCGCGCGCCAACTGCCCGTGCCGATGTGCCTGCGCCACCCAGGGAGTGACGACATTTTCGAGATGCAGTTCGCCCATCACATGCCGATAGTCGTTCCGCACGCGCTCGCCTTCGTCGGCATCCCCTCTGCCGATCAGGGCCGGGAGATGGTCCTGCAGATCGTAGCCGCAACGCGCGCGAAACTCGGTGAACAGATCGGAGGTCCAGTTGCCTTCGTATTCGTAGGAGTCGTGGAACTGCGCGCGGATCGCCTGAGGAGGCAACTGCGCAAACAGCGAATCGAATGGTTTCAGACCGGCTTCGAGGGAGCGGCGTGAAAACGGGTCGATCGCATTCCCTGCTCCTCCCGGTCCTGGGCGCTTGACTCTGCTGCCGGAGAACCGTTGCGCTACCGTGTAGACCGTCCATTCACCAGGCGGCGCGATCCATTCCAGGTGGCCGGAGGCGTCGATTTTGTCGAGAAGAGGCAGGGGAGCAGGCGCTGATCCGTAGGCCATGATCGCCTGAGGTCGGCCCGCTGTAAACGTGAGGCGCAGCGTCTCGCCACCAATGACCGGATGCGTTTCGATGACGACATTGGCGCTGGCCAGTTCTGCCGGAAGCGTCGGACCTCCGATCCGCCAGCCCGAGCCAGGAGGCAGATCCACGCCCATGTCGAGACGCTCCGCTTCCGCGCAGGTATGCTTCAGCATCTCCACGAAGACAGGCGAGAGATAGGGAATCTCGCGCGCATCCTGCCCCTTGACGCCGTAGATCGAGGTGATCTCGACGCCTCCAAGCCCCGCCTGGTGATAGGTATCGAGCAGACGAGTCAGGTTCGGCTTATCGACGGCGTTGCCGTGCCACCACCAGCGTGTCCAGGGGCGCGCCGTGCGGGTGACGGCCGGCCAGAGGGCGCTCTGCGACGCTTCGGTCTTGTCGCTGCGCCCCTGGCCGGCCCCGGTACCGATCACGCCGGACAGCATCAGCATCCCCACCAGGATCCCCCTCATGCCTGACCTCCGTGTCGCCACCCGCAGGAAACGCCCCTTCTCGACTTCCATCCTCTACGAGTCGCGGTTACGCCCGACAGGTCTCTACTGGCTGCCGACACCGTGGACGCGCATCTTCATCCCGTAGACGCCTTTGCTCGCCGTGATAAACAGCGTGCGACGATCCTTGCCGCCGAAGCAGATGTTGGCGGTCCACTCCTCCGCGACCGGGATCTGTTCGATCTGTTTGCCGGCCTTGTTAAAGACGGTAACGCCTTTACCGGTCAGATAGACATTGCCCTCGTTGTCGATGGTCATGCCGTCAGAGCCGAGTTCGCAGAAGAGCCGTTTATTCGCCAGCGTTCCATCTTCCTGGACGTCGTAGGCATAGGTCTTGTTGGCGTCGATATCGGCGATATAGAGCGTCTTGCCGTCGGGCGTCCCGATGAGGCCGTTGGGCTGCTGAAGGTCGTCGACCACACGCGTGAGTTTTTTGTGGTCCGGCCCCATATAGTAGACGCCATGCACATCCTGCTCCTGCGGGCCACGCTTCCAGTAGTCGCGTTTGTAGAACGGATCGGAGAAATAGATCCCGCCGTCCGGACGCAGCCAGACATCGTTGGGCGCGTTGAGCAGTTTGTGGTCATACTCCTTGATCACGACCGTCACTTTGCCCTTGGGACTGATCTCCCACATCTCATTCTTCTCATCCGCGCAGGCCCACAGGTTGCCGGCGCTGTCGAAGCAGAGGCCGTTGGAACGTCCGGCAGGCTTCATATAGGTCGTGACCTTGCCGTCGGTGGCGCTCCACTTCATGATACGGTCGTTCGGCTGGTCGGTAAAATAGACGTCGCCCTTCTTGTCGGACGCCGGCCCTTCGGTGAAGTCAAAGCCTCCGGAGATCTTCTCCAGCTTTGCACCAGACGCAAAGATACTTTTGCCCCGCGTCTGCGCCTTCCCAACGACGCCACCCCCTACCGCTAAACAGACCGCCGCCACTGCTATCCATGTCGTTTTCATTCGCACGTCCTTCCTCCCCTTCCAGCGTCTTCGCTTCCCATTGAACAGACTCGTCGTGATGCCTTACAAAGCGACCTTCCGAACGCTTCGCTTCACACTCCGGCTCCGCAACACTTTTTGTATTTCTTGCCGCTGCCACAAGGACAGGGGTCGTTCCGACCCACTTTGGGGCCTTCCCGGACGTAGGGCACATCCGGCTGGGCATCCTCTTCATCCCACACGTCCGCGCCATAGAGATCTTCTCCCAGCGCCGGTTGGCCCATGATCTCGGCGTTATACTCGCCTACAAAGGCCTGCATCTGCGCATCATCCTCCAGATCAACCCCTTTAACCATCGCGGCCATGACTAGCGACTTGGCCGGCCCCCAATAGCGCGGATTGTTGGAAGCCGCAACGATCCTTTTGTCTAACTGCAGCACGCGTTTCGCCATCGCGGCAGCATCTGATAGTCGGTTCGTCTCGCCGAGAAAGAGGAAGAAAGAGGCTAAGACCGGAGCCATTGAGCGAAAATAGCTCTCTTCCGCCGATACTTTGCGCGGCAATGTCTCCAGGCAGCATTCCTGCATATCCGCAACGTTCCACTGCTCAGGCGTCACATCATGGTAAGAGTACATATACTGCGTGAAGTTTGCGGTTATGCCCTCTGAATGGTCCTTCTGCTCTTCCGTCAACGCTTCGAAGGCAGGCGTCTTCGCCCACTCGGCTCCCCAGGCATACACCTGCTCCTGCATCGCGTCGGGATCCGGCTCTTCGTAATCTTCCTCGTCCTCGTCGGAATCTTCATCATTCTCTTCAAACTCGGCGTCTACAATCTGAATATTGAGGTCTTTGCGCTTCCGGAATGGGAATAACATCGACACCTTCTCCTTTTCATGAAGTAGGATCACATCCAGAGTGCGATGAGGAATCCGATAGCCCGTGCGCAATGCACTACTTCGCTATCCGTGTCATCTTCCCTGGGTACGTTAGTTATTCTCCTCGCTGCCGAGAAACCCCTGCATAAAAAGAGGTATAGCAAACGCACCGGGCCGAAAGAGATCTCTTTCGGCCCGCCGTAGGTTTGTGAAGTTACAACACGAATCCGGAGGACTATTTCCCGACCGTAATGATCGAGAAGGAGCCGGGCACCATGGCGCCTCTGCCTGGACGACCGTTCGGTTGTGCGCCGGCCGGAGGCGCCGCGTATTCGGCGGCGATCAGGAGGATTTTGCCGGTCTTGCTGTCGAGCGTCAGGGTCTTCGCGCCGGTCATGGTTTTGACGGTCTGCTCTACCGCAAAGTTGGTCGGTTTCGTCTCTTTGATAACCGTCAGGGTGCCGTCGCCTTGCGAACTGAAGCACTCCATGGTCTTAGGATTGAAAGTCGCGCCGTCACATCCACGCCCAATCGGCAGGTCGGCGAGGTATTTGCCATCGTTGGCATCCAGCATCACCATCACCTGGGGGTTTCGACACGCCACAAACAACACATGGTTCTTCACATCGAGCGCGAGACCGGCGTTTCCGCCGCCTTTGCCGTTGAGGCTGTAGGTCGCCGACACCTTCATGGTCTTCGCATCCACCACGGCAATGCTGTCCTTGTCTTCGAGATCGACGTAGATGTGGCCCTTCTCATCGGTCGCCGCCTGCTCGGGCGCGCCCCCGAGATCGATGGTGCCGAGCACCACACCGTCTTTCGCGTCGATCACGGTGGCGTTGGGCGCGCTATGGCTGAAGATATAGATGCGATGGTTGAACGGATCGGCCAGGATACCGTCCGGTCTGCCCTCAATCGGAATGGTCTTGATGAGGGCCATCGTCTTCGTATCCCACATCGCCACCGGACTGCTTGATGCGAATCCATGATGAGACGAAGCGTCTACGGCAGCGCCACGCGCATTCGTCATGGGAATCTCTCCTGCAGGTTCCAGAGTGTCGAGGTTGAAGGCGGAGACCCGCGCCCCCTGGCCGCTCCGGGCGACATAGAGTTTGCGCCCTTCGGCATCGGCGTAGACATAGTCGAAGCCGCCGTCCCCTCCCACCTTGGCGGTTTTCAGGAGATGGTAGGGGCCATCGGCAGGGGGCGTTTGGGCGAATCCGGCAACGGCGAGCATCGCGATTCCGGCAGTCAGGTAGGTGAAGAGAGGTCGCATGGCAGGATATCTCCGTCGGATCGACGCGCGCAGGGCACGTGCGCATACACAGCAGTAAGTGAAGAGTGGCTTCTGCAGCCTATGGTCACTGCATCAGCCATTCCCTTCTGTCCGGGAAAAAACCTTCTGCCCAAACGATTCCTGAGAGCATTCTCAAGTTCGTAGTCAGGCTCCTTACTCTGCCTTCCCGGCTTGCGTGATCTTCTTCTCGATGCGCCGGTCGGGAACCAGCCACATCAGCGCCGCCGCCACGTACAACATTGCGGAGATCCACGGATAGAAACCGGCTACGGCAATTCCCGCAATATAGAACACCGGAGATATTTTGCCTTTGACGTCAGATCCTATCGCCTCCGCCAGGAACGAGCCGCTCCCCTGCTCCCGAATAATCGTATATTGGAGCAGAAAGTAGGCGAGACCGGCCATGAGCAATACCACCCCATAAGCCCCTGTCGGGAACGCCGCGAGACGGCTTTCTGCCAGCCAACTGGTGACAAAGGGAAAGAGCGAGAGCCAGAAGAGCAGATGCAGATTGGCCCAGAGGACACCGCCGCTCACGGTCTCGGTCGTTTGAAACATATGATGGTGATTGTTCCAGTAGATACCGACATAGATGAAACTGAGCAGGTAACTGCCCATCGTCGGAAGGAGAGCGAGGAGAGACGCCAGAGTGCTCTCATGCGGCGCTTTCAACTCCAGAACCATGATCGTGATAATGATGGCAAGCACGCCATCGCTGAAAGCCTCCAATCGATTCTTAGGCATACGGTTCTCTATCCTTACTGGAGTGATCTCAATAAGAAGCCTGGTCGCCGCTTCTTCTCAAAACCATTATAGCATGTGCCCCTAACTGCCGCTTCTGAAGCGCCGATCGCGATCAGCAGCAGATTTGCGCTCCTTCCCTGTGATCCCCAACGGACCTCTAGCCGCTGCCGCCATCGCGAAACACAATAAGCCCTGCAGAACGGCAAAAGAGCCGATCTCACACCGCATAGTGCCGACGAAATCCCTTTCAGGAGGAAACAGGCTAGCAGTAGTCTGAATAGAAAGCGCGATCGTCCCAATAGAAACGCAGGATCGATGACGTCATAGGAACTGTCATCTTTCGTTTCCGAATTGCGTGCCCCATTAGAAAGAGAGAGCCTGTGTACAACAGTCCCCTTAGTCCGGACAGAGCGGAGCGCCTGATCGGGCAGCTCAACCTTGCACCTGGAAATCGCGTGCTGGATATCGGGTGCGGCGACGGCCTATTTTTGCTGAATGTCGTCGCACGGTATCAAGCCTTTGGCATCGGTGTAGACAACGATCCCTCGCTCACGCAAGAGGCACAGGAATCCGCAGCGCAGCGCAATCTGGAATCCTTGACTCGGTTTCTCACTCTGGAAGCGGCTGCCTATGTTCCGGAGACACTTTTTGATCTGATCCTCTGCATCGGCTCCGAGTTCACCATCGGAGGTTACGAGTCCCTCCTGAAGAAGATGCGCACGATGGTGGACGTAGGCGGGCTGGCTCTTGTCGGCACCGTCGTCTGGAAGCGACCGCCTTCCGAGGAGTATTTGCGCCTGATGAACGGCGAGAATCCCTATCATGACTATATAACGACTTTCGATCTGGCAGAACAACAGGGATGGTTGGTGCTTGAACACAGCCGAAGTAACGAGGACGAATGGGACTCTTTTGAAGGCAAATTCACGCGCGCTCGTTATCTGAAACTACTTCAAAACCCGGATGATCCGAACTTTGAGGCAGGTATGGCGCGTATGCGTGCATGGCAGCGCGGATATCTGACCCATGGCCGTGACACAATGGGCTTCTGCTTCTTCTTGTTGAGAAAGATGCCCTCATCTTGGAGAAGCCCCACAATAAATGAGAGAAATATTTAGGCTTTGGAACGCGCAGATCGACACTGAACTATCGGTTGAGGTGAGATGATGAGGTACCATTAAAGTGTCCGATGGCACTAAGTTGACAAGCCACTTCGCAGGGGAAATCATGAAAATTCCGGCGCCTCTTAACGAAATTCCTGATGAAAGATAAGTCGCTGCACGGAGCCGTTGATCGAAATTCGGCCGATCGAGCGGCCAGTCGGAACAACGATAAAAGTTTCATTAGGCAAGGACATCGGACCGTCACTGATTTATGATATGGCGGACTGGGATTGGTGGTGTCTCAAAGAACCCACTGTCCGTTGCGAGACCACGGGCCTCCATACTCTCCGCTTTGAACAACAAGTTACTTTGCCCACGCGATAGGCTTCCTGTTGATTGGCGGCGCACCACGCATCCTGACTACGAAGACATTCAATGTACGTACTCCCTGCCTCCTCGATTAGTGTGTAATGGGATCGAAATACGGGCTTCGAGAAACGATGTCCGTCAACCTGTGGGCACAGCCTATACCCACGTGCCCATGTCCTTGTTGTTGACACATGGCCAAAGTCCGGCACTCGACCTGCCTTTAATCTCAGTGTTCGACCCAGATGCAAGATTACCCCTCAATTTAGCACGGACCTCTTGCAACTTGGATCGTGCCTCTTTCACGGATGCATTGTTACAAGATATTTGCCGCGATCTCATAGCATATATGCTTGTATATACCCCGACGGCACCAGTATCATGGCCTCAAACCCACGCTGCTTACGATGCATTCCAGTATCCAGGACTCGCCTACAAGTCAAATACCGGTCATGTCTGGTTTTGGTGCACCGAGCATGGAGTTTCTGTTTCTGATCTATGGTTTTTCCACCAACTTCAGCCACAGCGCTTGTTTATTGCTCCCTATGAAGCTCAAGCGAACAGGCAAAATTTTGGTCATTCCGCCCCAATGCATTTGTCGCCTCCGGAAAATACCTATCCTATCCTTGGCTACAAACAGGAGAATGAGAATAGAAACGACTGGTTTGCTTTCGCAGGAAACCCCTTCAAATCTAATGATACGGGCCATTTTTCGGGCATCAAACCTACAGGCATGAGAATGTTGGTTCCTATCGACCGCATTGAAGTCGTACAAGAAGTGGCACATCCTGGTATTGAACCCTGGCTAAGCGAAATGCAACGGAAGGACTTGCCCAATGGATGGACAATGATCGAGATCGGCAACTGCCATTCCGCTATACTGGACTATGAACAGATCGCATCCAGAGAAGTTGCTGGTGCTTATGAAATCGGTCCGTTCGGCATGCCTACCAGTAATGGATTTGCCGAATGGAATTTTGTTGAACCGATAGGTTGGTATACAGACGATCGATTTCGATCGATATTATCTATGATATGGGAGGATTTGATGCCTGTCCCTTATATTCCGTATAATATAGGGACACGGAGGGAGGTATGTAAGAGAGCGTATAACGAACTTGCGGAGCAAATCAAATTATGGGAAGCAACTTTCTCAAGTTCTGCGTCAGGTGTCGAAGAAGTTCCGTAAATATGGTAGAAGCAATCCGAGACTAACCCAAGAAATCAAGGGAGAAGGTGGATGCCCAGTTCCTTCTATAGTAGGTCGCGGGTATTACAGCATTCATCATTCTTTACGCGCCATTGCCCTGTACCAGAATAAGTGGGATCCAGATGGACACGAAGAAAGCATACAAGCGTTCAGAGCGCTTTTACAAGACAAACCCTTCTGTAACCGTTCGGGCCTAAAAGCAGAGAGTTGGGAGGATGTTTTGGAAGCACGGAGTAACCGACACGTTGCAGACTATTCTCCGTATCACACACAGCGCCAACATGCTGGTGGATTTGAAAATATTACAGGCGGCACTTGGTCAGATGCAGCACAATTTAACCTGCAATGTGCGGAAACTATTTTGAAAGCAGCATTCAAGATCATAGGATTATGAGGAGGTATAGCATGGTGTTATCTCTGGAAGATACTCTTACGACGTTAGAACAGAAACTACGAGACGAATTCGTCGGCGTGGGTCTGGAATTCACTAGGCAGATATTCCCCAAACATGCGGAACTCTGGGTTTATGTGCTGAGTATTTCCGCGTACCCGCGTGTCGTCGAACGATGCAATCGCCTCACTCAAGAGTTTGACCTGGATCACGCCACCCCGGAAATTTGGCTTCTGGCTAAATCCTGGACAGGTCCGTGGCCCGGAGGCGAATCTGAGCAAAAACTGCGTGAACGCCGAGACGAATTCAAACGCCAACATGCCTTGAAATAGAATGTCGTCCTTGTTTTTTCAAGTTGAACGCTCAGCCCGCATGCTCAGGTTCTCCGATTCTACTGTCGCCAACATGGGACCAGAGGAAGTAGATTCTGCAGATCTATTCCACGTCTATCACGCGCTCTTGCACAGTCATACCTCATTCGAATCATCCGTTTCGGAAAAATGAAGGGAAGTCCCCGAGAGTTGACGAACAGTGATGGCAACTCGCCTCAGGTCGCAACTATCGCCAGGCGTTCGCAGGAGTATCCAGATCGTGAGCGAAAGTGGAATTCGTAAACTCTTCACGGGTATCAGCGCTATCTTCGGAGGGAAAAAATCTTCCCAGGTGGAAGCGCACGATTCTGTTGAGGATATTGAACGCCTGGTAGAGGAAGCCAAAACATTTGAAGATGCGAAACAGTTCGATCGTGCCATTCCGCTGCTCGCCCGGGCGATTGTCCAGGAACGCACGCGCCTAAATGTCCCCAGGAGTCGGGCAATCGACCTCCAGTACACCCTGGTAGAACTCAATACTGCGGTAAGCCGCTTTGCGGAAGCGGAAGCGACGTTGCGGCAATGTCTGACGGATGAACTGGACTACACCTTCAGCAACAGTCCGACCTATTTGAATAACCCATCGAATTTAAAACGCAACACGGTCTATGTCGATCAGGGCAAAGAACATGGCGTGATCCGCGCAGAACTGCGATTGCTGGATCTCTATGCGCGGTCACGGCAGAATGACCCGGCCAGGATACGCTGCCTTCAGATACTCGAGCGCTATCGGCTTGCCGAAGATCCGGCGGGGCGTGTGTGGTTCAGCAGCACCTACGCGGCCCCCCTTCTACGGCGGATGGGATTGCTGGAGGAGGCTCTGGAACTGCAAAAAGAGGTGGTAGCGTGGACGGAATCGCACCCCGGTGAGAACCCGACCGAGTTTTCCGATCGCCTGAACACGCTGGCGGAACTCTATGAAGCCCTGGGCCACTCCGCAGAAGCCCAGGAGATTTTCAGGCGCGTTTTGAAGATCCAGGAGCAGGAGTTCACCCCGGATGGATCTGAAAGCGAGAGGCTATGAGTCCCCGACAAAACCAACGCATCAAGACCGGGCGGAATATTCTCGCCACCCGATTGGGTGGCGCACCTGCGACTTGCGGGAACGACGCTGTGACGCCTGTCCGGCGACTGTCAGGCGGCATTCGCGAAATGGCCACGCCGCCGGGAGTAAACGGATGGATCCCCGAACGCCACAGAAGCAGGTCGTGAGTGGGAAGCAGTATCTGGAGACACTATGTGCAACATGGACCGGTAATTTTGTCGGTCTTATCCTGATCCTGCTCGGCGTCCTGTTGCTGCTTCTGGCGATCAGCGCATTGGTGTCCATTCCACAGCTCGGTATCTTCGGGCTGTTGATCGGCGCCATCGTCGGTATGGCAGGGATTGGAAGCCTTTGGGTGGCAACGGCTGTGATCGAGAAGACCGAACAGATCATGCCGGTTACCCTCATCTCACGGCATAACGCGTCTCAGCTTCCGGAAGTCGAAACGCTGGTTCGCGCTTCTGCGCGTCCCCTCTCCCTGCAACAGACAGAACTCCTCCGGGTGGCAAGTCCGATATCCGATGCTCCGGCCTCCGAACTGCTGCACCCGGTATCCACCAACAGGCCGGAGCGTACAATTGATCCGATCAGCACGTAGCAAACTCGATGTTGCCAGGTCGCCGTTACTTCCTGGTGAATTGAATGGCGATCCCACCATCCGAAGCCATCGGAATCGTCATTGTCTCCTTGTTGGTGACGGTCCGGGTTGTCTCGACGAGATGCTCGGCGTTCATGCCCACATCCGCGGCATCGGAGAAGAGGTGAGCGGTATATTGGCCAGGGCCGAGGAACGTCAGAGGCACCTGGAGGGAGCGTGCCGTGTGATTGGTCATGCCACCAAGAAACCAACGGCTTCCACTTTTGCGGGCTGAGAGGATGAATTCGCCCACCTCGCCCTGAAGGATCTTCGTCTCGTCCCATATGGTCGGCACGGCACGCAGAAACTCGATGCCGGGTTGGCCGTGATAGTGGTCAGGAGCATCGCACAGGACCATAAGCGGGCTGTCGAAGACCACGCACTTCGCGAGTTCATGGCATCGGGTGCCGATGACCTGCGTGGGATTCCCCGCTCTCCATTGGGCGCGGGTGCGGTTGAGGAAGCCACCCGGCGTGTAGTCCATCGGGCCGGCCAGCATGCGGGTGAAGGGCAGGGTCACATCGTGGTCGGGATTGAGTTGATTGGACCCTTTCGCAAACTCTTCTCCCATCACGCCTTCCCGCGTGATCTGGTTGGGATAGGTACGCTGGGTGCCCGTCGGTTTGTAGGCCCCGTGGAAATCGAGCATCAAGTGGTGCGCCGCCGCCATTTTCACGATTGTGTGGTACCAGTTCACCATCTCCTGATCGTCACGATTCATGAAGTCGATCTTTACGCCCGCCAGCCCCAACTTTTCGTACATGCCGAACACGCTGTCGAGTTCTCCCGCTTGCAGTTTCTTGTCGACATCGGACGAGTGCAGCCAGGCGAACAGACGCACTTTCTTCTCACGAGCAAAGCGCAACACCTCCGCGAGGTCGAGGTTAGGATTGATGTGCGTGATGTCCGAATCGGCGGAGTCGAAGGAGCCGTACCACTGCCAATCCATAAGTTGATACGGAAATCCCATCTCGGCCGCGAACTGGATATACTCCTTTTCGGTCGCGGTATCCATCTTGACATCCCCGCTCCACCAGTGATCCCAGGCGCATTTGCCGGGCTGAACCCAGGTGGGATCGGAGAGAGCGCAGGGTTCGCTGAGGTTCAGGACCAGATCAGATTCGACCAGATCGCCCGGCCGCGCCCCGATCATCAGCACCCGCCAGGGCGATCGATGCGGCGTGAGGGCGCGCACCAGTCCCTGCCCATCGTGGCGCGGCGCAAGCCGCGTCACCATTCCACTCGTGGCCACCTGCGCCGCGCCGGAAGCGTAGACGGAGAACGTCGCCGTTCCCTGCGCGCCGACCTCGGCGTCGATGCCGACCTCCGCTTCCAGTCTCGCATAGCGCCCCCCGAGGTCGTAGACGATCTCCCCCCTGGAGTGGCTGCCGAGGCCGTGCGCAAATCTCTGGTCCCCAATCTTCAGCGGGTGCCCATCGACGCTCTTGTCGATCCCCAAAGTGCCAAATCCCTGCACCGCCTGGACCGGCTGCAGAGAACCCAGAGGCACGGCCTGTCCCTCCGTTGTGATCAATTTGGCATCGGCCCAGTCGGAGTGATCAAAGTTAAAGTTGTCACCGGCGTCGCCGATCACCAGTCGCAGCGTCTGCTTGCCTGCAAGCGGTACGCGCACGCTCTTTGCAGCCTCGCCGCCCCACATGACGCCGCTCTCGAACAGTGCCGGACCGGCTGGGTTCGAGGCGATGTTGCTCAGATACATCCCCGCCCAATCCTGCAGATCGGCCTCCGTGATCGCGACATAGGCGTGGTCGTTGGCACGGATCGTCAGCGGCACCCCGTAGGGCGCCTCCGCGCTGAGGGAACTCATCTTCTGACGCGGGAACGGACCCTCCTGCGCCGTCGCGTAGCCGCCATAGTTGGCAGCCCATACCGTAGGATCGCCGGCAAAGCGAAACTGCGTCTCCTCGCGGGTCAGCGTGAAACGTTCCAGCCCTCGCTGCGCTGGCAGCGCATACCGGAGCGCAACGCCGTCATCGTACGCCCGGAACACCACATCGAGTTTTCGAGAGGGAGCCATCCCCTCTTGCAGGTTCAACCGCAACTCGTTGCAACGATCCACCACATGCCGCCGCTTTCCCAGAGGATTCTCCCAGGCCGCGCGAATCTCCTGACGCTTCTGCCCTCGCACCACCAGTCCCTTCCCCAATGACGGCGCGTCCCGGAACTCCAGGGAGAACGGCGAATCGAGCACAAGAGGCTTCCCCTGATACGTCACCGCATACGTGAGTCCGTTCCGCACCGTCAGCAACACCGAAATCTTACCGTCCGGCGACGCGACACGATACTCCCCCGATTCCACCGGCTTGACAGCCTGCCCGGCAAGCAGGACAGAACTCTGCAAACTCAACCATGTCACCATCCAGAATATCGGGTATCGCATCAATACAGCTCCTCCTGGCTGCCTTACGGCGCCCAACCGTTCTTCAATCCCGATCTCTTTCACCAATGGCGTTCGATCGTCCTTCTTATCCAGGCGCTCGCATCCTGCAACGCCGGAGTATAGAGGATTCTCCCCCGTCATCATGGTATCTACCGACTGTTACCCTGGAGAGGTTCGATCTCAGGATCGGGCGCTCAGAGGGCAAGAGATCGAAATAGGAAGGAGAGAGGGACGGATGGCAGTCGGGAGAGTGCCGACATACAAGGATCTTCAGCGCTGGTTGAAGACTCTCTCTGAGGAGCAGCTCGCGGCGCCGATCCTGGCGACCGCCGGTGCCGACGACTACGGCCAGACCGAGTATGTCTTCGTCACGGAACTGGTAGACGTTGCACGGGAGAACGTCCAGATATCTGGAGGCTATGAGGGACCGGTGCTTCTCGTGCAGGAGTTGGTGGGACCACCACAGGGGGAGGATCGATGAAACTCAACCATCTTAATCTCAGCGTTACCGATGTACCTGAGACGCGCGCGTTTATGGAGAAATACTTCGGGATGATCGACGGAGGAGGAAACAACAATATCGCTTTCCTCCGCGACGACAACGGGATGGTGCTTACGCTGATCAGCGCGAAAGTCGGCGGCGAAACCGAGGTGAGATACCCTGCTACATTCCATGTGGGCTTCATTCAAGAGAACGAGGAACGCGTGAACGAAATCAATGCGCTACTGAAGGCGGACGGCTATGACGTTCCGCCCCCCTCCCGCCAACACGGATCCTGGACCTTCTACTTTTCGAGTCCGGGCGGATTCACCATCGAAGTTCTCGCTTAAAAACGAATTCTGTTTGACCATTCCCACTCGCCCGGACACAAGCCGTTTCGGGCGAGTGGGTTTGTTCTCTGGAATGATGTCTGTTTCGGACGACCCAGAAACTGCATCTCCAGATACTCATTTGAGACCGGAGTCATCGGGTGCGGCGTCGGCGGCGCGTCAGGAAGATACCTGCGGAGGCGCCGAGACCAGTGAGGAAAGCGACCGTTCCAGGCTCCGGAGTATCGGAGGGAAAGATCGGCAGGATGAAGGTCGAGCCATCAGGGTTGATCTCAAAGATGGACGAGGAGATCGGTGGGTCGCCGGCGTTGTTGATGAGGTCGGCGTTCCAGAAGGCGGGGTCCGGGGAGTAGATCCCGTTCTCTCCCGCGCCAGGAAATGCGGGACCGAAATTTGCCGGGATCAGCAGCGGAACCGACAGTTCGACCAGCATGTGATCCAGAGTATCCAGCGTCGAGGGACCGAAGCTGATGGCTCCCTCGATGCCCAGCGAACTCGCAGGAACCGAGGGATTTCCGGCCAACCCGTTGACCGTGACGGCAAAACCGGAGCCCGGCAGGGCCGTAAAGAGCACATCGATGTTCTGACGTCCGGTCGCCCCTACGGTAATCGGGAAAGCGATGTCGGCGGCGACGGTGCCTGGCGCGAAGCTCTGCGTGGTCCTGAGCTTGTAGTCGTACAACAGGTAGACGTCGTCGTGTCCGGGATCGAGACCGGCATAGAGCAGAGCCGTGGCATTGGGGCTCCCTACCGCCACGGGCGTCGGGCTGCCGCCGGGCGTCAGGGCGGCGGTAAACGCGGCCGGGGTGATGTCCGACCACTCCGGCCCCATGACAAACGAGCTGCCGACGACCTGACCGCCGGTAAACTTGCCATCGACGATGATTTCGTGAGTGCTCGCGGGGTTGGTGAATGGCCCCTGAGCCGTAGCCGGGGCGGTGAACGCTGCCAGGCCGGTAAGGCACAGGCCGGCGCCACACAGTTGTCGAAGGGGCTTCGAAGAAAGCACGCGCGTGTTATGCACTAACATTGGCTGTCCTTTCGAGAAACGGGGAAGAGGCACCCTGTCGGCGATCGTATCAGGCCGACATATTCCTCTACGCTGCACAAATCGTGCCAACCCTTCCGTTCTCCCCTCTAGCCGTCCCTCCTGAGCAAACGGCATAAACAAGCACTTCGAACCGGCCTATGGAACAACGGTTCTACAATGGCTCGATCCCCTCTGAAGCGGCAAAACGTGCCGATCCGCATCAGAGTGGAACCTGGAGGTATTCCCGCCTAATGACCTCTCCGTCCTCGTAGTATTTGACCAAAGTGAGCTTGCTGCGGTCGGACGAGAGATTCCAATGACAACGGAGCCATTGGTTATAACCAACGGCTCCTTCGATATAGATCTCGTCTCCGGCACGATACCAGCGACGTTCCAGGTGACCGGTATTATCCTTTTTGCGCCATGTCTCCGTCATCGTTCCGTCGGCGCGAAACGTGAGGGTCTCAGCGGGATGCATCCAGGACGCGAGCAAGGGGGTACGATCACGGGAGCGCAGAAGCAGCATCACTCCGATAGAGAAGATGACGAGATAGAGGGCCAGGAGCAGAGGCCAGACCCTCCTCCGTCGTATCGACGTGGCGGGCCTACCCAACGTCGTGGCGTTTCACTTCGACAGAGCCGCTGAGCACCTCTCCGATGCGCCCTCCGAACACCTTCATGTGGTCGGAGTTGTTGTGATAGTCCAACGCCGCCTGATCGGCCCACTCCTCATAGACGAAGAACGTATTGGGATCGCTCAACGGGACATGAAATGCATAGACGCTATAGCCTGGTTCTTTGCGCGTCTCTGCCTCCATCTCCAGCACAATCTGAACGGCATCTTCCCGGCGATCCGGCTTGATGGGCAGTGTCACGGCAAGAATGATCATCGACTTTCTCCTTAAGGCCTCATATCGAGGCATTCGACCGGGTATTCCATGCCGTTGCGCCCTTCTCCTGCTTACCACGATGTCGGAATTCTATGGACCGGGAGTTAATCCTGTAAATCTTGTCAATCCTGTCTAAATGCATTTCTATGGGACAGTTTAACTGGCGTGTAACAGGAGGCTGCGCAGGAAGGCGACGGAATCGGGCGCCTGGGCTTCGCTCAGACCGTGCAGGATGATCGGCCCGGTGAATCCTGCGCGTCGGAGCAGGGAGAGGTAGAGCGGATAGTCCAGAAGCCCTGTGCCTGCTGCCAGATGGCCTGCATCTCCGTCGTGGTCCAGATCCTTGGCATGCGCGAGGGCGATATCCGGGCCGAGCAGATCGATGGCTTCGGTCAGTATCGCGCGCATCTGCGGCAGCTCGCCGGTATGAAAGATGTTCGCCCCATCCATCACCACCTTGAGTCGAGGTGACTGAAGGGTGTCGAGCAACAGGCGCGCCTTGCGGGCGGAGTCCACGGTATTGGACACTTCCGGCTCGAAGGCCAGAGTCACTCCGGTCTCCTCCGTCCGTGTGAGCGCCTCCTCCATCGTGTGCAGCAGATCGTTCCAGGCGTCCGGCGCATCGTTGTCCGGATGCCGTCTCCACATGCTCTGGGGATCGCGTGAACCGGTGCAGAGTGTGATGAGGGAGGTCCCGAGCCGTTCACAGTTCAGCGCGAGTTCGTGCAGACGTTGCAGCCCTTCGCGCCGCGCGTTGAGGTCCGGATGGATCATGTTGAACGTGCCGTTGATCGCCGACATCCTGACGCCCTGGGCGGAAAATGCTGCGTGGATATGGTCGCAAAACTCCGGCTCGACCCGATCAGGCAGGGAAGCGACACCGGCCGAACTCAGGTCGAACTGCACGCAGTTCAGCCCGAGCTGACGCACCGCCTCCAAACGCCGTGCAAGATTAGTGCGCTCAAAGACGGAAGTAAAGATCCCGATCTGCATACCCCACCCCTTCTATTCCCGCGAAGTGTATTCGAACCAATCGATGTCTACGGGCTTCCGACAGGGGAGTCCATTCCCGGTACTGTAAAGCCCGAGAAAGATGCCGGTCCAGGTGCCGGCCACTTCGGCTGCCAGCAGTTGCGTCAACCCCGTGCCGACAGTCGTCCACTCTGCCGCGCCCTGAGAACGGATGGCGAACGCATAGGAGTTCGGATCGCCTTCGATCCGCAACTCCAGAGCGCCTTCCGACACCGCTATTGTTGGAGCTTCCTGGATCATATCTCCTACGGTTTTGCGCAGGCACACGACCCGCTGCCCCATCCGCCGGGTAATGCACATGTCATAACGATAGGTGAGCGTCTGGAACACACTGACGCCCGCCTCCTCGTTGTCGGCGGTCGGGTCGAACTCCAGCAAGGCATTTGCGGTAAAACTCAGGTCTCTCTGTCGAACGCCCACAAAGGCAGATCCTCGTGTATCGAATCCTGCCTGACCGTGCAGACGCAGGAATCCGGGACGCGATTGAAGGTCCACCACCCCTTCGATAGGCACGGCCAGTTGGGTCCACTCCAGTCCCAGGGTCCCGGTATCGAAATCGTCGCAATCGGGTTCGGGGGGCCAGGGATGCGCCGGTGGAACCGGAGTATCGATCGAGAGCTGCTGCATCGCCTGCCTATCGAAGACCGGCCAGCCCTCCACCCAGTCTACGCGGGCGAGAAACGTTTCGCGGCCCAGCAGAGTCAGAGCGTCGTAGGAGGCGTGACGCGTGCCCAGGAAAACCGCCCACCAGGTCCCGTCCACCGCTTCTACGAGATCGCTATGCCCGACACTGCGCACATGCCGCCACCAGGCCGTGTGCTGCGCCAGAACCGGGTTGTGGGGGCAGGGTTCGAACGGTCCCCAGGGACTCCGGGCGCGCCCGGCCGTCTCCATATGCAGAAAGCGGGAGCCACCCTCGGCCAGCATCAGGTAGTACCAGTCACCGATGTGATAGACATGCGGCGCCTCGGCATCGTCGGAGACCATCCCGACGCCGATGGAGCGGAACTCCGAGAGCAGTTTGCCGGTCTTGATGTCGATCTCCGCCTGCACGATGTCCTTATTCCGGAAACTGCCGCGCCGACAGTAGTAGACCTTGCCGTCGTCATCGAACAACAGGCTCGGATCGAATACCTCCTGATCCACGCAGATCGGGTCGGACCACGGCCCGGCAGGGTCGGTGGCGGTCACATAGAAGTTACCGCCGCCGTGCACATTGGTTGTTATCATGGTGAAGAGGCCATCGTGATAGCGCAGGGTGGGCGCAAAGATCATCGGCGCGCCGTTCGTCTTCTCCGGCTGAAAGTGCGCGGGACGCGTCAGGCAGTGCCCGATCAGTCGCCAGTGCACAAGATCCTTGCTATGGTAGATCGGCACGCCGGGATAGTAGCCCATCGTGCTCGTAGCGAGATAGTAGTCCTCTCCTGCCCGACAGATCGACGGGTCCGGATTCATCCCTCGCAGGATCGGATTCGTATAGGGCAAATCAGACCTCCCCGTGACAAGTTCGCCTCAAGCCTGCCCCTCCTGCTCGGCGGTGAGCAGCGGGTTGCGGGTCCGTGACTCCCGCCGTACCGTCGTCTCGGCATCCTGCTGCACCCAACATTTGCGGGCCAGCACGCGCCGCACCTCTGCCAGTTGATAGCCGACTTCCGCATATTCGTTCTGCGCGGTATGGTGCTCTACGCCCCAATAACCGGTATAGCCCGCGTCCAGCAACACCTGCATCCGCTCCGCAAGATTGTTTCGAGTGACGTTGGCATCGACATGCGTATGGACCGTCCAGGGCGCCAGACGGCGGTCTCCTTCGATCGAGTCACAGTCCTCCCAGTGGCCGAGGTGCAGCAGAATGCCATAAGCGGGATGGTCGATGGCCATCGCCAGTCGCTCCATATTGTCGGCGAACAGCGACAGTCCCCAGTGATTCTCCGGCCCGATGCGGAAACCGTGGTCCGCCGCGAACCTGCAGTACTCCTGATAGCGCGTCGTCAGTAGATCGAACTGCTCCTCGGTCAGCGGCAGCAGTTTGCCGCCTGTATCGAAACGAACCGTTTTCGCACCGAGCGCCGCGGCTACATGCAGATGCTCCCAGGCCTTGGCGTGGTTGCGTTCGCGTGCCTCCGGGTCGTCTTCCCAGAGATGCACGCCATCGACGTGATAGTTGACAACCTGCATCTCCCGCTCTTCCACCGCCTGACGCACCTTGAGGATCGTGTCAGGCTCTACCGTGCCGATCAGGCCGTTCCAGAAATCCGCCGAATCCAGCCCATACCGATAGCGGCAGCTCTCCAGATACCCGAAGGCATCCATTTTGCCCTCCGCAAGCAGCCCATGAAAACTGTACGACGCTATGGAAATGTTCACTCGTCTACCTCCAACAATCTCTGCGCACACTATACGCCACCTCTCGTGCAATCCCCTGCGCAGACGCAGTCAACAATTTCTCTCGTGGAACTTGACAAACTCGCAGATCAGTGTTAATATGTTACCATTGTGGTAAAGGATTAGCACACCGATGGATTTTGCAGGACAACTTGGCAGCCATGAGTGGCCGTTGTTAGAGGCTCCTTACCGATCTCACCGATGAGGAGCGTAAACCGAGCGACGAGGACCTGGACCGCTTCTCCGCAATCGTTGCGGAGAAGCGTCAGAGAGGATAAGGATCTATGGTAAGCTCGATGATCGAACTCTTCGCACGTGGCGCTGTGCTGTGCCTGCTTGCTGCGATGGCGCTTGTGCTCTTGCGTCGTGCCGCCGCAGTCTACCGCCATCTGATCTGCGTCTTGGCCCTCGGTGGCCTTCTGACCCTACCCCTGGCACAAAGGCTGGTTCCGCCCATTCTCGTCCAACCTCCGTTACCTGCGCCGATTCCTTCCCGGTCTACACCGTCAACAGACGCTGCAAATCGACTTGCCGCTGAGAATAGGATGTTTTTGACGCCAGGGTCTCATTCCCTCCTTGAGGCGACTTCACAGCGCTTCGCTCGATTGACCTCCGCGGATCCCCTCCCGCAGGAAATGCGTCCCGTACCTCCTGCCCAGGCTCCCATTGCTCCCGACCTCCGGCATAATCTCATCCGCCATGCGACTGCGATCCTTCTCGCGATCTGGGGCGTTGGAGCAGGCGTTCTGATGATTCGCCTGATGGTAGCGCTGTTTCGTCTGCATCGTTTGGAGGCGGAGAGCACGCAGACTGTGGCGAACGGCGTGCGAGTGTGCGTGAGTAAGCACGTCTCGACTCCCCTCACCTGGGGAGTGCGCAGGAAGGTCATTCTTCTGCCTGCGGCGCTCATTTCCGGAGACACAGCCATCTGTGAAACTGCGCTGCGCCATGAGCAGGCACACATCGCTCGCTGGGATTGGGTCTGGAATTTGTTGGCCGAAATCGTCTGTGCGTTCTGTTGGTATCAACCTGGAGTCTGGTGGCTGCGTCGTCGGATGCGCCTGGAGAGTGAGCGCGCCTGTGATGATCGGGTACTGCTCTCGGGCATCGCCGGACCGGACTATGCGACCCACCTGCTGCACATTCTGCATGCGGGTATCGCGAAGAATGAAGTCGCCCCGGCAATGGCGCACAGTGGGAAAATGGAGGAGAGAATGCGACATATCCTGGACCCAAATCGACCGCGCCGCGCAAAGCGGATCTGGTTGGCCTGTGGGGCGCCATTTGGGCTTACAATGCTGGTGATCGCCGCACTGCGCGTCTCCGCCAGACCAGTCGAGCCGAAATCACACGCCGATCCTACTCCAGCACGTGTGGAAACCCATGGATCGACGCTGCCCTCCTCTCCGTCGATTTCCGCACTGCCTGCCGCGGAGTCTGCTGCCCCCAATACCTACGGGCTTCCGTTCTCAGACCTGCCGCCGATGGCTGTAAACCGTGAGGTTCCCGCAGTGCTGAATCGGGCGACCATGCCTTCGGCTCTGCCTGGGATGGAGTTGCCGCAGAACAGTGCTCCACGAGCAGAATCGCCCTTCGGACCGGCGATCCCGATGACGCGCGTGGTGTGGGGCAAAGCGGTGGATGGCCTGGAACCCGGCTTCCTGTTGAACCTCCCCGGCTATCCCAACTATGGAGTCGCGTTCAACTCCCTGGTCTCTTACCGGATCCTCGTGCGGAATTCAACGCGTCAAGAGCGTGTCTTCGAAGTGCAGTGCCAGAATCATGATAATATGGACATTCCCTCTCTGATTCCCGGCGACAACATTGTTGAGGCGCTGGATGCCCGGGAGATTCCGGCAAAATTCCGTGCGATAGGAGGATCGTCCGTAACAACAGGGGAATTTCCAGGTTATGTCGTGAAACTTGCTCCAGGGGAAGCCGTCGTCCTTCCTGACGAGTTGGAGCTATATGTCGGTAATGCGGACAAGACGAAGTTTCCCCGTGTGGAGGAGGTCAAACCCGGCATGAACTGGATCGTACAACCGGTTTCGTTCCATGCTCTCAATCCGAAAGAGATTCAGGATGCGATCGCAAACAACGGAAAGATTACCATGTACGTCGCAAACCGCTCGGGACGCGCCGAACAGCGATCCGTGACGCGCATCCCTGCACTCGCCGGCGGCAAGAGACTCTATGCGAAGATACAACTCGAAGTGGGAACCCTGGACGCAGAAGCGCCTCGAAATACCGATAAGGCCGTCTGGGGCAAGGTGGAGATGGGCATGCAGTGCGGTATCCGCTTACTTCATCCTCAGCGCAGTTTCCATGTGGGCGATACGCTGGAAGCCGAACTGCTCTGGCGATACACGGGCAACGCTTCGATCACTTGCCCCCTACCGCGCCCACTCGACCTCTATCCCTCGATCCATGATGGGCGCGGGCAACATCTGCTCATCGACTTCGGGGGACGATTCGATCTCCTGCCCGGTCACCACACCTTTGAACCTGGAGAGATTCGTTCGCTCGGCGTGACGGCGATCAAACTGGTCCCTGCCGGAACCCCCTCTCCCAAGTCCAATGCGGAACCGGGTCATATCACGCTCGCCCCTGGCGTCTACAAATTGAGCGCGTTCGGCGGTGTCGGCAAGCCTGATCCTGAGAGCGGTGCATTGGAGTTCCAGGTAGTTGATAGCAAGGTCGAAGCTCCGAAAGCGGATGGCATCGCCTGGGGGAAAGAGAAAAATGGCTATCGATATGGAATACGCGTTGTGGAAAACGCGGGCCTTGTGGAGGTGTGGGTTCAAAATCGTCTGACGACGCCGCAAACGCTCGACTATGTGGTCTATCCTCCGGAGCTGACGGGATCGTTTGACATACGCGACCATCTGCAGAACCGCCAGACCGAGCAGAGGACGAGCGTATTGACTGGCCCCCTTTACGAGCACCAGGCGCTTCGCCCTGGAGAAAAAGCGATCGTATATGCCCATCCGCTGAGCAGTCTGGAGGGTAAGACCTTCTTCAGCGAACGGCCGCGATTTGTATCGGGAGAGACCTATTCGATTGCCTGGGGTGACGGATCCCATCAAACCGGCAGAGTCTCGTTCCATGCGCCCGTACAGAATTAAATGAAAGCGGCCCTTCAGAGCCGACTGACAGTCCCGGTTGGTGTCTCCCTCTAAGAGGGGCAGGTATTCGGCGCGTGCATCGAGAAAAGGGGGGTGCAGAACCTATCCCGTCTCGTGGGAGACCCTTGAGGAGTAAAATCGATGACACCCGTTTCGACGTCGCTGCCGAATCTTGACTCAGACTACGCGCTCAGCGCCGACCAGATCGCCGACTTTCAGAAAAACGGCCATATCATGCTGCCGGGCGTCTGTTCGCCGGAAGAGATCGCCGCCTATCGCCCGGTGTTGAACGCCGCCACTGAGCGCTACAAAACCGAAAACCGACCGATGGAGGAGCGCGATACCTATGGGAAAGCGTTCCTCCAGATCATGAATCTGTGGGTACAAGATGATGCGGTGAAGCAGTTCACGCTTGCCCATCGCTTCGCAAAGATCGCCGCGGATCTGCTGCAGACCGAAGGCATCCGCCTCTACCACGATCAGGCGCTCTACAAAGAGCCGCACGGCGGGCATACACCCTGGCACCAGGACCAGTACTACTGGCCGCTCGAAACGCAGGGCATCCAGACGGTCACGATGTGGATGCCGCTGGTCGATGTCTCGATCGATATGGGCGCGCTCACCTTCGCCTCCGGCTCTCAAAAGGATGGCTACAAGGTGAAGGTGGAGATCTCTGACGAATCGGACGAGATGTATGAGGAGTATGTGGCCCGGCAGGGTTATCCGATCCATAACGAGGTCATGCGGGCCGGTGACGCCACCTTCCACGCCGGATGGACGGTACACTCCGCTCCCGGCAACGCCAGCGAGACTATGCGCGAAGTGATGACGATCATCTACTTTGCCGACGGCATTCGCATCCTGACACCGGACAATCCCTTCCGAGAGGCCGATCTCGCAGGCTGGCTGCCGGGCATGAAACCGGGCGATCTCGCGGCCAGCGAACTCAACCCGCTCCTCTACAAGCGGTAAGTCAATGTCCAAGTGCGTGGAGAGGGAGGGATGATGGCCGGATCGCCGCGTAAAGAACAGAGCAAGGAGCATATCCGGAGCTGCTACGATCGGGTCGCGACCCAGTACGCGATGCACCTATTCAACGAACTGGAAGGCAAGCCGATCGACCGGGAGCTGCTCGACGATTTCTCGGAGCGTCTCCAGGGCAAGGGCACGGTCTGTGACGTCGGGTGCGGCCCTGGTCAGGTCGCCTCCTACCTCTGGGGGCGCGGGCTGTCCGAGGTGCGCGGCATCGACATCTCTGCCGACATGGTCGAGACGGCACGCAGCCTCAGCCCGGAAATCCCATTCGATCAGGGAGACCTGACGGCGCTGGCGGTTCCAGATGGCGCGTGGGCAGGCGCGATCGCGTTCTACGCCTTCGTGAACTTTAGCCGCCCCCAGTTGCCGCCAGTGTTTGCCGAGCTTCACCGGGCGCTGGAGCCGGGCGGACTGCTGCTGCTCGCCTTTCATCGGGGCAGAGAGGTCAAACATGTGGACGAGATGTGGGGCGTGGAGATCTCTCTCGACTTCCTCTTCTTCGAGACGGCAGAGATCGTCGCTCTTCTGCGTAGAGCTTGCTTTACGATCGAACGCGTCGTCGAACGCGCCCCCTACCCTGCTGTAGAGTATCCCAGCCACCGCAGCTATATCCTCGCGCGTGCGAAATAGATGCGGGTCTCCCACGACCTTGTAGTCCGTAGACGGAGGGTAACTCGTCATGTGGATGCGCGATCTCTATCTCGATCTGCCGGAACAGGTAAAAGTCCGTCACGGGTTTCTTCCCGGCAATGCCTCAGCCGCCGACCGTGTCGCTGCAGCCGCCCGTAACCACACGACGTGGTTCACCGCAAACGCGCTGGCTTCCGACCAGGAGATCCACCATCAAGGCGGCGTCCTCTTTACCGGCCCCAATGGAGGCGATATCGCCTTTCCACGTCTGCCGGCCACCACAGCAAACCAGACTCTGGATGCCATCCTCGACTACTATCGCCGCCATCGTCAACAAGACGCTCAGGGCAGTATCGGTGTCTGGTCCACGCTGCCCACGCAACCGCGCGATCTGGGAGCGAGATTGCTTGCCAGAGGCTTCGAATGGGGATGGCAACCACGCTGGATGGCCCTCAAGCTGACCGATATCCGGCTCGATTTCACCGTTCCCGACCGCCTCCAGATCGAGGTGACTGACGATCCAGACTGGCAGGTAAGCGACCTGCCGTTCTTCCAACCCACCGATCGCTCCAAACTGTGTCGCATGAGCGCGCAAAATCCGCGTCGCACCTGGCTCTTCGCCGCCTCCCTTGAAGGACAGATCGTCGGGCAGACGGTACTCCATCTCACCACCGGGCGTTATGGCGTCGCAGGTATTTACAATGTAGGTGTCGTGCCGGCGGCGAGAGGCCAGGGAATCGGCCGGGCCGTCACGGCAGCGGCTTGCCTGTATGGCCGCGCGCTGGGCGCGCACCATGCCCTGCTCAATTCCGCCACCCACATCTATGATCGCCTGGGTTTCGAAACCCTCGGGCTAGGCCAGAGCTGGTGGATGCACGACGCCATGCTGGCGGCACCTCCGCCTACCCCCGATCAGATCCGGTTCGTAGAAGCGCTCGGACGGGGTCGGCTTTCCGAACTGACAGCGCTCCCACCTTCCGCTCTCCCTGGGGACCTCAACGCACGCCTGCCCTGCGGTATGAACCCGATGGGCGTCGCGGTGGCGATGCGGCAGGAGCGATCGGTGCGGTGGCTTATGCACCTCGGAGTCCTCCCAACGCTGATCCAGTGCTGGGATCTGGGCTGGCGCGCTTCGGTCGAATCGCAGTTGGCTGCCAACCCTCAACTCGTCAATGAACTTTCCGTCAACGGCCTGCGCACGCCACTGCATCAGGCCATCGAGCGCAATGACCACGATCTGTTCCACCTGCTGCTCAAAGCCGATCCAGATCTGACTATCCAGGATAAGGAGTACAACGGCACCCCCCTTGGCTGGGCGCACCACCTGGGCCGTGCAGAACTCATCTGTGAGCTTCAAGGGCGCCTTTTCGCGCAAGCCCCGGACCTCCCACAGTCCTAAAATTGGGACGATCCTTACCCCACCCCATGAGATCGGCTCGCGATTTTGCGTGCCAGGCCGGGCAGTTGCCAACGACAAAGTCTATTAACACCGGATGAGATAGAATCATGAAGCTAATCAACATACGCCTGAATGACGAGCCACTGTCGATTTGCATTGAGGCCGATGGACACGTATGGGATCTCCATAACGCTTTCGAATTTGAAGGGTTGCGTCAAAATATTCCTGAGCAATCCGTGCACCTATTCTGGCGGACTTCCATTTATGCCGATCCTCTGCAATCCGTCGAGCACTTCGGGATCCTGTTTTCCGGTGTTGACTATTTCGAGGTTACTCCGCGTGATGCGGAGATACCAGACTTTGGCGAGGACCTTTGTCTCAGCGGACTATCTCGTGTCTCTCCTGATGACGCTTCGCAAGACCTCATTGCACAGGGAGTCCCAGTGCCGGATTTTCCTGACGACCGTTTTCATCTGTGGTTCGCGTTTCGGAGCGGACAGCACATACGAGTCGGTGCGGAAACTGCGATCTTCAGGATGAAGCCTGGTAACTGAGCAGTCCAACAATACAATGCTGCGGACAGGTCGAGAGGGAGGAAATGCACTGATGCCTTGTCATACAGAATCTGAGTACTGTTGAATCTGTTGCAAGCAATGATTGGGTGATCGTTGGGGTAATTTTGCACTGGCGGGGGATGGGCAAATACAGCCACATGAGACTGTTGCTGTCAACCCATACTGGAGAGAAATGATCTATACACTGCCGGAAGGTCTGACAGAACTAGAGCGCCGTATGTTCGCCCACTACCTGGCGAGCGAGCAGCAAGATGACGTACGCGTTGTGATAGCAGATCAACTCGCGTGCGCGCAAGCAGGTCCGATTGATTATACGGGCGTCGGGTTCTATCGGGAATTCACCTTTGCGCCAGAAGCAGTGGTGGCCCACGTACTACCCAACAACATGATTGACCTATGCTTCGGCGAGCACCCTGATTTGATTGGCGGTGCTCTCTTCATGTTGATGCCTAAGAATGGCGTTGTCTTCTACTTGGAGGCGATAACCTGTGCGAACGACTGGCCGCTCGACGAAGGATTATTCACCTTTGGGTAGAGCACTCCGTCTCTATCTCCGCGCCTGAAGGTGAAGGCAGGGGAATGTTCGAAGCTCGTGTGCTTTCAGTTGAGCGAGAGGGACGCTACTCGAAGGTTAGGGAGGTCTGGACGGCTTTGCTGCCGGGACGCCAGGAGACACTGGGATGATCACGCAGGGCGATCTCCAGGGCGAAAGGCGCTGTGGTCTGGGCCGCGATCTGCGCGAGGACGCTACGGCGGGCGAGTGACGGGGAGTTGTTGACGCGAGAGAGGTGCGCCAGCCAGACGGTCAGGGGTCCCCCTTCGATCAGGCGATGCGCGAGAAGGTCGGCGCAGTCGGCGTTAGAGAGATGGCCTGTCGGGGAGGCGACGCGTTCTTTCATTTCGGGCGTGTAGGGACCGCGTAGGAGCCAGGCGAGATCGTGGTTGGCCTCGACGATGGCAAGGGTCGCGCCCTGGAGAGCAGACCGCACTTCCGGCGTCACACTGCCGACATCGGTACAGTAGACGATTCTCTGGCTGCCGACCTCCAGCACATACCCGACAGGCTCCGCAGCATCGTGCGGGACTGGAAACGAGCGCACTCCGATGCAGCCAAAGCCGCGCTCGGCCCCGGTCGGCAGCTCGGAGGTGGCGAAGGCCTGCTCAGAGCGCTGGGAGGCGGCCTGCAGGGTAGCGGCATTGGCGACAACGGGAGCGGTGGCGCGACGCGACATCGCGCCTGCGGAGCCGGAATGATCCACATGCTCATGGGTAAGCAGGATCGCTTCCAACCCTGCGGCTCCGACGCCAAAGCGCGCTAGATGCGAGGCGAGCACGCGCTGCGAGAGGCCCGCATCCAGCAGCAGATTGGTCGCGCCTGCCTGTACCAGGAAGGCGTTGCCGCTGCTGCCGCTGGCGAGCGCGTGAACCCTGACATCGGAGTTGGAGAGATTAAGATGAAACATTACAGCGGTGGTGATGGAGCATGTATGGTGAGGTCATTCGGCGCTGAACAGGCTTTCGATGTAGTCCTTCGGAGAGAAGAGTTCCAGATCGTCCGGTTTCTCGCCCAGGCCGACCAGTTTGATCGGAAGTTTTAACTCATCGGCGATGGTGATGACGATGCCGCCGCGCGCCGTGCCGTCCAGTTTCGCCAGAGAGATGCCGGTCAGCGGCACCGCATTCATAAAATTCTTGGCCTGACTGATGCCATTCTGCCCGGTCGTGGCGTCGAGCACCAGCAGGGTCTCCTCCGCTTCGCGCCCCAGCTCCCGCTCCGTGACACGGCGGATCTTCTTCAACTCTTCCATCAGGTTGCTGCGGTTGTGCAGGCGACCGGCGGTATCCGCGATCACGTAGTCTGCATTGCGCGCGCGGGCCGCTTTGATCGCATCGAAGACGACCGCGGAGGGATCGGACCCCTCTTTGTGCTTGATAATATCGGTGTTGGTGCGGCCTGCCCAGATCTCCAGTTGGTCGATGGCGGCGGCGCGGAACGTGTCTCCGGCGGCCAGCACCACCTTCTTGCCCTGCTTCTGAAACCGATGCGCGAGTTTGGCGATGGTGGTCGTCTTCCCCACCCCGTTGACGCCGACGATCAGATAGACGGTCGGGCCACTGGGCGCCGTCTTCAGGGAATAGTCGCCTGCACTCTCCAGCATGTCGAGCAGATAGACGCGCAGCCGATCTTTCACCTGGTCCGCGTTGACCATGCGCTCATCCTGAACCGCTTCGCGCAAGGTCGCCAGGATACGCAGGGTAGTGTTTACGTTGACATCGGACTGAATCAGCAACTCTTCCAGATCTTCGAATAGGTCTGCATCGACCCGACCACGTCCCGTGACAATCTGGTCTATTTTCTGCATGAACCTTTTTATTCCAACAAACTTTTTGAACTGCATACCGGATCGTGTCCTTCTACTCGCCTATTATGGGTTCATTCGTATACTACTATTATGGCTGATGGACTAATTGCTGTCAATCTTGGGAGCGGGTGGCGGTGGTTCATCCGGAGTCGCCAGGGTGAGAAGATAGAGTTCGCGGGCGCACAGGAACATCGCGACGACGCCGAAAAGCATCAGGACGGGCTTGGGGCCGTGCACCGTATAGGCGAGGATGATCCCGCCCGCGATCCCGCCGAGAATGCCCCCTGTGATCATCGAGCCGCTATAGTCCGTATCGACCAGCCCGCGCTGCGCATATCCCCACGACGGCAGCAGCGACGCCAGCACAATGACCAGCATCGACGTCGCGATCGCCTGCACCGCGCTATAGTGGCCCACATAGTAGAGCCCCGCGATCATGAGCAGCCCACCGGGCAGCCCTCCCGCCTGGGTCAGCGCCCCGGCCAGCAGACCGATCCCGGCGACCGCGAGCAGATTGACCGGCGACACATCGTGCACGTGATAGAGACCGAGTCGCGCGGTATCGGTGATGAGATAGAGCATCACGCCCATCCCCGCTGTCAGAAAGAGGCGGCGGCTGCCACGCAGTGCGGTCATCCTGGCCAGCGGCAGCGCGATCAGCGCGCCGAGCGTCGCGCCCACAAACGCCGCCAGACCGCTGCCCAGCAGGAGAGGCGCCTGCACTCCATGCCCGATCGAGACGCCAACCAGCGCGGCGAACAGGACATAGCACACGAACCGTAAGGCCGTCCCCTGCGCCTTCTCGGGTGCGAACCCCAGCATCCAGCGCAAAGCAGGCGCCAATCCCGTCTGCGGTGCCAGCCCCGTCAACGCGCTGCCGAAGCCGGTCGCCATCCCGACAAAGAAAACGATCGTCGTCTTGATGGCGGTCACATTCAGCTTTTTGTTCAGTCGTTTGCGCTTGCGCAGCGGTTTCGTCGGCTCGTTCGTTGGCTCGGTGGACATCTCAGCCCTTTATTCCCGTCAGCGTTATTCCCTGAATGAAATACCGTTGCGTGAAGAAGAAAAGTGCCAGCACCGGCAACATCACCAGCGTGGAGGCCGCCATCATCAGCCCAGGCTCTCCGCCATGCGAGGTCTGATAGAGCTGCAGCGCGTAGGCGAGGGTCTCTTTCTCCGGCGAACTGATGTAGATGAGCGGGTTCCGGAAGTCGTTCCACGCGCCCATGAAGGCCATGATGGTGAGCGCGGCGAGGGCCGGCTTGATCTGCGGCAGCATGATACGCCAGAAGATTCCAAGGTAGGAGCAGCCGTCGATCTTCGCCGCATCCTCCAGTTCGGTCGGGATACCGAGAAAGAACTGGCGCAGGAGGAAGATATTGAACGCGGAGCCGAAGAACGCCGGCACCCAGAGCGGTTTCAAGGTATCGACCCAGCCCAGCCAGCGGAAGATCAGGAAGACCGGCATCATCGTGACGGCCTGCGGCAGCATCATCGTCGCCAGCAACACGACGAACAGAGCGTCGCGTCCGGGGAACTTCAATCGCGCAAAGCCAAACGCCACCATCGACGATCCCAGCAGGGTGCCGATAATGCTCAGCACGGTCACCTGAAGGGTGTTCCCCAGAAAGGTCATGCCGTGGTTCGTCTCGGGCGGCAGAAACTTGAGGGCGTCGGGATAGTTTTTCCAGACGGGCGCGACCTTGCGGATCTCGTCCAGTTCGGATTTCTTACACAGAAACTCGGTCCCTGCCAGGTTGGCCGGCGTCACGATCCGCACCTGACGCTGCCCGGTATCGAACTCCTTCATCACCGCGACCGTCACCGGTTGCCCCTTGTAAGGGATATGCGCCAGGCCCCGCTCGCTGCCGTCGATCACCTGCTTTACCTGCTGCGTCGGAATCCAGACCGGCGGAAACTTGCTCATCTCCTTCTCTTCTTTGACCGAGGTGACCACCAGCCATGCAAAGGGAATGAGGAAGATCGCCGAACCCGTCAGCAGAATCAGATGGAGAATCGTCTGACGCACCGACTCTTTGCCGTATTTGACGGTCTGCCAGTCCATCCGCGGCCGAAAACCCAACTGAAAGAGCGCAGCCGCCAGCCCCACCGAGATCACACTGCCGCCCAGCAGGCCCAGACTGCCCCGTGCGCTCCCCTGAAAGATCGCGATGCCTGTGATCGCCAGGTCTGCAAGCGCCATGAGAATGAAATCCACGCGCCGCACGCGCAGCGCCAGCAGAAGCAGCACCACCCCGGCGCCCACGCCGACATAACTAAGAATGACCCCGATCAACCAGAAGATCGGATCCAATACAGAGAGAGGCATACCCCGCCTTTCCTTCCCGAGACCGGTAACACCGGTCAAATTGCGGTTCGTTCACGACCTGAAAACATCCTACAAGAGAGCGGACAGACCTTCCAATGTTCGAAGTCTCATTCCGAACGAGACTGGCTTACCTGGTGCTCAGAAACCTCCTGAGGATGTTCCTGGATGGTTAAAGCAGGAACGCTCTGAGCGTCCAGCAGAGGGTCTTCAAGCGAGCGATTAAGTTCCGCTTCCGCGGCTGCTTTCGCTAACCGATAATTTCGGATGGACTCCAGGATCATTTGGACACTCGCTTCGGGATCCTCGACTTCGATGATCAGTCTGGCGTACGACTCGTCTTCCAGATCGATAACGATGGTTTTGGCAGGATGACGAACATCCCAGAAGACTTTGTTGCCATCCTGATAAAAGAGTCCCGCTCGGAAGATATGAGGAATGTCCGCGCCCGCAAGTTTCAGTCCCTGAAACCACCCCATCGCCGGATGCGGATCCGCATGCACCCCTTTGATATGCTCCAACGGAATATCTAACTGGCTCTTCAGCGCCCAAACTTTGTGCCAGCCCTGGACTTCGAGGACGAGCCTATCGTGAAATGGTGTAATCTCGACCAACGTTGTACTCCTCAGGCTCTATTCCGTCAAGTGTGCTTCATAGAGGCAGATAATCGGCACGCACCGATAACTATCGGCCTTCCCCACGCTGTCCTAGAGTGCGCAGCCAACCCACGAGTCCCCCTTTTCGCTTCAGAGAAGGCGAATCCATCGGGGTAGGAACATCCAGAGGCTTTTCTTCAATTCTTGCCGGTTGTATCAGCGCCAAGCGCGCTAATTCATAAATCTGTGTCTGCAATTTCTGGATTGTTGCCGTCAGTTCCTTCTGGTTTTCGAGAAGCGTCTGGATTTGCGCATCGCGATTCGCCAGGTCCTGACGCAGCGCTGACAATTTGTCATTTGTCATGTCATTTTGACACGCCATTTTAGTTAAATGAGGTTCAACTTGAGTTGAGATCAGCTCCACAATCACTGATTCGCTGACAGATGTCATGACATTGTCAGTAATCGGAATATCGGTGGGCAACTGCTCCAGTTTCCCGGATCGAAGCCTGCGGTACACCGTCCGCTCCGAAATCCCCAGAGTGTTCGCGGCATGTCGGACTTGCTGGACCTTAGAAATCGAATCAGGAATTTCGTTGTGTCGAGTACTCACGGGACCACATTCTCCTACCAATGCTGCGTGAAACAGCATGCGTTACGGCTACGAATAGCAGTGAAACTGTAATCCTCACAAAAGACTACAAACGTAGTAAAGGGCCGGAGAATAGCCATTATCAAGAGTTAAAAGTCGGGCAGGTACGAAAAAGTGGGTAAGCGTGTTTTCGTGACGTCTCAGGCGGCATGGTCCTTGAGATAGCGCATGGCGGTGCGGGTGAAAAGCTCCATGCCGTGGGCGATCGCGTCGTCGGCAAAGTTATAGGTGGGCGTGTGGAGTGGGGTGACGCTCTCCCCTACCCCCAACCGGAACATGGCGCCGGGGGCATAACTCAGGTAGACCGCGAAATCTTCAGCACCCATCGACGGCGCTTCCAACACAACGACATTCGACGCACCGAGCGTCTCCGCAGCCACCGCGCTGACCAGATTGTTGATGTTGACATCGTTGACGGTCACCGGGGTGCCTTTGCGGTACTTAAAAGTGTATTCGGCGCGTGCACCGGAACAGATACCGGCGATGATGCGCTCGATGCGCTCCGCCATCGATTCACGGATGGACGTAGACAGGCAGCGCACCGTGCCCCGCATCTCCGCCTTGAAGGGAATGATGTTATGCGCGGTTCCCGCATTGAACTGCCCGACGGTGATGACGACAGGTTCGACCGGAGAGATCTCGCGACTCGCGATCGTCTGAAGCGCCATCACGATCTGCGCGCCGACGACGATCGGATCGACGCTGATGTGCGGCATCGCGGCGTGCGCCCCTTTCCCCCGGATGGTGACTTCAAAGGTATCTGAGGAAGCCATCATCGGTCCAGGACGAACGCCGATCTTCCCGACCGCCATTCCCGGCCAGCCGTGCAGCGCGACGATCGCATGCACCCCCTCCATCGCCCCCTCTTCGCACATGCCTTCCGCGCCATGAACCGTCTCTTCCGAAGGCTGGAAGACGAAACGGATCGATCCTGCAAAACGATCTCGCAGACGCACGAGGGTGGCAGCCGTGCCCAACAGAGTCGCGGTGTGGCCGTCGTGCCCGCACGCATGCATGACGCCGGGCTTACAGGACTTATAAGGAAGATCGCTCTCCTCTTGAATAGGCAGAGCGTCCATATCCGCGCGCAATGCAAACATCGGACCGCTGCCGGAACCGTTCAACTGCGCGATCACCCCATGCCCACCGATGCCGGTTCGCACTTCATCCAACCCCAGTTTATGTAACTCTTGCGCTACGAACGCCGCGGTCGCCTGCTCCTGCCCGCTTAACTCCGGGTTCTGGTGCAGGTGATGCCGCGCCCGCGTATACTCGGGCGCAATCTCCCGCACCGTTTCGCGTATAACATCGAGTTCCATAACGCTCCTTCATCCGTACCCCATCGACAGGGACAATCCACACCATCTGTATATAGGAAGAGAATTCCACATCTCCCCGCACAACTCCTGCCGTAGCTTCCGCAGTGAGGGAGGACGCGCGTGGCTGCCTCCCGAGCGGCCCGTCTCGTTGCAAACGTTCCGGTGGTATGGTATACTGGTTTCAACGATAATAGACGGGGCACAGGCGCTGATTTAGCCGCTTCTTACGCACGGGCTCGCCTGACACCGGGGAGCAAAAGACATGGGGGCGGAACAGAGAGAGGCCGGAGCTTCGCAACAGTCGGATCAGTGGGTCCATGTGAATGGAAAGCTTACCCCGAAGACCGAAGCGCACCTCTCCATCTACGATCACGGTTTCCTCTATGGCGATGGCGCCTTTGAAGGCATTCGCGTCTACGAGCGGAATATCTTTCGTCTCGATGCGCATCTGACACGCCTTTTTCGCTCGGCCCGCGGGCTTGCCATCGACCTCCAGATCGATAAAGCCACCCTGCAATCCCATGTGGTCGAAACCGTGCGCGCAAACGGCGTCGCCTCAGGATACATTCGGCTGAGTGTGTCACGAGGTGTCGGATTGGGACTGGACCCGTCTCACCTCAAAGGCGCGCCCACGATCATCATCTCGACCGAGCAACTGCGCCTCTACCCCCAGGAACTCTACGACCGCGGCCTGGACGTCATCACGGCCTCGACCCGGGTGCCGCCGTCCGTGTGCATGGATCCGCAGATCAAATCCCTCGGCAAGTATATCAATAGTATCGCCGCCAAGATGGAGGCGAACCGTGTCGGAGCGGGCGAAGCCCTGATGCTCAATATGGCGGGCAATGTCGCGGAAGCGACCGGGGACAACCTCTTTCTGATCGTCGGCGGTAAGCTGACGACGCCTCCGACCAGCGAAGGCGCGCTGCCCGGCATCACCCGCGCGGTCGTGATGGAGATCGCGGCAGAAATGGGCATCGCCTGCACGGAGACCGTGACCACGCTCTACGATGTCTACAACGCCGATGAAGCGTTTCTGACCGGCACCGCCGCCGAAGTGATCCCCATGATCTCCTGCGATGGCAGGAAGATCGGGGACGGGACTCCCGGCCCGCTGACCAATCGTATCATCGCGGCCTTCCGGCAACGCACTCCACACGATGGAGTGCCGGCCTGATCGAAAGGTCAGGTAAAAGTGCTAACCGAACGCCGTTGTTCAAACGTAAAAGGTGTAGGGGACCGCTTAAAAGTGTGTTGTAACAGGCCGTAGCGCTGACGAGAAGGATGGCCGTATCCAAAACGTGCCCTCCCCTCCTTCCGGCAGAGACGGTATGGGTGGATCGGGAATCATTTCTGTAAGTTGTCAAGTGCTCCGCAGACAGCTTGTCCGCATGGTGAAAACGGTACAGCATACAGGAGGAGGGACTCAAAACGATGTGGCAACGATTTACTGAACGTGCCAGACGCGTCGTATTTTTCGCGCAGGAAGAGGCCGGCAGACTCGGAGAGAACTATGTCTCCACCGAGCATCTGCTCCTGGGCCTGGTGCGCGAGAACGACAGCGTGGCCGCGCGCATATTAGATAGAATGGGTGTCTCGCTGGGCCGTATTCGCAGTGAGATCGAGCGGCAGGTCGCGCGCGGCGATGGACGCATGGGACAGGACATGCAGCTAACGCCTCGGGCGAAGCGGGTCATCGACCTCGCCTACGATGAAGCCCGCCAACTGAGCAACAACTATATCGGAACCGAGCATCTGCTGTTGGGCCTGATCCGCGAGGGCGAGGGACTGGCAGGACGGGTGCTTGCGAAACTCGGCGTTGAACTGGAGAGGACCCGGCGTGAAGTCATGGCCTTGCAGGATAACGACAGCGGCACCGGCACGCCTCAAAAACAGGGACAACGCTCCCGCACTCCCACCCTGGATGAGTTCGGCCGCGACCTTACAGACCTTGCCCGCACGGACAAACTGGATCCCGTGGTGGGACGTCATACGGAGATCGAGCGCGTCATTCAGATCTTGAGTCGGCGCACCAAGAACAACCCGGTTCTCCTTGGCGAGCCTGGCGTCGGTAAGACGGCCATCGCCGAGGGTCTGGCGCAGCGCATCATCACCGGCGATATTCCGGAGATGCTCAAAGACAAGCGTATTGTCTCCCTCGATCTGGCCGGCCTGGTGGCAGGCACCAAATATCGCGGTGAGTTCGAAGAGCGGATGAAGCGCGTCATGGAAGAGGTTCGGAAAGCGGCAGGCGAGATCGTCCTGTTCGTGGACGAACTGCACACCCTCGTCGGCGCAGGCGCCGCCGAAGGCGCCATCGACGCCTCGAACATCATGAAGCCCGCGCTCGCCCGTGGCGAACTCCAGTGCATCGGCGCGACCACGCTGGACGAGTTCCGCAAGTATATCGAGCGGGACGCCGCCCTCCAGCGCCGCTTCCAGCCCGTCAAGGTCAGTGAGCCGACCCCCGACGAGGCCGTGGAGATCCTGAAAGGTCTGCGCGAGCGCTACGAAGCCCATCATCATGTGAAGATCACGGACGATGCGCTGGTCGCCGCCGCACAGCTCGCGGATCGCTATATCACGGACCGCTTCCTGCCGGACAAGGCGATCGACCTGATCGACGAAGCCGCCAGCCGCGTGCGGATGCTCTACGCGCAGCCTCCCGCCGACCTTCGCCAGGCCAAACAGAAACTGGTCGAAGTGAAGAAGGAACAGAACTCTATCGCCAACAACAACAAGTGGGAGATGGGTGAGAACAATCTGACGGCCCGTGAGGAAGAGCTCAAGCAGCTGATCACCGAGCTGGAACTCGACTGGAACAGCAAGCGGGAGAGTATGCCGCGCATCGTGACCGAAGAGGAAGTCGCTCAGATCGTCACCGCGTGGACCGGCATCCCCGTCAGCCGACTGGTCGAGGCCGAGACGCAGAAGCTGCTCCGTATGGAGGAGGAACTGCACAAGCGGATCATCGGGCAGCACGACGCCATCGTCGCTGTCAGCAAAGCGGTTCGTCGCGCTCGCTCCGGCATGAAGGACCCGAAACGGCCCATGGGCACGTTCATCTTTATGGGACCGACCGGTACCGGAAAGACCGAACTCGCCCGCGCGCTCTCTTCGTTCCTGTTCGACAGCGAGAACAACCTGATCCGCATCGACATGAGCGAGTACTCGGAGCGGTTCAATGTCAGCCGCCTCGTCGGCGCGCCTCCCGGCTATGTCGGATACGAGGAGGGCGGTCAGTTGACGGAAGCCGTCCGCCGCAACCCCTACTCGGTCGTGCTGTTGGACGAGATCGAGAAGGCGCATCCCGAGGTCTTCAACATCCTGTTGCAGGTCGCGGAAGATGGTCGCCTGACGGATTCGCAGGGGCGTATCGTGGACTTCAAGAACACGGTCATCATCATGACCTCGAACATCGGCGCCCGCTCGATCAACCCCGAGCGCGGCATGGGCCTCCGCACCGATGAGGAGCGCAAAGGCTCGGGCGATCGCGCCTACGAGGGCATGAAGAACCGGGTCATGGACGAGATGAAGAAGACCTTCCGTCCTGAGTTCCTGAACCGTATCGATGAGGTCATCGTCTTCCAGTCCCTGACTCAGCCGGAGATCTTCCAGATCGTCGATCTGATGCTGGCCCGCGTCGATAAGCAAGTTCAGACCCAGGAGATGAGCCTGAAGGTATCAGAAGAGGTCAAGGAGCTGCTGGCGAAAGAGGGCTTCGACCCGACGATGGGCGCCCGGCCGCTGCGCCGCGCGATCCAGCGTATGATCGAAGATCCGCTCGCCGAGGAGGTGCTGCGAGGCACTTTCCGGGCCGGAGACGTCATCTACGCCTCCTTGGAGAACGGCGAGGTTACCTTCCGCCCCACCCTCCCGGACGAAGGCATGCCCTCCCTCGACGAACCCGCCGCAGTGGCCTGATCCCTGCGGAATGACCGGACGCCCCTGGAAATGTAATTTCCAGGGGCGTCTTTTGTATCGTACCGATCTACGAGAGACGCTTAACCTCCTGGCGTAGCTGCCAGTACATCGCGCACTTTTTGCAGGAGTCGGCTGGGCGTGAAGGGTTTGGCGAGGATGGCCGTGTCGGGCGGCAGTACCGCGCTATCGGTGAAGGTATCCTCGGAATAGCCGGACGCCAGCAGCACCCGAATCGATTCCCGCTGTGCGCGCAGGCGTTGGGAGAGTTCGCTGCCTCCCATGTTCGGCATAATGGCGTCGGTGAGCAGCAGATCGATCTTCCCCTGAAACGCCTCTGAGATCTTCATCGCTTCGACCCCATTCTCCGCTTGCAGCACCTCGAACCCGTTCCGGCGCAGCGTCACCACGATCATCTGCCGTACATCCGGCTCGTCCTCGACGACCAGCACGGTCTCCACGCCTCGCACAGACGGCAGGTAGGTCTCGACGACGGCCAGGGAAGCGAGCGGTTCCTGCGTGCGCGGGAAGTAGAGGGTAAACGTCGTTCCTTTGCCTACCTCGCTGGCAACTTCGATATAGGCATCGTTCTGCTTCAGGATTCCATAGACTGTCGCCAGCCCCAGGCCGGTCCCTTTCCCGACCTCCTTCGTGGTGAAGAAGGGATCGAAGATCCTAGCCCGGACCACCTCCTCCATACCGGTCCCGGTATCCGTCACCGAGATCACAATGTAGTCACCCGCGGGAATCACGAAGGGCGTCTGAATGCGCTTCTCAGTGACCGTCGATTCGGCAGAGGAGAGCGTCAACGTTCCGCCCTGGGGCATCGCGTCTCGCGCGTTCAAGACCAGATTGACGAGGATCTGTTCCAACTGATGCGCATCGATCCGAATGCATCCGGCTCCCGAATGGAGGGTCGTCTGAAGATGGATGTTCTCGCCGATCAGAGGCCGCAGAATCCGCACCGTATCCTGGATGATGCCGTCGGGTGAGAGGAAAGTCGGTTCGGTGGGTTGTCGCCGCGCGAAGGAGAGGAGCTGGCGGGTCATGCTGCCCGCGCGGTAGGCGGCGTCCGCGATCGTGCGCACCTGGGGACGCTGGGGGCTGTCTTCCGGAAGATCGTCTTCGATGATCTCTGCATAGCCCATGATCAGGGTGAGCAGGTTGTTGAAATCGTGGGCGATGCCGCCCGCCAGCCGTCCGATACCTTCCATCTTCTGGGACTGATGAAACTGGTGCTGAAGTTTCTTGTGCTCGTCGATATCGAGCAGCGCCAACACGGCAGCGATCATGAAACCCGCGTTGTTATAGATCGGCCCCGCGTTCGCGAGGCAGACCAGACGATTCCCATCCGGGCGTTCGATGAGAAGCTCCTCGTGGCTGACGACCTCGCCGCGGCGGATGACGCGGGAGAGAGGATAGTCCTCCGGAAGCATCGGAGTCCCATCCATGCGGCGCACGCTGGGATCGTAGCCGGAAGCATCGGTAGACAGCGCCACTGAGCGGCCAAGGATGCGGTCCATCTCGCGATTTGCGAGGACGATGCGTCCACTGGGAGCTTCGGCAAAAATGATTCCTGCCGGCGTCTGGTCGAGAATGGCGCGCAGGCGCTCATCGTTCTCACGCAACGCCTGCTCCATCTCTTTGCGCTCCGTGATGTCCATCAGCGTGCCGAAGGTACGAACGATCTTACCGTGATCATCGCGTTCGGATCTTCCAAGGGAGTGCAGCCAGCCCAACCTTCCATCCGAATAGAGAACCCGCAGTTCGAAATCGCGCGGCGCGCCCTCCTCCCTCCCCTTCCGCTCCATCTCTCTATAGAGCGCAAGGTCATCAGGATGTACGCGGGCAAAAAACGCGGGATAGGCAGGAACTCCTTCTGCCGGGTCGAACTCGAGGAGCCGGAACATCTCTTCGGACCACACTGCCGTACCGGACCCCGTATCGACCTCCCAACTGCCGATTCGTGCGACGGACTGGGCCTGTGATAGGCGTGCCTCGCTCTTTGTCAGCGCCTGGAACAGCGCTTCTCTGGTGGCATCGTGCGCGGCTCTGAGTTCGGCTGCGTGCGTGCGCGTTCGCTCGACAGCCTGCGCCGCCAGCGTTACCGCCGCTTCCACAAAGGCAGCCTCCCACTCCGGGAGCGGACGTGGCTCACGCCAAAAAAGTCCGATGCCTCCACGGACACGATTCTGTAGAATCAACGGAATTGCCAATGCGGCGCCAGCGATCGGTCCGAACGCCTCCGATAACTCGGGGCAGACGGCAAGGAACGCCTGCTCATTCTCGATGATCAGGGTTCGCTGTGCGTGCATACAGAGGGGGATCGGCGCTGACGTCGCCAGGGGAGACTCCGTCCAGGCCATCGGCGGATCGGTCGTCGCAGCCTGCGTGGACAGGATTTCCAGTGTCGAACCGTCCTCCGCGACCGCCGCGACCACTCCCAGATCCGCGCCGATGAGCGGCCGGATATGGTCGAGGACAATATCTGCGATCGCTATTTCGGTCGACGCGGAATGGACGGCAGTCACGAGGGACTGCATCGCCCGAAAGAAGTCGAGGGGTTGCGGAGGGTCGGAAGGCGCCTCCGTAGATCGATCAGGTTTACCCATAATGTTTTCGGTCTATACGGCGGTCAACTGGATCAGCGCATCCGGGTTTTTGCGGCCTTTGGCGCTCTCCGTATAGGCTCTATCGCAGGCCATACAGAAGGTGCAGGGGTCGGTGTGGCAGTCGTGGGTCATCTGGACCTTGCGGGCGCGAACGTCTTCGGCGCGCAGGTAGCCTTTGGTGACGCCGCAGTCGATATGGTCCCAGGGCAACGGCTCGTCGTACGCTTTGTGCCGATTGGCGAAGTAGCGTACATCGACACCGGTATCGGCGAAAGCTTCCATCCAGCGGTTAAAATTCAGATACTCATCCCAGGCGTCGAAGACCTGCCCGCGCTTCCAGGCGAGTTCGATGCCCTCCGAGACACGGCGGTCGCCGAGAGACAGAATGGCTTCCAGGTGGATGCCTTCCTCGTCATTGGGACGATAACTGATGGCGCGATCCCGAATGGAGCGCTTCAGCATCTGCTGTTTGCGGGCGACCTCTTCCGAGGTGTCCTGACCATGCCACTGGAAGGGAGTAAAGGGCTTGGGAACGAAGGCGCTGACACCGATGCTGATGGTTGGGTTCTTGACGCCGCAGCGCCGGGCGACCTGGGCGCATTTCGCGGCCAGCTCTCCGATCGCGATCACATCCTCGTCCGTTTCCGTCGGAAGCGAGATCATAAAGTAGAGTTTGACCCGCTGCCAGGTGTTGCTGAAGGCCGTCTCACAGGCGCGCAGCAGATCCTCTTCAACCACGCCTTTGTTGGTCACGTCACGCATCCGCTGCGAACCGGCTTCCGGCGCGAAGGTCAGCCCCGTCTTGCGGACTTTGTTGATCTCCTGAACCAGATCGACGCAGTCTTTGTCGGCGCGCAGAGAGGGCAGCGACACGCCGACTTTGCTCCCCGCATAGCGCGCAATCAGATCGTGCACGACATCCGAGACGCGACTGTAGTCGGCCGTCGAGAGCGAGACCAACGAGATATCCTCATGCCCCGTATTCTTGACCAGTTCCGCCGCCTGCTCGGCGAGCTTCTCCGGCGACTTCTCGCGCACCGGGCGGGTAATCATGCCCGCCTGACAGAAGCGGCAGCCTCGGGTGCAGCCCCGCATCACTTCGAGGGAGATACGATCGTGGACCACTTCGATAAACGGGATGATGGGTTTGGTTGGATAGTCGAGGGAGTCGACGTCCTTGACCCACTGGCGCACGATTTTCGAAGGCACATCCGGGCGCAGCGGTTTTGTCGCCAGGAGCCGCGGCATGGTGTCGTAGCGCGCCTCCGCCTGCTCCTCCGAGATCCCTTTTCGCTCCATCCGTTCGCGGCGCATCAGGGCGGTCTCGTATTCGGGCGCATAGAAGCGCGGCACATAGCAGCCCGGAATGTTGGCGAATTTCAGCAGCAGCTCTTCCCGCGGCAGATCGCGAAACTCCTTCATCGTGGCAGTCATGGCAGGCAGAATCTCTTCCGCCTCTCCGATGACGAACACATCGATAAAGGGCGCCATCGGCTCCGGGTTGAAGGTACAGTGTCCGCCGGCAAAGATGATCGGCCAGTGGCTGCCGTCCGCCTGCCCGGCATCGCGATCGAGATTGCGGACCGGAATCCCGCCCAGATCCATCATATTCAGCACATTGGTATAGGCGAGTTCAAAGGAGAGCGCAAAGCCGATAAGATCGTACTGGGAGATGGGAGTGCGTGTCTCCAGCGTAAAGAGCGGGACCTCGGCCTGCCGCATCGCCTTGTCCATATCGGGCCAGGGCGCGTAGACGCGTTCACACAGCGTCTCCGAGCCGTTGTTGAGCATATTGTAGATGATGCTGCACGCCAGATTGCTCATGCCGATCTCGTAGGCGTCCGGAAAAGCGATGGCATAGCGCACCGCCACCGAGGCATGATCTTTGGTAACGCTGTTCAGTTCGCCGCCGGTGTAGCGCCCTGGCTTCGTCACCGTCGGCAGGATCTCTTCCAATCTCTCTTCGATCAACTCTCGTGTCACCATCGCTCACTCCCCTCCCGGCCGCAAAACAGGACAATCGGCCCAATCTTCCCTCCATTATACCCTGAAGCGATTCGCGCGTGCTGAAGTAAAATGCATTCGCATCGATTCGTAACGTCTCCGTCGGACAGACGTTTCAGAAACGTGCAGATGCACCGGAAACTTGCAAAATGAAGGATGGATACTGTATAATCTGATGTACCGGTCAGGGCGACGTGGATGGCAAGGTGCTTGCCGGGTTAATATGCGATCGCCGAACAGGATGCGCTTCATGTCGGAAACCAATGCATCATCGCAGCAGAGCCTGCGCTCCGTTCTCAGACCCGCCCCACCGCTTGCTCCGGAGGACAGTCTTCGTCGCTGTATCGCTCTGACCCGATTTCAGCCTCTCGCGACGTTACCGGTCACAGACAGAGGATTTCTGAAAGGGATCGTGCCTCAGAGCTGCCTGCTGCTCGCACTGCAGATGGAGCCGGGAGACGAGCGCGAACAGTGGCTGGATCGCCCCGTCACGGCGTTTATGCAGCCCCCTATCGCCGTCGCCGCGCCGGAGATGAGCACGCAGGAGGTCGGAGACCTCTGCGCACTGCACGGTCTGAGCGAGATTCCGGTCGTCGATGCGCAGGGCTTCTGTCATGGCGTGGTCAGCGCGGGCGATCTGCTTCTGCCGGACGCCCCACAGCCGCGGCCCGCCCGTATCGGAGGCATGGCCACTCCCTTCGGCGTCTACCTGACGGACGGTTCCCTTCGAGCCGGCGCAAACGACTTCGCGCTGATGTCCACTGGCGTGGTGATGACGTTGAAGTACGGCCTCTCCTATCTCTGCGTCGTCGGATTAGGGATGGCGCTGCACCATTTCGTCCACCTGCCCAGCAGATATGTGCTCGATCCGGACTACGCGCCGCCTGCCAACCAACCGTGGTTCGGGCTGGTCTACGTCGCTATCAGCCTCTCTGTGTTCTTGGTGTTTTTGCTGCTGATGCGACTCACGCCGCTCGCCGGTTACCACGCGGCGGAACACCAGACGGTCCATGCCGTCGAGCGGGGCGAGCGTCTGGTCCCTGAGATCGTACGCCGTATGCCACGGCCTCACCCGCGCTGCGGCACCAATCTGGTCGCGGCCGTCATCGTGTTCTCTACGCTGTCGCAGGCTTTCGGCTATATCCCGGCATTTGACGGGGGAATCGCGCAGATCGCGGCTATCGTGGGCACGCTCTTTACGTGGCGCAGTGTCGGTACCTTTTTGCAGGCCCGTTTTACCACGCGGCCTGCCTCGGATCGCGAGCTTGCCAGCGGTATCGCTGCCGGTAATGAACTGCTGCTCCGCTACCTCAACAGCCCGCCGACACGCACCGGATTCTTCAAGCGTATCTGGTCCTCGGGGATGGTGCAGGTCATGTCCGGGATGCTGCTGACCTCCGGAGTCTTCTATCTGGTGGGGCTGCTCTGGAAACACTTCGCTAAAAGCTAATCTACTCTCTCCCGCAAGGAGTTCTGTGTGATAACTGACGATCTCGCTGCCCTCGTTCGCACCGCCGTATTCGCGGCCAGGGACGCAGGGGAATTCACTCTTTCCGACGATGATATCGCCGTTCCCCTGGTCACGCCGCGCCAAAAAGAGCATGGCGACTTCTCCAGCACGGTCGCTCTCTCCCTCAAAAAAGCCACCGGCATCAACGATAGCCGGATCATCGCCGCCCACATCCAGCGCTATCTGCCCGCCGGCAATCCGCTCATTGAACGCACTGACATCGCCGGCCCCGGCTTTATCAACTTCTATCTGAAACCCGACTGGCTGCACGCCGTGCTGCCGCGGATCGAGGCGCTCGATACAGCCTACGGCGCCACGCCCACCCGTACCGAGGAGAGAGTGCTGATCGAATTCGTCAGCGCCAACCCGACCGGCCCAATCAGCGTGGTCAACGGGCGCGCCGCCGCCCTCGGTGATGTCCTGGGCAATCTGCTCGCCTCACAGGGCTGTACCGTAGGTCGCGAGTTCTACGTCAACGACGCCCTGAACTCCACGCAGATGGAGATCTTCGCGGAGTCGGTGATCGCCCGCTACATGCAGCAGTTGGGACATCCGCTAAATTTTGCGGACGGTCGGACGGAGCCCGGCACGGCCCAGGCCGTCGGCGAACCCGCCAAATCGACGCTCGAATTTCCGGAGAAGGGCTATCCCGGCGACTATGTGCGCGAGATTGCGAGCAAAGTCCTCGCGGAGGTCGGTGCACGATACGAGTCCGGCGACGAAGCGGAACGCAACGCCTATTTCCGCGAAGCGACGCTGCGCTATATGATCGCGTCTCAACGCGCCGCCCTGGAGGCGTTCGGACTGCACTACGACACCTGGTTTTTCGAGAGCAGCCTCTACCAGTCCGGAGCCGTGGATCAGACGATCGCGAAGCTGAAAGAGCGGGGCTACGCCTACGAGAAGGACGGCGCGCTCTGGCTGCGCTCTTCGGATCTCGGGGACGACAAAGATCGCGTCCTGATCCGCTCCAACGAGAAGGCGACCTATATCGCCGCCGATGCGGCCTACCACGATAACAAATTTCAGCGCGGCTACACTCACCTGATCAATATCTGGGGCGCGGACCACCACGGCTATGTCGCTCGGCTGAAGGCGGGAGTCGCGGCGCTGGGCTACGATCCCAAGAACCTTCAGATCGTGCTGACACAGATGGTCTCTCTGGTGCGCGATGGCGAGGCGGTCATCGGGGGCAAGCGCAAGGGCAACATCATCGAGTTGAAGGAAGACCTGATCGATGAGATCGGGAAGGATGCCGCGCGCTTCTACTTCCTGCTCAACTCCTATGAGACTCCGGCGACCGTCGATGTGGAACTGGCGAAGAAGCAGAGCAACGACAACCCGGTCTACTATGTGCAGTACGCCCATGCCCGCCTGAGCAACATCCTGCGGACCGCGGAATCCCGTGGCCTCTCCCGCGAACCCGCCGCCGACGTCGCGCTCTCCTGCCTCACCCACCCCAGCGAACTGGAGGTGCTGCGCAAACTGACCGACTACCCGAACGAGGTCACCACCGCTGCCGTAGACTTTGCGCCGCATCGCCTGACTCGCTTCGCGATGGATCTGGCGAGCCTGATGAATGTCTTCTACGAGAACTGCCGGGTGCTGCCCGGCACCGAGGAGAGCGTGTCGCCCGAAACCACTACGGCGCGCCTCGCCCTGGTCAATGGCGCGCGGATCGTGCTGCGGAACCTGTTGACTCTGCTCGGTGTCACCGCTCCCGACAAGATGTAGCCGAACCTTTGGGGCGCTCTATCGCGTCCATTCAGACGAAGCAAGTGCATCCCTGCCCTTGCGTGGAAAGCAGGCCCGTTTCATGTTCGCAATGAACTTCTATGCCGAATACTACGAAGAGGTGCTGCGTAATGGCCGCAAGACCATCACGATACGCCTCGGCGATAAAGCCGATAAATACCAGGCCGGAATGCTGATCTGGGTCACGGTGGGGCCGCGTTTCGGACGCCGCCAGAAGCTGTTCACCGCGATCCTGGACCGCGTCGAGGTCAAGACCATCGACCAACTCTCGCCCCGAGAGATCCAGAAAGAGAATCCGGAGTTCCGCACCGCCGATGACATCATTCATCTGATGCGGCGTATCTACTCGGACGACATCTCCGTGGAAGATACCGTCACCGTGATTCACTTCTCTCCCGTGGACGAATACTGACCTATTTCGACCTGCTCCCCGTTCGCAATACGCCCTCCCTGCTGCCTGCGAACACTCTCGAAAGTCCAAGGCTTATGCACCGACGCGCGTCCTTCCCGGTTTTTCGTCTCCGCCGGAGCTTCGGCTCCGGGCTGATTGTCTGCCTGTCTCTTGTCGCCTGCACGGTGCAGAGCCAGGTCAAGCATAATCAGGGCAAACAACAAGGCAAGCAACAAGGCAGACCGGTTCCTCAGCCGCCTCTCGATACCACTCCGCCACCGACGACGCCGAGCGTTCATACGGAGATCTACACGGATCGTGACGGCCTAAAGCACTCCTGGACGGTCACCGCGACGCACTCGCTCTTGTGGGAAGGCGTGCCCTATATGCCGGTCGGCGGCGCTTTCACTCCAAAATCGCTGACAGACAGTTCCGACGCGGCCTGGCAATCGGACGTGCGCGCCCTCGCAGCGCTCCATGAGAAAGGCGTGCTGGATGTGCTGATCTCGCCCTCGAAGTCGCTGCCGGACATTCCTGCCGCGGCCTTTCAGCGCGTGATCGATCACCTGGAGGCCAATGGATTCCGGTATGGACTGGGCTTCGGACCCGGTCTCTCGAAACCGCTGACCGGTTTTGTGGTCAAACCGGCCAACTATCGCTATTTCGAAGGCGACAGCCTGACGGCACACTGGCGCGCCGATCACGCCGATCAGGGCTTTGTAACGGTACTGGAAGATGGCAATAGCGGCGCGTATAAGGTCGCTCAGTACGGTCGCTATCCGATAAAAGACGATTTCCTCAGCATTCCTCTGGAGCCGAGCAAAGCCTCCGGCAACCTCATTAGCCTGCTCTATCCCCACAAAACGATGCCTGGCAGCGGAGACGGCGTTCTCCCCGACCTCTGGTCCGGGTACGACGACTACCGGGACCGTCTCCTGGCCTATATGAGCGGCATCAAGTTCGGCAAGGGCCTGCGCTTTCTGCTGGATCCGCTCTCCCGCCACCTGGGCCTGGCGAACGAGTACGAGACGATCATACCGGAGTCGGATGCGTTTCGGCTGGAGTGGGAGAGTTGGCTGGAGCGGAGTTTCCCCAGCGTAGAGGATGCCCGCCAACGCTGGGGAATGAGTGAATACGAGCCTAAATCGTACGCGGAGCTGGCCCGCTACGTGCCTCTCTGGCTCGGAGAGCGCGGAATTAGCTATCTGTTCGATCCGCAGGGCGACCGGATGCTGATGATCGACCCCAAAAAGTCCACGTTCTGGAACGACTTCCGGCAGTTCCGCAATCAGAGCATCGCGAACTACATGCGCAGTCTGGCTGAGGTCTTGAAACATCAGGCGGTCGATGTGCCTGTCGTCTACACCTGGACGCAGAGTCATCCGATCTTTTTGAACGCCGAGTTCGAAGGTTTCGACGGACTGAGCATCGCGACTCATGGCAAACCCTCCGTCGCCGGTCAGTTGGGTCCGGCTCTCAGCGCAATCGAACAGTCGGCCCGCCCGATGTGGTACCTGGCTGCGGAGATCTCGCCCAATGTGCCGCCTCCTGCCGCGGTCAGCCCCGATCCTCCGGCAGGCTCCGCCACGGCTGCGGCCCGCATCGCCCTGTTCAATGCCCTGGATGTGATGCGGGACACCGGCGTCAAAGGCTATTTCGAGGGCAGCACCGCTCCGGATGCGGAAGCCGCCAACGCGTCCCTGATGAATGCACCGGACCGCATGGGGTGGCTGCACGACTACTCCACGCAGTTTACGTCCCGGCCCGATGCCGCACGGTATTTGAAGCAGGTCCTGTTCTACCCGGTGTCCGCTCCCGGCCCCGCTCACATCGGCCCGGTTCCCGGCGCTTCGAATGTTCTCTGGCTCGGGGCGGATGCTGCGGGCGAAACGCTCGACTACTGGCCGGCCTTCAGCGGATACATTATGAACGGAGATAACGACCGTCAGGTCACCGTTCTGGTCTCCCTTAAAGGGCCGCGGATGGTTCACTTCAAGGTGCCGACAAACCAGGGCATCCGCGCCTTCAGCCCTACCGGCGAAGAACAAAAGGTCACCCTGATCAACAAGACGGAGTTCGCCCTGCGCCTCGACTCGACGCCGACCATCATTCATACGGGTGGGCAACACCTCATCATTCAAGAGGCAGCGGAGGACACGCTCGCGCAACTCGAGGCCCTCTACGCCAGAGCCACCAATTCGAAGTCGACCGAAGTGCCGAACATCAAGAGCGCCCTGTTTCACGCTGAGGACCTCTATGCCGCCAAGAAATTCGACGAAGCTTATATCTTCGCGCGGGATGGCCTCAGTCAGCTCATGGATGTCCTGAAGCCCTACGTCTGGGTCGAAGGCGAGACGCCGATCGTGAATAGCTTCGATGAGATCGGCATTCACCCCGAGGCCAATGGCGAGCGCTACCTCCGGCTTTCCAATCCGAATCCACCGACAAAAAGGTACGGTTATGCCGCCCGCTGGGAGTTCGACGCAGTGGAGGATGGCCGGTACAACATCTGGATCGCTTGCAGCGTGCCAGGCCCCTCTATCTCCCCGATCCGCTGGGGGATCAACGGTCCCCCCAATCAGGATCCGATCGACTTGAAACCGCACGGGCCGCTCTATGCCGGAGATCAGTTCGGCTGGATCCTGCTCGGCGCCGCCAATTTAAAACATGGCACCTGTCGCCTTGAAATCGAAGTGACCGATCGTGCTGTGTCTCCACCGATCTACAATTTTGCGGTGGATACCTTGATGGTGACCAAAGGCAACTTCAATCCGAATGCGAATATAAGACCCATTCCGGTGGAGAATGCGACTCTGCAGGCGACCCCCAAATTTAAGAGACCGCAGAAACCGTAGCATCCGTTCCGATCCCTTCGGAATAGCAACTAAAAAGGAGTGTGATGCCGTGGTAAAAGGAGACGCCCCCACGTCCCCGCGTACCGGCGAACTGGGCGAACTGCAGTTGGCCGTTCTCAATGTCCTGTGGACGGTCGCGCAGGCGACGGTGCGGGAGGTGCTGGATGCGCTTCCCGGCGAACGCAGGCCCGCGTATACCACCGTTCTGACGGTGCTCCGTAATCTGGAGCGGCGTGGGCTTGTCGCACATGAACAGCCGGAAGGCAGGCGGATGTTCTTGTATCGCCCGCTCATCTCGTCCCACGATACGCGCGGAGACATCCTCCAGGATGTCCTGAATCGGCTGTTTGCCGGCTCTCCCGCCCTGCTGATAAAGCATCTCCTCCAGACCGAAGGCTTCACTCTGGGCGAACTCCACGACATCCAGCGTGTGGTCACCGCCCAAACTCAGGCCATCCACCCCAGCGGCAGCCCAGACTAAAACACCCCCTCTCGCTTCTATTGAGAGGGACTTGTATTCGTTCGTTTGGTATGTCCTGGCCTCGCAGGAAATGTGGGTATTGCTATTTGTTATTTTCTTTTCCCATGATCGAGCCACCGAAAAAATATACGCAGCCCTACCAGTCCTACATAGATAGATCCAGCCAAGGTACCGAGCGCTAAAATCATGCTCCATTCGTAGCTTACATGGTAGTAGCCACATAGTCCTATTACGCCCATAACGCTCATCACGATGAATAAAAGTTGTATCAAGGGCATCAAACACCCGAAAGAGTTAGACATCTAACCTCATTTCCTCTCCCTCGATCGTCACAATCTACTGGCGTCTAACTTAGACGCTTAAGGATTGAGGCTCGTGTTTCTGTAGACAGTCAGGTAGACATATCGGTACGTGTTGCTCGTGCTTCCATTTTACCTAGCGGTCGACGGGCCTGCGAAATCTAGAATTGGCAAACGAGTTCAGATCAGCGCGGAGTCACCGCGTTCGCCGGTGCGGATGCGGACAGCTTGCTCCACATGAGAGACAAAGATCTTTCCGTCTCCGACCTCGCCTGTCTGTGCGGCTTCCAGTGCGATCTCCACGACCTCTTCAGCCCGATCGTCGGGAACGACAATCTCGATCTTCACTTTCGGGAGTAGATTGACGACATAGGTGTTGCCGCGATATTTCTCTGTTCGCCCACGTTGTTTGCCGTAGCCGCGCACATCTGCCACCGTCATACCAACGATTCCGATGGACTCCAGCGCTGCTTTCACCTCATCGATCTTGATGGGGCGTATCACACATTCGATTTTTTTCATCTCGTCTCCAGGCGCAAACTTCTGTTGCAGCGTCGTCTGATTGTCGAGTTGGGCATCGACGATTACTGCACAGTAACGGTTCTCCGCGGCTGCACGTTGCTCCTGCCCGATTTCACCTCTGCGTGGGATTTACGCGCAAGCAGGAGTCGTGCAGCGAGCCGTCGAAATGGACAGGCAACATTGCAGATAGCTGAGGGCATATGGGTGAGGAGGCAGAACGATGGCGTTACCGACGGACTACACCGAACGTGTCTATGCAGGAGTTCTTGGCAAGATTATCGGGGTCTACCTGGGCCGACCTTTCGAGGGTTGGAGCTATGACAGGATCATGGCGGAATTGGGCGAGATCACCTACTACGTGCACGAGCGGCTCGGCACGCCACTTATCGTCACCGACGACGACATATCCGGCACCTTCACCTTTTTTCGCGCCCTCGCCGACAACGGCTACGATCGGAACCTGACACCGGCCCAGATCGGCCAGTCCTGGCTCAACTATCTCATCGAGAAGCGTACCGTCCTCTGGTGGGGCGGCATGGGCACCTCCACCGAACACACCGCCTACCTGCGCCTCAAACACGGCATCGCCGCACCCATCTCCGGTTCGATCGTCACCAATGGCCGGGTCGTCGCGGAGCAGATCGGAGCGCAGATCTTTATCGACGCCTGGGGAATGGTCGCCCCCGGAGACCCGGCCCTGGCCGTCGATCTCGCGCGCAGGGCCGGCAGCGTCAGCCACGACGGCGAAGCGATCTATGGCGCGCAGGTCGTCGCGGCCATCGAGGCGGCGGCGTTTGTGGAGCGCGACATTCAAAAACTGATCGATACCGCGCTGGAGTTCATCCCCAAAGATTCGATCATCGCGCAGATGATCGCCGATGTTCGCGAATGGCACGCCGCCGAATCCGACTGGCATCAGACCCGCACCAAGATCGCCCACAAGTACGGCTACAACAAATACGGCGGCGGATGCCACATGATCCCCAACCACGCCCTGATCATCCACGCCCTCCTGCATGGCGACGGCGACTTCTCGAAATCGCTCACCATCGTCAACACCTGTGGCTGGGACACCGACTGCAACTCCGGCAACGTCGGCTGTATCCTCGGCATCCGCAACGGGCTGAGCGGGATCGAGAACGGCCCGGACTGGCGCGGCCCGGTGGCGGATCGCATGTATCTGCCGACCGCAGAGGGCGGACGCGGAATCACCGACGCCGTCGCCGAGACCTACCATATCGTCAGCGCCGCCCGCGCGCTGAACGGCCAGGAGAAGGAGATCCCCAAAGGCGGAGCCCGCTTCCATTTCGAACTGCCCGGCGCCACCCAGGGATTTGTGGCGGACGACAGCCCGCAGACGCGGGGCGTCGTCCAGGTGGAGAACGTACCGGAGAACAGTCGGCGTGGGGAGCGTAGTCTCGCGCTGCGCTATCGCCAGCTCTCTACCGGGCGATTCGGTCGCGTTGGAACCCCGACCTTCATCCCGATCAACGATGCCAACCGGGGCGGATATGCGCTCGTCTGCTCCCCGACCCTCTATCCCGGCCAGACGATACGGGCCGGCATCGCCGCCGACGCCTCCAACTCGCAGACCGTCGAATGCCGGCTCTATATCAAAACCTACGACGATCACGACAAGCTGACGATCTCCTACGGCCCTGAGCGACAGATGGAGCCGGGCGATGCGCACGAGTTCCGCTGGCATCTCCCGGAAAACGGAGGCTTTCCGATCGCGGAGGTCGGCGTGGAGATTCGGTCGGAAACCCGCGCCGACGGCGCGCTCTACCTGGACTTTCTCACCTGGGACGGCCCCCCGGACGCGATCCTCGGCCGTACCAAAGGCACCCTCTGGAAACGCGCCTGGGTGGATGCGATGGATCACTTCGAGACCGGCGGCGATCCGTTCCGGCTCATCCAGGACGAAGGCACCGGTATGGTGATGCAGGGCACCCAGGAGTGGACCGACTACCGTGTCACCGCCTCTCTCCGTCCACACATGGCCGCTTCCTTCGGCCTCGCAGCGCGTGTTCAAGGCCTGCGTCGCTACTACGCGCTCACGCTCAGCGACGAAAACCGCATCACCCTGAGCAAGATGCGCAACACCGAAACCGTGCTGGCCCGCAGCCCTGCCGGATGGAACCAGGGTAAAGAGGTCGAACTCTGCCTGCAAGTCGAGGGCAATCGCATCCGCGCCGAGATCGACGGCCAGATGCTGTTCGACGAAGAAGACACCGAAGACCCGCTCACCACCGGAGGAATCGGCATCCTGTGCAAAGAGGGCAGGATCTCGGTCGCCGCCGTCCACGTCGGCCCTGTCGCCTAGCCGAACATAAGAGCTATTACCATCAGGAGAAAGAAGCATGCAAGAACATAGAGGCGGGATTTCGAGACGACTGGTCGTGATTGGTGGATTGGCCGCGCTTACAGTCGCGGGAATGGCACAACAGGCGCCGCCACTCGATACGACACCTCCCCAGCCGGTCCCCGCCGCTCCCGGACTCAAGGTGCTTTTCGGCGGATCACAGGCCGACATGGAGGCGAACTGGCTGCAAGGGAGCCGGCCCGCACACTGGAAGATCGAGAATGGCGCGATGGTCTCGGTCGGAGGGGATATCACTACAAAAGAGAAGTATGCGAGCTATCAGTTGCATATCGAATTTCGGGTGCCGTACATGCCGGACAAGAAAGGTCAGGCGCGCGGCAACAGCGGCGTCTTCATGCAGGGACGCTACGAGATTCAGGTGCTCGACTCCTATGGAATTAAAGAGCCGGGCACGGGGGACTGCGGATCGGTCTACCATCAATCTGCGCCGCTCGTCAACGCCTGCAAGCCGCCGCTGCAGTGGCAGACCTATGACATCGCCTACCATGCGCCGCACTACGATCCCAGCGACTCCACGAAACTGCTCGATCCGCCGCGCGTCACTGTCATTCAGAACGGTATGGTCGTGCAAAACGATCAGGTCATCAACGGATTGACACATATCGTGACGCCCCCCAAGAACCCGCCGCCCGTCGATCCGAACGCACCGCCGAAGCCGACTGCGCCCGCCGAAGATCTCAGCACTCCGGGTCCGATCCGGCTTCAGTTCCACGGCAATACCGTCGCCTACCGCAACATCTGGATCATGCCCCTGCCCGATGCGGGCGCAAAGCACTACGAACCTCGCTGAGCGACTTCGGGGATACCCCAGGTCGAGACGCAGATCTCCGCAGTCGGATCCAGGGAATGGTCCGATTGCGGAGAGGTGGCGACGAGGGCGCGGGCGTCGGGAAGCAGGTTTCCTATCTGCGCCAGACCTTCGGGGCCGAGCGTCAACAGCGCCGTCGAAAGGGCGTCGCTCTTCGTGGCGGAGGCGGTCACGAGGGCGGCAAGGAGTGCGCTTCCTGCCGGATAGCCCGTGCGGGGATCGATGACATGTCCGTAACGGCGGCCTTCCGAAGCGAACCATTTCCCATGCGGAGCCGAGACGGAGAGCGCCTCATCCCGCAGCGACATTTGCGTCAGATAGCGGCCCGCGGTGCTATCGAATGGACGCTGGATCGCAATGGTCCAGGCGTCGGCGTCGGGCGGATGACCAAGGGCATAGGCCGTGCTGGTTCCCCCATGCAGCAGCGCCGCCTCGATCTCATACTCCAGCAGCAGTTCGACCGCGCACTCGATGGCATACCCTTTGCCGATCGCCCCCAGGTCGAGTTGCACCCCCTCTGTGTCCAACGCAACCGTATATGCTCCCGCATCAAGGTGGACATGGTGCATTCCCACGAGTCTCCGAGCCTCCTCTATTGCTTCTGCTGTCGGCATACTTCCCGAAGCGCCCACAAATCCCCAGCACCGCATCAATGGCGCGACCGTAGGATCGAACGCCCCACCTGTCGCCTCACTCAACTCCTTTGCCTTCCGCAGTAGATGAAACAGCCTCGGTTCCACGGTTACAGGCGCGGAGGCAGCATGCCGATTCAGGTCGGAGATGTCGCTGTCGGGATTGTAGAAGCTAAGCTGCGCCTCTAGCCGTGAAATCTCCTCAAAGACCGCTTCGCTTACGGATTGCAGATAGGTTTCCCGCTCGCCATAGATCAGCAGTTCGAACTCAGTCGCCATTGCATAGTGCGAAGATTTCAGAGAGAGCATTGGGAACTCCACAATAGAAAAGGAGTGAGCAAGAGAAGATCTCTTGCTCACTCCCGAATTCAGGACACAGCGCCGGATCAGGCCGGGGTGACTTTGCGGGTCGCGGGGTCGAAGAGGAACGTCTTGCTCTCGCGATAGGAGCGCTCCGAGAGCGTGATGATCACCTGAGCGCGCGTCGCCAGATCGATGTTCGCGTTCGGCGTGCTGTTGCTGCGGATACAGTCCAGCCAGTTCTTCTGGTGCTGCGGGAAGTTCTCGGGCAGTCCATTGACCGGCTCCTGGACCTCGTCCACTTCGTCCGCCCAGTCGCGCTGCGGCTTGACCTGCACGGCGTTGCCCCCAAAGACGGCGGTCGCCTTGTTGCCACGAATGGCCTCTTCCCAGCCGACATCGTTGCAGGTAGAAGACATCAGCATCAGGGACATGTTGCCGAAGTCCACGTTCAGGTTGACGAAGTCGGGGATCTCACGATCCGGCTTCTTGGTATCCGGGTTGATCTTCTGCACATAGAGACCGCCGCCGGAAGAGACGCGCGTCGGATAGCCTTCCAGTCCATTCTGCGGAATCTGCATCGCGATCATAAGCGGCAGCAGACGGTGCGGGAACAGGTCCCCGATCATACCGGAACCGTAGGCCCAGTATTTGCGCCATCGGAAGTAGCGATCCGGGTCCCAGGCTTCCGGTCCTTTGCCTTTGCGGAACGTTTCCCAATCGACTTTGGCCTCACCAGCGCCCGAAGGATTGGCGGCCGGGTCGATCTGCACTTCGTTCCAGCCGCCGGCCTTGCTGTTACGCATATAGCTGCCCTGGCCGACGACGACGGTGCCGATCTTGCCAGCCTTGACAACGCGCCCTGCGGCATGCCATTTGTCGTCGGAGCAGCCCTGCGCGCCGAGCTGGAAGATCTTTCCCGACTTCTTCACGGCATCGTAGACCGTAAACGCCTCTTCCACCGTGCGGCAGAGGGGCTTCTCGCAGTAGACATGCTTGCCGGCCGCCAGCGCCGCCAGCGTGACATCGGCGTGCCAGTTGTCGGAGGTGGCGATGACGATCGCGTCGATGTCCTTCCGCTCCATCAGCTTACGATGGTCGGTGTAGCCCGCATCGTCCTTCAGGTTCAGCATCGCTTTGGCGGCATCGACGCGCTTGTTCCACAGGTCGCAGACCGCGACCTGCTGCGTGTTGTTCATCGCCTCGGCTTCGTGGAACAGTTTGACGTGCGTGGAAAGCCCCTGCGCTCCCACGCCGACGTGCCCGATGCTGATACGATCGTTGGCGCCGACAACCCGGCGCATGGCCTCTGCGGTCGTCGGCATCGAGCTGACAGCGGCCACTCCTGCCGTGGTGACAGCCGCAGTACGCAGGAAATCGCGCCGCGACGTCGAGTTTTCATTCTGGCTCATGAAATGCCTTCTCCTTCAATGTATGGTGCGGAAAATCCCTACAGTTTAAACCATTCCGGATCGAACGCCATATGCGTGTTTTTGAGCGCCGCTTCGTTCGCTTTGACGGCGACGACCGTGGCCTGATACCCTTCCAGCGCGCCGGCATCCGGCTTCTTGCCGGTTCGCACGCAGCTCAGGAAGTTGTCTGCGGCCTGATACAGCGCTGTTTTGGAGACATCCGTTCCGACCGCGCCGGGCTGCAGTCCAAGCTGGATCTGCTTGGTCGCATCCGCCACCAGGGCGATACCGGAACCGGTCTGGAGGCCCGATCCGTTCGCCGGGTTCCCGATCTGCATCGGGTCTTTCCGCGCGAACACCTCCCATCCGATCGACTTCGCGTCGGTCTCCTTGAACATCCAGGCGCGCTGATCGCGCAACTGGATCGCGGAGTCGGTGCCCATGAACAGCTCGTAAGGTCCATCGAACGAGTTCACAAGCGTTGCGTCGTAGGCGAAACGCAGGTTCTTCGGATAGTCGAAGATGACCTGGACGCTATCGGGCACATTGCGTCCGTCCTTCCAGCCCAACAGGGAGCTGTAGGCGGAGACGCCGGTCGGCAGCGCGTTGAAGAACCAAGAGGCCATATCGACCTGATGCACGCCCACCTCGCCGAGCAGGCCGGAGGAGGTCTCCTGATTCAAGCGCCAGTTCAACTCGGCTTCGCGCTCCGGGGTCGGCCAGCCCTGCCGCCAGGAGGTGCGGTTGTGCCACTGCCCACGTCCGCCGATCACGACGCCAAGCGCATCTGAGCGAATAAACTTGAGCACATGGTGCGTCTGCATATTGGAGCGCTGCTGCAGGCCCGCGGCAAACGTCATCTTCGACGCCGCGCCCGCCTGGGCGATGGCTTTCGCCTCGTCGATGCTGTTGGACAACGGCATCTCACAATAGACATGTTTGCCGGCGGCAATCGCATCGAGCGCGATCTGCTTGTGCTTGTGGGAGGGGGTGGCGATGAAGACCGCCTGCACCGACTTATCGTCCAGAACTTTGCGGTAGTCCGCGACGAAAGCGGCGGAGGGGACGATCGCCGCGACTTTTTTCTGAAACGCCGGGGTGCTGAAGTTATCGCAGACGGAGACCACCGGGGCGCTGGCTGCGCCCATCTTGGCGAGCGCGGTCAGGATCGCGCGACCTTGCAAACTCGCGCCGATGACCGCCACATTGACGGGAGGCCCTACAGGCTTATCGTCTTTCTTAACCGCCTGCGCGTGCAGTTCACGCGCACTCAGGCCGAGTCCAAACATCATAGACGCAGCGGAGGCGTCTCTCAAGAAATCTCTTCGGTTCATAATGTAAGGTCGATTCTTTCTGTCGGAAGCCTGCCCGACGAGATTGTCAGCAGAGGATGTCAGCAGAAATGCGTCCAGAGGCTTGTATTTTCGAATTGGGTCGTTCCGCTGACTCGCACTTAAAATCTCGGCGGATTACGGAAGCGTAGGTCTATTTTACCATCTTTTTAAGGCCATCGCTATCAAAACGTGAACCATTCGGAACTCCATTTCACCCTCAATTCAAGGGCTGCACGACGCCGCTCAGAATGCCGCCGATATGCCCGGTGAGGGAGATGAGGCCCAGCGCGATCAGGCTCAGGACAAAATAGAAGCGGGAGAGCGGCACATTCGGATTTTTGTTCAGCCGTGTCCGTATTCCCCATAACAGGAAAAGCAGTCCCGTTGTGACAATCCCCATGATCAGATGCAGGCGCAGATTGCCCTTGAGTTCCGCGCCGCCATAGAGCAACTGCCACGCGATCAGGCCGGAGATGACCGCGCACAGCCCGCCGAACGCCGCGACGATGAGGTTGTAGGTCGCAGTGGTTCGCAGGCCCGGATTCTTTTTCCAGACGCCCAGCACATCGAAAAGCAGGCTGATGATAAACAGCGCGATCGGGAAGTGAACGATGACGGGATGCTGTGCGCTTTTGGCGAACATCGCCGTCCTGACATCGAAGGGACTGACATCGCCTTCCGATTTCACCTCTCGAACCATCAGCGTGGGCGCTTTGTCGGGGTGGCTCATCGCGTCGCCGGGGAGGGTGTCCGCCTTGAACTCATCGGTGTTGGCGAAGCCGTCCCCATCGGAGTCCAGGGAATCGATCGAGTGCAGACCGGCAGCGGAAAGCGTCTGCGTTTTGGCGGCCTTCAGGAAGGATTTGACGTCTTTCCCATAGGGATTGACCGCGCCTCCCCCTGCGGGATCGACATGACATAGCCCGCAGCTTTTCTTGTCGATGCTGCCCCCCGCTTTCACGGAGTAGGTGGTCTTCACGATCGAAAAAAACTGGGGTAATGCGTGCGCCGTGCCGGAAGATAGTCCCAGCAGAACTACACAGCCGAGGAGAGACACCCAGAGAGAAGCCCGCGAGGAACGAACGCATATCGAATTCTGCAATAGTTTGACCTTCATAGAGGCATCAGCCCCGAACGGAACGCACACAGGACGGAGGGCTGTCGCCACTTCTCGGATTTAGACACTGGTACCCTGAAAAGGTTGCGCTTATTCCCGAGCGGCCGTCTCCAAGGTGCCGAAACGACCATTCCATACGTTCTGCACCCCAGCCTATTTGCCGATCGTCGGCGAAAAACAGAACGGCCTGCGCGGCTGTTGGCACAGTCGGCGCAGGCCGGGTTGCTCTCGAAAACCGACCGCATGGCACCATATCTGTTCCTGCCATGCGATCACAAACGCGGGCCCCTATTTCACCCGTCGCCCGCCTCGGAAGGCGCCGCTATAGTAGCCGGAGTCGAGGCGATCGACACGCACGCCCCCGGAACGACGGCTGGAGGCATGGACGAACTTGCCGTCGCCGGCGTAGATGCCGACATGGGAGATGCCGCTGGTCACGGTGTGGAAGAAGACGAGATCGCCGGGCTTCAGGTCGCCGCGGGAGACGCTACGGCCCTGGTGGAACTGCTCTTTCGCGGAGTGCGGGAGCGACACCCCTTTGCGGCCATAGACGAAGCGCGTGAAGCCGGAACAGTCGAAGGAGCCGCCGCCGGTCGATCCGTAGCGGTAGGGCGTGCCGCGATAGGCGATCGCCGTCCCGACCACGCTGCCGTCGCCGCCGCTGCGATCGTGAATACGGGAAGCGACATGGGATGCGTGGTGATTGGCGGAGTGATGCTCGGCATGGGCGAGTTGAACCGTGTGATGCTTGCGCGAATGCTTTGCCAGCGCCGCCAGATGCTCGGCATGCGCCCGATGCTTCGCCGCAGCGAGACTCTCGGCCTTCTTGCCCTTTTTGTGATGCGCCGCGATTTTGGTAACCGGAGCGTGGCTGGGTTCGTATTTCACGAAGTCGTGCCGCATCCATCCGGAGTGTCCGTTTTTTGTGGTGACGTGCGCCCATCCGTCTTTGACGGCCGAGACGACGAGCTTTTCGCCTTTCCAGGCCGCGCCTTTCCGATGGAACGATTCGCCGGGTCCGACGCGCAGGCCGACGTTGTCGCCGCGCGTGTATGCAACTTTATGATGGCCGGAGGCAGTCTTGATTTTGGCGATCTTAGAAGAGGCAGCCTTGTGCGACGCGCTCTTGTGAGACTCCGTTTTGTGGGACGCTGCCCTGGAAGACACCGCTTTGAACGTGCCATCGGGAATAACGAGTTTGTGCCCATCCGGAACGTTGTCGACGTTGATGCCGGGATTCGCCGCGGCAATCGCACGAATGGAGACGTGGAACTTGCGGGCGACGGCGGAGACCGATTCTCCCGGTTTGAGTTTGTGAATTTGGGAGGCCGAAGCCTGGCTCCCGGCGGACGCTGCCAGAAGCGCGGAAGTGGTCGCTGTGATGCACAGTGGCATCCAGCGAAGTCCGTTGCCGTTCATCGCGGTGGGTCCTTCCTTTTCACGACACGACGGTTTGGGGCCGCCTGTCTGCAAGCGGGCCGTCGGCGTGTTTGCGCCATTCAGATTTCGGTTCTACTGGAGGACTGGATGAGGGGTGCGCGGGTGTGGAATTGCGCCATCCATTTCGAGGGTTCACGCAGCGGGGTGTGAACTCCTTCACAGGTCGGTAGACTGACGCCATACTAACCGATTTGGCCGGTGGTTGTCAATCCTTTTTTCGTGAATCCGAAAAGTTTTTTTCATCGTCAAATACAAGTGTGTCACGCCGCCGTGTCACACGCGTATTTTTGAGTGCGGCTTGACCCGGCTCGAACGGCTATGATATACTGTGAGTGACGCTGTTCGGTCGGCAGTATCCGCACTAATTCTGCCGAGAATCGGCGTCTGGAGCGAGCGATCATGGGGGCGCATCCGCCTTTGAGCCTGTTGTGGAGATTGGACCTCTGGCAGGGTGTGCTGGATGTCCTTGTTGTCGCCTATCTGCTCTATCGCCTGCTGCTTCTGGTGCGCGGCACACGCGCGATGCAGATCCTGGGCGGGCTGGGCACTCTGCTCTTAGCCCTCTTCGTCAGCGACAAACTTCACCTCGACACCCTGAACTGGCTTCTCCGCCAGATCGTTCCCCTCGGCCCTGTCGCCATCGTCATTCTGTTCTATCCGGAGCTGCGTCACGCCCTGGAGGAGTTCGGCCCACGCTTCTGGAGTCGCGGCTTGAGCCTGCTGAACCGCGAAGACGTCAGCGAGATGATTCTGGCCGTGGTCCAGACCGTCACCCTGCTCTCCGCCAAACGCGTCGGAGCGTTGATTGTCTTCGAGCGCCAGACCGGACTCGACGAGGTCCTCCAGACCGGGGTCTCCCTCGATGCCACAGTCACCGTCGAGTTGCTCGACACGATCTTCTATAAGGGTTCCGCCCTGCACGACGGAGCGGTCGTCATTCGACACGGCAGGGTCGTCGCCGCCGGCTGTATTCTGCCGCTGACGGATCGCCCGAAACTGGACGCCGCCGTCCACACGCGCCACAAGGCGGCCCTTGGGATGTCGGAAAACAGCGATGCCGTCGTGGTGGTCGTGAGCGAAGAGACCGGCACGATCTCCATCGCACTGGATGGCAAACTGATACGCGGGCTGCGCGAAGAGACCCTGCGGGAGCGCCTGACGGCGCTGATTCAGCCGCCGGATCGCAATGGCGGTCGCCGGAAGCAAACGGTAGTCAGGAAGAGTCCATGAGTCTGACCGTCGAAAGCAAAAAAGCGCTGGAGCGCCATAAACTCGCCCTGGCCGAGCGGATCCGACGCAACTTCGGGCTCAAGTTAATCTCCTTGACAACCGCGGTTCTGCTCTACTTTTATGTCCAGGCCGAGCGCAATCCCAATCTGACGCGGCCCTTTACCACGCCGGTCCTGATCGAACACAAACCGGACGAGGTCGAGGTCCAGGTGGATCCTCAGAAGATCAAAGTCAATGTGTCGGGTCCCCGGTCGGTGATGGATCTCATCAAAGACGGGGAGGTGCGAATCGTCGGCGATTTCACGGGGACTTCCGTCGATAAGGTCTCTTCTCAGAAACTGAAGTGCCGCTACGATTTCATCGGCTCAGCGGCCGAACATCGCCTCGAAATCACGCTGGATCCGCCCGAACCGACGAAGCTGCCGGTCATGGTCTATCCCCAGCGGACGATGCAGGCGAATGTCAGCCTCCACTATCTGCGCGAAGCGCCGGAAGGCTACCGCTATAATGCCGCCGAAGTCAGCCCTCCCAAAGTGAAGGTCACCGGCAGGCTCGACCGCGTCGAGCGCGTCGAGCGCGTCGTCGTGAATGCGGTCGGGGGTGAGGCGGGAGCGAGCATCGAAGGCGACTTTAATGTCTCCGCGGTCGACAGCAGCAATAAGCCCGTAGACGGTCTGACCCTGACCCCGGCCACGGTGCACGTCACGATTCCGCTGGTGGTGGAGCCTTACTCGAAGGTCGTCAGTGTCAGCCCGGACGTGAAAGATACGCCGCAGGCCGGATTCCGGCTCTACGACATTCAGGTGAGCCCGATTCAGGTGCGTGTCACCGGCAAGCCTACCCAGATCAACCATATCTCGACGCTGTTGACTCAGGCGATCTCCATTCGGGACCGTATGGAAGATCTGGAAGCCGATGTGCCGCTCATCGTGCCGGATGGAGTGACGGTGCGGACCCTGGACGACAAACCGCTGCGACGCGTACATGTACGCGTCGCCCTGAAGCGCGACGGTACGCCCACCGTACAACCTATCCCGCCAAATACTCCAACTACGGGCGGGACGCCGATCCCAAATCCGTAGAGTTTGTCCCGCAATTCCCAGGGCGCGAATTCCAGAAGGAGTTTGCGCCGGTAAACGCGAATGAGGAGATTGATTCCGATGCACGGGCGCGTTATCCCAATGCCGAGTTCCGTTGATAGTTACCTGTTGACCATGAGATCGCACTTTCGATATGACACAATCCGACTCTCCTTCTACAACTGACTCGCCCTGGTTAGCCCCCGCGGAACCGGTCGAAGAAGCGGTCACCATGCCGCAGACGCTCGCCGGTGTCTTCGATGAGGCCTTCGATCTCTACAAACGCAACTTCGCCTTGCTGGCGATGATCGTTGCCGTCGGCGTCATTCCGACCGAGATCCTCCGCAACATCATCGTAGCCGTTTGGCTTCATCCCATGGATGCCCATCTGAGCGGGGTCGCCAACGCCAACCCGGACAGTCTCGTACTGCTCCGGATCGGCCAGTTTTTCTTCGGAGAGCCTCGCAGCGGTTGGCCCGGCATCCTGGCGATGCTCGTTCTGGTCTTTCTGAGCGCACCGCTCTCCATCGCCGTTTCCGATCTCTATTTTGGACGCAGCACCACCGTACGAGACTGCTATCGGCGCAGTCGCCCCTATATCATGCCCATGCTGTGGGGCTACTGCCAGGTGGCGCTTATCAGTATCGGCGTTCTCTTTGTGGGAATGTTCGTGATCTTGATGATTATCGGAGTGGTCGCCGCGATTTTCTCCGCAGCCGACGTCCCGGAAATCGCCTTCATCTGCGCTATGGTTCTCATGGTCTTGCCCTACTTCTTCTGCTGTGGGATCTTCGCACGGAGTTTTCTCTTTGTGACGCCTTTGACGGTTCTGGAGGGCCTTCCCGCCTCCTACGTTCCTTACCGAAACAACCAGCTCGTCGGCAAGAAGCGATTCTGGCGGTCCTGGGCGGCCGCGGCCGGATTGCCGATCATACTCGCCTGTTTTTGGGCGATCTTCAACTCCGCGAGCGATTCGCTGCTGGACGTGCTCCACCTGCCTTCGATCCTCTACTTTATCGCCGTCCAAGCCAAAGGAACCGCGATCTACTTCTTTCTGGCACCGTACTGGACGATCTTCCCGACGCTGCTCTACTACGACTATCGTGTTCGTCGGGAAGGCTTCGATGTCCGCCTTCTCTCGCTCACCACCCCAGACGCGAACCCGAAGACCGCTCCGGACAAAGGAGCCGAAATTTGAGACTCCCGGTCCTCCTTTTGCTGATACTCCTGCTGTTCGGCCTGGCTCCGATCGGCAGCCACGCGCAGGAGCCGCCGACTTCGACCGGGTCGGCACAGGTCGATCCCGCGCAGGTCAAAGCGGACCTCAAGCGTATCCTTCAGGCCCCGGAGTTCCAACCTGAGAAGGAGCAAGAGGGGCTACTGGCCCGCTTTTCGCGCTGGATCGGAGAGAAGTGGGATGCCTTTTGGGCGTGGCTCCGCAAAAAGTTTGACTGGAAGATGCCGGAACCGCAGATGCGTGCCGGGGGCGGGAACAATTTCCTCGCCTCTCTGGTCGTGCCGTTCATCTTCGCGATCCTGTTGATTCCGGTGGTATGGCTGTTGGCGCTCCTGATTCGGGCGCTGGCGCGAAAGTGGCAAAGCAAGGCGGCTCCCCTCGCTAAAACGACCACGACCTTCGATATCGATGACGCTGCCGCCGACATGCTGGAAGAGCCCGACGAGTGGCTCCGACAGGCGCAGCAGTTCGCCGAAGCCAAAGACTTTCGGCGGGCGTTTCGCGCGGTCTTCCTCGGCATTCTATTGCAGCTCGATAAAGCCGGTGCGATTGAATACAACCGTTCCCGGACCAACGGCGACTACGTCCGCCTCTTGAGAACGCGGGGACTCAACGCCCTTTTCGAGGTGTTTCGGCCCCTTGTCTTCGAGTTCGACCTGCGCTGGTACGGCAACCGTGCCACGGCGGAGGAAGACTATCGCCGCTGTCGGCGCGAATACGATCGTATCCGACAACTGCTGGCCTCTCCGGCGTCCTCCCATGGGGCCATGCCTGTTGCGGGGAGGACGTAGGCCACCATGCGGAAAGGCAAGCGCGGAAATCGCGAACTGATCGGGCTGGCAGCGCTCTTCGTGCTCTTCATCACGGCACTGCTGGGTTTCGAACGGCTGGCGCAGGAGACCGTGGCCCACGATGTCCCCAGCACCCTGAACTCCCAGAGCGCCGGCGCGAAGGCGCTCTTTCTTTTACTCCAGAAAGAGGGATTCGCGACAGAGCGCATGGAGACGCCCTGGACCAGTCTGTCCTCAAAAACGGGGCTTCTGGTTGTCATCGAGCCGTTGCGGGAAGATCGCGAAATCACTTCGGAGGAGTTGGCGAATCTAAAATCCTGGATCGAAGACGGGGGTTCCGTGCTCTTTATGGTGACACTGCCCGCCCGGGACTTCAGCGCCAAGGATCTGATCGCAGGGGATATCGCCATTGTCAAAGGCGATAAGAAGGCGAAGGATCTGCCTCCTTTCGCGCCCAACTCGCCTTACGTACGCAATGTCGCTCTGCTGCATGTCGAGAGTCCGGTGCGACTCAAGACCGGTACGAACTCCCACTATCAGACTCTGTTTCGCGATGAAGCGGGCGCCCTCGCGGCAGAGAAGGCGATGGGCAAAGGCCATGTCATCGTTCTGGCCAACAGCGTGGCGGCCAGTAACAGCGCCATCGTCCAGGCCGACAATGCGATCCTGCTCTACAATATCGCCGCTGAAACCTTGAAGGGCAGCCACCGTACCATCGCCTTCGACGAATATCACCACGGTGTGGGATTCGAGAGTCACGGCGCGGACGATCCGTCTGATAGAGACATGTTCGCGAGCACTCCTAAACCCGTCCGCTTTGTCTTGCTGCATCTGTGCGCTCTGGGCGCCCTGCTGGTCTACGTGGGCAATCGGCGGTTTGGGCCGCTGCGATCGCTGCACAATCCGGCCTACCGCGCCAGCACCGACTATGTCGGATCGATGGCACGCCTCTTCCGACGCGCGAACGCCGGCGACATCGCGATCGTTACGCTCTACCGCCAGTTTGTCCGGGATCTCCGGCGGCAGCTCGATCTGACACCAGATACGCCGATGCACCAACTGGTCGCACAGACCGTGCGTGTCTACGGAATCAATGAAGCCGCATTTCTTCAGTTCTTGACCACCTGCGACGAGATCGAACGGGGCAGACGGATTGCAGAGCCGGCCATGCTGCAGTTGGCACGCGAACTGGATATCTATAGAAGGAGTTGCAATCTTGTCTGACATGAGTAACGGGCAGCCGGGCGGTGGGCCGGGAGCTTACGACACCTTTCCGGGCGCAGGGATACCGGCAGCGGCGCCCATGCCGACTCCCAATGTGCCTGCACGCACCGGCCTTACGGTGCAGATGCTGGCCGAGCGGATCACCGCGGAGATGCACAAGGCCATCGTCGGTCAGGATGAACTGGTCGAGATGATGATCGTGGCAGTTCTCGCCGGTGGACACATTCTACTGGAGGGAGTGCCGGGCACGGCCAAGACGCTCTCGGTCCGCACGCTGGCGCGTATCTTCGATGTCTCGTTTGCCCGCATCCAGTTCACGCCGGACCTGATGCCGTCGGACATTCTGGGCACCAGTATCTTCGACCCGCGCACCCAGGAGTTCAGCCTTAAAAGGGGGCCGATCTTTGCAGGGTTGGTGCTGGCCGATGAGGTCAACCGTACTCCGCCGAAGACCCAATCCGCGCTGCTGGAAGCGATGGAAGAGCGACGCGTCACGATCGACGGTATCCCGAATGCGCTGCCGGAGCCGTTCCTGGTCTGCGCCACCCAGAACCCGATCGAGTACGAGGGCACCTATCCGCTTCCGGAAGCGCAGCTCGACCGCTTTATGCTGAAGGTCAACGTCGGCTACCCGGCACAGGCGGAAGAGGAGAACATCCTGGCGAAAGTGCAGTCCGGGTTTCGCGCACAAAACCTGGACACGGCGGACATTCAACCCGTGCTCACGGGTTCTGACATGCCCTACTACCGCAGCCTGATCGAACGTGTGCGCGTCGATCCGACCGTTCTGCGCTATATCGTTCAGATCGCGCGGGCCACTCGGGAAAACCGCAGTCTCCTGCTGGGAGCCAGTCCCCGCGCCGCCATCACCCTGCTGAACACCACCAAGGCGCTGGCTGCGATCCGAGGCCGCGACTTTGTCACCCCGGACGATGTCAAGACGATGGCGCGCCCTGTTCTCCGGCATCGTATGGTGCTGCGCCCTGAGGCGGAGATCGAGGGCTACACCAACGACCGGATCGTCGATACCGTCCTGCAGGCGGTCGAGGTCCCGCGCTGACGCCGAACGAATCTCTCACGACTCCTTCCGTTTGCCGTGTGGCCGAGGTCGTACGCCCGGCCACCGGCGGAATCCGCCACCACGTCTCGGATCTCCTGGAGCACCTGGATCGCGCGCAGTTCGCTCCTCTGCTCTTCGCACCCGACGACTTCGTCCCGGATCGCCCGCTGCCAAACCTCTCCCGTCGATCCGTAGAGATCGGGGCGACTACCCGACCCCGCCAGGACTACGCAGCCATCGGCAAACTGGCACGACTTTTACAGGGAAACTGCGACATCGTCCATGCTCACGGACTGCGCGGCGCCGTGGTCGGAGGTTTCGCCGCCCGTCGCGCGCATCTCCCCTATCTCTTCACGGTACACAATCTTCTCCCCGCTATGGATTTCATTCAAGCCGCCGTATTTCAGATTCTGACGAAAAATGCCGATCGTGTGATTGTAGTCTCCCAGGCCATTGCCCAGACGCTGCAACACACCGGCATTCCTCCGGAAAAGATCGCCCTTATCCCGAACGGGGTGGATCTGTCTCGCTTCGAAGGCACGAACGACGGCGAATCGCTGCGCGAAGAGTGTGGTTTCGGTGCGACGGATCGGATCGTGTTGGGAGTGGGCCGACTCTCACCGGAGAAAGGCTTCGATATCCTGATCGAGGCGTTCCTTACTTTGCAAACCCGCCTGCCGGAGGCGCGGCTCGTCCTCATCGGGGAGGGATCGGAAGTGGCACGCCTGAGAGCGATGGCGGAATTACATTCCGATCGTATTCACTTTCTTGGACATCGCCTGGATACTGCGCCTCTGTATAGGGCCGCGGATCTCGTCGTCGCCCCGTCCCGGCAGGAGGGTCAGGGGATCGTCCCTCTGGAGGCGATGGCTGCGGCGAGAGCAGTCGTGGCGAGTCGCGTTGGAGGACTGGTCGAAACGATCATTGAGGGCAAAACCGGGCTACTGGTTCCCCCCGAGGACTCCTCTTCCCTCGCAGCCGCCATCGAGACCGTGCTCAACGATCCGAAGCGGCGCACGGCCATGGGCGAGGCAGGAAGAAGGCGTGTGCAGCAAGAATACTCTTTGCAGGCGCAGTTACAGAAAATCGAGGCGATCTACAGCGATGTTTACCGACGCGCAGCGTGAACAACTTCGGGCAGGAGCCGCCGCCTGGAACCTGCATCTCGACGACCTGGCCATCGAGCGTTTTGCGCAGTTCGCGGACATTCTGGAAGAGGCCAACCTGCGCCTGAATCTGACAAGGGTTCCGCCTGCTGAGATCGTCACCCTGCACTATCTCGATTCCCTGGCGCTCGCCGCCGTTTCGCCACCGAAACCAGGCTCGTGCCTCCTGGATGTCGGCACCGGCGCGGGGTTTCCGGGGCTGCCGTTGGCGCTTGTCTATCCAGAGATACAGGTCACTCTCATGGACGGCACCCGCAAGCGACTGGATTTTCTGAACGGGGCGATTGCTACGCTTGGCCTGACCAACGTCACGACCCTGCATGGCCGCGCCGAAGAGGTCGCGCGTCTGCCTGCACACCGAGAGCGCTACGATCTGGTGACCGCCCGTGCCGTCGCCAAGATGCCGCAACTCGTCCAGTGGCTGCTGCCGCTGGTGCGCCCAGGCGGTCTGGCTATCGCCTACAAAAGCCTGGAGACCGACCTGGAACTCGCTGAGGCGGACGGTCTCCTCAAACGCCTGGGCGGCAAGTGTGAACAGGTGGCCGAGGTGGCTCTCCCCGGCACGGAGATCGTGCGCAGACTGATCGTGCTGCGGCGCACAGAAAGAGCAAAACGATGAAACGCATCCGTCTTGGAATTGCTGCCCTGACACTGTCCTGTGCGGTTGGAGCGACGGCGCTTCTGGCACGTCGGGCGGCGGCAGAGCATTTCGAGATCGCGCTCAGGGCCGAAGTAGGTCGCCAACTGGTCGAAGCGGCGGCGGACACCACGCCTCCCATCGGCGGCGTCAATCCCCGCCCGGCGCTGCGCCTGAAAGCCAACGAGCCAGTCCGTATCACCTGGAAGCTCAAGAGCAACTTCCCGCACGGCACCATGAAAGCCGTGACCATCCATTTCTTTGTCGTACGCGAGAAAGAGGTCGGCCAGAAACCGGTCCCCGATCCTGCCGGACCTGCCGGTGTATTGGACAACCGCTTCACCATGGATTTCAACCCTAAATCCGCGTCCAGCGGCGCGCTGACCATCACCCTGCCCGGCGCAGGGAACTATCTGGTCCGTGTCCAGAGCGAAGACACCCACGACGACCACGACCACGAGCATTTCTCAGCCGTCGATGTCGTCGTCCCCTGACCGAAATTGAAACTGCCTTGTGAGGAGAGAACCATGGCTGTAGCTGTTGCGGGACGACCGCCGAAATCGCCCCAGGCCGAGGAGCTTCGGCGCGAACTGGTCGCTATTGTGGGTGAGACGGGCGTCCTGACCGGAGAGACCGAACTGCGCGCCTACGACTGCGACGCCTACGCGCCAGAAAAACGGTATCCGGACGCGGTCGTGCTGCCCACTGACACGGCGCAGGTCGCGCGCATCGTGAAGCTGTGCAATCGCCTGAAGGTGCCCTTTACGCCTCGCGGCGCGGGAACCGGGCTTTCCGGCGGTGCGACCGCGATTGCGGGCGGCGTCATCATCGCGACGACCCGCCTCAACAAGATTCTGGATGTCGATATTCCCAACCGCCGCATGACTGCGCAGGCCGGCACCGTCAATGTCTATCTGACGAAAGCCGTCAAAGCCGACGGACTCCACTACGCTCCCGATCCCTCCTCCCAGGGCGCCTGCACGGTCGGCGGCAATGTCGCCGAGAACGCCGGCGGGCCGCACACCCTGAAGTACGGCGTCACCACCAACCATATCACCGGACTGACGATGGTCTTGCCGGACGGCGAGGTCATCACCCTGGGCGGCAAGGCGGAGGACTCCCCCGGCTACGATCTGGTCGGCCTGGTAGTCGGCTCTGAAGGCACCATGGGCGTTGTAACGGAAGTGACGATGCGCCTGACTCCCCTGCCCCAATCTGTCCGCACCCTGCTCGCGGTCTTCGAATCGGTCGATCAGGCCACGCAGACGGTCTCCGACATCATCGCGGAGGGTGTTCTGCCCGCTGCACTGGAGATGGTGGATACGTTCATCATCAAAGCCTGCGAGGAGGCGTTCCATCTCGGCTTCCCACTGGATGCCGAG
>Ga0070658_10000094_pt1 | contig 80091 bp, 91 predicted proteins | sample KBSC13metaG_FD_64664 | JGI IMG/M metagenome (GOLD analysis project Ga0070658, IMG submission 64664) | Corn rhizosphere microbial communities from Kellogg Biological Station, Michigan, USA - KBS C1-3 metaG | ecosystem: Host-associated > Plants > Roots > Rhizosphere > Soil ...
GGTGGAGGCCGGTGCGGGCGGCAGCGGCTGCGGGGAGGCCCAGCAGGAGGAGCCCCGAACCCAGCTCCCCTCCGGCGTCACCTGCCCGGAGTGCCTGGAGACCATCGCGGAGCGGGCGAAGGACGCGGCCGCCGACGACATCCCGGCCGTCCTGGAGCGCAGCGTGCTGGCCACGGTCCGGGTCGGCGGCCAGGAGCCGGTGCTGACCGGGGACGTCGTCGGCCTGGGCCGCACCCGCACCGGCCTGTGGCAGGTGGCCGTCCTGTTCGCCTCCCTGGGCGTGGAGGAGCCGCTGATCTTCCCCGCCGACCAGGTCACCCGCGCCTGACCCGACGGCCCCGGGCAACCGGCCCGGGGCCCCTACCCCCTGGAAGGGGAACACCATGACCGCCAGCACCACCTACACCGCCACCGAGGACGACGTCTGGGAGGCCCTGAAGCCGCACGGCTACCGCCCCCGGCCGGAGTCCTTCGGGGAGATCCTGCGCGCCGTGGAGAAGACCGCCGGGGTGGAAGTGAAGTACTCCATGGGCCACGTCGTGAAGACCGGCCCGACCGTCGCCCAGGCCGCCCTGAAGAAGCTGCTGGCCGCGATGGTGGAGACCGGCCAGGTGGCCGTCTACACCCAGGCCGACTCCGGCCCGGTGGAGGGCCTGTCCCTGCACCACATCCGCCCCGGCGCGACCTACTACCTGCGCGCCGACGCCTACCGCGCCGCCCGGGAGGCCGGGGACCGCGCCCAGGCACTGAACGCCCTGGGCGCCGCGCAGGCGGCCGCCCTGAAGGCGCTGGCCCGGGAGTTCCCGCAGCGCTACCAGGAGCTGGTGGAGGCCCACCTGCGCGGCGACGCCGACCGCTCCTGAACGACCTGCCGGGCGCCCGCTGGCGTGGCGCCCACACCCGAACCGCCCACACCCGAGAGGACCGCACCGAGATGACCGACACCACCAGCACCGCTGCCGCAGACGGCCAGAGCTACTACCTGCTGGACCAGCCGGACATGATCTACCCCAGCCTGGACGACTACGGAGCCGCGCCGCACGACTACCTGACCGCCAGCGCGGAGCCCGCCTCCTTCGGCCCGCTGGACCCGGAATCCGGCGTGCAGGAGCAGTACCGCGACCTGGCCGTGATCGTGCCGCTGGCCGACCTGGAGCACCGCCAGATCCGGGTGGGCTCCCAGGCCCTGGAGGCGGAGCTGATGCGCATCTCCCGCCGCCTGGAGGAGGACCGGGAGCTGTGGGAGCGGGCCAAGGCCCGGGCCACGGAGGACTTCACCCACGCCCGCGCCCGCTACGCCCCGCTGGAGCAACTGCTGCGCCAGCGGTCGGCGGAGGTGCTGGCCGGGCAGGCGGCCGCCCGGGAGATGGAGGAGCACCGGGCGCAGGAGCGGGCGGCGGCCGCGCAGGCGGCGGAGGACGCGGAACTGGGCCCGCGCGACTTCGTGGTGCGGCGCCCCCGGGACACCGGCCAGCACTCCTCCGAGATGGACGTCCCCACTGTCCACCTGGCGACGTGCGGGACGCTGAAGGACGCCCGGGAGTCGGGCCCCTCCAGCCGCCGGGTGCAGTGGCGCCTGGTGCGGGCGGCGGAGGCCTTCGAAGCGCTGATGGACGGCGCGACGCGGCGCCGCAAGCGCCTCAGCGCCTGGGACAAGGACCCGGACGGGGAGCGTCTGGAGGGCAAGGTGTGCCGCTCCTGCAAGCCCGGTGAGCGGCTGGCGGAGGTGGCGCCGGAGACCTACGCGGCCTGGGAGGCGCGCATGGACGCGGTGCAGCCGAAGACGGCGCCGACGGCGGCCGCCCTGATCCGGGACCTGGGCAAGGTCGGCGTCCGGGTGCAGAAGTTCGCCTCCCGGCCGGACATGTGGGCGGAGGCGCGCCTGTGGGCGGAGAACCTGCGCCGGGACGGTCTGCTGGCCCCGTACGAGACCGTGATCGGCTACCTGGTCCAGCCGGAGGGGGAGAGCAGCCCGGTCTGGGCGGACGGCGTCCTGGAGCGGCTGCCGGAGCTGGCGCCGCTGGCGGCCCGGGCGGGGCTGGCGGTGCGCGCGGTGCAGCGGCCCGTGCAGACCTGGGAGGAGGCCCAGCGGAAGGCGGAGGGCCTGGAGGACACGCCGCTGTCGGAGTACTACCTGGCGGTGCGACGGATGACGCGCGCGGAGATCAAGCGGGAGCGGGAGACGCGGGCGGCGTGAGCGGCCGGGCGGCCCCCGGGGAGGCCTTCCCCGGGGGCCGTCGGCGTCTCCAGGAGCCCCCGACTCCATGGACAAATAGGACAAATCAGGCGGCCTCCGAGCACCCCGTGTCCAGCATGTGGACACCCGGGCACCCAGCCCCACCTGCGCTTTCTCAAATGGGTTATCAAGTGATTTGACAAGACGCTTTGCTGGTCCTAAGCTGGCGAAGCCAGCACAGACCGACCGAAGGAGCCCCCGATGGCCCGCACCGCCGCCACCAGCTACACCGCCCAGGCGACCGCCGAGACCACCGGAGAGACCTTCACCCGCACCATCCAGCTGGTGCAGCTGGCGGACGCGGTCCTGAAGGACGGCCCGGTCCTGCCGCTGGGGAAGAAGGACCTGGGGTACGGCAAGTCCTTCCGGACCGTGGTCATCACCGTGGCGGGCATCGGCTACGAGTTCGCCCGCACCAGCGGCGGCCTGCGCTTCGTCTGCGACACCTGCGACAACCACGGCTCCGGCCACCGCCGGGCCTACGCGGGCCTGCACGGCGGCCAGTGCTACCCCTGCAACGGCACCGGCCTGCAGGGTGAGGGCCGCACGGAGCAGGAGGCGATCACCTACCTGGTGCGCCGCGCCAACGCCAACCGCCGCGCCGCCGCCCGCGCCGACGTGAAGTCCCAGGCCTCCGTCACCGACCGGGACAACCGCCGCGCCGCCTACCTGGCCGACAAGCCGGAGCTGGCCGCCTACGCCGCCACGGAGGCCGGTGAGTTCGTCGCGGACATGCTGCTGCGCACCGGCACCCTGACGGACAACCAGCTGGCCGCCGCCGAGAAGGCCATGGCCCGGGACGCCGCCAAGGCCGCGAAGGCCGCCGCCTCCACCTACGCCGGGGCCAAGGGCGACAAGGTCACCGTCACCGGCACCGTGAAGGTCGCCAAGGTCCTGAACGGTGAGTTCGGGTCGAAGATGCTGATCATCGTGGAGGCGGCGGGCGGCGTCACCGTCAAGACCTTCTCCACCGCCGCCAGCGCCTGGGAGGTGAACACCGGCGACTACGTCACCGTCACCGCCACCGTGAAGGAGCTGGAGACCTACGACGGTGTGGCGCAGACCGTGGTCACCCGCTCGAAGTTCACCCCCGCCCAGGCCCCCGCCGAGACCGCCGCCCCCGCCGCCGCCGCCGCCGTGGAGCCCCCGGCCCAGCCGGTCGCCCCGGCCGTGGAGGCCGCCGCCGCCGAGACCACCGCCCCGGCCTACACCCACAGCTACACCGTGGAGCGCCAGGAGCTGGAGGACGGGGAGGAGCAGTTCTGGGTGATCGAGGGCAAGACCGGCCGCCAGGTCACCTTCTTCGCCAGCCCGGAGGGCGCCGCCGAGACCGCCGACGACCTGAACCGGGGTGAGGCCACGGAGGAGGAGGTGCGCCACCCCTTCTACGACGGTCCCGGCACCGTCGCCCGCGCCGTGGCGGCCACCGCCTACTCCGTCCAGGCGCTGGCCGACCGCCAGGAGGCCGACGCCGCCGAGATCGCCACCAACGCCCAGGGCGTGCGCTACCGCACCGACACGGGCCGGATCGTCTCCCTCCCGCTGGAGATCACCACCCACCGCCGCACTGCCCGCGACACCTACACCGACGCCCGCACCCGCGTGATCGACACCCGGGGCGCCAAGCACGCCCGCGCCATCGTGCGGGCCGTCGCCCGGGACGGGGAGCTGGTGTCCGCCCGCTTCACGGAGCCGCTGGGCCGGGGCGCCGTCCACCACACCATCACCCTGCACACCGACGACGTCACCGGCTCCGACCGCGCCGGGACGTGGCGGCACTTCGGCACCAGCCGGGACGCCGTCCACTACGACCTGGACGCCAAGCCCGCGTTCCTGGACCTTCCCGACGACCCCCAGACTCCGGCCGCCCCGGCCGGGCACGACCGGCCGGACACCGACCCGGCCAGCACCACCGACACCGACGACACGAAGGAGGCCCCCGTGGCCGACCCCACCCCGGACGACCTGGCCGCCGCCCAGCAGGCCGTGGCCGACGCCAAGGCCGCCCTGCCCGACGTCCACGTGACCCTCACCCGCACCCAGGTGGACCTGTTCCTGGAGGACCGGGAGCACTACGCCGACGACGACTCCGCCGGGGGCGACGAAGACCGCCGCGCCCTCTACGCCCTGATGGGCCGCGCCACCGGGAAGAAGAACGTCTCCCTGGTCCTGGACGCCGGGCAGGCCTGCGACCTGCTGGACGCCTTCGACACCGTCTTCCAGCTCCTGGGCGATCAGGCCGCCTACGACGTGGCCGCCCGCAACCGGCGCCGGGCCGCCGACGGCGCGGCGGAGCGCCTGGAGAAGGCCGGGGCCCTGCACATCCACAACTACAACGGCAAGCTGCAGGCCCTGAAGGGCGCCCGCAGCGTCCTGAAGAAGCTCCAGCAGGCCGGGCAGCCCCAGGAGGCCCCCGCACCGACCGGGGAGCAGCCGGTCCAGGAGCCCGCGCCGGGCCGCGACGTCCGCTCCGCCGCCGACGTCCCCGCCTTCCCCGCCACCTGGGAGGCCACCAACCGCAACGGCCTCCTGGAGCGCGGCTGGACGGCCCACCTCCTGGAGACCCGCCTGGGCCAGCCCGACCGCCTGGACAACGTCCAGTGCGGCACCGCCACCCGCCGGGTCGGCGCCTGGAACCGGGACCGCGTCCTGCAGGAGGAGCGGGAGCTGCGCGGGGAGACCCGCGCCGACACCGCCACCCCGGCGGGCACCCGCGTGCGGATCGAGTCCACCGGCCGCACCGGCACGATCGGCGCCCTGCAGCTGGCCGCCGACGGGGGCGCCCCCGCCGACCAGGTCTCCGTGGACCTGGACCACCTCCTGCCCGGCGGCATCACCACGGAGCGCGCCCCACTGGCCGACGGCGTCACCGTCCTGGCCGACCAGACCCCCGTGGAGAGCGACGCCCGCACCCGGATGAACACCCGCCGGGAGGAGCTGCGACGTACCCGGGAGGAACTGCAGCACCAGGCCCGCGTCCTGGAGGCCCAGGAGCGGGCCCTGGAGGCCCTGGACCGCGACCGGCACGCCCTGGTGGCCGTCGACCTGCCGCAGCCCTTCCGGGTCCTGCTGGAGTCCCGCGAGGAGATCGCCGGACCGGAGCCCACCGACCTGGCGGCCGCGAAGCTGCGCCTGGCCTGGCGCTCCTCCCTGGTGATCGCCGACCACGCCGGGCGCACGGACGGCCTGCTGCTGGTGTGCCTGCCGGAGACCGCCGCCCTGGTCGGCCGACTGGCCCGGGAGGTGGAGCAGGCGCCGCAGTGGACCCTGGCGGACGACACCGACCGGGCCGCCGCCCGCGCCGTCCGCCAGAACGTGAACGCCGCCCTGGGCCGCCCCGCCCCGCAGGACTGACCGACCGCCAGCCCCCGGCCGCCCGGCCGGGGGCCCGTCCCGTACGAAGGAGAAGACGACGTGAGGAACCGAAAGGACCGGTGGCTGGGCTTCGCGCAGGCCGCAGCCGCCGGGCTCCTGATGGCCGTGGCCGTGGCCTACGCCACCGGCGCCGGAAACACCCGGGTGATCGCGCCCCTGCTGTCCGTGTGCGCGCTGGCCGTGCTGCTCACCACCCTGGCCCGCAGCTTCGGACCGCCCCCGGCCCTGGACGACCTGGACCGCCTCTACCGGCTGGGCCGCCTGGTGGAGGACCTGGCCCGCTGCCAGCACGGCCACCTGCCGGGCCAGCCCTGCCGGTGCTGCGGGGGCTTCTCCCGGGGCAACCGCCTGCTGCACGCGGGCCAGCGCCTGGGGCACGACGGACCCGGCCGGGGCATCTTCTACCCCGGCCACGTCCAGCGCACCGACCCGGCCGCCTGGCGTATCCAGCCCGTCGTGGTCGACCAGGCGTGCACCGTCGACCCTGGCAGCCCGGCCGCCGTGAACCTGCTGAAGGACGAAGGGACCGACAAGCCGTGACCACCACCGCCAGCGACGCCGCCGAGTGTGGGCCCGTGCTGCTCCCCATGAACGTGCTGGGCCTGCTCCTGCACCAGGCCTCCGTGGACGCCGACGGCCGCCTGTACCGCCTGCTGACCGAAGGCCCCCGCGCCGCGTCCGGCGGCTACCAGACCGGCCGCTTCCGCTCCCCCGGCATGGACCCGGAAGAAGCCCGCCACCTGCTGGCCGCCCTGACCCGGCTGCGCTCCGCCATGAACGCCCGCACCCTCCAGGTCGTCGGCACCACCGCCCAGGAAGTCCACCAGGTCGTGCGCGCCGTCCAGGACGCCCTGCGCCCGCCCCGGCCCGCCGACGACCTGATGCCCATGGAGGAGCGCAGGCAGTGCGGCCCCTTCCAGCTGCGCGCGGACGTCGGATTCCTGCTGGCCGCGTTCCTCTCCACCCAGGGCGACACCCGGGTGATGGGGCTGCTCCTGCAGCGCCACCACCTGGCCCAGCCCGCCGACCGCTCCGCCTTCTACCTGGCGTTCGGACAGGGGGACCTCACCGTCGGGGAGGCCCGCCAGCTGCACACCGCGCTGCGCCAGCTGCTGGGCGCGGTGGACGACACCCGGTCCTTCCCGCTGCGGGAGATCGACTTCCCCACCGTCCGCTACGGGGACGTGGACCGGGCCCTGCAGGACCTGGACGACGCCATGGACCCCCGCGCGCGCTGACCCGCCGCACACAGCACGAAGGCCCCCGGAGGCGTCCTCCGGGGGCCTTCCGCGTTCCGGGCTCACTGCAGCCGCTGGCGGGCCTTGCGCACCATCAGGCCCAGCGCCTCCCCGGCCGCGACGTGCACGCGCAGCGGCCGCGCCGGGTCGCCCTGCCCGTGCGCCCGGCAGTCCGCCCGCTGCAGCTCCAGCAGCGCCTCCAGGCCGTCCAGTACGTCGTGGTCCACGGTGATGTACCGGCCCGTGCCCGTGCCGGAGCGGCGCACCCGGCCGGAGCGGATCGCGGCCCGCAGCGCCGGGGACACGGACACCCGCCCGGCGCCCGTGGGGACCAGGTCGGAGTTCAGGCGGGCCCACTCCAGGAACGCCCCGGACAGCGACAGCTGCACCGGCCCGGTCGCGGAATCGCGGGGCGTGTTGTACGCGGAGGTGTACATGACGTCGGGTCCTTTCGTGTGATCATCGGTTCGGGGACAGACGGGCCCGGGTGCGCGGGGAGCACCCGGGCCCGCTGTGGTCTCCGGGTCAGGCCAGCGGCCAGACCCACCAGCAGCCGACCACCGCCACGGCGGCCACCACCCAGTCGGAGGCCGCGCCGGAGCGCAGGCGGCCCAGGCGGACCATGTGCCAGCGGCGGCCGCGCACCGGCAGCGGCCACAGCAGGGGCACACCCATGCGGGTGCAGGCGTCGGCCAGCAGGTGGGACAGCCACCCGGCGAAGAACGCCCAGCCGACGGGCGCCCCCGCGAACAGGTAGAACGGGGCCGCGCTGACGGCGGCCGCCAGCGCGGTGTGGGTGAGCGCGCGGTGGTCCGGGTCGATGCCGTGGTGGGAGCAGCGGTGCCAGGCGTCGTGGTCGCGGCCGCTGCCGGTGAGCTGGCGCAGGTTCCACGACGCGGCCCGGGCGGTGCGCTGGGCGGGGCGCCCCAGCGGGCCCAGGTAGCGGATCGCGGCGGAGCGGTGCGGGTGGTCCAGGTCGGGCAGCAGGGCGGCGGCCGCGCCGACCGCCAGCAGCCACGGCTGGCCGCCGCCGACCGCCACGACGGGCAGGACGGCGGCGGCGCCGATCAGCAGGTGAGCCTCCGCGCGCATGGGTCAGGCCTCCAGAAGGTGCGTCGGGGACGGCGCGCCCGCCCGGATCAGGTAGATCACTGCTCCACCCCTGGCAGGTACGTGTCCACGGCGACCTCCAGGACCACGGGGGTCTCCCCGGTGACGTGCTCGGAGGCCGGGGCGGTCCACACGCAGACGACCTGGCGCACGGTCAGGTCGTCCCCGTCCAGCAGGCCCAAGGCGGCCGCCTCCTGGGTGTCGCCCTGGGTGACCAGGCCGTCCGAGTGCAGGCCGACCGTCAGCGGCGTGCCGGTGCGCTGGGTGTACAGGCGCTGCCAGCCGCCGGGCATCCGGTCTTCGGTGACCAGCTCCGGGACGAACTGCAGGACGGACCGGGCGATCCAGGACACGGAGTATCCGATGGTGCGCCCGTGCTTCGTGATGGTCCGGTCCCGGCGCAGCGCGGGCTGGCCGGACAGGAGCTGCGCCGCGACCCCGGAGGGGCTGGTCTCGGTGACGCGCCGGTAGGTGACCACGGTCCCGCTGGTGTTGGCGTCCACCAGCCCCTCCGCCTTCAGGGTGGCCAGCGCGGCGGAGGCCGTCTGAATGGCCACGCCGAAGTCCTCCGCGATCTTGCGTCGGGGCGGGAGGGTGTCGCCGTACGCCAGGCGGCCGCCGTAGATCGCGGCGCGGTAGTGGTCGGCGATGCGGGCCTGTGCGCCGGAGCGGGCCCGGCTGCGGCCGGTCGGGGTTTCGTTCGGGTCGGACATGGCCTTGATCTCCTTTAGTTACGGATTGTGTTGGTCTGTCATAGCTTAGTGCTTGACACCCTGTGTGTCATAGAACACTCTATGTGTACGCCCGGCAAGACGGTAGACCCAATCCGCCGGGTGAGATGACCCACCAGCCGCCCGGAGGCGACCCGAGAGGGCCCGTGCCGGAAGCGCAAGTCATTTGATAACTGAATGGAGACCGGCCGCATGAGCGCCGCCCCTACGCCGGGGGTGGGCGGGTTCGATGCCCGCGCCGGTCGCTGGCCACCCACCGCCGATCCGGGGAGGACGTCGTGGCCCGTCGTAGGAGGAACGATCCGGCCCCGGGCCAGGACCCGCTGCCGGGCATAGACGACTACCTCACCGGAATGGCGGCCCCGGGTGGTCACCATGGGTCGCATGACGACCTTGGGAGAACGGACCTGGTACGCGATCCGTCGCGTGCCGCTGCAGAACAGCCCGCTGTGGGAGTCGCTGCAGAACGGTCAGATGGACCGGGACGTGCTGATGATCGCAGCCGACCCGGCGATGATCACGGCGGTGCGGGCGGCCGTCCGGATGACCGGCACGCCGGTCAGCAGGCAGGAGGCCGTGGCCCGGCTGCTGTACACCGCCGACCTGGGCCTGACCGGGCACCAGGCGCAGCAGGGTGCCGCCGCCGTGATCCGGTACGTGCGTAAGCGCAGGAACGAGAGGGAGGAGGCCCGCCGGTGCCCCGCGCCGCAAGCCGACTCATCGTCCGAGTCACCCGGCCCGATGGCCGCGTGAGTCGGACGGAGGTTCGGGAGACGTCCGGTGGCGCGCCCGCGCCGTCGGAGACCTACCGGGAGCTGTCGCAGGTCGGGTACCCGCCCTGCCGCTGCCCGGGCTGCAGGTAGAACAGAGCCCCACGACGAAGGCCCCCGGCGTGATCGCGCCGGGGGCCTTCGCACTTCTGACGGAAGGAAGCATCCCATGGAGGAGACGAAGGCGCCGCCCCGGCAGACCCGGGTGTGGCGTGATCCGCTGAACCTGGCGGCGGTCGTGATCGCGGCCGTAGTGATCGTGGTGGGTATCCACAACACCGGCGGGGCCATCGGCTACTGGAACGCGATGGGCCTGGCGGCTGGCACGGAGCTGTTCGTGGGTATCGCGGGCGCGGCCAGCGTCACGGCGGCCCGCAACGGGACCACGGCGCTGGCGGCGCGCCGGATCATGTGGTCCATGCCGCTGGCGGCGGTGGTCGCCAACGTGGCGATCTACGCCGGGCGGCCGGACTTCCACTGGGCGCAGGCGATGATCAACGCGCTTCCGGCGGCCACCAGCTGCGCCGCGCTGGAGCTGATCGCCTACCGCAAGCGCCTGGACATCGCGGCGGAGGACGGCCTGCCGGGCCTGCGCCGATCGGCGGCCGTCGACATCGAGCGGCGCACGATCGCCGACCGGTTGTCGGCGGACCAGCGGGACCGGGACCGGCGCCTGCAGCTGCGGGAGGCGGAGCTTTTCTTCTGGATCGCCCGGTATGAACGTAAGCGCGGCCCGTCGAAGTGGTGGGCGGAGCACCGGGTGTGGGGGCTGCTGCGCAGCGCCGCCCTGGACGACCCGGCCCGCACGCAGATGATGTCCGCGACGGTGGACGGCGCGCTGCGCACGTGGATCAAGGGCAACGGCGGGGCGGGCGCGCTGTCCCGCTTCGCGTCCGTGGCGGAGGTGCCCGGACAGCCGCCGGTGCTGCCGCCGTCCGAGGCGGACACGGGGGAGGACACCGGGCCGATCTACCTGTCCGACCCGGATGACACCGTCCCGGACAACCCCCCGGACAACGCGGACACGGACGATGAATCCGCAGGTCAGGCCCCGGACGGCGGGGAGGACAACGCGGACCAGGACCAGGACGTCCCGGACCTGGTCCCCACCGACTGGGACGACCTGATCCCCCTGGAACCGGGTGCGGCGGAGGCCGTCCAGACGCTCCTGGACCGGGGCCTGTCCGGCCCGGACATCACCCGGATTCTGACCGACCTCCGGCCGAACTGGGACAAGGCGACGATCAAGCGCACCGTCCGCCGCAAGACGGCCGCCCAGAAGTCCTGACGCTTCCCGGCGCCTCCGGCCAGCACCCGCTGTCCGGCGGCGTCGGAGCCCGCCAGGGCCCACGAAGAACGCCCCACCGAGACGATTGGAACCCGTCGATGGAGCGCAACGACCAGTCTCCCCTGCCCCTGGACTTCACCGTCCCCGACACCCCGGCGGCCCTGGACGGGCTGCTGGACCGCATCCCGCCGGGCGTCACCCCGGTGGACGTGCGCCGGATCATCGCGGAGACGCTGGCCAGCCTGCCCCCGCAGGCGCCCGCCTCTCTGCCCGGACCGTCCCCGGCACCGGCTGCCGACGCCCGCCCGCGCCGCCTCCCCGCGTGGCCGACCACCTGGACGAAGCCCGCCGCGCTGGGCACCGCCGCGCTGGGGGGCCTGTACGGCGGGACCGCCGCCGTGTCCGCCGCCACCGGCCTGGGCCTGGCGCCCTCCTTCGGCCTGCTGGTCGGCGTCCCGGCCGCCGGGATCGCCTGGTGGAAGGGCCGGGGCTGGGGCTCCGGCGGCAGCGCCGACGGCCAGCAGTCCACCGCCTGCACCACCACCGTGACCACGACCACCACCGTCACCCACCAGCACTGAAAGGACTCCCCGGCCATGACCCAGCAGCAGGAGCCGCCCGTCTTCGGCGGCACGGTGGAGGAGACCCTGCAGTCCCTGCCGCCGTACATCGCGCACTACGTGCTGAACGTGGGCCGCGACGCCCACCGCATGCAGTCCCAGCTCCACGGCCTGCGGGCGCAGCTGGCCTCCACGCACTTCGACCACGACACCCCGGTGGCCCGCCTGGTGCGGGCCCGCCGCCTGGTGCGGCTGTTCGCGCAGGCGGAGCGCGGCCTGCAGGACTCCGTGAAGGCGCTGGAGAAGTTCCAGGCGGCCTACGTCGCGGAGATGGTCGCCAAGCCCCAGCAGCGGACCGCGAAGGCCCTGGACAAGGCCACCCGGAAGGAGGCGCAGCAGCTGGAGCGGAAGGTGCGCAACGCGGCGCTGGCGGCCTCCCTGCAGCAGGCCGCGCAGGAGGCGCAGGACGCCGGGTCGGTGTACCAGGCGCCGGAGCCGAAGGTCCCGGCGCAGGGCGCGGCGGACCGTCCCCGGTCGGTGTCGGAGACGCTGGCGGACCTCCTGAAGAAGCAGACCGCGTGAGCGGCCAGCAGTCCCCGGCGCGGGGCGGTCAGCGGTTCTGGCAGGAGCGTTTCGACGCCGTGAAGGACGACGCCGGGTACCTGCGGGTGGTCCTGCAGTGGGCGCTTCGACAGGCGAAGGCGAAGGACCGTCGGCGGGAGCTGGCGGAGTACATCCGGGCCTGGCCGCACTTCAAGTGACCGCTACGCAGCGTCACCAATTCATCTTCATCATGGGCCCCCGTCGGACGACCGGCGGGGGCCCACCGTATACGCGCGTGCATACGCGCGAGGAGGTGACCGGCTGTGTCCGGTGATGTGATCGAGTTCCCCGGCGGCGCGGCGCCGCCGGAGGCCGCCTGGACCCCTCCCGTGGACGGCCGGGACATGCCGTGGTGGAGCAGTGACAGCTCCTCCGCGCTGCGCCTGGAGTCGCCCCCGGCGAGCACTCCGGCCCCCGGGTCGGCGGCGGTCCCGGCGACGTTCGCGGCCCCTGCGCCGCCCGCCGGTGCGGCTGGTTCGGCGGGGGTGGGCGGGGCGGAGACGGTGGCCGTGTCGGTCTCCGCGCTGGCCGCGCTGACGGTGGCGACGGTGGGGGCGCTGGTGTCCGTCACCGCGTCGCTGGCGGAGCGGGCGGCGGCCTGGCGCAAGGGCGGCGAGAAGCCCGGCACGGGGGGCCTCACGGGCTCCGGCGGCGGGTCTTCCGGCGTCCCGGGCGGGGGCAGCCGGGGCGGAGGTTCTGGCGGAGGCCCTGGAGGGCTTTCTGGCGGCCGTGGAGGGCCCGGCGGGTCCCAGTCGGCGCAGCAGGGCTCGGGAGGGCGTCAGGGGCCGCCTGGAGGGCCGCAGGACCGCCAGCGCGACCGGCGCCAGGGTGGTGGAAACGACCGTCCCGGCGGGCCGCACTCCCCCGGCAGCCCGGGCCCGGGGCGGGGTGGACAGGACCCGCACAAGGGCGGGAAGGGTCCCGCCCCGGCCACTGGCGGTACGTCCGGCGGGGGCGGACAGGCCCCCGGGGCGAAGGCGTCCGGGGGCGGACACGGCAGCCGGACAGGGGCGGACAAGGGCGCGGACAAGCCGCCCGCGAAGACCCCGGACAAGGCGGACAAGGGGGCGGACAAGACCACCACCGCCAAGGGCGCCAAGCCCGACACCGCCGCCGCCCCGGACAAGGCGTCCGCCCCGAAGGACCGCAGCTCAGCAGGCGCCGGGGGCAAGTCGCCCGGCAAGGGCGCGGACAAGGCGCCGTCCGGGCCGGACATGTCCAAGGACCCGTCCGCGAAGGGCGCGGACAAGACCGCGTCCGCCTCGGGCGCGGGGGCGGACACGGGGGCGGACAAGCCGGACAGCCTGGCGGACGCCCTGGGCGCCCCGACCGGTCCGGGGGCGGACAAGGCCTCCTCCGGGGCGGACACGGGGGCGGACGGGCCCGCGCCGTCCACCGATCCGTCTGCCGATCCGGGCGGCACCCCCGGCGCCGACGCGGGCGCGGAGGACGACGCCGACGCGGAGGAGCCGGAGGAGGACCGGCGGGAGCACTTCCGCTTCTCCTACGCGGAGTGGAAGCGCCAGAAGGCGGAGGAGCAGGCGCGCCTGAAGGCGGAGTGGGAGGGCCGCCGGGAGCAGGAGGAGAAGGAGAGGGCGACGGGCTGGGCCGGGGTGCCGACCACGGAGCACTGGGTGTCGGAGCGCACCGACCGGCCGAAGGGGCCGCGCACCCCGGTGGCCGCCGTCCGGCCCGCCGCGAAAGTTGAGCGACCGGGACTCAACCCGGGGACAGGAGCAGCACCCATGACCGTGCCCGTCACCACCGGCCCGGGTGTCCAGATCCACCTGCGCGCCAGCGGGGCCGACCTGGAGCCCGACCAGGTCACCGACATCAGCGCCGTGGAGGCGGTGCGCCGCTACGGCGCGCTGGCCGCCGAGATCGGCAACGACAACGACCGCGCAGGCGAGCTGGAGGAGGAGCTGATCAAGCTGGGAGACCGCCTGGACGACTTCCGCCGCCAGCTGAAGCGGCAGAACGTCAAGGGCCGGACGCAGCGCAGGGCCAAACGGCTGCGCGACCGGGCCGCTGACGCGGCGGCGCTGGCTGCAGAGCTGTACGCCTCCGCCACCGACGGCTGGGAGCAGGCCCTGGAGACCCAGGCCTACCTGGAGGACCACTACGTGCCGGTCACCGACACCACGGCCGACATGGGCCTGACCACCCCGTCCACCCGCGAACACAACCAGGAGGGCTGACCGATGGCGAAGGACCTGATCCCCCGGGGTGACGGGAAGAAGCCGAAGAAGACGGCGGGCGAATGGATGGTGGACGCGGTGGTGGACACCGCCGTGGCCGCCGCCGGTGCCGTCAACTACGTCAACACCCAGGCCGCGATGCTCGCCCTGTCGGCCAAGTTGCGCGTCACCGTGGCCCGGGTGGAGGCCCTGCAGCGCCGCAAGCGCGCCCGGGCGCAGCAGGCCACCCGGGTGCACGGCCTGCTGGAGCGGGCCGGGGTCAGCGGGGAGGGCCTGGCCCGGGCGCAGGAGACCGCCGACGCCATGGCCGCCCACGCCCAGGCCTGCGACGAACTGGCCGCCGAACTGGCCGGTGTGGCGCGGGACGCCCAGGCGGTGCAGCAGACGCACCAGGCCGAATACGGCCCGATCAAAGAGACGGTCGACGCAATGGGCGTCGACCAGGCCCGCGCCGGGTTCTACGAGACGAAGTAGGAGGGGAACGCAGATGCACGCCCGATGGATCATCGCCCCCGCTGCCGCCGTGGTGCTGTGCGCCACCGGCAGCCCCGCCACCGCCCTGGTCGCCGGAGGAACCGGCGTGCTGGTCGGCGCCGGACTGCTGAAGACCGACTGGAGCAAGCTGGCCCACCGCACCCTGGAGTGGACCCGCCGGGGCCTGTGCGTGATCACCGGCTGCGCCCTGCACGCCTTCGCCGCGACCGGCCACCTGGAGAGCCCCGGCCTGTGGGCCGCCGGGGCCGCCTGGGCGGCGGGGTCCATGTTCCTGTGGCCCCGCCGGTCGCGGGCGCCGCGCCTGTCCCGCCAGGTCGTCCTGCCGCTGCCCGCGCCCCGGGTGGAGGCCATCGACCCGGAGGCCGACCGGCGGCGCACCTTCGAGATGGCCCCGGCGGCGTGGGCCGCCGACCCCCGGCAGGCCTGGAACCTGGCCATCGCCCGGGAGGCCGCCCCCGGGGTGACCATGCTGGAGTACACCGCCGGGGAGGACGGCGCCTTCACCGCCGTGCTGCACGCCGGGCACGGCCAGCCGATGCCGCACCTGGACCTGCGCAAGGTGGAGGCGATGGCGGGGCTGCCCGCCAAGTCCCTGGAGCTGGAGCCGGTGGAGGGCGCCAGCCCGTCCTACGGGCGGCTGCGCTCCTGGGGCTCCGGAGCGGCCTCCGACGGGTACGGCAGCGACCTGGAGCGGGACTGGGCCCGGCTGGTGGCCGGTGCGGGCGGTCCGGCGCCCGGCACCCGGGTGCGGACCGTGCGCCGGGCCGACAACGGCGTGCGGGTGCTGATCGAGCGCAACGACGGGGAGCCGCTGTCGGTCGACGTCGCCCGGCTGGCCACGAAGCTGGGCCTGGGGGAGACACCGGAGCTGCTGGTGGTCGACAAGCGCAACGTCTCCGCCGTGGTGTCGATCTACGACCGGGACCCGCTGGCGTCTATGCCCAACGCGGCGCTGGAGCTGCTGCAGTGCAACGACGCCGGGGAGGTGACCCTGGGCCTGACCCACGACGGGAAGCCCGGCCGGATCAAGCTGATCGATCCGAAGCGCGGCGCAGTCCACTCCTTCGTCGTGGGCATGACCGGGTCCGGGAAGTCGCAGCTGGCCCTGCTGTGCGTGATCGCGGAGCGGGTCAACGGCATCGCCTCCCGGGTCCTGGACTGCGGCGGCGCCGGGATGCCGGAGCTGGAGGGCCGGGTGCCGTACTTCAAGGGCGTGCCCGCCGTCCTGCAGGAGCTGCAGCGCCTGACCCGGGAGGCCGCCTGGCGCAAACAGGAGCTGGCCCGCCTGGGCGTGGGTTCGATCGCCGACCTGGCGCCGGAGGACCAGCCCTTCCCGTACCTGAACGTCAGCATCGATGAGTTCAACGCGCTCTCCCGCTGGCCGGACGCCAAGGCCCGCAAGCGCGCCCGCGCGATCTGCGAGACGGCCGTCTCGGAGTGGCGCAAGCTCGGCATCGGCTTCCGCATCCTGGGCCAGTCGCTCCTGCTGGCCGACATGCTGGGCTCCAACGTCCTGCGGGAGCAGGGCCGCTCCGGCGGCGGCGTCATGCTGCGGGTCGCCTCCGACATGACCGCCCGCAAGTCGCTGGAAGGCCTGGTGGACGACACGGACACGATCGTCAACGTCCCGCCGTACGTGCTGCGCCCCCTCACGGAGGAGGAGCTGCTGGCCGGGGCGGAGGAGGAGAAGCAGCCGACCTACGGCGCCGGGTACGTCCTGGACGGCGCCCGGGCGCTGAAGTTCCGGGCGCTGAACGTCTCCCCGAAGATCATCACCGGGATGCTGGACGCCACCCACGAAGTGCTCACCGGGGACGGCTGGCAGGGCGTGGAGGGCATGCCCGTCCCGGCTGCCAAGGGCGACGCTGACGACGAAGACGGGGACGACGACTACGGGGACGGGGAGGACTGGGCCGACGACGCGGACGACGATGCGGACGACCCGCAGGAGGAGGCGGACGGACCGGCCACCGTGGCGGACGTCATCCTGCGGGTGCTGGCCGACACGGACGACCCCATGCAGACCGCCGACATCGTCTCCGCCGTCCGGGCGCGCCTTGACGTCGGATCGGGGGCCGTGCAGAACAAGATCAGCGACATGGCCCGCTCCGGGGAGATCGCCCGCCTCAAGCGCGGCCTGTACCGGCTGGCGAGCGTCTCGGGAGGTTCGAGTGGCGACGACGACTGACAGGGCCTCCGGCGGGGGCTCCGACCGGTCCCACCGCCTGGCCCAGGTCCACCTGTCCTGGGTGCCGCCGACCACCGAAGTGGCCGCGTGCATCGGTGACACCCGCTTCGATGCCCAGATCGACGGGCGCGTTCCCTCCGGCCAGCTGCAGGCCCGCCTGCCGCAGGGCCTGCGCAAGGATCTGGCCCAGGTGTGCGCGGGGTGCCGTGTCAGCACGTGCCAGTGGCGGGTACAGTCGGCGTAGTCGGTAGTTCGGTCGAAGCGGAGGCCGCCCCGGGGTCACAACCCCAGGGCGGCCTTTCGCTTGTCCCGCTTCTGCCGGGCCCGGGCCGCCGACGTGGAGACCGCCGCACCCAGCCGGGCCAGGCAGGCCGGACCGGCGCCGGTCAGCTGGGAGTCCCGGGTGCGCAGCACGTGGCGGCAGTAGCGGCAGGTGCGGCGCGGGCCCAGGGCGGAGTTCCAGTCGTCCAGGGACACGCCGATGTCCTCCGGGCCGAACAGGGTGTCCATCTCGGTGGTGTGGTCGTGCTGCACGGGTCCTCCCCAGGGCGTGCTGGCGGCTGCTGGGGACCAGATTCGCACGGGGCGCCGTCGGCGGGCAGGTGCGCCGCCGATCCCGGGCCGCTGTCAGACCCTTGCCCTAGCGTCCAACCATGGTGCGCAACTGGCGAGTTATGGCCGTGGTGACCGGCCACGAGACGAGACCCATCCTGCGCGGGGACGTGCAGGCGCCGACCGCCCAGGAGGCCCTGGAGGCCGTCCTGCCGGACGTGGAGGAGATGGTGACCGGCGCCATGGCCTGGGTCGGCCTGGAGGGCTCCCTGGAGTACACCGTGGCGATCCTGGAGCCCGGCTTCCGGGCCGGGGACAAGGCAGCCGCCCATCGGCGGGTGCGGACGGTGATGCTCCTGGAGGACCCGCTGGCGGCGTGAGGACATGGAAGGGCCCGTCCCCCGGGGAAGTGGGGGACGGGCCCTGACCCTTTCTCAGGAAGGTTCGCGGGGCGGGTAGATCGGGGCGCCCTGCGGTTCCGGTGGACCGGGCCGCACGTGCACTCCTCCCCCGCCGCCGCTGCCGTGGTCGTCCGGCGCACGCCGTGGCGGCCTGTGCTGCTGGCCCTTCACGAACTGCGCGACGACCGCACGCAGCGCCGTGTAGACCAGCACCGCCACCCCCAGGCTGATCCCCAGCGCCAAGCCGGAGATCAGCAGGGACAGGGAGCCTTCCATCCGTCGATCATCCGATGATCAGCGCGCCGGAACGGGGAGCGTCCCCCGTGTGGCGCAGCGGTTCACCCGGCTAGTCCAGCAGCTCCGCCTCCATCGCGGGGCCCAGCTGCGCCCGGCCGCTGGCGGCGTCCAGGCGGACGGCGGAGGCCTGGACGACGGGCAGCGGGGGCAGGCGCTCCGTGGAGGTGGGAACCCAGCCCTCCAGGGAGCGGACCGCGCACTTCAGCCACATCTGGTCCTCCCAGCGCTGCCACGGGGACTTCGGGTTCTGCCAGCCCGCCGACATGGCGCGGCGCTTGTGTACGTCCCGCTTGTTGAGCACCACGACGCGGGACAGGCCGCCGGAGGCCAGCTGGGCGTAGGCGTAGACCTTGACCAGCTCCCCGGGGTCGTCGTCCCCGTCGTAGGGGGTGTGGTCCGGGACGGCGCCCAGGGCGGGCTTGTAGCTGAACCGGTCGCGGGCGTGGACCACCTCCGCGATCACGGCCAGCACGGCGCCGGAGTTGAAGATCCGGGAGACGATGCCCTTCCAGGACTCCGACCCGCGCACCTCCGACCCCTGGGGGATCAGGTAGAAGCGGTCCGTCCCGGGTTCGTGGCCCAGCCGGGCGGCCTCCATCAGCGCGGAGGCGAAGCTGACCGGGTTGCGGGCGGCGCACGCGGCCAGGTCCTCATTGCGGCGCAGCAGGCCCTGGGCCAGGCGCATCCACGTCTCCGGCCGGACGTGGGTGGGCAGGACGCTGGCGAAGTCGTCGGCGTAGGTGGTGATCATCTGGGAGGCCGGGTTCTCCCGGCGGGCCAGGGCGCCGCCCACGCTGCGGTCGGGGCTGGTGGTCATGCCGGGCACTCCTTCGTGGGGCTGGTGGCGTGGCGCTGCAGGTGGTGGCCGGGCATCAGGGCCCGGGTGCGGCCGGTGCTGGCGCTGATCTGGCGGTAGGCGATGGTGTCGGTGCCGACCTTGGCGCGGCGGCCGCCGCCGATGCACAGCAGCACCTGGGAGCGGCGCAGGTTGGCCTCCTCCTCCGCGCGGGCGGAGCCGTTGACGGCGTCGGCGTAGGCGCGGGCCAGGTCGGGGTCCAGCTGGACGTCCTGCTCCGCGTCCGGGTCGGCGCCGGGCAGCAGCTCCTTCACGGCGTTCAGGGTGGCGCTGTGGCCGTCCAGGGGCGGCGGGGTGCCGTCCTGGAGGGACTGCACGAAGTCCTGCCCGGCGCGGCGCATCAGCTCCAGGTCCTCCTGGTCGGCCTCCACGCTGTAGTGGCGCAGGGTGTGGCCGGACATCAGGACGGCGATACGAGCGCGCTGAAGGCCCAGGATGTCCAGGTACCACAGCACCTGGCAGCGGTAGTAGACGGGGATCTGGTCGGTGCCCTCCTCCCCCCAGTCCTCCGACCGGTCGGACAGCTTGATCTCCAGCACCTCCCGGCGGCGGGCCAGGGTGGGGCAGGTGGGGCAGTGCTCGCAGCAGGGCCCGCAGTCGTCCGGGTCGCAGCAGGCGCGGGTGCACGACGGGCACGGGGAGCCCGGCGGGCACAGGCAGGAGCGGGCGCGGTGCAGGCCGCAGTCGCAGGCCGGGATCAGGATGCGGTCGGGGGAGCCGATCTGCCACGGGCGCTTCGGGTGGGCGCGCAGGGGGACGGGGAGCATCTGCCACTGGGGGTGCAGCTGGGCGTAGCGGTCGGCCACCACGGGTTCGATCAGGCGGCCCCACATCATGCGCTCGGAGTCCTCCTGGCCCAGGGAGCGCAGCGGGGGCAGGTCGTGGCCGGGCGGGACGGCCAGGATCGCGCGCTTCTTGTGCCACAGGGAGAAGGCCGACTCCCAGGGGGACAGGCCCAGGACGGCCGCGATCTCGGAGCCGCCGAGTCCGGCGGCGCGGGCGCGGTGCCAGTCGGGTGTGCCGTGCAGGGGTGCTGTCTTCATGTCGTCACCGTAGGTATCTGCTCGGACACTGCCGGTCAGGAGGTGCGGGCGGCGGCCGGGGGAGCGACGGCCCGCAGGGGCGGGGGCACCAGCTCGAAGGAGGCCTGTGCGCCGATGCACCCGCCCGCCGGGCCGATCTGCCGGACCTCCGACAGGCCGATGGCGTAGGGCTTCAGCGGGGCGCAGCAGGTCAGGGCCTGCTGGACCAGCAGTTCGTCCCAGGCGGTGTCCGCCGTGAAGGCGGTCATGTCGGCGCAGGGCAGGCCGTTCTTCGGCTCCGGCCAGCAGCGCACCACCCCGGCCTGCACCTCCCACACCTCCTGGCGGCGCACCCCGCAGGCCGCGCCGCCGAAGCCGCGCTGGGGCGGGAGGGCGTCGAAGCGGCGGCGGGCCAGGCGGATGAACGCGGTACCGGCGCCGGTGTCGCACTTGCAGTGGCAGCCGTAGGCCAGGGGGCCGCGCTGGCCGGGAATCCACCAGCAGCAGCACACGCCGCGCCCGGCGGCGGCCAGGGTGTCGCACAGGCACTGCAGGACGGCGCGCAGGACGGTCTCCGCGCGGGGGTCGCCCTGGATCGGGGGCTGGGTCACGTGGTCGTCTCCGGGGAGCAGCAGCGGGGGATGGGCGGGGCGTCCTTGATCCGGTCGAATTCGGAGACGCCCCGGAAGGTCCAGCGGGGAAGGTCGGGGCTGTACAGGCGGGCGATCTGGCGGCGGCGCTGGCCGTTGGGACCGGGCGGGTTGACGATGTCCAGCCATTCGTCCGCCTCCGGCACGCCGGTGTCACCGGCGCCCGGGGTCAGGTCCCACTCCACCCCGTCGCGGGAGACCCGGGTGGCGCCCTTCAGGGCGCCTTCGCAGGAGGGATCGCACATGCGCCGATAGAGGGCGCAGGCCAGCGCGGAGACGGCCCGGATCGCGTCGGGGTCCGCCGCCGGGTCGATCCCCCGCAGGTAGCGCACGCAAAAGGACCCCTCCTGGGCGCAGGTGGCGCGGAAGTTCTGGGAGTGCGGCCAGCAGCCGTCCGTCCGGATCAGGCGGCCCTCCCCGTCCACCCACCAGTCGGCGGGGTCCAGCTCGCAGCCGTCCATCGTCACGGCCAGCACGCGGGCGACCGGCCCGGGCAGCGGCAGGGCGCACCCGACGTCGCAGGCGCAGGAGCACCCGCAGTTGTACATCCGGCCGTCGGCGACGTACGGGCGCAGCACCGGGTTGAAGTAGGAGCCCGCGCCGTAGGGCCCGCAGCCGACCGGCTGGCGGCACTGGGTGGGGCCGCAGGGTCTCAGCAGGTCTTCGCACAGCCCCCAGCGGAACGCGGTCAGCGCCCGCAGGCGGCTGGAGGCGATGGCCTGGGCGGACAGGGCGCGCCGTTCGCTGGCGGTCAGCTCCCGGTCCGGGCGGCCGGTGGTGATCTCCTCCCACGTGTCCGGCCAGTCGGAGCAACAGCACGGGTCGATTGGCCACGCGCAGCACGGCGTGGTCTCGGGTCCCCGGTAGGCCACGGGGGGCTCCTCTCGAACGTGGGAGCGCCCCGCCTCCGGGTCTCGGGTCCGGGTGGCGGGGCGCGGGTCCCCGGCCCGGCGCCTCCCCTGGTGTGGGCGCCGGGCCGGGGTGCTACTTGGACGCCGCCCCGGCGGGGGCCAGCGCCGCCGGGGGCGCGGCGTCGGCCGGGATCGGCGCGTAGGTGACCTGGCACTGGGAGATGGACTTGCGCTTGGCCCAGGACGCGCAGACCCGGTAGCGGCCCGGGTACTTGTAGTCGTGGGTCAAGGTCGCCTTGCCGGTGGACTGGGAGACCTTCGCGGAGGACGTCTGCTGGTCGCCCCAGTCGATCACCACGTCAACGTCCTGCTGCGGCGTCATCTTGTACGCCTGCGCGGGCAGGGTGACCTCCAGGCTGACGCGGTTGGGGTGGGTCGCGTCGTCGGCGGCCGTGAAGGCCAGCACCGGCTTGTCCCCGGTGGCCGGGTCCGGCAGCGGCAGGGGCAGCGGGCCGATCTGGCGGCAGACGGTGGGCTCCGTCTTGTCGCACACCTTGATCGTGACCGGGTCGGCCACGGTGCCCGCGTAGGTGTGGCTGACCGTGGTCAGCTCCGCGACGTCCTGGACCGGGGTTCCGTCGCCCCAGTCGACGGTGACCGGGCCCAGGCCCGCGTTGTCGGCCATCAGCCGCGCGGTGCGGCGGGGCGACTCCCCGTCCACGCCGGTGACCACCACGGTGGCGGGCTCCGGGATCGGGCGGGGCACCTCCTCGCAGTCGCAGGAGGCCTGTGGCGGCGGGAGCGTGACGATGCCCTCCCAGAACGGTTCGTCCAGGGCCGGGTCAAAGGCGTCCGGGAGCCCGGCCGGGACGCCTTCGGACAGCGTGATCTGGTAGGGGCCCTTGCCCCAGCGGGTGCCCGTCTTCGTCCGGCCGGTCATGACGAAGGACACTTCGTCGGTGCCGCCCATGGTCAGGTCGCCCGGGGTGCCGCCGGTCACCCAGGGGTAGACGCGGTAGTACCAGGCGCCCACGCCGTCCTCACCGGTGCAGGCGTCATTGCTGCCCCCGGCGGAGGCCCACACCTCCACGGCGTACCCGGCGGAGCACTCGATCTTGTTGTTGGCGAACAGGCCGATGACCTCACCGGTGGCGGGGTCGAAGGACGCGCGCAGGCCCGGGTTCATGATCCGGAAGCCGTCCATGCTGATCTGCGACCAGGTCACCTCCAGCGTGTGGAAGTTGACGGTGTCGCAGCCCGCGCGGGTGTAGCAGGGCTTGCCGTCGAAGCCGGTCTGGGTCCGGGTGTCGGCGGTGGTGACGTCGGCGGAGTCCGCGATGGTCGCAATGCAGCGGGAGACGACCGCGCAGGCCCCGTAGATCGGGCGCCCGCAGGCGTCCACGGGGGTGATCCGGACCACTTCCCACTGGTCCGGGATGAGACAGGTACCCATGTCAGCCTCCAGGAGGTGGGGTCGGGGCGCAGGTCGGGAGGTTCACTACGGCGGCCAGGCAGTCGGCGGTGGCCACGAAGGTCCGTTCCGCGATGCCCAGGTGCTCATTGGTGGCGTGGTCCACGTCGGAGTTGGCGAAGGGGTTGCTGCGCCACAGCGTGACCTGGCCGGTGATCAGGACGGGCGTGGTCGTGGGGACCGGGTCCACCGCCGGGTCGGAGTACCCGGCACCGGCGACCACCGGGGTGCCCCAGGTCGTCTCCAGGCCGGTGGCGGTGCGCACCAGCATGTGCTGGCGGGTCATCTCCGGCACCAGGCGGACGGGGACGTGCAGGACGGGCCGCCCGGCGTAGTGACCGGCGGCCCAGGACTCCAGCAGGCCCAGGGCGCAGGCCAGCTGGGTGTCCCCGTCGGGCGGGGTGGGGACGGTGTGCAGGTCTTCGCGGGCCAGCTGGTCGCGCCAGAAGACCTGCTCCAGGCGGTACTGGTCGCCCCGGGACAGCTGCGCCAGGGCCTCCTGCCGGGAGTCGAAGCCGGGCTGCGTGCACACCGTCCCGGAGTGGACGGTGCGCGGGGCGCCGGTGACGCGCACCGGCCGGAAGGGGGTGAATTCCTTGTCCGACCCCTCCACCGGGCAGAAGCCGTCCAGGGAGCCGGTCTCCAGGTTGCAGTTGGGGCTCCAGTACTCCACGCCCCGTTCGAAGGTCCCGGCCGGGGGCGGCGCCCCTTCGGCCGCCTGGGAGGGCAGGCCGAAGGGGCGCGGCTGGGCCGCCGGGGGTGCCACCGTGAACCGGACATCGGTCCCCGGGATGGGCGGCGTGCTCACGGGTCACTCCTCCAGGTCGGCCCGGGTCACTTCTTCGTGGACCGGGTGGAGACGGCGGCGCTGGCGGCCAGCCCGGCCGCCGCCGACGTCTTGCCCGTCTTCAGGACCGGGGAGGACTTGCCCCCGGGGCCCACGGCCACGAACTCCACTTCGTAGGTGGTGTCCGCGTCCAGTCCGGTGAAGGTGTGGCTGGTCGAGCTGGCGCCCTTGGCGGTCACCGCCGACCAGGTCCCGGTGGAGGCCGGGGTCCGGTACCGCAGTTCGTAGCCGGTGATGTCTCCTCCGGTGGCGGGGGCGTCCCAGGTGGCCGTCAGGCTGGAGGATGTCGGGGTCCCGACGGCCGCAGACTCGGGGGAGGCGGGCGCCTCCGCCGCCGGAGCGGTGGGCGGGGGCCCGTAGCAGGGCCCCGGGTTCAGCGGGTACTCCGCGAAGCCGCCGGAGACGCCGCCCGGGCAGAACGGCACCTTGAAGGCCGCGATGGGCCCGCAGCGGTAGGCCACGCAGTACATGTCCTCCGCGAACAGGCGGATCTCCCGGTTCTGGGACAGGAGCGCCTTGTCGTGCACCATCTCGATCTGGACGGACGGGCCGTTGATCGCCACGAAGGCGCCCGCCTTGTACATCATGAACTCGAAGCTGGTCGGCCAGGCGGTGACCGCCCCGGCGGCGCCGATCGCGTCGTCCTGCCAGTCCCACACGAACTGGGCGCGGATGCCCCGGGAGAGCAGGTACCGCTGCAGGTCGGCGTCGGTGATGTCGTAGCGGGAGCGGTCCCAGCCGCCCTTCTTCGACAGGTCGGCGCGCATGATCCCCAGCGCGAAGCGCGGGAAGACGGCCTCCAGGGTCGTGTTCAGCGCCAGGCGGCGGCGGGTGCGGATGTGCTCCGCCTGCAGCTCCACGAAGGAGAGCAGCGACTCGAACGCGCCCGGGCCGTGGGTGGCCCAGTCGGTCGCACCGGCGCCGGTGGTCATGTCGGTGTACGCGCCGCTGGTCGCCTTGATCTTGTTGTAGACGGCCCGGATGCGCTTGGCGTTCAGGGACCGCTGGTGGGCGATCATCAGTTCCGCGATGGCCCGCTGAACCTGGGACGGGTCGATGCGGGCCTGCAGGATGCCGGTCTCCAGGCACAGGGAGCAGGCGGTGAGGCGGCACTCGTCCCAGCCGTCGGGGCAGGGGATGGAGACGCACGGCTTGTTGACGGCCACCGGCGGGTCGTCGGTGGTCATCATGTCTTCGGTGAAGCAGTACGACCGGTAGAGCGCGCTGTAATCCGTGTTGTGCGGCCACATGACGCCGCCACGGGTGGTGACCATCGTCGGGAGGTCCAGCATCGCGTCCAGGCTGCCCTCAATCGGGCACAGCTCCGTGCGGATCTCCATGGGCCCGCACCAGGCCCAGCCGACGGTGGCGGCGGTGAGCGCGTTCATCTGCGCGGTGGGCAGCACGCTGGAGGCCGACAGGCCCGGCACCGAGTTCATGCGCTTCAGGAGCGCGGCGGCCAGGGAGCCGCCGGGCATGGAGAACTCGTCGGCGGCCGCGTCCATGCGGTGCCAGTCGCGCATCTCGTCCGCGATCAGGTGCGTCTCCGGGACCTGGCGCTGCAGGGAGACGACCGGGACCTGCCGACCGGCGCCGGAGCGGGCCAGGGTCCGGGAGCGGGAGATGACAGCGGCGGTCAGGTCCGTCATGGACCCGATGGTCTGGCCGGAGAAGAAGCCCGGCAGGTCGCTGGAGGCGACCATCTGAATGGCCTCCCGGCGCACCACCGGCAGGCTGGCGCCCTGGTGGCTGACCACGGTGCCGGTGTGCACGGAGCCGCCGGAGGCCGCCACGGTGCCGGAGCCGCCGGTGCCGTCGGACAGGACCTTCGTGGAGGCGATGCGCTCCGCCAGCTTGGCGGCGTGCTCCGCGCGGGCGGCCTTCTCCCGCTGCTCCTCGATCGCCTCCACCCGGACGGAGATCGCGTCGGAGATGTCCGCCAGAAGGGCGAACTCCACCAGCGCCTCCGGCGTGATGTCGGAGGCCTCCGGGTTCACGTTGCGGGCCTTCTCCGTGACGGCGGCGGTCACGGCCGTCAGGTCCACGGCGGAGTTGGACAGGATCTCCGCCAACAGGAGCTTGCGGGCGTCGGCCTGGTCTTCGGGGCCCAGGTCCCCGTCTACGTCACGGAGTTGCGTGAGGATGTCGTCCAGAGTCACGTGGACGCGCCCCCCTTCATGGTGATGGGTCGGGTACGTGGCTCGCCCGGCCCAGAGTCACCAGCGGCGCGTCCGCCTTACATGGTAGGCCGGATTCCGCATTTCTGGCTGATAGTGATGGGTGATAGCGCTCTGTATTCTCGGGATGTGGTCGAAATCATCCTGATCGTGACACTTGCGACATTGGCGACAGCCCGTCTGAACCGGCTGATCACCACCGACCGGATCACCAACAGGCTGCGCACCTGGGCCACCCGCCCGCGCGACCCGCAGGACCCCTCCCAGGGGGCCCGCCACCCGATGCTGGGATACCTGGTCACCTGTACCTGGTGCGTCGGCATCTGGACCGCCGCCGCCACCACCGCGTACGCCTTCGCCCTCACCGGCTGGCCCTGGCCCTGGTACCCCCTGGTGCTCCTGGCCGCCGCCTACGCCTCCGCCCTGCTGGCCACCCACGCGGAGGGCTGACCCGTGCGCCGTCCAGCATCACCCGGCCGCCGTCTCACGGCCTCCTCCATGCTGGACCCGCGCAGCGTCGGCGGGATCATCCCGACCCGGGGTGAGGGCAGCAGGCCCTGGGACCTCTACCGGCAGGTGCCGGAGCTGCGCTCCGGAATCCAGTGGCTGGCCGCCGCGATCAGCCGGGCCGACCTGTACGTGGCCCGCATCGAACCGGAGGGCCCGGTCCGGGAGGACGATCCGGAGATCACGTGCGTGCTGGACGAACTGTTCAGCACCGGCCCGTCCATGTCGGACATGCTGAAGCGGATGATCCTCCACCTGGAGTGCCCCGGGGAAACGTTCCTGGCGCCCTGGGTGGACGACCGGATGGGCCGGGTCTGGTCGGTGGCCTCCGCGAAGGAGCTGCGCTCCAACGGCTCCGGGCAGGTCGAGTACCAGCGGGACCTGAACGTGTGGGTGCCCTGCGACGGGAAGGTGGGCCGGATCTGGCACGCCGACCCGGAGGAGGGCTGGCGCGCCGACTCCCCCGTGGTCGCCATGGAGTCGATCCTGCACAACATCATCTCCCTGACCGCCCGCCTGACCGCCATCGGCCAGTCCCGGGCGGCGGGCAACGGCCTGCTGGGCATCGCCGACACCCTCTCCGTGCAGTCGCCCGCCAGCGAAGGCGTCAACCCGATCCACAGCCGCGACATCGCCACCTCCCTGGAGGACGCGATGGTGGCGCCCATGACGGACCGGGGCCTGGCCTCCTCCGTCGTGCCGCTGCTCCTGGTCGGCCCGAAGGAGGACCTGAAGGACGGCATCATCCGCGTCAATTTGGCCTCCGACCTGGACGCGCAGCTGCCCGACCAGCTGGACCAGGCGCTGCGCCGACTGGGCATCTCCCTGGCCATCCCGCCGGACGTGCTGACCGGCCTGGGGGAGGTGAACCACTGGTCCGGCGCGGTCATCCTGGAGGAGGCCGTGCAGGTCGCGGTGGAGCCCCGCACCGACACGGTGTGCGCGGCCTTCACGTCGATGTTCCTGCGGCCGCACGTGGAGAAGCTGGGCCTGGACCCGGCGTCGTACGCGGTGCTGGCCGACCTGATGGACCTCACCGTCAAGCCCGACAAGTCGCAGTCCGCGATGACCGCCCGCCAGCAGGGCCTGCTGACGGACGAAGCCTGGGCCCGCTACAGCGGCTTTGAGGAGTCCGACGTGCCGAAGGGCAAGGACCGGGAGCGCATCCTGCTGGAGCGCGTCATGCTCGCCGACCCGACCACCGCGCCGTTCATCCTGCCGAAGCTGGGCATCAGCGTGCCGGGCCTGACCGCCGCGCCGGTGCAGGCCGACCCGGAGGAGGACCTGCCGACGGCCGGGGACGTGGAGCCCGCGCTGGACACCGTCGCGCCGCCGGAGCGGCTGCCCACGCCCGGCCAGGGCGGCCGGGTGCTCCCCTCCCCGTCCCCCTCCCCCGAGATCGCCCCGCCGGACGCCGCGCACCGCACCCAGCCCCTGACCCGGGCGGCGCTGGCAGCGTCCGTGCTGACCGACCCGGAGGCGGAGGACGACGCGGCCAACGACGTGGAGGAGCAGGTGGTCACCGCCGTGGAGGCCTGCGTGCTGGCCGCCCTGGACCGCGCGGGGGCGCGCCTGCTGCGCTCCCACTCCCGGTCCCACCGGGCCGGGCTGCGGGAGGTGCCGAACGCTGAGATGCACCTGCACCTGCCGGTCACCGCGTCACTGAAGGCGCACATGCTGAAGGGCGCGTTCGCCCCGTGGGAGCAGTCCATGCCGCGCCTGGCACTGATGGCCGACTCCTACGTGGGGTACCTGCTGGACAATCGCGTCCGGCACTCCCGGGAGCTGCTGAAGGAGACCCTGTACCGGCTCTCCGACCACTGGGACCAGCAGGGAGAGGCGGCCTGACATGGCGAAGGAGATCGTCCTGGAGCCCGTCGGGGAGGACGACCTGACGGAGGCCTTCACGGCGGCGCTGGAGCAGTGGCTGGCCATCGCGCGCGGGGACAAGGCGGCGCCGGTGGTGCGCTCCTCCTTCGCGGCCAGCGCGAAGATCCAGCAGCGCACGGTGCGCCGGTGGCTGGACCACGGGTCGCTGACGGCGGCGGTGTCGTGGCCCACCGCGCGGATCTGGCGGGCCCTGGTGGACGACCACGTCCTGCCGGTGTCCGACCGCCTGTACCGGGCGGCGGCCAGCACCGTGGACGGGACGCTGCTGCAGACGTTCCTCACCGGGGTGCGCTGGCGGCTGACGGAGGTGTCCACGCTGCTGGACGACATCAAGGCCGCCTACCGCCAGCACGGGGAGGCGGCCCTGGACATCGACTGGGGCGGCGCCGACGGCACGTCCCTGCCGTGGCGCAGCCGGGCGTCCCTGACCGGCCAGAACGAATCCCAGGTCACCGGCATGCAGGCCGGGGTGGATTCCGCCCCAGTGGGGGCCATGAAGCGCTGGGTGACCCGGGGTGACGACAAGGTCCGGGCCACCCACGTCAAGGCCGGGCGCTCCGACCCGGTCCCCGTCGGCCAGCCGTTCAGGGTCGGCGGCCACGACCTCCAGTACCCGGGGGACCCGGCCGGTCCGGCCTCCGAGACGATGCGGTGCCGCTGCCACGCCGTACTGGTGCCGCCCGCGCCCACCGCACCACCGAGAGAGAGCAGGAAAGCCGCCATGACGGTGGACCACATCACGGCGGCCGTGTCCGCCGACCTGAAGGCGCCGTTCGCGCCCCGGGACACCTCCTGGGACTCCCAGGCCGCCAAGGACGCGCTGCGCACCTGGGCGACCACGGACGGGACCCTGGACGAAGACAAGCTGGCGCAGGGGTACCTGTGGCGCTCCGACGGCCCGCCGTCGGACTGGTCGCTGCCCGTGGCCACCGTCCGCGACGGCCAGCTGCAGCTGGTCTGGGACGGCGTCACGGCGGCGGCCGCAGCCGCGCAGGGCGCCCGCACCCCGCTGGCCCTCCCGGCCGCCGACGTCGACCGGATCAAGGCCGCCATCAGCACGCTCTACAAGCGCGCCGGGCAGGAGTTCGGGGACGACTCCCTGGAGGCCCCCTGGGACCGGCAGACCGCCGCCCTGGGTCCGGGCCTGGACGTCGTCATGGCCGCGCTGCGCACCGCGCCGGGCCTGGAGCTGGACCTGCTGGCCGCCGCGCAGGCGCGCCTGGAGCAGGACCGCCGCTCCGAGCTGGCGCAGCAGGAGCGGGCACTGATCGCCTCCGCGCTGGGGGACGCGATCAAGGCCGCGCCGGAGTGGACGCCCCCGGCGGCGTGGTTCCTCGCCCCGGACGGTTCCCAGAAGGAACTCATCTCCCCGGAGGGCCGGGTGGCGGGGTACGTCGCCACGTGGCTGGACGACCAGGGCAATCCGACCTGCCACACCGGCTACGCCTCCCAGGGGTACTGCGAACCGGTCCCGCGCGGGGGCGACTACTCGTACTTCCACCAGGCGAACGTGGTCCTGACCCTGGACGACGGAACCCAGGTGCACCCCGGCCTGCTGACCACCGACATCGGGCACGGCTCCCCGGCCGCGCAGTCCGTGGACGCCCAGGCCGCGCACTATGACAACCCGCTGGCCATCGCGGCCGCCGTGGTCGTCGGGGAGGACGAGAAAGGCATCTGGATGGCGGGGTCCGTCCTGCCGGACGTCCTGCAGGACGCGGACCGGCTGCGGCGCCTGCGCCTGGCCTCCGTCTCCGGGCACTGGGCGCCGACGATGCCCGGCGGCCCCATGGACATGATCGCGGTGACGGCCGTCAACCACCCCGGCTTCGCCCAGCGCAGCCGGGGGCGCTACGCCCTGGCCGCGTCGCTGGCGGCCGCGCTGCAGGGCGACGACCAGAAGTACGCCACCGCGCTGCTGGACGTCCTGGAGCAGGCCCTGGTGCTGTCCTCCAACTACCTGGAGTCGGGCGCCGGTGCGGCCTCCGGCATGGCGGAGCTGGCGGCGGAGGTGCTGGAGAACGTCGGGGAGGCCGTGGCCACCCTGCAGGAGTGGACCAGCGGCGCCTCCCCGGAGGGCGACGCGCCGCCGGAGGACATGGCGGCGTCCGGCCGCACGCTGCGCGCCCAGGCCAAGGCCCAGATCCGGGTCCTGGCCACGCTCCTGGACCAGCTGACCGACCCGCAGGAGCAGCTGGCGCCGGTGATCCCGCTGCAGGCCGGTGGCGACGGCTGCGGCTGTTCCGGGGCGGCTCCCGAAGGCGCTCCGGCGTCGGAGCCGGTGGCGGCCTCCGGCGGCGCGCTGGCGGCGCTGCCCGACGGCCTGGAGCCGGAGCTGGTGGCCGCCGCCCGCGCGGCCCTGGCGGAGCTGGCGGACGCCAAGGCCCTGAAGGCGGCGTCCGTCCCGGACCAGGTGACGCTGCCGAAGTGCCTGCAGATCCTGTCCGACTACCTGTCCGAGACCGGCGCGGACTCCCCGCAGCAGTCCCGGGCGGCGGCGGTGAAGGCGGCGGAGTCCATCTGCCGCAGCGGTGAAGTGATCGACGCGGCGCTGCGGGCCAAGGCCTGCCGCCTGCTCTCCGAGTACCGGGTGAAGTCCGGTGGAAAGGCGGCCTGACATGGCTGGTTCGTGCTGCGGAGGAGGCGCTGCGGCGCCCCGTCCGGCGGTGTCCGTCCCGGGCGGCGGCTCCGGCCCGCTGGTGACGCGCCACGGCGTGCTGGAGTGGGTGCACATCTCGGCGGGCGGCGCGGAGTCGTTCTACGCCAGCGCGGCGGAGGTGGACTCCGCCATTGAGCTGTTCGGCGGGAGCAAGGACCACCGGCCCGCCCCCGGGTCGAAGCCGACCGCGTGACGGGGCGCCAGCGGTAGCATGCCGCCAGCAACCCGGGCCCCCGGCCGCGATCAGCGGCCGGGGGCCTCCCACGTTCGGCAGCAGGAGAAGCACATGGACGACCGGCCGGAGAACCTGGTGCACAAGCTGATGGACCACGTGGCCGTCCAGGCCGTCGGCGACGCCATGCCGCTGGTGGGCCAGCCCGCCACCCAGGAGGGGAAGCTGGACTGGGACAACCCAAGCGCGGTCTACCTGCAGCTGGACACCCAGGTCCGCATGATGCGCGACCTGACCCGCATCCCCGGGGAGAAGCTGGCCGACCCGGACTACCGGCTGCGCACCCAGGCCGCCCTGCAGTGCCTGGGTGCCGGGTACCTGCTGCTGCTGTCCGTCGACTCCGAACCGGGCTCCGCCGCCCTGGCGTCCGGCGGCACCGTGGGCGACCTGACCGCGCTGCACGGCCTGCGCTACCGCAACCTGGCACGGACGCTCCTGGACCACGAAGTGGAGTGCCCGGGCCACGCGGAGCCCAGCGGCCTGCGGGTGGCGGTGGACCTGCACGTGGAGAACGTGCCCGGCGGTGCTCCGTCCGGGGGAGTCCCGGGCCGGACGGACGGCGCGGACGGCGGCTCCCGGTAGGGTCGGCACCGACGCACCACGCGGCGAAGGCCCGCCCCGACGGACATGGGGGCGGGCCTTCGTCGTGCGGGCGCTACAGGGACTGGACGACCAGGTGTCCGGCGCGGTGCAGCAGGGCCAGGTGGTGGCGCAGCTGGTCCTTGTGCTCGCTGGGCGGGCCGTCCGGGTGGGTGCAGCCGGTGCAGCCGAAGCGCGCCCCGGCGGGCACCCAGAACTCCAGCAGGTCGGCGTGCTGGCGGGCCAGGTGGGCCGTCAGCCGCTCGAAGGCCGACAGGGCGCCCTGGTCGGGACGGCCCGGACCGGCCAGCCGGGGCGGGTACTCCAGGCGCAGCAGGAGGGCGGCGTGGCCCTTCTCGCACTCCTCGCAGCCCTGCGCCCAGCGGACCGGAGCGGCGCTCACCGGACGGCCTCCGCCCGGGCCAGCCGGACGTGGGCGACGTCGTCCACCATGTCGAACTCCAGCGTGCCGTCCTCCCGCCAGACGTCCACCTGGTGGTTGAAGGCGATCATGTGGACGCCTCCCTGGACCTCCATCACCCAGTGCTCCAGGTCCTGCACGGTGGTGAAGCCCCGGGGGTCGGCGTCCGGGAAGTCGGGGTCCTCCGGCTGGTCGAAGTACGCCCGGATGACCTTCTGCGCCTGGGCCACCTCCTGCCCCTTCTCCAGGGAGAACAGCTGCAGGGCCCGGGTGATCTCGGCGCCGGGCTCCAGCAGGAAGCCCCAGAAGTCCTCCACGGCGCTGGTCGGGCGCAGGACCCTGCCGCCAGTGCTGCCGGGCTGGGGCGCGATCCACACGCGGTGGGTGGTGTCGACGTAGGCGACGGGGTGGGAGCTGTATTCGCTCCATCCGCCCTGCCGGTGGGGGTTGACGACGACGAAGCGCCAGTCCGGCATGAGGATGGCGGGGGTGGGCTGGGTCATGTCGGTGATCCTTCCGGTTCGATCGGTCGAAGTGCTGTAGTCGGTTGGTGACAGCGTGTCAGGCGGTGGGGGTGTCGTCGGCGGGCTTGGCGAACTCCGCCGTGTAGCGGGCCAGCCACCAGCCCAGGAACTCCACGGCCTTGTTCCGGGCCGCCTGCTCCGTCTGGAAGCGCTGCTGGGCCAGGCGCAGGGCGGCGCGGCCGGGCAGCTTGCAGTCCAGGACGTACATTCCGCCGGGGTCGCGGGTGGTGGCGTAGCCGACGGTGAACATCTCGGTGGTGCCGAGCGTCCCCACGGTCGTGTTGCGGGTCTTCGTCCAGGCGAGCATGTGCGTGCCCTCTCGGGTCGGTGGCGGGCCCCCGGCCGGGCGGCCGGGGGCAGTGGTGCGATCGTGCCGGGTCAGTCGCTGCCGGGCGGCCAGGGCTTGGACCAGCCCCACGCCGACGGGTCGTCCCCCAGGCAGTCCGGGCAGGAGCCGCAGTCGTTGCAGGACTCGTACGGGAGCGGGGTGCGGTCGCCGTACTTCGACGCCGCCGGGTCGGCGCCCGGGTGGGCGTGCTCCGGGTGGACCAGCTTCGACGGGTCGCGGCGCTCCGGCTGCGGCCGGGCCGGGGCCTGGGCGCGTCCGGCGGCGGGCAGCTGCTGGCGGGACGGGGCATTCAGCGCGGCCAGCGCGGTGCGCAGCTGATGCTCCGTGGCGTCGTTCGGGTTGTGGCCGTAGGTCCGGGTGTACTGGTCCACCAGCTGCTCCCGGGACCAGCCCAGGGCGTGGGCGGCGTCCTTCAGCTGGCGCGCGGCCTGGGACCGTCCGGACGGCTGCTGCCCGGAGGGCTGGCGGCCCTGCTGCGGGCGCTGGCCCTGGCGCTGGCCTCCACGGTCCGGGCGCTGCCCCCGGGGCTGCTGGCGGCCGCGCTGCGCCCCGCCGTCGGCCATCTCCTGGCGGCCGCGCTCCATCATCCGGGCCTCATGCTCCGCCTTGTGGCGGTCGGGGGTGTCGGAGTCCCCGTCGGCCAGGCCGTCCACCGGGATGTGGAACAACGCGGTGAGCATGTACTTCAGGGCGGCGGTCTCCGCCTTCATGGTGGCCTTGTCCGCGACGTCCCCGCCCTCACCCCAGTACGCGGCGGTGAAGGTGGAGCCGTCGGGGCCCACCAGGGTGTACTCCACCCGGACGGCCACGTAGTTCTGGCGGCCGCGCTGCTCGGAGACGCGCTCACCGGCCACGGGGATGATGACCAGCTGGTGCTGGACCAGGGCCCGGTTGAAGGCCGCCAGCACGTCCTCAATGGACCTGTAGGAGTAGCTGCTGTGGTCGTTCCAGCCGGACTTGCCGATGCCCACCGTGCCGATGGTGTGCATCACGTCCAGGACGGCCTGGTGGACGGTGCGGGGCGCCGCCCCCCGGGAGGGGGCGGCGGTCGTGATGACTGCTTCGACGGTCACGCGGCCAGGCCCATCCGGGCGGCGCGGGCGGTGGCGATGCCCTCACGGACACCGGCCAGCAGGCCGTCCGCGTCGTAGGTCTTGCGGGTCTGGCGCTCCGTCACGCTCTCGTCGGCGGAGGCCATGTCCTCCACGGAGGCGCGGAACATGGAGAAGAAGGCGGTGACCTTCGGCTGCGGGCCGCGCCACACACGGCGGGTGGTGCGGTGGCGGGTGATGCGGTCCAGGCGGAAGGTGCGCATCTCGCCGCGCAGCTGGCAGTAGGCGCGGATGACGATGTCCCCGGCCTTCGTGACGTCGATCGAGTGGATCTCGATCGTCCGGACCTCCACCTCCGGGGAGTCCTTCCCGCACTCGTAGGTGATGGTGACGGGGCGCAGGGCTTCGGCGGCGGTGGTGAGCTGGGCCAGGCGGCGGGTCTCGGTGATCGGCACGGTAGGGTCGTCCTTGCTCTCGGTGGGACCGGGGGTGCTGGGCCCCTCCCGCGTGCTGGCGTGCGATCGGGTGGGGCCCTTCGTTGTACTGCCTTGTGATAGTACACCGAAGCCCCGCCATGATGCAACATGATGTGGCATCTTGGCGGGGCCGGGTTGTGGCCGGTCAGGCTTGCTTCTGGACCACCAGCAGGTCGCCCAGGCCGTATCCGGAGACGTCCCAGCGCTGCTCCAGGAGCGCGCGGACCTCCTCCAGGCGGCGGGCGACCGTGCTGCCGTCGGAGTCCAGTGCGGCGTGGCTCTCGGTGTAGCCGACCACCACGCCGCCGGAGGCCCGGGTGCGCACGCGAGCACCTTCCGACCAGCGGCGCCCACCCGGGGCGGTCTTGCTCAGGGCGACGCCGTGGCGGGCCAGGTAGCGACGGACGGCGTCGTAGGCGGCCTCCGGGCCCGGGCCGGTCGGGATGCGCGGGGAGGCGATGGCGTCCGGCGGCAGCTGGCGGGTGGAGCCGTCGGCGTAGTGCTCCACCCAGCCCAGGGAGCCGTCCACGTTGGGCTTGTGCGCCTGATCGACCTGCAGCAGGCGCCCGCACGCGGTGCACCAGCTGCCGGAGCGGTCGACCACGCGGCCCTGGGCGGTGCACAGCACCTCCGTGCGGCGGGTCGCGGGGTGGATCATCTGGTACTGCGTGCGGCGCTGCGGTGCGGTCACCGGCGCGGCGGCGGGCTTGGCGGTGGCGGGCACGGGCTCCTCCTGGGCGGCCGGGGCGGGGGTCTCCTCCGCCTCCTGCGTGGTGTCGGTGATGCCGGGCACGTCCTGGCGGACCCGGGGGCCGCTGTTGGAGATGCTGCAATCGGCCCGGCCGTTGAAGTTGTAGACGCTGACCCGGAACGGGAAGCCCTCCGCGTCCGTCGCTGCTTCGATCGCGTCGGCGTGACGGGCAACCGTGTTGTTGGCCTCCCGGCTGTAGAGGATCACCAGGGTGTACAGGCGCTCCCCGGCGGAGTTGTACTGGCCCGTCACGCTGAAGTCCCGGCGGCCCGCGCCGCCGCGCTGCTGCAGGCCCAGGGCGCGCAGCGCGCGGGCGACGGCGACGGTCGGGGTCTTCGCGGGGGCGGGCTTGCGGGCCATCGGGGGCTCCTTCGGGTCGGTCGTGCTGGCGTCCCCCGATGATGACACACGAAGACCCCTGATGCAACATCATGAGGCATCAGGGGTCTTCGTGTCCGGTCACGCCACCGTCGCGGGGTAGGTGCGCTCCTGGGCTCCGTCCGGGACGGGCAAGCTGTAGTGCTCGCCCTCCCGGGACGGCCAGGTGAACACCCGGATGTCCCGGCCGTCCACGGCCCACGGCATGGTGTCCCGGGTGTCCTGGGCCACCTGGTCGGCCAGGTCCTGCTCCGTGGCCGACCAGGCGGAGGAGCCGTACCTGCTGGCCCGGTCGGCGTCCCCGACGAACACCCGGTAGGTCAGGTCACGGGTGCCGGGCTGCGCGCCGCCGACGTGGTCCCAGCCCCAGCTGCCCATGGCCAGCAGGCTGGCGAAGGGGCAGCTGTCCAGCGCGGTCCGGGCGGCGGCGTGGTCGGTGCCCTTGTACAGCTCCGTCACGCTGCGGCCGTCGGAGGTGACCACGGAGTACATGCGGGCGCTCACCGGGCGGCCTGCGTGCGGGCGCGGGGCTTGGAGCGGCCCGGGAACTGGGTGCCGTAGCGGCGCCGGACGGTCTCCCGGGTCACGCCCAGGATGCCGGAGACGGAGTTGACCACGCCGTCCACGCGGGTGGCCAGGATCTCCCGGGCCAGACCGTCGATCTTCTCCTGCAGGTCGGCCTGCTGCTGCTGCAGGCCTTCCAGCTCCTGAATCTTGCTCTCGGTGGTGTCCATGGCCCCATGATGGAGCACGAAGACGCTTAATGCAACAGGGTGCGCCATTGGGCCTACAGACGGTAACCCAATGCCACATCCTGTTGCATTGAGGGGACTTGCGTGTCATGCTGGCTTCTGCCAGCACGGAACAGCCCGCCGAGAGGAACCCGACATGACCGCCTCCGAGACCCCCGCCCGCACCGGGATGCACGTCCGCACCGAGAACGGCACCCGCACCCTGGTGACCACCCGGGCCGCCCTGGACGAGATGAACGCGGCCATGATGGACAAGGCCGTGAAGCGCACCGTCCGGGAGATGTCCGCCAGCCGCGACAGCGCCGACATCACGTACCGGGACGGTCGCAAGGGCCGCAAGGTCAGCCTGCGCCCGGCCAGCGCCCAGGACGTGGCCGACCTGACCCCCGCGCCGGAGACGGAGCCGGAGGCGCCCGTGGAGAGCGCCCCGGCGGCGCCTGAGTGGCGCACCCTGAAGGGCCTGCGCGTCGGGGACACCGTCCGCCTGTGGTCGGGCAACCGGAAGACCGGACCGACCGGAGAGGGCCGGGAGGCCACCCTGGTGGAGATCCGCACCGGCTGGGTCTTCCAGTACACCGACACCGGATGGACGGGCTGGATCGGCGGCGCCGCGTCCAAGCACTGGGTCTCCGTCTGACCGTCACCGCCCCACGGGGCGCAGCCGCCCGGCTGCGCCCCTGCCCTTACCGAGAGGAACCGAACGATGGCCCGCAAGACACAGCAGCCCCGCAGGCTGACCGACGCGCCCGGCTGGGTCCGCGACGTCCTGGACGGGGGGCTGCGGTGAGCGCGGGTGTCGCCTGCCGGGTGCGGGCGCACCGGGGTCTGTGGCGGGTGACGGTCCGCAAGGCCAACTACTCCGCCTTCAACGGCGGGCGCCGGACGCCGTCGGCCTGGTCCCAGCTGCGCTGCCCGGCCTGCTCCACGTCCTGGCGGAGCAAGGGCGCCTACGTGGACAACGTCCCCGACGCCTGACCTGCGCCGAAGACCCCCAATGCCACATGATGTTGCATTGGGGGTCTTCGTGTGTCATTCTGGTCTCTCGACCGCACGACCGACCCGAAGGAGCACGACATGGCGACCATCTCCCCGCGCATGCAGGACGCGATCCGCACCGGAGCCGACGGCGCGGTGGTCTTCTGCGAGCGCGCCGACACGGAGTCCGCCCTGATCCGGCACGGCCTGATCCACCCGGTGCAGTCCACCCTCACCGAGTACGGCCAGCAGGTCCTGGCGGGCCTGCTGGAGGCCGACGCGGCGGCGCAGGCCGCCACCGGCGGCACAGTGCACCGGCCGCAGTCCTGCGCCCAGGACGCCGACGCCCCGGCGGAGTGGGAGGGCTTCGCCTTCAGCCGGGTGGCGGTGGGCGACTACGTCCGCTTCCAGACCCGGGAGACCGGCTTCGACGGGCGCGGCCTGTACTACCGGGAGGGCTGGGTGATCCGCGTCACGGAGTCCTCCATGGTGGTCAGGGTCGGCCACAACGAGACCGCCCGCATCAGCGCGCAGTCCTTCATGGAGCGGGATGTGGCCCGCAAGCCCGGGATCAAGGTCCCCTACCACCCCGACTTCGCGCACCGGGTCGTCCGGGGCGCGAACGTGACCGTGATCTGGTCGCCCTTCCCGATCATCGACGCGGCGGCCGTGGTGGACAACTTCCTGGACGCCCGCTACCGGGACGTGGAGACCGTCGCGGAGGCCGCCCGCTTCACGAAGGCGGAGGGGGCCGACTTCTCCGGCTGGGTGGTGCGCAGCGGGCTGGACTACTCGGACCCGCGACGGACCCGGAAGGCCGCCCTGGAGCAGCTGGAGATGGCGGTGGCGGACTACTTCGGCGCGGCCGTGGACTACCTGCGCCAGGGCCCGCAGCCGGTGGAGGACCGGCCCACCCCGATGGCCGCGAAGGTGGCGGCCTTCCAGGAGCTGGCGAAGGAGCTGGAGGCGGCCGGGCTCAACGTGCGCGCCCTGCTCTGACCCCTGCCGGACAACGACCCCTGATGCGACATGATGTTGCATCAGGGGTCGTTGTGTGTCATGATGGCGCTTCGACCGAAACACCCGCCGCGCCCGCCAGCCGGGCCGCCGAAAGGACACCGACATGAACGCCCCCGTCTGCGGCTACTCCGCCGCCCACACCGCCGCAGCAGTCCCCGCCGACCTCCGGGTGGGCATGGGCCCGCTGGGCCAGGTCCCCTGCTGCACCCCCTGCGCCGACACCTACGACCGGCTGAACGGGGTGCCCGGTGAGCGCCTGCCGCTGGCCGCCGTCCGGTTCGCGGTCGTCGCCACGGAGGCGACCTACGACGAAGACGACGCCGAGATCATCGCGGTGACCGGCCCCCTGGCCTTCGGCGACAGCCTGGAGCAGGCCCTGAAGGCGCTGCCCGGGGAGACCGTCGGGGAGGTGTACGCGGTGTGGGCCTCCGCCGACGTGGAGCAGCGCGCGGGCGGCTGCCGCCCCGACTCCCTGGTGATGATCAACGTCTACGGGGACGCCATGGCGCTGGCCGACACCTACCTGCAGATCGTGGCGATCTGATGGCCCGCCGCGCCTTCGTCCGCACCGCCGTGGCCAACCAGGTGCACGACCTGGTGGAGGAGCGCCTGGCCCCCCTGCAGATCCCCGCCGGGAACCTGTCCTTCGGCTACGCCCTGGCGGAGGACATCCTGGCCCTGGTCCGGGGCCAGGAGCCCGACACCGGCCGGAACCTGGACCGGGAGTGCTACGGCACCCTGTGCAAGGTCGCGCCGACCTGGCGGGCCCGCCTGTCCCCCACCCCGGAGGACGAGACCGGCGGCACGTGGCTGGGCGCCTGCGGCCGCCACCTGGCCTGGGTGTGCGACCAGATCTCCGACGGGGAGAACGTCGACCTGGACGTGGAGCGCATCCGCGCCTCCCTGACCGCCCGCTGAACTACCCGAGAGGACACAGCACATGACCGAGCACTACGCCGTCCAGAAGACCACCGCCACCGAGACCGCCGACGGGGCCGCCTTCGTGCTGGACGGGGACGGCCGGGTCTCCCTGGGCCTGGTCAACGCGGTGCACCGCATCGGCGCCTGGGCCGGGAACGTCTTCGCGGTGTGGACCGCCGACGGCCGGGACGCGGCGCTGGAGGCGCAGCGGACCCGCAGGCCCGACGCCCTGTACACCGTGACCGACTCCGGCGACCTGCTCCAACTGGCGGACCGCTACCTGGAGTTCGTGGTCCGCATCGACCGGGCGACCGGCGGATGGGCCGCCTGATGGGCGCCTTCCTGTCGGCCAGCCGCTACGCGGTGCGCCGGGTGGTCCCGCGCGGGACCACCGGCGGCGGCGGCTGGGACCTGGTCCTGGAGCAGGACGGTCCCGTGTGGACCGGGGACAGCTGGTCGCGGGGCGCCAACGCGCTGCAGCTGCCGCTGGGCGGCGTGCTGGCGGTGTGGGCGGACCCGGCCTGGGAGGAGCGGCCGCCGTCCCGGCCGGACCGCCTGTACGCGGTGCTGGGCAGCGGGGACCTGGTGGCGATGGCGCCGGAGTACCTGACCGGGGTTCAACTCCCGTACTGGGAGCGTCACGGAACGCAGTTGCCCGTGGTGATCAAGGGGTAAGATCCCCGAAATGCAACAGGGCCCCCGCCCGGAGGCGGGGGCCCTTCACACTCGGTGCCGGTGAACTTTGGCGAGCGACCCGGCGCCCCGAACGTAAGACGTGGACCACCGTACAGGGCCCGTGCGCGGTTGCGCACCTGGGGACCCGTCGGTGCGTCGGCGTCGTAGGAGCAGCGCATGTCCTTCACCGCCATCACCTGGGCCCTGGAAGACGCCCCCGTGGCCGACACCGTGGAGCGGGCCATCCTGGTCAAGCTGGCCAGCCACGCCGACCACGACGGTCGGGCCGCCTTCCCGTCGAAGAAGACCATGGCCCGCGTGGCCCTGTGCGACCCGAAGACCGTCCAGCGCAAGCTGGCCGCGATGGTCCGCCGGGGGCTGATCGCCCTGGGCGACCAGGAGGCCGCCCGCATGATCCCGAAGCACCTTCGCCCCACGGTCTACGACCTCCTGATTCCGGCGGCCTGGTACGGGCCGGAGCAGCTGGAGCGCGTCAACCGGGACCGGGTCTACGTCGGCCTGCCGCCGCTGGACGCTCTGGACCGCCCCGGCCTGGCCCCCGCCCCGGAGCGCGCGAAGCGGTCGGACGCCGGGGTGCCCCGCCCGCGCCGGGACGCCCAGGAGACCGGGGACGGAGTTGTCCACAGGGGGGACTCACAGTCCCCCCACCCGGGGACTGTGAGTCCCCCCACCCGGGGACTGACAGTCCCCCAAACCAGTACTAGTAACCAGTCCAGTGAACCTGTCCCTCCGTCTCCCGCCCGCAGGGCGGCAGGTGCGGGTAGTGGGCGCGCGGGCGCGGGGCGGCCCGCTTCGCGGGGAGATGGGGAGGCAGCGACCGGAGCGACCGAAGGCCTGGTGATCCACGACCGCCCCGACGGGGCCGTGGCGGCCGTCCTGGAGGCCGTGCCCGGCATCGTGCGGGCGCTGACCCCCGGACAGCTGCGCCTGGCCTCCAGGGCCGTCCTGGGCGTCCTCCAGGGGCCCTTCCAGGACCCGGCCGCCCTGGCCGCCCACCTGGAGGCCCGGCTGGCGCCCATGTCGCTGACCGACGACTGCGACCCCCGGGCGTTCATCCGCGACCCCTACGCCTGGCTGATCTCCCAGCTGCCGGACATCACCGTGTGCCAGGGCGGCTGCGGGCGCACCGTCCACGCCACGGCCGGGCGCAGCGGGCTGCGGTGCGCTTACTGCTCGGACGGCGTCGACCCGGCCCGGGCGCTGGCGGAGCTGGCGCGGGAGAACGCGGCCGTACTCGGCGACGGGTGCCCTCCGCCGGACTGGGCGTGAGTTTCACCGGATCGGGTGACTAACGGTCGGGGGCTGCCGCCCGGGCGGCGTATCGTCGGCGGCTCCGGTGCTCCCGGGGGGCTGGTCCTCCGGGCGGGCGCCGACCCGCCGCCCCCGGGCGGCCCTCCGCGCACCCCACGGCGGCCATCACCCCGGCCGCAGGTCCGCAGCCGCCACGGCCCCCAGGCATCCGGCGGTGCGGACCCCCTCCCCGCGCGGTCGGCCTCCCGGGGGCGCCGCGCTTCCCGGGCCTACGGCGCGGGCGGGATGTACACCGCGCCGACGGCCAGCCGGGCCGTCAGCTTCGGGACGTCCCCGGCCTGGCCGCTGCTCTGGGCCATCACCCGCAGCTGCGTGCCGCCGGGAATCCGGGCGCTGCGGGACATGAACAGCTGCAGCGGGTTGCGGCCCTTGCCGATGGTGGCGCTGATCTCCTGCTGGTCGGTGTCGACGGTCTCCGTCCCGTCGCCCCAGCGCAGCCACACCCGCAGCGTCGCCCAGTAGGGCTCCTGGGCGGTGCTGGCCAGCAGCAGGCGCCCGGCGATCGTCCACAGTCCGGTGGAGGCCGGGGTGAGCGTGCCGTCCGCGCCGACCGCCAGGCCCTCCGGGGGCTGCTCCGGCACCAGCAGGAGCTGCACGGCGGTGCCGGAGGGGAGCGACTGCGCGGCCGCGTCCAGGAGGGCGCCTGCGGACTGCGCGGCCGGTCCGGGCGCCCCGGTGTCGCCCTTCGGCCCGGGGTCGCCCTGGTCGCCCTGCGGGCCCCGCAGGTTGGCCAGCTTCACCCAGTCGGTGCCGCGCTTGACGTAGAAGTCGCCGGTGAGCTGGTCCGTGTACAGGTCCCCGTCGGCACCCAGGTCCGGGGCGGGGACACCGGCGGCGCCGTAGACCGCAGGGGTGCGGCCGTCGCGGCCGTCGGCGCCCGGGGCCCCGTCGGCGCCCTTGTCGGCGGCCAGCTCCCAGGGCGACTGCGGGGGCTCCGTCCCGGCGGGCACCTCCTGGGCGGTGGAGTACGACCGGCCGCCGTGCCCCACGACGGAGTCCGGCGGGTACGTCACGGAGTCGACCCACTCCCCGGCCCAGGTCAGGCCGCCGCCGGTGGAGCCGCCGTCCATCGTGGCCAGCAGCAGCCACTGGCCGTCCGTGCCCGGGGTGCTGACCGCGTGGTCCTCCACCGCGCCCCACAGGCGGCGGCTGAAGGTCACCACGGTGCCGCGCCGGTAGTAGTCGCCGGGCACCCAGGCCCCGGCCAGCAGCATCCAGGTGTCCGTGCCGCCGTTGGGCAGCTGCGGGTCCGGGGTGCGCGGCGCCAGGCCCTGGGCGGGCACCAGGAGGGCCGCGCCGGGGGTGCCTTCACGGACCTGCAGGCGCGACAGCAGCGCACCGCCGGAGACCTTCACCGTGGTGTCGGACTCCCGGCCGAAGGTCTGGCACCACAGCTCGAACTGCTCGCCCACGTCCATGGGGACGTCGAAGGCGATCGGCTGGGCGATCTTCTGGCCGCCGCCGATCAGGCCGGAGCCGCGCACCGGCAGGGACGTGACGCTCTGCCCGCCCCGCGTCCACGACAGCCACAGCTCCACGTCCATGGTGTAGGCCGTCGGGGAGTCGGAGGTGAGGACCAGGCCGCCGATCCAGGACCAGGACGCGGCCGTGTCGGAGGAAACCCGGCCGTCGGCCACCGTGATGCCCTCCGCGTCGCCCACCTCCAGGAGCAGCGGCAGCCGGGCCGGGCCGACGGGCGCCAGCTGCTCCTGGACGGACAGCTCCCCGCCCTCCGGCAGGGTGCTCCCGGCCGGGCTGAACAGCTGCCAGGGCGGCTGCGGCGGGGCGGCCGCGCCCGGGCTGGCGGTGGCGATGAACACGCCGTCGGGGGTGGAGACCAGGTCGCCCCGGCGGTAGCAGCCACCGGGCTGGAAGTCGCCCCGGTAGGAGTCGATCACGGAGCCCGGCGGACCCACCACGCCGTAGCCGCCGCACTGTGTGGGGTGCGTCATGCGCCCAGTATCTGACGGTATGTCCGCAATCCGACGGCACCCGGGCGGGTGACCGCCGCACGGGGTGTCCGGCCGGGTGGCGCTGCGCCATGCTGGTGCGATGCCTGTCACCCATCTGCACTACACCTGCTGGGCCTGCGGGGCGGACAACGTCCTGCACGGCACGTCGGAGGACTGCTGCGACCTGGTCCACGGCATCCCGGAGGAGTGGGAGTGCTGGAACTGCGACGCGCTGAACGCGACCCCGTGACCGTCAACGGCGCTGGTGTGCATTCCACCCCGCCGGGGGACTTGACGCACCATCACAGGTCAGGGGAGCCTGGATGTATGAACACACGCCAGCACACCCCCTCCCGCGTCCGCATCGGGGAGACCTTGCACCTGATCGCGGCCTGGACCCGGGAGTCCACCCGCGACCTGGCCCCCTACGTCGGCGCCACCGACGACCGCCCCGGCGGCGTCGACCACACCACCGTCTCCCGCCTCCTGCGCCAGGGCCCCGGCAACCTGGACCACGTGGACGACCTGTGCCGCCACTGGGGCATCACCCTGACGGAGCTGCTGGCCGGGTTCGGATGGCTGGAGGAGAAGGGCCGCCTTCCCCGCGCCGTCCGCGACGCCAAGGCCACCGGCCAGCAGCTGCTGGCCTAGCCGCCCAGCCGCTCCTGCAGGTCCCGCAGGTCCTGCTCCCGGGCGGCCCGCACAGCCTCCTGGTCCGGGTCGTCCACCTCCGCCGCCATCCGCACGTAGCTGAACAGCCCCGCGATCTCCTCCGGCCCGGCGCCCTGGAAGTCCTCCAGGGCCCGGGCCATCCGTTCGTCGTAGACCGCGCTGGCCGACACCTTCAGCCAGTCCGTGGCCATCTTCCGCGCCGCCCCCGGCGCCAGCGCCCCGTGCTGGCCCAGGCCCTCCAGCACCACCACGGCCCGCCGCGCCCGGGAGTTGGCCGTGGCCATCAGGTCCCGCGCCAGCTGCTCCACCTGGTCGGCGTCCACCACCGCCTGCCCGTGCCCCCAGCGGATCACGCACGGCGGCGGCCCCACCCGCATCTCACCCGGCGCCAGGCGCGGGGAGCCGATGATGTCCAGCACCGGCACCGGCTCCGCGACCACCGGCGCGGGCGCCAGCAGCGCCGCCAGCTCCTCCTGCGCCGCCGCCTGTCGGGCCGGGCGGGTGCGCCCCTCCCCGACGCGCCGACCGATCCGCCGCCGCCGCCGCCGCCGTCCGCCCTTGCCCACGCCGCACTCCTCCCGCTCCGCCGCCCTAGTCCAGGCGGTCGCTGTGCGCCACAGCGTAGAGCGGGTGCCAGGACGGCTCCCCCGTCGGCAGCAGTTCACCCAGGGCGTAGAACTCACCCGTACGGCCCGACAGCCAACCGACCTGACGCCACACCGTCCGCTCCCCGCCGCACGTCGTCACCCGCTCCGGGCCCGCGTCCGACAGCATCCGCACCGGCCGCACCTCCGGAGGCGCCCCGGTGAGCACCACCGGGACGTCCGCCGCCCCCGGCGCCGGGATCTCCGGCTCCAGGCGGAAGCCGTACAGCACCGTGCGCTCCGGCGGCCCCAGCGGCCTGCCGCCCGGGTCCAACCGGGTCACGTGCGCCACGGTGCGGTCGGGGAACTCCGGGTCAGGCCCGGTCGCGTTCGTCGTCACCTGGCCAGCCTCCCAGGACTGCCGGGTGCAGCGTGGGACCCTGCCCGGCATGAACCGACCGCCCCGCCGCCAGCCGCGCGGCCGCCGCGCCACCCTCACCCAGGACCAGCTCTGGGCCGACGCCGAACCCCGGGACCTGGCCCGCCTGTTCCGCACCGCCGCGACCGTCGGCGTACCAGAGCCCACCCCCGACTGGGCGCAGGCCTGGGCCCAGGTCGTGGCGATGATCGAAGGCTCCCCCGCCCGCTGGGCCTTCGGCCGGACCGGCGGCCCGCTGCTCCCCGCCTGGGCGACCGGGGAGAACCCGGAGGACGTGCTAATCCGCCTGGACTGGACGGAGAACCCCGGCGGCCACCCCGACCTGGAATACGCCATGGCCGCACGCCAGCGCGCCTCCCGGGAGCAGCGCGTACTGGCCGACGTGGAGCGCCGCCAGGCCGCCCTGGAGCTGGAGCGCCTGCTGAACGCCAAGGCCGCCCGTCGGGGGCTCCCCCGCGACCAGTCCGACTGCCTGGACGGGCTCTGCTCCCACGGCGCGCCGGACTCCGCCGACACGGCGCCCCCGGCCGTCTACGGAAAGCCCTCCGCCACCGTCTACCCCGACCCCGGGACCGGAACGGTATGGCTGGGGAACTGCCCCATCAGCCCACCGGGCAGCGCCCAGTGAAGGGCCCGGGGCTCACAGGTACCAGGGGTTCCCGTCGCCCAGGTTGAACCTCATCTTGCGGAACGACACCCCCGGGGTGCCGTTGGTGCTCCCCGACTGCGTGATGGCCACGTACGTGTACCGGTGCGGCACCGTGTCGTCGTTCAGCACCGCCCGGTAGCGCGGGACCGCCCCCGGGGACGACGTGTCGTACATGCTGAACTGCACAGACCCGGCGGCCACCGACAGCTTGAACTTGTACCAGGTGTTCTGCTGCAGCGCCCCGGCCTGGGTCGACTGGTAGGAGCCCGCCACGCCGTTCTGCCGCCAGGTGGAGAACATCTCCCCGTTCTGGCGGCAGCCCACCAGGCCGTAGTTGGGCGGGATCTGGTCCTCCCGCACCCGGGAGTCGTCCCGCAGCGACCACACCAGGCCCCCGAAGTCGGCGCTGTTCGCGGAGAACTGGTCGAAGCGCATCCACCAGGTGGCCATCCATGACTGCGGGTTGGGCAGCGGGCACGCCCAGCCCAGCACGACGGAGGACGCGAAGCTGGCGCCGTTGACCAGCGGCGTGGGCAGCTTCCATCCGCCGTCGAAGTTGCCCGCCCCGTTGCGGGAGCCCTGCCCGCGCAACCAGAACGGCCGGTAGTCGTAGGTGGAGAAACCGTCATGGAGCTGCCCCGACATGTACGCCACCGAACCGCCCGCGCCACTCAGGGAGATGGGCCAGGTGTCCTTCTGCCGCACCGGGGTCCGATACCCGTAGTACATCGGGTCGGTGACGCACACCCCCCGCACCGCGTAGGTCCGCTCCGTCGGCTCGTTCACCCGACGGTTCAGCCCGTGGTAGACGACCTGCAGCCCGGCCGCGACGTACGGCGCCGCGCTGCTCCCGTAGACGTAGCCGCCCGGCGCGCCGGTCGGGTTGACGGGCACGAACACCCACGTGACCCCGGCGCGCACCAGCTGCGCGGGCGGGTTGGCCGTGATGTCGGCCTGGTCGGCCAGCCACACCCCGCGCGCGTAGTTCGCGGCCGCCCAGCCGGTCGTGTCGGCGCTCTCTCCTGGGAACCGGGCCGTGGTGACGTCCTGGTACTGGCCGTTGGCCAGGACGACGGAGGACTGCCGCACGCACTGGCGTTGCAGGGTCGGCAGCAGCGCCTTGTTGGCGGCCAAGTGGGTGGGGTCCACGGTGCCGGTGAAGGTGTCGGACGCCGGGGAGGTGGTCGTGTTGTTGCGCGGCAGCCGGTAGAAGACGGCCAGGCGGCCGCCGACTTCGTCCAGCATGTCGTCCACGGTCTCCCCGCCGGTCTGGAAGAACTCCCCGCCGCCGAACCAGCTGGGCCACGAGTCGTTCAGCCATGGCACGCCGTCTTTCGTGATGTTCAGCTGCCGCCACTGGGCCAGCGTCAGCTCCTCGTAGCGGTAGCCGGTGAAGCGGTCGGCCGACGCCGTCCAGGACTGACCGGCGCCCGGCACCGAGCTGTTCGCGGGCTTCGGGTCGGCGCTCAGTCCGAAGCGGTAGTAGGGGCACAGCACGGAGGTGCCGTCCCCCAGGCCGGAGACGTCGATGTGCACCGCCTCCAGGCCATCGTCCACGGCCCCCCGGACCGACTTCGCCAGGTTCCACGGCATCACGTTCTCCCCGTAGCCGGACCTGCCGACGATCAGCCCCGGGCCCCCGGCCGTCTTCCCCAGCGGCAGCTGGCCCAGCGTCACCGTGCACGCCGGGGACGGCTCCGGGGGCGTGCCCGGCTTCAGCAGCCCGCCGTCCGGCCCGAACGTCAAGCTGTTGCCGTCCCGGCTGGACACCCCCAGCTGCCACTTCGCCGGGGAGCCGCCGGAGGACTTCGTCCCGGACCCGGCCCACACCGGGGCGCAGCCGCCCGCCTGGTCGCACACCCCCGTCCACGGGCCCGCCAGGTTCAGCCCGATCTGGACCGTGTCGGCGTCGGGCTGGGTGATCTCCACCGCTTCGTTGCCCGGCTTCCAGTGGCAGGCGCACTTGTCGGAGCATCCCGCGCGGCCCATCTCAGACCTTCTTCCACTCGAAGTTCGCCCAGGACCCGGACGCCCGGTCGGCGGGGTCCTGGCGCTTGTGCAGGGCCACGTAGCCGCCCCGTGGGCCGCCCGCCAGCGCGGGCGTGGACGCCGTGGCCGACTGGGCGCCGTTGATGCCCCACGCGGGCAGCGGGAACTGCTCCATGACCACGCCGACCGCCGGGGTCACGGTCACGCGGAAGTGGTACCAGGTCGCGGCGGACACCAGCACCCCGGCGGCGGACATCGCGGTCACCGGCGCCTGCCCGGTCCGGTACATCGTGACCACCAGGCGGCCGCTGGCGGTCTGCAGCGCTGTGAAGTAGTCCCGGTCCCAGGTGGTGTCCCGCAGGTCCCGGTCGTCGGGCAGAGCGAAGGCCAGGCCCAGGCCGTTGGGCTCCGCCCGCGCGGCCGCGCCCGCCGGGATCGAGTTCCACAGGTGCGACCACGCCACGGTGTAGGAGTTCGGGTCGGCCACCGGGGACGCCCACCCCAGCACCGTGGTGACCCGGCCCCACGTCGTGCCGTAGTCCGCCGACGTCTCGAACGACGTCTCCGGGCGCCACCCCACGTACGGCTTAGGGTCGGCCGGGACGGCGCAGTACGGCGGGTAGCCGAGCGAACCGGGGTCGCCCATGGTCGACTGGCCGCGCCACAGCGCGGAGGTGTCGTCCTCCGCCAGCGGCGCCAGCTGCCCCTCCGTGAACGCACCCATCGCCCAGGTGTCCCGGGTCATCACCGGCATGGAGGCGTACCCCACCATGGCGTCGCGCCGGTAGTAGGCCGGGTCCGTCGACACCACCCCGGCGTAGCCGTTCGCCGCGACCTGGGCGCGGTGGGTGCGGCGCTGCACCGCGCCGTTGATGACCACCCGCAGTCCGGCCGTGACGAACGGCGCCAGGGAGGACGCCGGGATACGCCAGTCGGCGAACACCCAGTCGACGCCGTTTCCCAGCAGGGTGGCCGCGCTCACCGCGTCCGCGTCCGCCTGGGAGCGCGCCAGGTAGCCGGTCTGGATACCGGCCTGGGAGGCCGCCGTCAGGTTGGCGATGTTGCGGGACGCCACCACGGACGACGACTGGGTGCAGGCCCGCAGGATCGTCGCCACCAGCTTCGTGGCCACGTCCGGGCGGGTGTCCGTCGTCAGCCCCAGGGCGTAGACGTACACCATGCTGCGCCCGGTCTCCCCCAGCAGCTGCGCCACCGTGTTGATCCCGATCTGCGGCAGGCCCGCGAACTTGCCGTAGTAGGGCCCGGTCGTCACCCGGCCCTGCTCGCCCGGCCACACCCCGGCGGGCCAGCGGTGGGTGCCCTGCCGGTACCAGTTGTTCACGGCCAGTACCAGGTTGCGCGCGGACTGGGTCGTCAGGTCGGACCAGTTCAGGTCCACGGCCGGGTCGGACAGGCTCCCGTCGTAGCCGCCCGTGATGCACCAGTTGTCCAGCTGGTCGGTGCCCAGGTAGCAGTTGCGCAGGTACGGGGTGCCGTCGGCCAGGCCGTCGATGTCCAGCTGCACGCCGTCCAGCTCCAGGTCCACCGCTGCCCTGCAGGAGCGCAGCAGGCCCTGCGGGAAGCCGTTGACGCCGTACCCCCGGTCGCCCATCACGATGTCCCCGGCGGTGCGCCCGGCCGTCGGCGGGAGGATGTCCGCGACGGTGCGCCCGCAGGCGGTGGCCGACTGCGGGGAGTACAGGCCATCGCTCTCCACGGTGACGGTGTTGCCGGACGCCTCCGAGATGCGGACCCTGATCCGGCCGGTGGCCGGGTCGTAGACCAGGCCGGTGCCCAGGTGCGCGCCCATGCACTGCGCGGCCTGCCCGCACACGCCCAGGTTCGCGGACGTCGGGTCGTAGAACTGGCCGGACACCACGAAGTCGTTGCCCTCCGCGCCGGTGCCGGTGACCGTGGTGCCCGCGCCATTGCGCATGTAGCACTGGCAGGAGGCTTCGTGCAGGCAGTCCGCCATGGCCAACTCCCTTACAGGGTCGTACTGCTGGTGATGGTCAGGGACCGGTACAGGCCGGGGAAGTTCGCCTCCGTGGCCACCTTGACCTTGCGCAGGGAGGCGTACTTCAGGTCCGGGGTGGTGCGCAGCCGCGTCTGCTCGGAGGCGGTGTGCGTCATGACCACGGACTGCTCCACCGCGCCGGTGCCGGTGTTCAGGCGCTGCAGCTCCACGTTGGCGGAGCGCACGATCAGCCGGAAGCGCTGCCAGGTGCCCGCCGTCGGCGCCACCAGGGTGCCCGTGGGGGTCGACACCACCCCGGTGAAGGCGGCGCCGTTGGCCTTGCCGTCGATCGCCAGGGAGCCGTCCCGCTTCTGGTACCCGAAGTAGTAGTCCGGCGGGTCGTAGTTGAGCACCGGGGCGGGGGTGGGACGGTCGATGCCGGGCTGATCGGTGGGCTGCAGGATCACCAGGCCCAGGCCCAGCGTCGCGGACGCGCCGGGGAAGGCCGGGACGGGGTCGGTCGTGCAGTCGTTCATGTCCGGCATGGGTTCGCTGGGGGCCCACATCTGGTCCCACTGGTACACCAGCCGGTTGGTGCCGATGGCCGACACCGGGCCGGGTGTCGCCCACGCCAGCAGGATGTCCCGGCGGGTCTCCCCGACCCCCACGGCGCCCTGGCCCAGGTTCGGCATCACCCACACCCCCGGGTTGCCGTTGTTGGCCACCGGAGCCGCCCAGTTGTAGCCGCGCCGGTTGGTGCGGTAGCCGCCGATGTCCATGTCCCCGTGGAACTGGCCGTCCGGGTGGCCGCCGAAGGGCCACGGGTCCTTCCGCATCGGCTTCAGGGCGCCCTTCGTGTAGACGCCGTTCTCCGACAGCACCCCCTTGAAGCCCTTCCCGGCCGCGATGGCGGCGGCCTTCACGGGCATGCGTGTGGCGTTGGTGGCCACCGTCGTCAGCCCGGCGCCGGAGTACGCCAGCGGGTCGTACAGGGCGGGCTGGTCGTTCCAGTTCAGGAACGCCCACTTCGCCCCGGTCCCGGCCACCTGCGCCGGGGTGTTGGCCGTGTAGTCGCCCGACCCGGACAGGAACACCCCGTACTGCAGGCCGGAGCCGTTCAGCGGCGTCAGCAGGCTGTAGAGGTTCGTCAGGATGATCACGGACTTCTGCAGGCACCGCCGCTCGATCATGCGGCGCAGGATCGGGATCGCCCGCTGCACCGCCACGTCGTTGTTGCCCGGGGTGTAGCCGTTGCGGAACAGGTAGAAGGCGATGCCGATCTTCCCGCCCATCTCGTCCAGGACCTCACCGACGGTGTTCCCGCCCCACTGGTTGGAGTGCTGCGGGAAGCTGTAGACCTCCGAGTTGACGATCATCGTCTTCCATGCCGACAGCGTCAGGCGGTCGTACTCGATCGGCGTCGGGGGCAGCGACTTGTCCGGCGTCTGCCGCGCCCAGGGCAGGTAGTCCAGGACGTTGTTGCAGTCGTTGGTGGCCGCGCCGCCGGTCTGGGTCCCGGGCGACATCACGCAGGACGGATAGGTCCAGTTGTTCAGCATCGACCCGTACGGGGCGACGACCAGCGCGCCGTCCGCCAGCACCGCGACCGACAGCGTCATGCCTTCCAGGTTCTGCGACACCGCGTTGCGGGCGGAGCGGATCGTGCCCCACGGGGCTGAGATCGGCCCCGCCCCGTCGTGCCCCCACACGTGCCCGACCGGGAACGCCGTCACGTCCCGCTGGCATGACCTGGTGGCCGCCTCCGCAGCGGGCACGTACAGGCCGTCCGGGCGCACCTGCACCAGGTTGCCCGGCTGCCCCGACACCTCCAGGCACACCGTGCCGGGCTGCGCCGGATCGTCGGGCACCGGCGGGCACCATCCCAGCCCGTTGCCCGTCACCCGGGGCACGCAGTCCCGCATGAACCGCAGGCACCCGTCCCCGCCGGAGATGTCGACGTTCACCGCGTACGCCGTCAGCAGCGACCCGTTGCCCGACACCGTGGCGCCGTCCCCGGCGATCACCCGGCACCGGCACTGCCCGGAGCATCCGCACCCAGCCACCTAGCGCTCCTCTCTCACGCCGCGTCCACGCGGGCCGCGATCTCCACCCGGACCCGGGCCGAACCGTCCACCGGCGACTGCGCGACCAGCTCCACGCACCAGCCGCCCCCGCACCCGAACACCGGCCAGGAGAAGCTGCTGCCCTGCGGGCCCGTCATCACCGGCCGACCGCTGCCGCCCGGGCACGACATGGACGCGCGCAGCTGGCGGCCGTCCAGGACCACGGTGGAGCGCTTCGGCAGGTACGCGATGTTCAGATCGGCGCACGCGGAGCACGGGTCCGGGTCCTGCTCGGTGCACGGGATGCCCAGCGGGTTGGAGTAGAAGCGCACCGTCAGGCGCCGCAGGTCCGTCTCCCCCGTCTCGATCGTCACCACCGGCACCGACTCCCACCAGTCCGGCACGTGGTCCGGGGCGACCGTCAGCAGGGTGCGCTGCGCCGCCATCGCCCCGGTGGGGTAGCAGGCGTTCGCGGGCAGCGCCGGGAAGAACGGGAACGGCGGCGGCGGGCAGTTGGGGTCCGACGGGCACGGGGACGCCGCCACGGACGCGCACTGGGCGTAGATCGCGTCCGGGTCGTAGTCGGGCACGAAGGAGCCGTGGGACAGGTCGACCCACCCGCCGGAGGCATCGGTGGGCTGGCAGTAGATCCAAGGGTTGGCCAGCGCCAGGGTGACCTCCACCGTCAGCAGCACCGGCACGCCGGGGTCGCAGCCCTGCGGACCGCACCCGGCCGACCCCGGCAGGTACTCCCGCGCGGTCTCCGAAGGCCCGTCGATCACGCCGACGTCGTACATGGTGCGCAGCTCCTGCTCCCCGGGGAGCCGGTCGGCGCCGGAGGGCGGGGTGCAGCCCGGGCAGCAGGCGTACATGCACATCACGTCCCCGCCGCAGGCGTCCGGGCGGCACAGGCGGCCCTTCAGCGCCGCCGACAGGTACCCCAGCGCGTAGGACGCCGCGCAGTCACCCAGTGCCAGCACCTGGAACTGCAGGCGCACCTCCCGGTGCGGGGTGCGCAGCCCCGACAGGATGCCGCCTCCGCCCGGCAGGTCGGTGACCGTGCGGGCCGTCGGCGCGCTCTGGAATCCGTCCGCGCCGGTGCACCACACGCCCAGCAGCTGGCCGGACTCCGGCCGCGACGGGTCCCACCACGGCGCGTCGTCGGCCTCCGGCGTCTCGTAGTACGGCCAGCCCAGGACCTGCTCCAGCCCGTCGCACGGCGGGCAGGCGACCTGGACGCCGTAGCGGTCGGCGTAGGCCCGGGCCCGGGCCGTGTTGGCCAGCTCCGACCCGGCGAAGGCGATCCACCCCGTGTACATCAGCACACCCTCCGGAAGCGCAGGGACCCGTCGTCGGCCACGTACCGCTCATAGCGGGGGCACGTGCCGTCCGCAGCGGCGGAGGCCGCCACAGGGCCCGCCAGGGCCGCCCGCGCGGCCGTGGAGGACACGCCCCCGGTGGTGCCGTCCTCCCAGACGCTCACCAGCTGGGTGCCGTTGGGCGAGTTGAGCACCGGCTGCGCCCGCAGCGCCGCCAGCAGCTGCTGCAGGCGGACGGCGGACGGCAGCCCCGGCACGGCGCCGGGAACGGCGTACAGCGGCATCAGGGCCTCCTCACGGGTTGTCGGTCGGCAGGGCCATCAGCGGCGCCAGCGAGACGGTGACCTTCTCCCCGCCGGTCGACCACTCCCCGCCGACGTAGACCAGGCGCAGCCCCTGGCGGACCTCCACGCACCGGTCGGTGAACAGCACGTCCACCCGCACCCCGGGGATGAGTCGCTTGATGTCCACCGGCGCGGTCGGTGCCAGCTGCGCCCGGTCCCCGACTTCGAAGGACACCGGCCACACGGTGCGGCCGCGCAGCAGCTCCTGGGCGTAGCGGGTCAGCAGCTGCTGCTCCTGGCCCTGCTGGTCCTGGGGGATGGAGACCTTCGTGCCGACGTCCAGGCGCCCGAACAGGCGCGTCCAGCGGTTGTCCTCCCCGGACGGGTCGACGCACCGCACCCCGGCGGTCACCGCCATGCCGGAGTTCTCCGTGGTCTGGGAGGTGGCCCAGGCCCGGGTGGCGATCTGGTCGATCGACCGGACCACGCGCACCGCGCCGCCCAGGTCTTCGGCGGTGAGCAGCGCCTGGGCGTTGGTCCACCACAGGTTGCCCGTCGGGTCGGGGGTGAGCCCGGCGCCGGGCTTCACCAGCAGGGAGCGCCGGTACACCGTCCAGTCGAAGCCCTGGTCCGACAGGTCGTTCAGGATCTCCAGCAGCGGCACGTACCAGGAGTCCCGGGTGGTCGACTCCCACCGCACCCCGGTGTAGTAACCCACCATGCTGTCCAGCATGTTGGGCCAGTCCGGCTCACAGGAGTAGTCGCTGTCCAGGAGGTTGTCCGCGATCGTGCCCAGGGCCACGTCCATGATGTCGCGGGGGCTGTCGGGCAGGCCCTGGATCACCTTCGTGTTCCAGCAGCGGCCCAGCCACAGCCCCATGTCCTGGGCCTGGATCGTGATCTGGGAGCCCTCCGTGGAGGTGTGGGTGACCGGGCCGCACCACACCAGGTCCGCGTCCCGGTAGACGTGCAGTTCGTGGCCGCCGGGCATCAGCTTGGACAGCGGTTCGCAGCACTCGGTGGAGGCCTGCGCCAGGTCCAGCACGCACTCCGCCTCCGAGACGTCGCACAGGCGCCGGTCCCACTTCACCGTGAGCAGCATGCGGTCCGTCTGGTCGGCCTGCAGGTACGGCACCGTGCCGCCGCGCCAGAACAGGGCGACGTGCAGGGCCTGCGGGCAGCCCAGGGTGTCGCCCGGCTTCAGGTTCTCCCACACCCCCAGGGACATCAGACCCACGCCCCCTGGACGGAGGAGCCGAACAGGGAGCCGACGCGGGCGGCCACCAGGTTGGCCAGCAGCCGGGAGTCCTGCGCCTGCGACTGGATCACGAACGTCTGGGTGACCTGGGCGCCGCCGTCCGGCTGCTGGCCGTCGCGGCGCTGGATCATCGCGGTAAGGCCGGACAGGTCGGCCAGCTGCAGCGCCCGCTGGCGGTTGGTCAGCGGGATGACGACCTCCGCCCCGGCCTCACCGATCAGCGCGGTGGTGGGGCCGGTGACGATCGCGCCCCGGGCCAGGCGGGGAATGTGCGGGATGTCCACCGGGGAGAAGTCGTTGAAGCCGTCGGCAAACTTGTTGATCAGGTCGATTCCCTGATTGATCATCGCCTTCAGTCCGGACCAGATGGTGGAGCCGAAGGACGACAGCGCGGAGCCGATCTTGCCCGGCAGGCCGGAGAAGAAGCCCGCGATCCGGTCGATCCCCTCCGAAGCTTTCTGACCGGCCCAGGACAGGGCGCTTGACACGGCGTCACCGACCGAACTGCCCAGCGACGCAAGGGCGTTGTAGGCCCGGCCGGGCAGCGCGCGGAACCACGCCAGGACGGCGTCACCCCAGGACGGCAGGGTGACCGCCACGAAGTTGATCGCGGATTCGAAGACGCTTGCGATCATGGAACCCAGGGACGACAGGGCAGAGCCGATCCGGCCCGGCAGGTCCTTGAACCACTGCAGGACGGCGTCGATCGCGGCCGGGATCGCCTGGATCAGGAACTGCACGGCCCCGATCACGACCGATACGAGCATGCCCGCCAGCGCACCCAGGGCGTACGCGATCCGGCCGGGCAGCGCCGCGAAGAAGTCCACCACGGCCTGGAACCACACCGGCAGGGTCTCCGTCACGAACGACGCCGCCGCCGTCCAGGCCGCCGTCAGCCCTTGCACCAGCAGGTCGCCCAGGGAGGAGAACCAGCCGGGCACCGTGACCGTGAAGAAGTCGGCCACGGCCGTGCCGATCGGCGCCAGCCACTCACCGATCTTGCCCGCCAGGCCGACGACAGCGCCGACGATCGCGGCGCCGATCGCCACCGCGATCACTGTAGGCAGCGCCGCGAAGAACAGCACCACCTTGGCCGCGATGGGCCCCCACTGGTCGATGCTGGAGCCGATCTTGTCACCCAGGGAGAAGACGGCGGACAGCACCTTCGGCGCGGCATCCTCCACCCCCTGGGCAACCTTTTCGATCAGCTGGCCGCCCAGGTCAAGGGCCGCCTTCGCCAGCGGCGGCCCGTACGTCTTCGCCCCGTCGATCAAGGACCCGATCACCCGGGCGCCGGTCTCCTTCAGATCCGGCCAGGCCTTCTTCAGGTTGTCCGCCGCCTGGGAGATCGCGGTCTTCAGGGCGGGCAGCGCGTCCTCCACGGACGCTTCGAACTCCCCGATCCCGGAGAAGTCCCCGGAGAAGATCCCGCCCAGCAGCGTCCGGGCGTTGCGCGCCACGGACTGCAGCTTCGTACCCAGGTTGTCGCGCAGGGCGTCCGCCGCCTTGTCGCTGGCCCCGGCGACGTCGCCCAGCGACTGGGCGGCGGTCTGCAGGTTCAGGTTGAAGAAGGCCTCACCCTGGGTGATGCCCGGGTCACCGAACAGGGCGCGCACCGCGTTGACCGCGTCCTGCGACCCGGGCCCCAGCTCCCGGATTCGGTCCAGGACCTTTCCCAGCCCGGCCCGGGCGGAGTCACCGCCCTTCAGCACCTGGGCGGACAGGTCGTCGAAGTCGATCCCGATCGCCTTCAGGGCATCGGTGGTCCCCTGCGCCTCCGTGGTGGCCTTCTCGAAGAACTGCGTGATGCCGTCGGCCAGGGCGTCGCTGTCCTTGGCGCCCTTCTGCAGGCCCTGGTTGAGCAGGCCCATGGCGTCGCTGGCGTTCAGGCCCAGCTGGTGGAACATCACCGGGTACTCGGAGAAGGTGTCCAGCAGGTCGTCCGCGATGCCCACGTTCAGCTGCTGGCCCCGGATCAGGATGTCCATGGCCTCCTGGGCGGACCCGGCCAGCTGGTTCTTCAGGATCGTGGACACCGCCCGCGCGGCGCCGCCCACGTCCCCCTCCAGGACCGTGGCCACGTCCTGCAGCTTCGTGGACAGCCCCTCCAGCCCCAGGCCCGTGGTGTCGAAGTTCAGCAGCCCCTGGCGCAGCACCTGCTTGACGGCGTCGGCGCCCTCCTCCACGGAGTCCGTGACGCCCTTGGTGTACAGGTGCCCGGCCACGGTCCCGGCTTCGTGCGCGGCGTCGTCGCTGGCCCCCAGGGCGGCCCGCAGCGAGCCCTCCAGGACCTGGCGGTCCATCATCTGGGAGAAGGCCTCCGTGAACTGCTCCCGGACCGTGTCGGCGACCTTCAGGAACACGCCCACGGTGATGGCGGCCGCCGCCGCCACGGCCGCCGCAGCCCCGGCCTTGGCCGACGCCCCGAAGGACGCCATGAAGCCGCCCCCGGCCTCCTCCCCGGCCGCGTCGATGCCCTCCGTGTCGGCGTCCACCTCCACGGTCACCGGGTCCGCTTCGATCCCGTCGATCTCCGCTTCGGCCCGGGAGGTGTCGGCCGTGACCTCCACCTGGACGCGCTGCGCCGCGTCCCCGACGTCGCGCACCTCCGACTCCGCGCGGGAGGTGTCCGCGATCACGTCGATCTGGACCACCTCACCGTCCAGGCGGTCGATCTCCCGGGCGACGTCGCCGGTGTCGGCGTCCACCTGGACTTCGACGTCCGGCACCCGGGTGGACTCGATCTCCTGGACCAGGCCGTCCGTGTCGGCGGTCACCTCCACGTCGGCGGTCAGGTCCTGGGAGGCGCGGTCCAGGTCGCGGCGCAGCCCCTGCAGCAGCTCCCGGGCGTCGGCGGTCAGGGCGATGCTGGCGGTGATCCCGCCGATCGCGTCGCGCACCGCCCGGGCGAAGCCGTTCAGGTCGGGGGCCATCTTGACCTTGAAGGCGGGCATCCGCGCCAGCTTGCGGGCCAGGTCCTGCTGGAACTTGGCCGTGTCCGCTTCTACTTCAACCGCCGCTGTGGCGTAGGGAGTTGACACGTGCTCACCCCCTGGCCTTCACGCCGGGCGGGGGCATGAACATGCGGGTGGACCAGCCCTTGACCTCCGCCGGGCCGTCCATCCGCTCCACCCGGTAGGCCACCGCGCTGGCCAGGATGCGCCGGGCGTCCTCCCGCTCCGGGTCGAAGCCCCTGCGCACGCACCACACCGTCCACGCCAGGTGCTCCTCCGCGACCTCCAGGAGGATGCGGTGGGCGGCCCACCACGGCATGCCGTACACCTGCTCCGCGACCGCGAAGGCCACCGGGCGCAGCGCCATGTAGTCCAGGACGTCGTCCGGGTCCTCCAGGCGCTCCTGCCACCAGGCGCGCTGATCGTCCGGCAGGTGGCCGGGGAACAGCGGGCGCCAGTCGTCGGCGGCCGCCCAGGTGCACGCCAGCGGTCCCGGCGGCTGCTCCATGGTGACCAGGTAGGCCTGGCCGTCCATGTCCACCGGGACAGCGACGGGGGCGACGGTGCCGAACACCGTCAGCGGCGACCGGCCGCCACGGCGGCGCGGCGGGTGGAGGACTTCTTCGCCGGGGAGGCGGCCTTCTTCACCGGGATGGTGCGCGGCTTCTGGCCGGAGCCGATGGCCTTCAGCTGCTCCTGGACCTGGTCACCCCAGCGCGGGCCGTCCGGGTCGTTCAGCAGGTACTGGGTCAGCTGGTACAGCGTCGTGATCGACACCTCCCCGTTGTCCGGGTCCAGCAGCATGGCCTCCACCCGGGCGGCCGGTTCGGTGCCCAGCATGGCGGCCATGAAGCGGGTGACCAGAGACAGGGAGCGCTTCTCCTCCTGGTAGATCATCACCAGGACGGAGTCCTTCGGGCAGTGCGCTTCGAAGACCTCCCCGCCGATGCGGACCCAGGCGGTGCGCCCGGTCTTCGTGGCCAGGGCGGCGGTGTCGATCTCGACAGCGGGGGTGGCGGGCGCGGCGGCGCGGGGCATCGGGGGCACCTTCCGGTAGGACCACCGACGACTCCCGGGGAGGGGGGCGCCGCCGGTGGATCTGGCAGCGGTCCCGCCCGGGGCGGCGGTACGGCCTGGTGCGACCTACACCCGATGTGACCCAGTATGCACCTTCTGTGACCCGGCCTGGTGGACCCGGCTACGCTCCGACGCATGACCGGAGCCCCGCACCGCTGCATCGACGCCTGCCACTGCCCCGACCACGGCACCCCGCTGCTGTTCGCCCCCGCCAGCGGGGAGCACGCCTGCCCGGACGCGGACTGCCGGTACTCCGGCGGCCTGGAGAGCGCGGAGGAGGCCCGGCGCACCGGCCTGTGGCTGAACGACGCCGCCGTGGACCACGGCTTCATCCAGGCCTGCATGTACGCGGGCCTGTGGACCGCCCGGAACGGAGCCGACCGGGCGGCCGGGGAGCTGCTGGACGCCCTGTACGCCCAGTCCAGGCTGCGCAAGCTGGCCGCCGGGAAGGCCCGGACCGGGGAAGGGGACAGCGCCTACGGGCCCGGCACGCCGTACCTGGAGCACCTGGTGCTGCGCCAGCACCTGGCCCTGGTGGCGGAGGGGACCGGTCCGGCCGACCCGCTGGTGACCGACCACGCCACCCTGCAGCACGCCGCAGAGCGCGCCGGGTACCTGCTCACCCCGGAGCAGCGGGAGGAGATCCAGACCGTCGGCCAGCCCCTGGACTTCACCGTCCCGCCGCCCGGCCGCTAGTCGTTCTCCCGGATCGCGTACCGGTCGCCCAGCAGCTCCTTCAGCGCGTCGACCAGCCACGGCTGCGCGGCGGCCGCCCGCACCCGGCGCACGAAGCGCGGATAGGGGGATGGCAGCGGGCCCAGCACCTTGCCCGGCCGGGCCTGCACGGGACCGCGCCCCTGGTGGACGTACGGGGCGTAGGGGATCGCGGTGTAGACCCAGCCGCGCACCCGGGTGCCCTCCGTCCAGACCTTGAACTTCTGCGACTTCCACAGGTCCCCGTCACGCTCCGGCGCGGTGCGCAGCGCCCGGTTCCAGACCCGCATCACGTCCCGCTCCACGGCCCCGCTGACCGCGTCCAGCAGGACGTCATCCCTCACCGTCAACAGCCTGATGGCCATCTTCGAACTCCTTCCACGCGGTCCAGTGGGACAGGTCCCCGACGACGTCCACGAACACCGGGGCGCGCGGCGCCGGGACGGTGCCGGGGTCCAGGTCGTCGTAGGCGCCTTCGTCGGCGTACCGGTGGCAGCGCCCGCAGTAGCGGTGCTTGGCGTCGGCCGGGTGCTGCGACGTCGCGGTGCAGTGCGGGCAGGTGTAGGCCACGGCGGTCACTTCCCCGGGGCGTAGGACGGCGGCCGGTGCCGCCAGGCGGTGCGCGTGGCACAGGCCATGTTGGTCAGCACGACGCCCAGGGCCACGCCGACGTAGTACCAGATCCCGGCGGAGGGGAGCAGCAGCACGGTGCCGATGCCGACCAGGAGCCCGTCCACGGCCACCTCCGCAGCGACCACCCGCCAGCCGGTCCAGCGGCGGCGCAGCCGGGGCGTGATGTGCGTCCACGCCGTCCAGGCGGCCACCAGCCACGCGGCCGTCCCGGCCACCAGCAGGGCGGCGCCGTCCGGGCCCGCGCGGTGCAGCGCCCGGGCGAAGGAGCCCAGGAGCAGCACCGCCAGCATCCACAGGACCAGGGCCCAGCCCGCGTCTGTCATGAACCTGCGCATGATCACCATCCGATCCAGCGTCCGAAGACGCACCAGACAATGCCGATGTACGTCAGCAGGGAGCCGCCGACGACCAGCGCGGCCAGCGCGGTGGACTCCGCGAACCGGCGCAGCGTCCGGCGCCACAGGGCCCTCCAGTCCGTCACGCGGCCCTCCCCTCACCGGCCCGGCAGGCGGCGGCCCCCGGGCGACGTGCGGCCCTCCAGGCGCCGTCCGGCGCGGCCGCTGACGGTGTCCAGTCTGCGGGGCCCGGTCTCCTTCACCAGGTGCTCCGTCCCGGCGGGTCGCAGCAGGTTGATAGCGATGTACGCGGAGGCGTCCAGCGCGCCCGGGCTGTCGACCGACCCGGCGCGGTAGGAGGCCCACTGCCGCTGGAGGTGGGTGAGGCCGCCGACGAACAGGACGCGGCCCATCGCCACCTCCTGGGCGACGGGCTCCGCCCGCAGCACCTTCCCGCGCAGCGCCCGCACCGAGATGATCGCGGGCATAAGGCCGCTGCGGGGCTTGCGGCTCCAGGCGGTGCGGATGGCCTGCTCCACCAGCCGGTTGGCGAAGTTGACCTCCAGCAGGATGCGGTCCGCCTGGGCGCGGTCGGCGATGTCGCACACCCGCTCCGGCCACTCCGTCACCGGCATCACGGCGGAGTCGTCGGCCGTGATGATCACCCGTTCGTCGTGGGTCTGGATACCGGTGATGATGCCGACTTCGTCCCCGCCGCCGCCGGACGGGTCGACCGCCACGACGACCAGGGACGCCTCCGGCAGCCGGGCCGCCGGGATGGTGGCCTCCTGGAGCTTGTCCCAGGAGATCAGCGCGCCCTCCCGGGGGTGCGGGTCGCCCTGGTACAGGGCGTGCCAGTCCAGCGCCAGCGGCAGGCCGGAGCGCTTGTCCTCCCAATGTTGCAGAAGACGCACCACGTCCCGGTCCGGGATCTTCGGGTGCGTCAGCGGCTCCCCGTCACGCCTGCCCAACGGGTCCGTCCCGCCCGTCAGCTTCAGGTCCGCCAGCGCCGGGAGGTGGATCACCGACCACTTCCCGCCCTCCTCCGCCCGCCCCTCCCGGTCGATCAGGCGCAGCACCGGGTCCCGCTCCGTCCACAGCGTGCCGATCATCACCACCGGGCTGGAGGGCGCCAGGCGCGTCAGCATGGACGACGACAGCCAGTCCCAGGCGGTCTGCTGCTCCGCCGGGCTCTCCGCCTGCGCGCGGTTCTTCCAGATGTCGTCCACCAGCACGATGTCCGCGTCGTAGCCGGTGATGCCGCCGCCGATGCCCGACGACTTCAGGCCGCCCCCGGCCGACGTCGACCACTCCGCCACCGACTTGGCGTCCCGCGCCAGCCGCACTCCGTACCGGCCGCCGATGTCCCGGACCAGGTTGCGCACCCGGCGTCCGTTGCGGTTGGCCAGGTTCTGGCCGTAGCTGGTCGTGATGATCTTCGTGTGCGGGTTGCGCATCAGCAGCCACGCCGGGGTCCACACGTTGGCCAGCTCCGTCTTGCCGACCTGCGGCGGCGTGATGATCGCCACCCGCGCGCCCGGGCGGCGCAGCGCGGCCGCCAGCTGCTCCCCGATCAGCTCCGTGTGCGCCCGGATCTTGAACCGGTCGCGGGGCGTGTGGCGGGCCGCCAGCAGGTGCGGGAAGCGCAGCGCCGCCAGGTCGGCGGAGCGCTGCTCCTGCGGGCTCTCACGCCGCTTCGTCGTCGGCATCGTCGCCCCCGGCCCCGGCGGGCGGGAAGAACTCATCGAAGCGGGCCACGGCGTCGTCCACGGCCGCCCGCAGGTCGTAGGAGTCGTCCTCCGCCGTGCCGTCCGGGATGACCGGGTGGGCGCTGCGCAGCGCGGTGGCCATGCGCATCACGTCGGCGGTCTGCACCCGCTCGATCGGCTGGCCCAGCAGGGACTCCGCCTTGTTGTTGATCAAGGTCATGACCTTCAGCACGGCGGAGGAGCGCAGCCGGGCGGCCTCCGTCAGGTCGGCCAGCACCCCGGCCCGGCTGTCCACCCGGTCGGCCAGCGACTGCTGCGCCTGCTCGGTGTCCCAGGCGATGGCGCGGGCGCTCCACCCCCAGTCGGCGGCCACCCGCCGCAGGTAGCTGTGGGACAGCCGCAGCACGTCCGCCGCGCGGTCCAGGCGGCGGTCCGGCAGCGCCAGCCAGTCCAGGAACCGTCCGTACTGCTTGTCCGGCTCCCCCGGCTGCTGCGCCCAGGCGTGTGGTCCGGTATCGGTGAGATCGTCCATTGTGTCCTCCGATGACCGATTGTGCCTGTCCGGGCACGCGGCGTGAAGATCACGGAGGGGGTGGGGTCCCGGGCGCTGGGGGGTCTCGGAGGTGAAAGGCCCTCTCTCCACCCATGGCGGCAGCACAGCGGCTTTGACGCCCGGGACAGCGGGACGGCGAGCCATGGAGCACGCGAATCCGCTACGAGTCTGCGCCCAGGGGGGTGTGCACCGGGCGCGGCGCGCCGGGCATCGGCGGCAGGTATCCGCACACCAGGACGGCCAGCTTGTCGGTGGGGGAGGCGATGGCCAGGCCGGGCAGGTGCACCAGGCCCTGGTCCACCAGGTCGCGCAGCAGGGAGGCGGAGACGCGCGGGCCCAGCGGGCGCCCGTGCTTGCCCCGCAGGTCGGCCAGCTGGCGCAGCGTCACCCGGCGGCGCGCGGCGGCGGCCCAGGTGACGTAGGAGAAGACGATCAGGTGTTCCACGTCCATGGTCGCCACGTCGTCGGCGTCCAGGGGCGTCGGCCGGGTGTGCCGGTGGGGGCGGGCGTCGGTCACGGTCATGATCCCCAGGGTGCGGCCCGTACGTCCCGGGCCCGGGTGTTCGAGCGCCGTCCGGCGTGTCCCTACCCGCCCTTCGGTCGCGTCCCTAGTCCCTAGTCCCTAGCGCCCGCGCTCACTCTTCCGAACCGTTGACACCTCTCTGACCTGCTGTTACGCGCGATAACACACACAGCTGATGTCCGTTTTGTACACATTTATATAGTGGAGAGCGAGCGCGCCAGTCCCTAGAACTAGGGACTAGGGACACCCTGCTGCGGGCACGCGAAAGGCCCCCCGGGCTGCTCGCCGGGGGGCCCTTTGTTCGAACGGTCAGGCGCGGCCGCGCATGAGCACGCCGCCCTCCAGGACCAGCAGCCCGGAGTTGACCGCGTACTCCAGGACGCGGGCCTTCGACCAGCCCGGCGCGTGCCGGTCAAGCTGGCGCTTCGTCAGGTAGTTCTGGTTCGCCTTCGTCTTCGTCAGGCCGCCCTGGTCGGCCACCTCCGCCAGCTTCTCCACCAGCTTGGCCACGTACGGCGGGACCGCCATCTCCACCAGCTGCAGCTGCCGGGACTGCGCGGCCCGCGCGATGTACCGGGAGTCCTCCTCCAGGCGCCGCTGGCGGGCGTCCTCCAGCGCGGCCCGGTGGTAGGTGTCCCGGGCGTCCGCGTGCGCGTCCCACAACATCCTGGTGCGCCGCCAGACCTCCGGGTCCGGGTGGACGGAGCCGCACAGCAGGTTCAGCACGTGGTACATGGTGATCATCTGCCGGGGCCGGTGGACGTCCAGGTCCGACTCCAGCCCCTTGCCGGTGGCCTGGTCCAGCAGCTTGGCCACGTCCACCACCGCGTTGCTCGGCAGCTCCATGGTGCGGTCCGGCAGGGCGGACACCCACTGGCCCAGCGGCTGGCCGGTGGCGACCTTCAGCGACTCCACCGGCGCCTGGGCGGAGCGGTCCGTCAGGGCGGCCACCACGGCCTCCAGCTCCGCCTCCCCCAGCTCCTGCCCGTACTGGACACCGGCCAGCGCCGGGTCCTCCTCCTGCTCTCGGATCGCGTTGAAGACCAGGAAACGCTGCACCAAGCCCTGCCCGGCGGTCTCGTACAGCGTCTGCAGGCGCGCGGGCTGGCCGCCGGTGACGACCGCCAGCCGGTAGGAGTCGGCGTCCACCTTGCGCTTGCGCGTCAGGTCGGCGTTCGGTGTCTCGTACCCGTGGCCCTGCAGCATGGAGGACAGCACCGCACCGATGGTGTTGTTCGGCCGGTCGATCTGCGCCAGCAGCGCCTGGATCTCGTCCTGGTAGGCGAGCACCCGGGAGGCGAGCATCACGCGCTCCGGCGGCCCCTCCACCGTCTCCCCGTCGTCGCCCTCCCGCTTCGCGCCCTTGCGGTACATGCAGAACTGGTCCAGCAGGCCCTCCCCGGTGGAGACGCCCGCCATCTCCACCAGGTCCTCCCGGCCGTCGGCGTTGAAGACCAGCGGGGTGGGCAGCAGCAGGGACGCCGTCCGGTACCCGAGCGACTTGCCCATGCCGGGGGGCGCCGCCAGGATCGTGCCGCCGTTCAGGGTGCCGTTCGGCATGCCGGGCACGGACCCGGCCCGCAGCCCCACCGGCGCCATGGCCTGCACGCGCGCCATCACGGAGCCCAGCACCGCCTCCGGCGACTGGTACCGCGCCCGGGCCACGTCCCGGATGGTGCGCAGCGTGGCGTGGCCCCAGAAGGCCTCCGGCAGGCGGCCGCAGCCGCGCAGCATGTCCAGGGTGGAGGCGGTGTACTCCTCCGGCTCCTGGTCCCACTCGATTTCGGGGACCGCCTCCAGGTGGCTGGCCTGGCGCTGGCGGCCCAGGGCCACCACCTCCGCCACCGCTTCGCGCGCTTCCCGCAGGTCGTCCGCTTCGGTGAATCGCTTCGCTCCCACCGTCTCTCTCCCAGTCTCATTGGACCGGATGACGTACCCCCGACAGGGCCGCTATCGTGCCTGTCGTAAGGCCGGTTCGCCCGGTACTCGTCAGTTCCACTGGGTCGTCGGTCCTCCCGAGATCGGGCCGCAGACCCCCCTTGCGTGAGCCCCGGTGTGCCGCCGGGGCTTCGTGCTTTTTCAGGCCGCCACGCCCATGGCGCGCAGCCCGGCCTCCATGACGGTGCGCGCCCCGGCGGAGGCGTTGCCCCCGCCGATCAGGCGCAGGGTCCGCTTCAGGTCGGCGGGCAGGGTGACCTCCAGGGAGTCGGTCTTCTCCGCCAGCCGGGGGCGGCCGGGAAGCCGTCCTGACCTTCGCTTCTGCTGCTGCGCCATCGTCCCCTCCGGGTTTCTCCAGGTAAAACTGGCTATACGATCTGCCATCGAACGGACTTGTCCCAGGAGCTGTAGCCACGACGGGCGGCCAGCCGGATCTCCTCCAGGTCCATCAGGACCGCCCGGCCCTCCAGGGCGCTCAGCAGGCGGTCCGGCGAGAGTCCGGCTTCGATCAGGGGGGCCAGGTCGCGCGCTGCGTGCTCGACACAGCGGCCCTGCCACTCCGGGGTATCGGCCTGCGTGACCCGGGTCAGGCACCGGGCGTAGATCGTCTCCACGGCCCGGGCTGACACCCTCCGGACGATCGGCGCAAGCACCGACGCGCTACCCGGCGCATCAGAGGGTGCACGGACATCATCTCCCGTGTTCGAATCGTCCTGGGCAGCGCATTCGGGTGAACTCTTTACCTGCTCCGGTTCGGCGGCCGGGCGCAGCTCCAGGGGCTTGAAACCGGGGAAGTCGCGCGCCTGCAGCAGCTGGGCGATCTTGCCGACGTACTCCGCCCGCCCGGCCCGCTCGAAGGAAAGAGCCAGTGCCGCACGGGCCTTCTCGTAGTCCAGGCTGCCGCCGCAGATGAGCGCGGCCACCGGAACGGTCGCGGTGACCGCCGTCCCCCAGCGCTGGCCGGTGGTCGCGTTCTCGATCTTCGTGCAGGCCTTCGACAGGACGGCGGCGGCGTACCGGTCAACGTCGCGCACCTCCTGGATCTCTACTCCGTCCACGACGTGTTCGGATTCGAGCACGGGGGGTCGCTCCTGTGCGCCCCCCGTGCTCTCCGCCGGACGGGGAGTCAGCAGGGCTCGCAGCCACTCCGGCAGCGGCGCGGGCGGCCGGTCGTCCAGGATGCGGTAGACGCCCTTGGCCGACTTCCCGCCGGGGGCGACGATGTACCCGCCCAGGGAGCGCACGTCGGCGCCGTACAGGGCCCGGTAGCCGCCCTTGGACTGCTGCTGGACGCCCTGCGGGTCGGCGTAGGCCAGGTGCTTGCCCCCGGAGGGCGTGGCCACGGTCAGGGTCGCGGTGTGCTTGACGCCCAGGTGCGCCAGCGCCAGCCCGTAGGCGTCCTCCCCGTTGACGATCAACTCCGCGTCGGCGGCGTCCACTTCGATGTCCCGGCCGGTGACGACGTCGCTCGACACCAGGACGGCCTGGTCCTCCACGTCGGTGGGGTACCAGCGCGGCAGCGGGTCACCGTCCTTGTGCACGTCCAGGTCCAGCACCGTCCAGCCGGTCGGGCCGGTGGCGATGCCCACCGTGTGCGCGCCCTCCCGGGCGAACATGGCCTCCAGCCGCTCCGGGTCGGTCGTGGCGGCGTACCAGCCGTGGCAGACCTCCCCCAGGACGTCGGGGCGCAGGCAGGCGCACGTGGCGGCGTCGTGCGGTTCGTAGTCCGGGTTCCTCACGGTCTCCCCGGTGCGTGCGTCGCGCATCGTCTTGGAGCACCGGCGGCAGCCGCGCAGCGGCATCTTGGAGCGGCCCAGGGGGAAGCAGTGGGCGCCCCGCAGGGCCCAGCGCAGGGCCAGGTCAAGCGCGCTGCTCACCGGTGCCCCCTGCGGCGTCGTGGGCGGACGGGCGGGCGTCGGCGGGCCGGGTGGCGGGCGGGAAGCGCTCCGCCAGCTCCGACAGGTACTCGATCGTCTCGGACAGGGTCATGTCCCGGTCCAGCGCGGCGGACAGCTGGCGGACGGCCCGGCGGAGCGCGGCCTGCGCCCCGGCGGTGATGCTGATCTTCGTGTAGTTAGCCATACCACCACCATAGGACCTGATGGTGCATTGTGGTAGACGGTGGGGCCTGTTGGTGGCATGCTTTTGGTACCCACCGAGAGCAAAGGACCACAGACCGTGATCGACATGACCGAGATCCGCAGGGCCGCGAAAGCCGCCGGGTACCGCCTGGCCGCCACCCACGTGGACGACCTGATCCAGCGCGTCCCCGGCACCACCGCGCACGACGTCTCCGTGTTCCTGCGCGCCGGGGCCGACCTGCAGGAGCGCGCCGTCCCGGACGGCCCGATCCCCGTCCTGCTGGAGGAGGCCCCCGCGCTGCTGGACCACCCGGTCCTGGGCCCGGAGCTGATGCGCCTGGCTCTGCAGCGCCACGCCCGCCAGCAGCTCACCGCCCCCGGCTTCGTCCCGCCCGACCAGTGGGCGGCCCGGCTGACGGGCCCGGCCACCCGGTCCGGGAAGACCTCCGCCGCCGCCGACCTGGCCCAGGAGGTGCGCCAGCTGGTCCAGGCCGACCTGCTGGCCTGCTTCCGCCGCAACCTGAACGCCTACGGCACCCTGCCCGGCGGCTTCCCCGACGCGCAGCAGCTGGAGCGGATCGCCCTCCTGCCCGCCGCCGACGTCCTGAAGCGCGCCGTGATCGCCACCGAGAAGGCCGCCCGGGACAACGCCCTGCAGCACACCACCCCGAAGGACGTGTGGCTGGCCGGGCTCGCCGACCTGCGCGACCTGCAGCAGGCGCAGCAGGACCGGATGGACGCCCAGGAGAGCCTGCTGCACGCCTACCGCACCAACCGCACCGACACCCAGGAGAGCTGAACCGTGGCCGCCGTCGACATCGCCAGCGCCTTCCGGCGCCTGCTGGCCGCCCTGCGCCGCACCGCCCCGGAGCCCGTCGTGCTGCCCGTCCCGGAGGACTGGGACCACATCGGCCCGGTGGACGCCATGCGCTGCTTCTCCGCCCGCTACCGGGTGTACGGCGCCCGCCCCGACGGCTTCCCCACCCGGGAGCAGCTGGAGTACGCGGTCTGCCTGCCCGAAGCCCGCCCGCTGCTGCGCCCCGTCCTGCTGGCGGAGCGCGCCGCCGGGGACGGCCTGGTCCACACCGCGACCGGGAAGGACGTGTGGCTGGCCGTGATGGCCGACCTGGAGGGCTTCCTGGAGGCCCACTGGGTGCAGGTCGACCTGAACCGCCGCTCCGCCGACGCCCCGACCGTGCACTGCGTGCGCAACACCCTGATGGACGACCACGGCCCGCACGGCTGGGAGGCCGTCGGCGGCGTGCGCCGCTGCCCCGGCTGGCCGCTGCCGATGGCCGACACCGAGAAGGAGAACTGACGATGGCCCGCACCGCTGACATCGCCCGCCAGTCGGCCCACGCCGCCGGGTACCGGGAGGCGACCGTGCACCTGGAGCAGCTGCTGCTCCGCCACGGCACCGACGTGCAGGCCGTCCTGGCTGCCATGCTGCGCGGCGCCCGCCTGCGGGAGCACGCCGCCGCGACCGGCGCCCCCTACCCCACCGCTGCGGCGGAGTAGGCCATGGCGCCGCCCCTGGTCGTCGGCTTCGACATCGAAACCGGCAGTGCGAACCACATGCACAAGTGGCGTGAGGAGTACGGCCCGTATGTGATCCTGGGCGGCGCGATCTGCAACGGCCGGACCTGGATCACCCGGGACATCCCGAAGCTGGTGGAGCTGCTGCACCGCGCGGACTTCATCTACGGCCACAACATCTTCGGCTTCGACATCCCGGCGCTGGCCGCCCACGCCGGGGCCGACATGCACGCCCTGTACGCGAAGGGCATCGACACCCTGGAGCTGGCGCGGCTGGCCGACCCGCCGCGCCCGAAGGGCATGGTCCCGGTCCGGTACGACCTGTCATCCGTCGCGCAGCGCCTGGGAGTTGAAGGCAAGACCGACTCCGTCAGCGACCTGGCCGCCCGCGCGCTGGACGACCTGGTGGAGGAGGCCGTGCAGGTGCTCCCCGACCCGGCGGAGCCCGGCCTGACGAAGAAGGAGGCCGTCGCCCGGACCCGGGACCGGCGCCGGGCGGAGAAGGAGGTGCGCGCCCGCTACAAGGACCTGGGCACGTACCACCTGATCGACCCGGAGAACCCCGACTTCACGGCCTACCTGGAGGGCGACCTGCAGGCCACCGCCAAGGTCTTCTCCCGGCTGAACTACCTGATGCGGCGCGGCACTTACGGAGCGCGGGAGATGGAGGGAATGCGCACCCTGCACGCCATGGCCCACTCCGGCTGGCGCGTGGACCGCTCCCTGCTGGAGCGCCGGGTGGCAGAGGAGGAGGAGCGGGTGGAGGCCGCCAAGGCCCGCCTGCAGGACCTGGCCCCCGGCGTCCCGCTGGACAAGGCCTCCCCGATGGCCACGAAGGCCGGGAAGGAGGCCATGGAGGCCGCCCTGCTGGCCGCCGGGGTCGCGGAGGACCACCTGCCGCGCACCGACACCGGCGGCCTGTCCACGGCCCGCGACGCCCTCTCGGAGGGCGACTGGGTCCGGGCGCAGCTGCGCCCCGTCAACCGGTTCGACCGCAAGACCGGGGAGTGGGTGGAGACCCTGCGCAAGGTGCAGGTCCGCACCCCGGGCCTGCGGTCCCTGTACCGGGACAACCCGGCCGTACAGGAGCTGTGCGAGGTGGCCACCCTGGCGGGCGGTCGGCAGCTGAAGTACGCCGAACTGCTGGACTACGCCCAGGAGGACGGCACCCTGTACTCCCGGATCGGCCAGATCCAGGTCTCCGGCCGGTACGCCATGGTCACCCCGTCCATCACCAACATCGGCAAGCGGTCGGAGGCCCTGCTGCGGGTGCGGGAGGTGTTCGTCCCGCGCCGCGAAGACGAAGTGATCGTGTGCGCCGACCTGGACCAGGGCGACATGCGCGTGGTCGCGGCCCTGTGCCAGGACCCGGAGTACATGAAGCTTTTCCTTCCCGGCGTGGACGCCCACATGGAGACCGCCTACGGCGTCTTCGGGGAGCGTACGAAGACCGCCCGGAAGAAGGCGAAGGCGATCGGCCACGCGGCCAACTATGGCGGGGGCCTGGAGACCATCGTCACCACCTCCGGCCAGTCGAAGGAGGACGTCCAGCGCTACCTTGACCACCGCGCGGACGCCTACCCGGTGCTGGCCCGCTGGCAGGACGCCGTCCGCCGGGAGGCGGAGTCCGGCTGGATCGAAGACAACGGCTGGGGTCGCCGGATGGCCTGCGACCGGCGCGCGGCCTTCACCCAGGGCCCGGCCCTGTACGGCCAGTCCGGCACCCGGGAGATCCTGCTGGACGGCGTCCTGCGGATGTCCCCGGCCCTGCGCCGGATGCTGGTGGCCATCGTGCACGACGAAGTGGTGGCCTCCGTCCCGCTGTCCGACGTGGCTGCTATCTCGGAGGAGATCCGCAGCTGCCTGGAGACCACCTGGCGCGGCGTCGCCTTCACCGCCGGAGTGTCCAAGCCCGGCACCAACTGGGCCGCCTGCTACACCGATTGACCACCCAGCCCCGGCGCCGCACCAGGCGCCGGGGCTGGCCCGTACCACCCGACCGACACCGACATGGGAGCAATTCGCAATGGCGCGACGCACGTTGACGTACGAACTGATCAAGTCCGAGATTGAGGAGGCCGGTTGGCCGTACGAGATCACGACGAACCGGCAGCTGAAGGTCACGGTCCCGGCCCAGCGGCCGGACGCGGGGCGCACCCTGACGCTGTCCCCGCAGAGCAACCAGCCCACCACCTACCAGAACTTCTACACCCGGCTGAACCGGCACGGGTTCCGGGAGGACCTGCGCGACGCCCGGGAGCGCGCGGCGGCGGAGCGGCGGGAGAAGATCGAAGCCGACCGGCTGGCGGCCGCCCAGAAGATCGCCCAGCTGCAGCAGGCCGCCGACGGGCGCGCCGCCGCCACCCTGGACGCCGACCGCCGGGAGCGGGCCCTGCACGTCTTCCGGGTCACCGGCTGGGACGGCGTCGCGTTCAAGGTCGGCTCCCTGCCGAAGCCGGAGACGGTGGTGGAGAAGGACGGCACGGAGTGGGTCGACTACCCCACGATCACCCCAGCTGATCACCCCGGACGTGGCGGCCGCCTGGATCGCCAATCCGGTCTGCAACCCCCGGCCGGAGAAGGAGCGCACCCGAAAGACCGTCACCGCCGCGATCCGGGCCGGGAAGTGGGACACCAACCACCAGGGCTTCGCGGTGTGCGCGGAGCACGGCGGCCTCCTGGACGGCATGAACCGCTCCCGGGTGATCCACCGCCTGGGGGCCTCCGTGCGCGTCAAGGTCACCTACGGCATGCCCCACAACTCCTTCGTGAACATGGACCAGGGCTCCAACCGGTCGATCTCCGACATGGGCGCCAACTCCGGCGAGCTGCCCGCCACCCTCACCAACACCGAACGGCGCATCGTGATGACTGTGGCGAAGATCCTGCACCACGCCGACGCCCCGGACCCGATCGCCTGGAGCCGCTGGGACGCCTCCAGCCCGGACCACACCCTGGTCCTGGACTCCCTGGCCCGCCTGCAGCGCGACGACCCGGGCCTGATCGTGGACGCCGCCACCGCCGCCCGCCTGAACGCGGAGCAGTCCAAGGGCGTACCGGCCGGACTGGCCCTGGCGTGGTTCGTGATCCACCGCGCCTGGCCGGAGACCCCGTACGCCGCCGACTTCTTCGCCCGCCTGGCCGACAACGATGGCGTACCGTCCCGGTCGGCGGTCGGACGGCTGCGGGAGCACTTCTACGACTCCACCACCACCCCCGCCAAGCGCAAGCTGCGCACCGCCACCGACCACGGCGCCAAGACGGTCAAGGCCTACAACCGCTTCGTGGTCGGCTCCCTGCTGGGCGAGCCCTGGGCGGAGGCTCCCAGCGTCCGCTTCATGACCACGGAGGACTTCCCCACCCCGCACGACGCGGCCACGTCGGAGCGCGCCGCGCTGGCCGCCACCGACCCCAACAAGCGCTGACAGCAAAGGACTTCGACGTGAGCAACGACCCGAGCACGAACCGGCCGATGGTGGAGGACGCCGTCCAGGTCGGCCCCCGGGGCCTGTACGCCTACGGCGGCCCGCACCCCCTGCGGCTGCGCGACGTGGCGGGCACCCTGGTGGAGGTGGGGGAGTCCTCCGACGCCGACGACCCGGGGGCCTACCTGGCCTTCACCCGGCCCGGCCTGCACGGTGAACCCCGGGTGGCCTTCGTCGCACCCCTGGACCTGGCGGAGGCGATGGCCATCCGCGACCGGCTGGACCAGTTCGTCCAGGGAACCCTGGTGCGCTGGGAGGACGGCCCGGAGCGGTACATGCACGCCATGGAGCAGCTGCAGGGCCGCGTGCCCCGCGACCCGGCCCGCCGCCCCACCGAAGGCCGCGTGGTGCGGATCGACAACACCTGATCAACCCTCCTGCGCCGCCGGGGAGTTGGTCCCCGGCGGCGCATCCCCAGCGAGAGGAGCAGCGCGTGAGCAGCGCAGAGAAGGAGCAGGAGGCGCTGTCCGGGGACGTCGTCCTGGGCGGTGAGCGGGAGGTGGTGCGCGGGACGCCCCGACGGGGCGCGCTGGACAGGTACCCGGCGCCGGTGGCCAACGACCGGGAGGGATGGACGCTGGCGGAGGACACCGCCTTCTTCTACGACGTCGACACCAGCAACGGCGGGCAGTACCTGCTGGTGGTCACCCCGAAGGACGCCACGGACGTGTGGCTGTGGGGATGGCGCTACCCGCGTGACCTGCGGGTGGTGCAGGACGCCATGGCGGAGTGGGACCCGCACGTGCACGACGAACCCCGGGGCTTCATCAAACGCGCCGGGGGTCTGATCCGCCGGGCCCCGGCCCGGGACAAGGACCTGGACCGCAACCGGGAGCGGTGCGAGCACGGCCGCTACCTGACCGCTCTGGACTGCCCGGTGATCGCGTGCGCGGCCTGGCAGCCCGGCAACCCCGTTCGACCCCAACTCGCCCAGGAGGAACCGCAGATGACGTACGGACAGGGACTGCACCGAGAGCCCGTTCCCGCCCCGGCCAGCCCGCTGGACGCCACGGAGCGCGCCTACCTGGTCACCCGGGTGGAGAAGCGGGCGGGCGTCTGGAGCCCGGCCGACACCACGGTGGTGCTCACCATCGGCACGCTGGAGGAGCTGGCCGACAGCGAAGACGGCGCGTCCTGGGAGGCGGGCCACACCCTGGCGGTGTGGTGGTGCTACCGGCCCGCCGACGCGGAGCAGCACCACGCCGCGCTGGCCGACCTGGTCCGCCGGGCCAACGAAGGCCAAGCCCCGGACGCGGTGTACGAGATCCGGGAGGGGCGCCAGCTGGAGCGGGTGTCCGGCATGGTCCCGTATTCGGTGGACGTCCAGGGCCGTACGGGTGACCACCTGCCGTCCACCAACTCCATGGAGCGGTAAGGCAGTTGAACAGGCATCACCCGAACGGGCCCGCCCCGGCTGGACAGCGATCCGGCCGGGGCGGCACCTTGTCCGTGAACAGGTTCCGCGTTCCACGCGGGCGGGCCGCCTCCGGGGCTTCAACGAAGGGGCGGCCCGCACCTCCCTGATCGACACCCCACAGGGCCGCCCGTGGTGCTCACGGCGGCCGGTCCCCACAGCGCAGGAGCCCCCGGCCGCAGCTGCTCACCGCCGGGGGCTCCTGCGTGTGCGTCAGCAGGCGTCGCAGGGGTCGGTGCGGTCGAACTCCTCCCGCCAGTGCCCCACCAGCTGGCCCGCCAGCCGCTCCCCGCCGGGCTCCCCGTGGTGCATGTGCCGCAGCCCGTACTCCGCGCGGGCCTGGATCGCGGCCCAGTAGCTCAGAGCGTGCTCCGCCCAGCTGCTCCCGCAGTCGTCTTCGTCGCCGGGCAGGCATCCGCGCATCGGGGCGCCCAGCTTCTTCAGGACGCCGCGCAGGAGCAGCGCGTGGTCCCGCCAGCTGTCGGACATGCCGTCGGCGGGCGGCGTGGTGGTCGTGGACATGCTCAGTACTCCCTGTGTCGGTAGGTCGCTGCGCGTGACCCTACCGCCGTGTGGGACCCTGTCGCCTGACCCCGGATATGTATGTGTATCCGGGGCGACCCCAATTCGTACGGAGATGTGACGACATGACAGACCTGGTCCCGGTACGGCCATCCGCAGAGCTGGAGCGCGTCGACCCGCTGGCCGCCTTCGTCGCCCGCGCCGACGCGGCCGCCCGCGCGCACCAGCGCGACCGCCGCCCGCCGAAGACCGTCCAGGGGTACCGCCGGGACTGGGAGGTGTGGACCCAGTGGGTCGACCAGGTGGCCACCCCCACCGCCGGGGTCGACGTCCCGCACACCATGGTCACCTCCGGGCTGCTGTACGCCTTCGTGGTGTGGCTGGACGAAGACCTGCAGGCGCCCTGGTCGACGGTGGACCGACGCATCACCGGCGTGACCGTGGAGGGCCGCACCCGGGGCGCCGTGATCGACCGCTCCGTGACCGCCGCCGCCCGCGACTACGTCAAGGCCATGAAGGCCGACCCCGTCAAGGCGCTGCGCGGCCGGGGCAAGGCCGTGGGCACCAACCCGCAGGAGCTGCGCCAGATGGCCGCCGCGCTGCCGTCCGGCCCCGTCGCGGCCGCCCGCGACCAGTCGCTGATCACCATGTCCTTCGCCATCGCCGGGCGCGCCGGTGAGGTGGGGTACCTGGACACGGAGGGCATCACCCCGGAGGGCCCGGGCCTGCGCGTGTGGGTGCCCCCGATCAAGGGCAAGCCCGGCCGGGTCGTCCACGTCGCCCCCGGCGAGCACCGCGCCAGCTGCCCGGTGCGCTCCTGGTACGCCTGGCGCCGGATCTACACCCCCGCCACCGGCCCGGCCTACGTGGAGGTGGACCGCTGGGACAACCTGCAGGAGCACCGGCTGACCGCCGACGCCTGCTCCGCCGTGGTGGCCCGCTCCGCCCAGCGCGCCGGACTGGGCAGGCGCACCGGCCACTCCCAGCGCCGGGGCCTGATCAACACGGCGCTGCAGGAGGGCAAGCCCCGGGAGAAGGTCGCGGCCCAGTCCGGGCACGCGGCCGGGTCGAAGGCCTTCGACGCCTACGTGGACGACGCCGCCAGGGTCTCCGACCCGACCACCGCCGGGATCGGCCTCTAGCCGAAGTGCTCCGCCGGGGGCCCTTCGCGCCGGTCGCCGAAGTTCGCCCCCGTCCGCTCCTTCTTCTCCCACGTGACGTGCACGACGTCCACGCAGACGGCGGGCAGGTCGTCCACCCAGTCCAGGTGGTCCAGGCCCACGCCGAACGGCGCGGCCGCCGCCAGCACGGCCTCCAGCAGCCGGGCGGCGTGCTCCAGCTGCTCCTCCGTCAACGGCGTGGTGGCGTTGTTCACCCGCTCCACCCGGGTGCGCGCGGTACGGCCGTGCCGGTCGACCGGGCCGCCGGGCTCCGGGGCGATCACCACGCCGTCGCCCAGTCGCCCTCCGGGCCGTACGGGGAGCGCTGCGCCGCCAGCCCCGTCCGCCCGGACGTCGTGCGCCGGACCGCCTCCACCTGGGAGGACAGCCGCTGGGCGGCCTGGGCCAGCGCGTCGAAGACGGCCTGGAGCACCGGCCGGACGCTCTCCCAGATCGCCCGCAGCGTCTCACCGGCCCGGTGCAGGGCCAGCTCCAGCCGCTCCCGCTGGTCCGGGGTCAAGGTGGCCAGGAGCGCCGCCGGTTCGGGCGCCGGTGGCGGGGGTGTCGTCTCATCCATGGGCCCATGATGCCCGGCGCAGCACGAAGGCCCCCGCACGCGGCGGGGGCCTTCTCAGGGATTTCTCAGACCGGCCACGGCGGGGCGGCCGTCGGGTCCAGGTCGGGCTGCAGCCCGCGCTCCTGCATGACCTGCTCGAAGCCGTCCTGCACGGCCTTCGGCATCAGCCGGTGGGCGACCAGGGCGGCGGACAGCTGGCGCTGACCGGCGGGCATCTCCTGCAGGAGGGCGTCGGCCCGCTCCAGCAGGGTGCGCGTCATGGCGGCGGCGGACACCGCCAGGTTCGCGTAGGTCAGCTTGGCCAGTCCGTCGTCCGCCAGCGCGTCGATCACGGCATTCACCGTGGTGGTCGGTCGGGTGCTCTCCATCAGGTTCTCCTCAGATCCTTCTCAGCTCGCCGGGTTGCTGCCGGGGGTGCCCATCGGGTACAGGGCCACGTCGGTGTCCGGCCCCCGCAGGTGCTTGTTCACTTCGATCTCCCCCAGGTCGCGGTACTCGATCTCACGACGCCCCGGGCCGACGCGGTAGCCGTGCAGGTGCGGGCGCCGGGTGTGCGGCGGCATCACGCGCCCGGACGACCCGGCCGGAGCCCGGGTGCCGGAGGCCCGGTCGGCCTGCTGGCGGTTCCAGCGCTCCACGGACTGCCCGATCCGGTACCCCACCGGCCGGTACCGCTCCTGCCGGGCGGAGGCGGCCGCGCTGCGCCGGTTGCGGGGCGGCGGGGCCGCCAGCTGCGGGTCCGGGGTGCCCACGTCGGCGTTGCGGGAGGCCAGGTACAGCAGGTGCGTCAGCGCGGTGCGGTAGGCCATGCGCAGGTACTCGTCCACGTCGGAGGCTTCGTACTCGGACATCCGGTCGGCGCCCAGGACGTCCAGGGAGGCCTGCGTGACGGACTCCACCGTCACGTCCTGGGCGCCGGTGGGCAGCGGGATGACCATGTGGGAGCCGTTCTGGGTGAGCACCCGGGCGCCGGAGTCGGACAGCACCTCCGACACGGCGTAGACGTTCAGGCCGTCGATGTCCGGCGCCCCGGTGGACACCACGACCCGGGGCGCGTCGATGCCCTGGGCCAGCTCCTGCGCCACCGGCTGGTCGTAGCGGAAGCCGCTGACCACCAGGGAGCGCAGGACGCCGCGCACGCCCTTGCCGAAGACGAACGGGATGCCCTCCGTGAAGACGATCATGGGGTCCGTCCACGTCAGGGTGCGCAGCAGGGACACCGGGAAGGCGTCCGTCTTCGACCGCAGCAGCTCCCGGGTGAAGTGCGGGTGCGGGACGAAGACCTCCCGGGCGCCGTCCCACAGCGACAGCGGCACCCAGTCCCGGTAGGCGTCCTGGTACTCGATCAGGCGCTGTCCGCGTGCGCTGCTCAGAAAGCCGGACCCGGGATCGGAGTGCAGCGCCCCGAAGCCCTGCAGGTCCAGGTTGGCCAGCTTGTAGCGCTCCAGCAGCCGCTGGTGGTGGGCCAGGCGCTGGCGCTCCGTGCGGACGATCTGCCAGGCCTCCAGCCGGGGGTGGTGCACCCAGGGGAAGCCGTCCGGCAGCGCGCTGCGCGTACCCGGGTCGTCGTGCGGGGCGCGCTCCCGGCGGCCCTGGCCCAGGGCGATCTCCAGTTCCACGGACGTGGAGTCCGCGCCGGAGCGGCCCTGGACGCGGTACGGGAGCCCGCCCGGGCCGCCGGGGAGGAACCCGGGCGGCAGGGGCGGGCGGCCGGGGGTGGTGTCGCGGATCATGTGCCGGTCCTTCGGTGTCGGTAGGCGGGCCGGATCAGGCGTTGGCGGCGGCGGCGCTGGCGTGCAGGAGCTGCCGGGCGTCCACGGCCTCCAGGGCGGCGGCCACGGCCTCCACGTGCTCCAGCGTCAGGTCCCGGCCACCGCGCAGGGAGGCCTCCAGGCCGTGGCCGTGCAGGGTCTCCCAGGCGTCCGCCCAGCGGCTGCGCCGGTCGTCCTGCTCGGTGGTGGTGAAGTACGTTCCGCTGCTGTGGGCGCTGTTCAGCCGCTGGCCCTCCAGCCGGAAGGCGCTGGTGACCGTGCTGGACGAGTCCTTCGCGCGCAGGTGGACCAGGGTGTTGCCGACCTTGGCCACCACGTGCGGTTCGGTCTTGCGGTACCGGTTGCCGGGGTAGTGGACGGTGACTTCCTGGCCCACCTTCAGGGACTTGCGGGTGCTGGTCAGGACCATTTCGTGGTGCCAGGCGGTCATGTCAGGCTCCTTCGGTCCAGCGCTCATCCGCGCTGGGGTCGTAGTGCTCGGTGTGCTTCGTCTTGGACTTCCCGCAGACCAGCGTCCGGCCGTCCTTCACGGCCACGGCGGCGCAGCGGGCGTGAATGGAGGGGCGGGCGGCGGGGCGGCGGGCGCTCACGCGGAGATCCCGGCGGCCGCGTCGGCGGCGGCCTGGGCCCACTCCGCGTGGATGTTGGCCACGTGCTGGGGGGTGTAGCCGGTGACGCGGGCCACGGCGGCCTGCCTGCCGCCGTTGGGGATGCGGTCGGCGCCCTGCTGGCGGGCGGCGTCGGCGGCGGCCTTGTCCTTCTCCACCAGGCGGAACATCTCCCCGCGCTGGGCGGCGTCGGCCTCCTCCAGCTGGGCCTGCAGGGCGTTGACCCGGGCGGTCAGCTGGCGGAGCTGGGTGAACTCCTGGGTGTCTTCCAGGCGCTGGCGGCGCCTTCCGGTCGGTGTAGTCATGGCTTCAGTATGCCCAACGTCCTTGATAAGTCAACTGACAAGACTGCTCTCAAGTCAATTGACAAACCGCTGGAGGTGCGGGAGGCTGGCCCCGTACCGATCGACACCGACGAAGGAGCCCGCCGAGATGACCGACACCACCCCGGCCCAGCAGCGCCTGAAGGACCTGGAGGCGGAGATGGCCGCCGACGCGGCGGAGCGCCGGAAGAAGCTGTGGGAGGCCCAGTACGGTCCGCAGCCGCAGGGCTGGACCCGGCCCAACAACACCAACGTCTCCAAGGCCCTGAAGGCCGCCGGGTACGCCCCCTCCGACGCGAACAACCGCAGCCCGCGCTTCTCCGGCCACAACTGCCAGCAGAGCGGCGACGTGGTCCGCGTCTCCTACCGCTCCGGCGCCAACCAGGACCACCTGCCGATCGAAACCGTCCGGGAGCGCGGGAAGGCCCTGGTGAAGGAGTACGCCCAGGCCCTGGAGGCCGACGGCTACACCGTCCGCCTGGAGGGCGACGCCAGCACCCTGTACGTGATCGCGGGCAAGGGCCGCAAGGCCCGCGCGCCGAAGCTGACGGAGACCGGGAAGAAGGCGCTGGAGGCCGCCGACGCGGACGGGTTCCTGACCACCACCGGCCGGGAGTGGATGGTGGAGGAGGCCCTGGAGCGCCTGGGCCTGGTGGAGAAGGTCGACGGGTGCGGCCACGTCCTGGGCGACGACACCGACACCGGCCACCAGGGACACCTGCACCGGGCGCGCCTGACCGCCAAGGGCACGGAGCTGGTCGGCCGGACCTGGTCCCCGTTCTCCCCGGTCGTCCACGCCGACGACTTCGCCATGGGCGGCCAGCTGCTCTGCGGGGAGGACTACCGCAACGGCACCCGGCGCTCCGGCGACCCGGCGGAGGTGACCTGCACCGGCTGCCGCGACCACCTGGAGCGCACCGGCCAGCTGGCCGCCGCCCCGGCCGCCCAGGAGCCCCCGGCCCCGCAGGCCGCCAGCGAGCTGGAGGCGTCCCTGGTGGCCGCCAAGGCCGGGAAGTCCATGGCCTGCCACGTCCCCGCCGACCTGGCCGACCTGGCCCGCCAGCTCCGCCCGGAGCACATGGACCTGTTCACCGACCGCCGGGGGCTGTCGGCCATCGCCACCACCGCCGACCACCTGGAGCTGGCCCACCGGCTGGAGGAGGCCCTGCGGGACGTCGGCACCGACGCCCAGAAGCAGGGCGCCGTCCTCTACGCCCGCTGGGCGGTGGCCTGGGCCCGGTCGGAGCGGCTGCAGACCCCGGCCCGCACCGCCCTGGAGGAGGCCCTGTACACCCCCGTCTACAACCTGGCGGGCCCGCTGGCCGCCATCATCTGGGAGGGCTTCGTGATCCCGGACGGGGTCGACCTGCGGGAGGACGACGCCCGCAGCACCATGTACGCGGTCGGACCGCGCTCCCGCCAGGCCATGCTGGCCCGCGACCTGGAGAAGGCCGCGAAGACCGGCGACCAGGTCCACGCCGCCCGCGCCTACCGCGCATGGGCCGGGGACGACCCGGAGGCCCTGGTGCACTGGGAGGACCTGGTGGAGGCCGGTGCGGGCGGCAGCGGCTGCGGGGAGGCCCAGCAGGAGGAGCCCCGAAC
>Ga0070658_10000096_pt1 | contig 77523 bp, 59 predicted proteins | sample KBSC13metaG_FD_64664 | JGI IMG/M metagenome (GOLD analysis project Ga0070658, IMG submission 64664) | Corn rhizosphere microbial communities from Kellogg Biological Station, Michigan, USA - KBS C1-3 metaG | ecosystem: Host-associated > Plants > Roots > Rhizosphere > Soil ...
ACGACCGAATATCGGTGCGGCTCTGGACTGGCTGGCCGGAGAGTCCGATGCCGCAGAGAGCCAGTTGCGCCTGAGCGTCGCCATGCGGATCTTCTGGCGGACTCAGGGGCACTACCTGGAATCGCGTCAACGGCTGGACGCGGCGCTGACGAGACCCGGTGCGGAACTCTCCCCGGCTGCCTTCGGACTGGCGCTGGTAGAAGTCGGGCTGGTCGCGTCGATGCAGGGCGATCAGGAGACGGCCCGCGACTACGCCGAACGCGCCTTGCATCTCGCCCATCAGGACGGCAACCGCTCCCTGGCCGCCTCCGCGCTCAATACGCTGGGCAATGTGGCCAAACGGCTCCGGGATTACGAGAAGGCGCGCGGTCTCTATGTCGAGTGTCTGGAGATCAGTCGGGAGATCTCGGATCGGCGCTCGGTCGCGACTGCCATCGCCAATCTGGGCAATCTCGCGCAAGAGCAGGAGGAGTACGCCCAGGCCGCTGCTCTCTATCAGGAGAGTATCGCGGTCTATCGGCAGATGGAGCACAAACAGGGACTCGTCATTCAGTTGTACAACCTGGCAGGTCTCCTGGTACAGACCGACGACTATGCGCGCGCCGCCCCGATCCTATCCGAGTGCCTGACGCTCTGTCGGGAACTGGGCGATACGCCGACGATCATGCATGTGTTGGAGGTGTTCGGCTTTATCGCGGACGAGTTCGCGCAGCCGATGCTCGGGGTAGAACTCTATGCCGCCGCCGCACGCCTGCGCAAAACGCTCGGGCTTCCGATGTCGGCGCGCGGGCAGGCCTATATGGAGGAGGTGCTGGCCACGTCCCGCCTCCGCGTCGGAAGCGAACGCTTCGACTCCCTCTGGCAAACCGGCACCGATGCCTCTCTCGACCAGACGATGGCGCTTGCCGAACAGATCCAAATTCCTGCCGAATCGATCACTCTGGAGAGAGCGGGGTAGAAGCAAGGGGAAAACCGAATAGTTTTGTATACGGTGTGTATACGGCAACTGTGTAGACTGTGCATGGCTGGGAGGACGAGGGAGCTTATTGGGCCGATCCGTGAAAAGGGCCGCTCCTCAATTCGTTCCCAGCCACATACCATCCAAGGTTAAATCCATCACAGTCGAGGAGCCTCCCGTAATGTCACACGTATCGAAATCGTCTTCCCGCACGTCCCTGTTTGCCTGCCGCCACTCTACACGCTGCAAAGCCCCGATGCTTGCCGCTTTCACGCTCCTCAGCGTGGTCGGCGGCGCACTCCTTACCGGCTGTGGAACGGGCAACGGCAACAGCGGCAACAACAATAATAACAATCCGCCGGCGGCTGGTACGGGCACGTTCACCGCGACGTTCTCCAACGCGTCCGGCACCAACGCGACCACCTCGGCCTTCACCGCAAGCCGAGTTACGCCGTTAACCAGTTCTGGCGCCTTTACCCTGCTCAACGTCACCGGAACGAGTATCTCCGGCACCTCGTCCCGCACGTTCGCCCTCAGTCTGGCGGAGAGCGGCCCGATTCAAATCGGCAAGCCCTACCTCTTCGCCTCTCCGAGCGCGAGCACCCTCACCTACACCGACACCTCCCTGGCCACTGCGCATGGCTGGGCAGCATCCGGCGGCAGCGCGATCGTGGACAGCATCACCGGGAAGAACTACAAGATCCGCATCGTCAACGCCACCTTTACGACCGATGCCGACAACGAATCCGGAGCGACCGGAAGTTTCACCGTCACCGGCAACGTGGACGCCACTCTCCCGTAAGCAGAAGTAGGATCAAAAACGGATCGGGCCGTAGTCACAATGTGTGACTACGGCCCGATTTATTGGATCGATTGACTGAAATCAGACCCTGGCACGCAACCTCCAACTTCGCACCAGTACTTCCCCGCCACACTCCGCACAGTCGCCCCAATCGGCCTTTGGAAATTCGGGATCCGTCTCTGAACGCAAGCGATACGCTCTACTCACTCCGCACACCTCGCAAAGAGCCTTCTCCGGCATAGCTTCGGGCGGTTCATCATGTTCGGGCGCACCGTTCCCTTGCTGGTAGAACGAGATCTGTTCGTCCCAATAGTCCACGATAAAGCCGCGTTCGGGGTAGGCTTCCCGGAGCGCCGACGTCAGTTCCGCTCCCATTTTGGCGGCCATGCGCAGCGCATGACGGGAGAAATCATTCGTCGGATGCTGATGATTGAGTTCGGCCTCGATCTGCCACGTTTTCGCCTCCGACTTGCGCTCCCGCAACTGTCTCACAATCTTGCGAGCATTGAGCGGTGTACGCGTCAGGATCACCCCATCGACTTCCGTAAAGCGCCAGTCCCCAGCCGATCGATCCGGCCAATACTCCTCCGCATATGAGCGCACTCCGACGACATCACGGGTGGGAACCACCGTGATCGTGGCTCCCGATTCTTCCAATATCTCGGCGATGAGCGATACAGACAGGCCATCCAGACAGCTTGCGATCTCTGCCGGCAACGTTTCGACATCGAAACACAGGCTAAACGCCGCGCTGCCTTCTTTCAAGAGTTCTCTCTCCATCGCCTCCTGAAAAAGCCTGAATTCGCCCTGAAAGGCGCTCATAACAAGCGAATAACCGCGCTGATCTTCTCTCTTCAAAGGCTCTCCTTCGCTTTAGGTCCAGCAGACATCGACGAAGTTCTGCCTCCCCTTTCTATCGTCTTCAGGAGCGTCTGTGCTAAACTTCCATGCGAAGGCTTCCTCCTTCGCGATGCAACGGCAATCTCTCTTCCTACCGTGCGAACACCCTCTGATACTGTTGCCAGATCAATGTTTCGTGCAAGCGCGCATACTCCTCTGCATACTTTTCGCCGCGAGTGGAGTACTTTTGAGACCGGGTTGTCATCCGGTCGTGATGATGACCCAATTCGTGCAGCAGAATGTGCAACAACTGGTACCCTCGCACGGCAGGCTCGTCAAACTTGCACAGGTAATCTCCCGTCTCCGTCTCTTCACCAATAACTCCAAGCCGCTCAAAGATATCCTGATGATCATCATAGTAGCTTCGCCCCATTTCCCGCCACAGCCCTGCCTCCCAGGCGCAAACATGTACGACGCCGGGCGAGTGGTAGCCATCGAGGCCCTCTTCGCCCGGCGCAAGAACCACGGCATTCAATCCTATAGCGAGATTTTTCCAGTCCGGAAGCAGTTCCAGAAACCGATAGATGTCACTCTTATTGAGGACATGTTTGTATCCTTCTCCAGGACGCTTCCGATCGACAAGGACCGCATCGGGCAACGGCGCATCGTAGTAGTCTGGGCTGAGTTCCCAGTTGTTCTTCTTCTGAACCCGCCCCTTCACGACTTGCGGAGCCGATTTACGATTTCCACGCTGCATGTTCAGAGCCTTTCGATGAAAACCGTCGCTAACAAGTCCCGCCCCTAATGGTTTTTGAGAAATTAACACCGGACAAGCATCTCGAATACGTCACCGTGGAATCAAGGGATGTTATCCCTCGCTACGAAATCCTTCACGAAATGCTTTGCGCGGAAGCGAAGCATTTGGAGTGCCGTGAAGCGGCTTCAAGCGAAGTGAAGGATTTGGAATGCCCGAAGGGCGACACTCTCCTTCGCCGGACCGTCCTCTGGACGGAGTAAATTGAATGCCAGAGCCAAAATTGCTTCCGGTAAGCTATGTCTTTGTGCCCGCTTTAGCGGGCCTTCGGTGCGCAGCACCCCTAGCGGAGGGCTTTAGCCCGGCGGCTATCTGTTCGCTCGGTGTTAATTTCTCAAAAACCATAAGGGGCGGCGGCAAAAGGGACAAGATAAGGATAAGCGGAGAGGGAGCCAATACCTTATCGCGAGGAAGCTGCTACACGCTAAACGATTTCGTATGGATTGCGCGGTTGTTCAATCGTCCGCCCTGTCTCTGCAATCTGTTTCAGATTCGCATTGCGTTCTTTAAGGAAATGCCGCATATGCGCCTCCAAAAACAGTTTGTCCGCGATTATGCCCAGAATGCCGAACGGGGCGGTCCAGGTCAAGGTATCGGTCATGACAGTTCCGGAACCTTCGGATCGAAACTCATGGAGGTGCCTCAAGGTTTTGAAGGCTCCGCGCAGCATCTCGTCGGCGAAACAGTGGGGAGGATCGAATTCCGTGATGCGGGCGGTGAGGCGTTGTCGAATGCCGAAATGCACGGCCTCAAAGGTCACCTCTTCCCCCAGCCCGATCAAGCCGGTCGTCACTCCGGCAACGGCACGCTCCTGGGTGCTTGCGGCCGTCCGACAGTGCAGTTCTATGTCGCGCGCAAGGTCAAAGCAGACCTCAACAGGCACCTCAATATAGGTTTCGACAGTGACGGTGGTCATAGACAGTTTCAGGAGGCAAGTGGGTGAATGCGTTTCTCGTAGCAGTAGTAACACTGGTGTCCGACCGGTTTGTTCAGCAACTGTATTTCGGCCTGAAGGGTGTAGCCGTGCCGCGCGTAGAAACGCACTGCCGCGGTATTCTCAGAGAAAGCATCCAACCGCATGCTGGTGTAGCCCTGTTCGCGCGCAAAGGATTCACAGAAGTTCAGGATGGCCTTCCCATATCCTCTTCCTTGCGAAGACGGTATTACCGCGAGGGAGTGGACAATCAGGGCCGGCCCTTCACTATCCTGCCAGACCACGGGACCCCATTCCGGCGCTTGAGTTTCGTTCAGCGCCACGACTCCCACAACCTCTTCAGCCTCGGTAAGCACAAAAAGTTGGTCGGCCGCCAGCGACTGCTCAAAGAACGCGCGGTTAGGATACTGGTCGTCCCACTGTGGGATGTCTCTTGCCGCCAGGTCCTCTCGACACTGCACCACCACATTCTCAATGGCATCGATCTGTTCTGATGTCGCTCGCGAGAACTCCACGCCTCTTTCCTTTCACCGAACCTAAGGCTGCTCCTTTAGGAGTTGGAGATTTGCCGGAACGTCAGGCTGATCCGGCCGCCTGTCTCCGGTTGTTTCCGGATGGCGTGCCGCCAATCCTCCTGGATTTCCGGCGGCATATAGAGCAGCGACCCGCTCACCAGAGAGAAGTCGAACTCTTCCTTTGTCCCACCCTTACTCTGGAACGTGATGCTTCGTCTCGCTCCCAGCGACACGATCGCGACGCCGGTTCCGGGAACGAGTTCCGCGATCGAGTCGGAATGAAACCCCATCGTCGCCTCACCGCTTTCGTAGAAGTTGAGCAGACAGTTGTTGGGTCGAAAGCCTAAGCGCGCCTCTAATCTCTCTACGATGGGAATCAGCAGCGGGTGCAGCGGTATGGCCGAATATGTCATCCCGGAATAGTTGTAGGGCTGCCCGCAACTCGCGGTCTTGCGATTCCGCATGCGCGTATCCCACTCTATTTCCGTTGCCAGGGCAACATAGAGTTCCTCGCTCGCGGGAAGAAATCGCTCCTCCAGGATCAGATTTGGTGCGTTCACGTGTGTTCTCCTCACTTTCAAAATTTAAGACCAGACAGAGAGGAAGAGAGTTGCGTCCCGACGAATTAGCATAGCAAGACAGGCTATTTCCTCTCCCACGCTGGAGAGGGTCTTTTGTGGATAGGCTCAAACGAATGGTTTTTTCAATGCAGTAAGTCGACAATAACAAGGAGGCTTGAATGAGGAGAGGTAAAGGTGCTCCCAGAACCGAGGCGACACCGAACTGCGCATCATTGACACGCCGAGAAGCTCTGACGCTTTTTGGCGGCGCTGCAATCTCCGTCGCGCTGGCGGGATGCGGTGGCGGCGACAACAGTTCCAACCCCGGCCCCAGTGCCAGTATTAACCGGACCGCGATTTCCGGTGATCTCACCAAACAGGTGAACCAGTTCTCTACCGTGGCGCAGACCCCGACCGACACCTGGCTCGGAACCTCTACTGCGCTCGATGCCCTCAAGAATGTCCCCACACGCAGCGCCATCACCCGTGCTCCGGCCGACTCCAAGATCGTCGTCCAGGCGCTTGTCATCGGCACGAACGGAACGCGCTCCGCCTATGAGCGACTCTGCAACCTCGCCCTGATGCTGGACGATATGGGAAACTCCGCGCAGCTCGTTATGGCGAACAACTCCTCCCTGACCGGTTCCAACGCGGTGAACAACGAACAGTGGCTGATGGCCATGATCGCGCAGAACTACGCCGCTGTGAGCGTGACCGGCACGCTCTTTATCATGCAGATGGTGGCAGGGCTTCCGGAAGCCATCTCGTGGGCGCTGGCAAGAACCACCGATAGCGAGAAGCTTGCCGCCTACGGCCTCGTCGCGGATGTCTTCAACACCTGGGTCGATGCCCTGACGGCTGCGGGCAACATCACGCCCAACCCTGCCTGGAAACTCGATGTCTCCAGCGCGGTCAGCGCGGCGAACATCCAGACCAAACTCAACGCCATCAACACCATCCTGCCGCAGTTGCCCTTCTCACCGGGTTACCGCAAGGCAGGAGCGTCGCTGATGAGTCTGGACGATGCCTCCCTGGGCGCGACCGGGATCAGGAACTTCGCGCAGACCTTCACCGGAGCGCTCGCGCAGCGGACTCTCAGTACGACCCCGCTCACCGATACCTTCCCACAGACCGTCGATACCACCAAAGCGCACTACGATGTGACGGCGCGCCTTGGAACGACCGGGGTCGGGCAGACGATCGCGGGTCTACCGGGCGGACTGGCCGCCGCACAGACGGCGATCAACACCCTGCTCTCCTCCACCGATGGGGCGTCCTGGCCCGGCGTCACCGGCGACTCGGCCCAATGCCAGGTACAGATCATCGCCCAGATCTACGGCTTCCTCCAGGCCATGCAGACCGCCCTCATCACCACCCAGTCCGCGCTCGGCAGTCTGATCACCGGCGCACAGGCGATCGCGAATCTGGCCAATCTCGACACCACCATCCTCACGTGCGGCAGCCCGCTGCAGCAGTCGCTCTGGGCGGCAGTGAAGTCCGATCGGGATCTTCTCAAGAGCCAGCAACTCTACAACGGCGCGGTTCCCACGACACGCCAGGTGTCGGTCGTTGTGGTCACCGGTCTCAGAGAGATCGATCAGATCGGCGCGGCCGGCGTCAGTTGCACCAATGAGATCACGGTCAGCGCCCCGGATGTCTGTCCGCTCGATCCGAAGAACCCTGTCATCTCCGACTATCGCAATATTGTCGCCGGTCTGACGAAGCTGCCGAACTGTCCGAGAACCTTCCGGAATGTGCTGATCTGCATCACGGGACTACAGTACGACGTTGCGCTCCACTACACACAGACGGTCGCGGCGAGCTGGGAGGGATCCAAACTCAAATTCTGCGCGCAGTCCTTTGGTCGGATGCTCAGACGGGAGCCGGGCGCGACCTTCGCCGAGATTCCAGCCATTACCCAGGCGCAGTTGCTCTGCACCGGTGTCGGCTTCATTCCTTCCAAGAGTCTGACGCCACAGGATCTCTCGATCATTCCCGCGATGCCCACCCTGTTTTCCATCACCAATCTGGTAGGAGGAGTGCCGATCCATGTCCACTAAGGCTTTCCTGCCGCGCATCGCGGCGCTTGTCGCGCTGGCCGTGCTGACCGTCCTCCTCACCGGGTGCGGATCCGGCTCCAAGAGCGACAGCAACACACGCTCCGTCCGAGTGCCGATTCATATCGACTGGCCCGCGAAGCCCGCGCTCACCTCGAACAGCCGCTATATCCCGAGCTATGCGTCGAGCATCTTCTTCGAACTCGTCCTGAAGAGTTCGCCGACCACGCGCTACAACCTCATCGTCAACCGCCCGTCTGAGAAGCCCTCCAGCCAGGATGTGACCTTCTCCCAGTTGCTGAGCGCCGGAGACTATGTGCTGGCGGCCTCCGCTCGCGTCGGCGCGGACGGCCAGGGCGCGACGGTCGCCTCGGCCTCGGTGAATGTGGCCGTCAAGCCGGGCATGAGTCCCGTCGATATGACGCTCGCCAGCACCATCAAAACGATCCAGATCCTCGGCCAGCCCCTCGCTGCGACCGTCGGGACGCCCGTTAACCTCCAGAGCGGCGCCTTCGATCCGGATGGCCGGACGCTCTTGCTGCCCTCCGACGCTCTGACCTGGTCGATCGTCACCGGCTCCCAGTTCGGCACGCTCACTCCGGCCGGAGTGCTCACCCCCACAGCGGCGGGAACGATCCATGTCAAACTTTCGGAAGCCGGTGCGGGTGTTTCCGCCGAAGCGAATGTCACGGTCACGACCCAGACCATTATCGCCTCCCTGGGCGCGACGCCCTATCCCAAAGAGGGCGCAGACCTGCTGAACACGGGTCTGGTAACCGGACACGGTGCGGCCGGACATGTGGCCTGGACCTACGACCTTGGCGCATCGAGCGGCTTCTATCTCACCACGCCGATTCTTGGAGGCAACGGCATCGTGTACGCCTCATCGATCGCGACAGCCAATACAGGCGCTGTCGGCGTTCACACCTCGGATGGCACCAAGGCGTTCCAGGTGCCTCTCAACGGGTCCACTCCGTGGTCCCCGGTCGTGCTCTCCACGAATCTGACCTGCTTCCCGCTGGATAACATTGGTCTGGTCGCCCTGGACGCCAACACAGGAATCGAGCGGTGGAGAAACTCTACCGTCAACGCCATATCTCCTGCCACCGTGGACCGTTCCGGACACATCCTTCTGGGAGCGCGTGACGGCGTGCATGTCCTCGACGCCGGCAATGGCAACGACACTGCGGTCTATCCCGGCACCAACTGCGGCATGCCCGCCGTGGCGACAAATGGAACGGTCTACTATGTCCGCCAGACAGGCTCCTCGTCCGCCAATGGGGAACTGGTGGCGATGAATCCGACCACGAAACAGGCGATCTGGACCGCAGGCGAAATAGAGCAGGGGCACGTTCCTGTCATCGGGCCGAACGGCAACGTCTATGTGGTCGGAAGCCAGAGCGGGACCGCCTTCACGCGGCTCGTCTGCTTCAATGCCGCGACCGGCGCCGTCGAGGCGGAACTCCGGAGTCAGTTCTTCAGCTTCTCCCAGGACCCGGTCTTCGGAGCAGACGGTCTGCTCTACATCGGCCAAGGCAACAAAGTCACGGCCTATAGCCTGTCTCTGGCTCAAGTACGGCAGAGCGCCGCCATCACCGGCAACGGCGACTTCTTCTCCGTACGCCGTATCACCATCGGCTCCGATGGTACGCTCTACACCGTCGCCGACCAGAACAGCCCGGATTCTCCGGCCCAACTGCTCGCCTTCAACACGACGGATCTCTCACAGAAGTGGAAGATCGACGTGACGGGCCGCGTGCTCGGGAGCCTTGCCGTCGACTCCGATGGCACCATTTACTTTCTCACGGACGGCGGCAAGTTGACCGCGGTGCGGTAGAACGGTCCGCAACACGACGCGGGGTCGGGAGCGCCAGATCGTTGGCGTCCCCGGCCCCGCATTTTATGTGTCTAATCCCTCTGTTAACTGTGCTTAATCGAACTCTACGAGGAGCGCTTTGACGGCGTCGATAGCGTTGGGAGGTGTGTTTCCCTGATCGTTCCAGTGACCGTGGTTCCAGAACTGAAGGAAGTCGGAATGCGCGCCGCCGTTCGCGCCGTTGGGTTCGCCATCCAGCCAGTTCGTATACTGCCAGGGTTCACCGGTGATCCAGTGCCAGCCGGAACTGGGATTTCGATAGTCGGGCGCTTGCGTATCCTTGTAAGCGCCTAGCCAGGGATTGCGGTCGAGCGCTTTCGCAAAGGTGCGGAGCACGAAATCGTTCTCGGAGGCGGACGTGATCGTCACCAGATGGCCATGTTTGCCCTTATAGACCATCGCCTCTGCCGCCGCTTTCGCCTCTTTCCAACTCACCGAGTAGTCCAGAAAGACCGCTCCATACCAGTGTCCATTCGCGGAGTTGAGGGTGTAAGCGCCCTGATCCGGTGTAAGCTGCGGCCCCTTGTTCGTGCCGTCGGTCACCAGTGTATCCGCCGTATTGACGACCCAGTAGATATGCCCGTCCTGGCTGCACGCGACACTGCGATGCGGCCAGTCGCCGGGCAGCAGTTTGATCGGGTTGATCCCATGAATCACCAGCGCATCCACCCCGTTGAAGAGCGGGGAGCGCCCGAAGGCCGTCGCCTGCACGGTGCTGTAGTCGTTCGGAAACGGCTGGTACTCGATGCCGAACGGCTTCAGGAAGTCGTTGAAGATACCGGGTTCGTTGCCACCGGTCCCTCCCGCGAGATAGACACAGCCGCCTCCCTGGATATAGGCGGCGAGGTCTTTAACGCTGACTTCTCCATTGCCACAGACGAAGACCCCATCGTACCGGCTCAGAGATTCCGGTGACATCGTCTGCGTCACCGAGTGGCCCGCCTCCTGAAGAGTCTGCTGGAACCGACTGCCAAAGCATTTGTTGGTGGAGTAGACGAGGAACTTGCCCTTTCTGCCGCCGACAAAATAGTAGGCCAGATTACGAATAAAGTGGGCCACCGAATCACCCGGTACCTGATCGAAATTGCTGTCGTTGGTCGCCACTTCATCGGCGGCGACGATCAATACCCCTTTGTGCGCCCCGCGGTCGGCGACGGAGCCTCTTGCCCCATTGGTCCCCCCTACCGAGGACGCCCTGCCTTCCTGCAGAGCGATCTTGCCGGTCAGGTCGCCCAGGATCTTCCCATCCTGTTTCGCCAGAATATGGTAATCGACCGATGCCGGAAGCGCGGGAGGCGAGACGACAATGGTATCGAAGCGGCTGAGATTCAGGTTGGTCTGAACGCCGTCGAGATCGATATTCACGGAACTCAGACCGGTGATTGCCCCGCGGAGGAGACGCTCATCGGAAAGTATGACCTGCGAAGAGGGCGAATTCTGGATACTGCTGACGCGGCTCAAGGGCACAATCGCGCCGCCGACACGGAAATTCTGATCGGGAACGGTACCGGTGATCTCATTGTTACGAGAGCGGATCGTGAGCTGCAGCAGGGTCGGGCCGGAATGGGGCGGCACGAGCGGCGCCTGCACGGTGAAGATGCGGTTATCTTTGGAGACCGCGTGAAAACTGCGATGATCGCCTGCGCCTGCACTCAACGAAAGCTCGACACTCACCTCCGATGCGCCTTGAGGCTGCGTCAGGAGTTGGATGCGAAACTCCTGGGCTTCCAGCAGATGTTCTCTGGTAATCGCAGGCGGCGTAAAAAGCACCTGTGCATGCCCGACCAGGGCGCGCAGTGAGGTCACCGGGATCGCGTCGTTGATGCCGGAGCCGGGAATCCCTTCCTGGACGATCCCGATCACTTCTCCCTTTTCGTTCAGTACCGGACCGCCGGAGTTGCCGGGATTGAGCGAGGCGTCGAGTTGGATGGAGTGCAGTTCCCCTTTGCTCTTGCGCAGCGCGGTGATATGGCCGGTACTGACGCTGATACTCGGATAGTCTCCCTCTTTGAGCGCCAGTTCGCTGCCGAACGGATAGCCGAAGGCGACGACCGACATCGTTTCCAGGAGGTTGTCGGAACTGCCCAGAGTCAACGGTGTAAGTTTGAGCGGGGCATCCGTCTGAACAATCGCGAGATCCGCCTCTTTATCCAGAGCGATCACATGGGCCGCCACGATCTTCTGATCCTTCTCCCCGGAGCGCAGCACCATCTTCAGTTTGCCGCCGATCTCCAGAGGTTCGACCACATGCGCATTGGTGACGAACATGCCTATCCCATCGATACAGAAGGCGGATCCCTCCGCAATACCGTCGCGGCCCTTGACCTCCACCAGAGCGGTCGCCTGCTTCGCCCGTGTCACGATCTCCGGCGGAATATCCGCCAGGCACCAGGACGCAAGACACACCAGCAACACTCCCAACGCAATCTCTCTGTATCGCTTCACCATCCACCACCTCCGCAGCAAATCTTCTACCCCACTATTGATCAAATTGCCTGCCGGTTCCTCCTCTTTAACGGGTGCGGTTGTGCCTACTTCTTGCTTCGGCGACACAAGGCGGAAGGGAAGGATCATAGCTTGATCTGACGCGTAATCGTCGGATCGGTGATTTTGGTGTCCTCAGCCAGCAGAAAGGCTTTGCTGAGAATGAGCGCCAGGCGCTGATCGCCTTCAAAGGGCAGAAAGTTGACCGGCGCCGCGCTGCTATTCGAACCGCGATCCTGGACGATACAGAGGTACTGATCGTTGGGCTCCATCAAGATATTTCCGCTGCCGAGATGGATCTTATAGGTTCGGAGATCGCCGCGCACCATCAGAAAGCGCTCTGTAAGGGAGCACCGCGAATCGATCTTGAGGCGCGGCAGGAGGCGGCTCAGAACCACATGGCGGGTCTGGGCCGTTGCGGAGAGCGTGCCGAAGGAGTAGCTGTTCCAATAGGCCTGATACTGCCCCTGCGGTCCCCCATCCTGCCAGTTCGGATCGTTGCCGACGCTGCTGACGCCGACGAACAGATCCACATCCCGCATGATCTCCGAGAAGGCCAGCGCAGGCACTTCCGTCAGGGGCAGCGCGGGCGTAGGCTCGTGTTGCGCACCCCATTGGCCGCCTGTATAGCCGCCGCCGTAGGCATGAGCAACGTTTTCCGGCGCGGTGAGAGGATAGAAACGCACCTGGTCGGTGGTCAGGTAGAGATAGGAGCCACTCTCGGTGGTATCGGTCCCGTAGTTTTCGCCGACGCCTTCGACCCAGAACTCGGCGCGCAGTCCCAGTTCCGGCAGCTCTTTGCCGGCCGGAGGAAAGGTGTCGTCCACCATCAGCCGGAGTTTGTTCTTCCAACCGCGCAGCGCCGCCAGGGAGTTCATCTGGTGCTGTTTGAGAATATGGCCGGCAAACCGGTTGGAGTAGGTGTTGGTGTTCAGCTCGGCCTCGGTCAGCAGATAGACCTCCCGATGAGCCTGTTTGAAGGGCTGAACGATGCCGGCAGACTGCAGATAGTTGCGCCATGCGACCACCGCATCAACGGAAAACCCGATCGGATGCCAGAGACGGACCTCCGTCTCGTCTGCAAGCCAGTCGATCGCGTCTCCCTGCACATCGACAAAAGCAGACGTCGTCTCATTCCAGAGGCCCTGCGTTTTTCTGCCGCCGTTCGGCTCGGAGAAGTGCCAGATCAGCCGCCGGGTGAGCACGGCGAGAACAGGATGGGCGACAAATCGGTCTTTCCACACTCCGAAAGCCCACACCCGTTCGGGCAGAAAGAAACTGTCGAACCGCGTCTTCTGCGCCGTCAGCATCTTGCCTGCCGCCTCTATCTCTGCTTTGAACTCCTTGAGTTCGGCAGCGAACTCCTTCTTGACGATGGCAGGGACCGCCTTCACGGGTTTGCCCTTGGGGTCATACCAGAGGACGCTGATGTCCCCCATCGACGAGAGGGTCGCCTCGACCCTACACTCCCCAAACGACTCCTGTCTTAGCCCGCTCAGGGGAAACCCATACGTGGGAACGCTCAGGTCTTCCAGATCGGCTTTGGTGACCCCGACGCGTTTGGCAACGACCTCCAGACCCTTTTCGATGGCGTTCAGTGCAGTGCGAAAGCTGACCTTCCTCTTCAGGCGGCCTAACTGACTGACGGCTTCCGGGCTGTCGCTCTCGGTCAGACTCCAGAGGGCGGCCAGGGTAGCGCGCACGCCCCAGGGTCCTACCGCCGGCTGCTTGCGCAGGCACCCTTCGACCAGTCGGCCCAGTGCGCGGGCTGTATCGGCTCCAGGCGTCTCGGCGCAGAGCCATGCCAGTCCCTTCAGTATATTGATGTTACGCTCGGTTCCACGGCTCTGCTGGTGTTCCCACGTCCGTCCTCCGCTCTCATACTCCACGGTGCGCATGGGAGGCGCGGTGACGCTCTCAAACCAGCGCGCCACAGACTGCCGAAAATCGGCCTCTCCGATGGCGGAGAGACGCTCTTTCGCCACTTTGCGCCACGCCGCGCCGGGCTTGGAGCCGTCCACGATCTGCAGGTGGGCGAAGAGACGTCTCCAGTTCCCCTGCCGATCCTGCGGCAGATTCGCGATGTCGGCGCGAGCAAGATCCGCCCAGGTCTCCCCGGCATCGGGCAGAACCTCCTCCCCCTCTCCGAGCAGTTTGGCGACCATCAACTGCTGCCGGAACGGGTCGCTTCCCGGCAGGTTTCCCAGTTTGTTCGCCAACTCCCGCAGCCCGGCTACGATATCAGGCGACAGCATATGTCCCTGCGCGACGTAACGTGTGACAATATCGAGCACGTTCTCCCACTTCCCGCCCCAGTAGTTGGTCTCATTCGCATGCGCCACCAGGAGTTCGAGATCCTCGCCATGCCACGGCAGGTTCCGATTCACGAGGATATTCAGGACCGGAGCCATCTGCCAATTGAAGGAGGGGCCTGTCTGCATCTCCATCATCGCTTTGAGTTGTATCTGCGGCGAAGCGCTCAACAACGCCACTGCCGAGGGAAGTGTTTGCGGCTTGCCTCCCGCAGGCTGCTTTCTCAACTCCTGGCCCAACGCGACAAGCAGCTTTTTCGCCTGCCGTTCCGCTTCCGACTCCACGTCGCCGTCGAGTGTCCTGTTCAAATTCGCTGTCATAGCGCCTCCTTTCAGCCGCCGACCAACGGCACAAGTTTGACAAAACTGACTTCCGTCTTCGGGGTGATGGTGAGGGTCTCATCGAGATGCTCGACCTGGCGGTCATCGACCAGAATAAAGAAGCCGTTGCGCGTAAACGCATCCAGGGCAAGATCGACCTGTGCCTGCCAGTCTACGCGGCGGCGCTGGCGCAGGCGCACTCCATTCAATACCACCTCCGCGTCCGACGGCTGCACCAGTCCCCGGAAATACTCCGGTTCGGTGGCGTTGTACTGCCGCACCTCCTCATAGATACGTTCTCGGATCAGTTCGCGCACCGTGATCGTCTCGGTGAGAAAGTCGAGCGACAGCGCGCCGGCGCTCTCGCCAAACAGCGTCGCATCGTGAACAGTCAATGAGATCGACATCGGTTTTCTCCTGAAGGGACTCATCCGGTCCCGGCATCTCCCACGGTCTGCAAGTTTCACGGCCTGTAACTTTTCCTATGTCATTCTACTCCGCATCGGGCACAAAAGCCGGAACGAGGAACAGTTCAAATTGCTCTACCGCAACGGTCGAGCTTAACAGGACTCTCATGATGGATGTGCCCCGGCGGTCTCGTGCGAACCAGAGGAGATCATGAAGTTTAAAAATTGTATTATATTACCGCCGAAACAGGAGCGCGAGTAGACGGAAATTCTAAAACACAGGTAAAATGGAGATAGGCCCTCCCTTTAGGAGAGTAGAATACCCACGTGGCGAAAGCTGGAGAGAATTTCAACACGCAGGTCTATTGGGTAGAAGCAAATCCGGTTTCCACCTGCTTTGGGTGATCAGGAGAAAAATTATGCCGCTCGTATTCGTGCATGGAGTCGCCAATCGTCGTGGTACGAATGCTTCCGACCAGAATGCCTTTGATCGTCGCGTAGGCGTCCGAGACGGCCTTTTCCGTACAATAGCCTTTGCCGACCAGGTATTGGCCCCGAGCAATCTCCATATCGAGAATCCATATTGGGGCGATGAGGCTTCCAGTTTTGCCTGGCAACTGGCCAGTGTGCCGAAAGGCGGAGATCAGGCGCTCGGTGCGGATCCCTTTGGCGACCTGCAGTCGGAAGAGGGCCGACTGGCACAAGTTGCGGTCGCCACCACGACCGGAAAAGCGGCCTCTAAAACGCAAGAAGCGAATACGGTATTGTTGACTCTGGCCCGCCAGGAATCGTTGATCTACGCGGTAGATGCGATCATTGCCGCGGCTGCCCAGGTGAAGCCAAGCGGAATGGCGTCCGGGGCCAGCGAAGCGGAAATATCGTCCTTTGGCGCACTGGCTATAGCCTACGCAACGGAGAACCCCCATCCCGCCTGGTTGAATGCTCCTGCCATAAAGAATGACAACGCTTTGCTGGATGGCCTGAATACGGCTCTGGCGACCTGGACGCCTACGGCAAACGCGACCGGTGTGATTCTCGATGTTCCTAAAATCGAGGCGCTTGGGATCAGCGACATTATCAACCGTCTCAAGGACGCAGCGCAGAAATTGGGTAAGGTCGCGCAGGATATTTTTTCTAATGTGACCGACACAGTCGGAGGTGTGATCGGCGATGTGACGGAACCATTGGTGTTAAAGGCTCGCCCTGCGGCATCTAATCTGGTCGGACGCTTTGTCGGTGATGTGTTCGTCTATATTCAGAAACGGGGAACGAAAGAGGCGCCCGGTCCCATCGTCCAGACGGTGATCGACGCGATCGATGCCGCTATCGCCGCGAAGACGGCAACGGACGACAAACTCTATATCGTTGCACACAGCATGGGAGGGGAGATCATCTATGATATTCTTACCTTCTACAGACCGGACATCGAGTGCGATCTGCTGGTGACGGTAGGCTCCCAGGTGGCCTTTTTCGAGGAGCTGAAACTGCTTCAGATAAGTGATCCTGCCATTACAGCCTCGACCGCGCCGAACAGCCTGACAAAGCCGGATAACGTGAGACACTGGCTCAATACCTTCGACCTGACGGACATCTTCGGGTTCACGACGAAAACGATCTTCGACGGGGTCGATAATTTTGAATTCGACACAGAGACCCTTCCGGTGCTTTCTCATGGTGTGTATTTCGACCGTCCCCGCCTGTACCAGCGGTTACGCGCCCGCATTGCGGAGGCATTTCCCCCTTCCCCGGCAGGAGGTGGGCTGTGAGCGTGATCTATTCCGCATTCCATGCTGCCGGTGATCCGCCCCTGTGTGATCTGCTGGGAAAGGCTATCGAAACGGAGGAGGCCGCTAAGAAGGCATCGGACCTTGCCATGGCCGGCGAAGCGATTCCCAATCTGAATCAAATCCTCGCCGCGCGCGGTACGGCATCGCAGGCATTGTCCAATGCTGTGGCCGCTGCAGATGCCGCAACACCTGCCCGATGCACCCATGCACTTGTCATCGGGGTCGGGGAGTACCCGCATCTGGCGGGCGGAGCGCTCTTCGCTGACCAGCCTGCGGTGATGGCCATGGGCCTCGCCCAACTAACCTGTTCCGTTCAAGCAGCGCAGGCAGTCACAGACTGGCTCCTCACCTCCTTTCAGAATCAGGAACGCCCGCTCGCCACTATCGAACTCCTGCTTTCCCCCGGCATCTATTCTCCCTCCGACACCGCGGCAACCGTGTTGGGGATCGCTCCTGGATCGAGCGTACGGGTAGAAGCGGCGACTTTCGGCAATATCCAGGCGGCGTTCGGCCGCTGGTTGGCGCGCTGCAATCATGATCGTCAAGCAAACGTTGCCGGAGATATGCTTGGTGACAGCGCCTTTTTCTTTTTTAGCGGGCATGGCCTTGAGAAAGAGGTCTCGCTCGTTTTACCGAGCGACTTCGGGGCCGATCCCAATATACCCTTTGCTAATGCCGTTGATCTGACAACGACCCATCGCTTGATGGGGCAATGCAAGGCTGATCTCCAGTGCTGGGTCATCGACGCGTGCCGGGAGTCTCCCATTGAATTACTGACCTCGCAGGAAAAACCGGGCCGCGCGCTAAAAGGAGATACCGGAGATCCTTTCCTCTTGCGTGACGCACCGCTGTACCAGGCGGCAGCGGAGGGAAAACAGGCGTTCGGCCCTCCGAACAAGCCGACCTATTTCACCCAGCAACTGATTAAGTGTCTGGATGGCATCGGGGCGGATCGCAAAGTCGGCGGAAAATGGCGTGTCACCAGCCAGTCGCTGCGCGCGGGGCTAAATGCTGCCATAGACCGATTGCCGCCGGTGAACGGTAAACGAGTGACCTGTGACACCGGAAACGGGAAGAGCAATTTTACTCGGACGCTGCACTTCGCTTCAGATCCTATTCACGTACTGGCAAAGGTATTTTGCAATCCGTTCGATGTTCAGCCACTGGCGGATCTCTATTTGATGGACACAGGGAACAATAAGACCCCTCGTGCGGCGCGCGAGGCATCGCTCTGGGTGATCGAAGTGGCTGCGGGCGCGTATCGTCCCGGCGCGGATTTCGATGCGGGCGTCCGAAACCCCTTTATAGGGGAACAGACGCTGCTGATGCCGCCGGACAACCCTTTGGAATTGACGCTGCCATAAGGAGAAGGTGAAATGAACACCATTCATGTTCAGTTTCAGGGCGATTTTGGCCAACTACCGGATGTCAGTGTACCCGTGGAGGTGATTGACAGTGAGATGAATTTCGTGAGCGAGACCACTGCCTCGCTCGCAGGAACCACGGAGGTCCCGGTCAGTAAGCCTGGTCTATATCAAGTACGCGCGTCTCTGCCTTCCGGGGAACGGGTCGTAACCAATGTCACTATGCCTGATTCCAGCGACTCCTTCTCCGGACCCAGCGTCACCGCGACGCTGTCCCCGAAGGTTGTTTCTCCGCAAGAGACAGAAGCCTGGGCTTATACGCTGCATGGAGCGCTGACTTCGTATGTACGTCATGCTGGAACGGCCGTACACACATTGGTGGATCCCGCGCTGGAAAGCGCCGTAGTTTCTCCGGTGAAACCTGGTGCGATCTACTGGAATCATGGGATGGATAGTCCAGGAATATTCCATCTCTGGAGAAACGCTTCTTCTGACATCGGCATCGAGACGAACCTGACGCCTATGGAGGACACCCGTATTCTTTGTCGTCTGGCGATAAAGCGCTCCGCTCTCGACCCCAATCAGTCTGCCTCCTGGGATATCTGTTACCAGAGCTTCGACCTCAATTCCGGTTCACCGGTAAAGCGTCTGTTAATCGCGGTTCCCCCGCTTCCGGATACAGAACTCTATCTTGTGGAGAATAACTCCGGCATCGATTCGGCGGCTTATCCTGTACGACCGATTCTGAAAGGGAGCGATGCAAAGATAGATGCTTTGCTTTCTTATCTGGCTCAGGGAGCCTTTGAAGAGGCGCGAGCCATCGGCGGCCTTTCCGACAATGATATGGTGGAGATCCTGTATCAAAAGAAGCAAAATCCTTCTGCAGCGGTCGTCTCCGTCTACTATATGATGCGGGCGGGAACGTTATCGCACCCGGATTGGGTGAAGAATCTGGCTGATTGGTTTCCATTAATACCGGACGGGCCTGTTTTGTACGCCTGGTGTCTTTTAAAGCAAGAAAAACCCGACTATGTGGGGGCGCGATCCTATCTCCTGATGGCAACGCAGCGTGGTATTCCCATCTACACTTATGGGATACGCCTACTCTATGATGGATTAAACCTCTTTGCCGAGCGCGATCCAACGGACGATGCCGTCCGGCAGGGTTTCCTGGCGGCGCGTCGCCTGGCTGCTGCCGTCGATTGGCACTCCGCCGTAACCAGCCTGGCTCTAGCCACGGACGCCACCGGGAACCCTCAGCCTGTACTATTGGAAGATTAACAGGAACTGTCGTGTGCGTGACGCCTTATACGAATGAGGGCCACGAACTACAGTTCGTGGCCCTCGCATCACGATTACCAGGCGTAGTCTTCCGGCGCGGTTTTGTGGCCGGGGAAGATCTCGTTGATCTTCTTGTTGGTCTCGTCGTCCAGCTTGATGTCGAGGGCGCGCAGAGAGCCTTCGACCTGCTCGATGGTGCGCGGGCCGATGATGGGCCCGGTGATGCGCTTGTCCTGGAGCATCCACGCGAGTGCGACATCGGCGGGGTTCTCCCCAAGTTCCTTACACAGTCCCTCCCAGGCTTCGATCTTCGGAAGATGCTTTTCGATCTCTTTCTGCATCCCTTCCGAAGCGCGTCGACCTTTCTCCGCTTTCGCCAATACCCCTCCTAACAGGCCGCCACCAAGCGGGCTCCACGGGATCACACCCAGGCCATAGGCTTCGCAAGCGGGCAGTACATCCGTCTCAATGTTCCGACGCAACAGATGATAGATGCTCTGCTCCGAGACCAGACCGAGCGTGTTGCGCCGTTTGGCCGCCTCATTGGCCTGGGCGATATGCCAGCCCGCGAAATTGGACGAGCCGATATAGAGCACTTTGCCCTGCTGCACCAACAGATCCATCGCCTGCCAGATCTCCTCCCACGGCGCCTCACGCCAAACATGGTGCATCTGATAGAGATCGATGTAGTCTGTCTGGAGGCGCTTCAGGCTGGCATCGCACGCCCGACGGATATGCAGCGCGGAGAGACGGGTCTCATTGGGCCAGTCGCCCATGTCGTTATAGACTTTGGTGGCCAGGACCACTTTCTCCCGACGTCCCCCACCCTGCGCAAACCATCTTCCGATGATCTGCTCGGTAATGCCCTCGCCCTTCTTCCAGCCGTAGACGTCGGCAGTATCGAAGAAGTTGATACCGAGATCCAGGGCCTTGTCCATGATGGCATAACTGTCTTCTTCGGTCGTCTGCGGTCCGAAGTTCATGGTTCCGAGGCAGAGGCGGCTGACTTTGAGGCCAGTACGCCCCAGATTGGTATATTGCATAGTTCCCTCCTAAGAATGAGTTCCCCCGCTAATACGTTTCGACAACCGCAAATGTCTGCATAGCATCTGCTTTCTCCAGGCTATCGCCTGGTAAAAATCTTTTGCCGCCCCCTGAACCTTTTGGCGATCCTCTGTAACTAATCATTTCAACGGCCGATGCCTGCTATTGCAAAGGGCCGCTCCATTCCATTTGCCGTGTTCGCGATCCGTTAGGAGGAACGCTATGAAAGTTAGGATTTCCATCGGAATCAGTCTTGCTCTCGGGAGCGTGTTGACGCTTCTAGGGGGATGCTCGAAGCAGAGCGACGACATGAGTCTTCCCGGTTCTTCCAGGTCAGCCGCACCGGCAAGCATTGCCCCCATGTCCAAACAGGCCATGGAGAGCAGTACCGCGCCAGGCAAACCTATCGGGGAGAACTTTGCCGCATCCAGCGCGCCCACACCTCCCACCGACATTGTGAAAAGCAAGCCGGAAGATGGTTCCAGGTACATCGCCGACGCCGCCTCTCCAATGTTGCAGGAGCAGAGGATGGAAGCCGCGGATCAGAGCAAGGTGACCTTCAAGCACTCCTCTGCGGTTGGGAGCTCATTTGGTGGGACCATGGCGGGGCGATCCCGCGGCGGGCCGAACGTGCTGCCTGGTGTGACCAGTGGCGGGAGGGGAGCGACGTACAGTCCGAACATGTACGTTTCGAGCAACTACATCGGCGGGAACGGCGAGAAGGAGCGGCTGGAGAAACTGATCCAGGCGGGCGTGGTCGTCGATGGCAAGCGTGTCAAACTCGAATCCTTTGTCCGTAACTACGCGCAGGCGTTCCCGATCCCGACCCAGACCGCGCTTGGGCTGAACGTGGATACCGAGCGCGCCGCGATCGTTCAGGAGGGGGACCATACCTATCTGCAGATCGGTATCCAGGGAATGAAGGGCGAGACGCCGAAGCGTCCGCCGCTCAACATCGCGCTGGTGATCGACCGCAGCGGCTCCATGGCCGATGAGCATAAACTCGACTACGTGAAGTCCGCAGTGATCTCGCTGCTGGACCATCTTGGCCCCAACGATGTGTTCTCCCTCATCGCCTTCGACGATACCGCCCGGATCCTGGTACCTGCACAGCGCGGCGGCAATCGGGATCGGATCAAACAGCAGATCGCCGCGCTGCAGCCGGGAGGAGGCACCAACATCTACGACGGCCTGAACCTGGGCTACCAGGAGGCCGCGAAAAACAAGATCGCCGACGGTGTCAACCGGGTGATCCTGCTCTCGGACGGAGAGGTGTCCGCGGGTATTCAGGATCCGCAGCAGTTCCAGCAACTGGTGAGCGGCGCCAGCGCCGATCGGGACATTCAGACGAGCGCGATGGGGGTCGGCGTACAGTTCAATGAGGATCTCATGCTCGGTATCGCGCGCGACGGCAAGGGCAGTTATCACTTCCTCCGTGACGGCGCGGACACCCGGCAGGTCTTCTCCAAGGAGCTGGACGACCTGACCCATGTCGTCGCGAAGGCGATCCATCTCCGCATCAAACTCGCCGACGGCGTCGGGCTGGTCCGCGTCCTCGGCTCCTCCACCCTCGACGCCCAACAGACCGCCCGCGTCAAGGCAGATGAGAAGCGCATCGATCGCAAGGTGGCGGAGGAGCTGGGAATCACGGCCAACCGGCAGCACACTCCGGACGAACCGGGCATCAAGATGCTGATCCCCGACTTCTATCGGGGCGACAGCCATGTCGTCATGCTGGAGATCACCGTGCCGCGCGGTCAGGGAAACTGCAAGATTGCGGACGTCTTCATGAAGTATAAAGACCTCGCCTTCAAAGCCAACCGCGAAACCCACGGCAGCGTCTCCGTTCAGTACACTCCGAACCGCGCGGACATGATCGCTTCCATCCATCGCAATGTCAAGAAGAACCTGCTCGGGTTCCAGACCGGGGAGGCGCTCACGGATGCCGCGGCTCTCATCGCGCAGGGACGCGTTCCGGACGCGATTCGCAAGGTGGATGAGCGCATGAGCGTGCTGGGTGTGGCGGCCCGCGAGTGGCAGGATCACGATCTGGACGGCGATGGAAGGCTGCTGAACAGCTACAAAATGGTTCTGGCGCAGCTCAACACCAACCAGCAACTGGCGCGTGGTGAGTTCGGCGAGTACCTGCGGCGGTCGCTCACCTACAACGGCTACCGGATGACCCAGTGACCAGGAGAGCAGAGGGAGAAGCAGATGCCTGACAGCACTATTGGCTCTTTCACGCTGAACCCGAGCGGCGGGCAGATCCTGACCCCGCCGCTTGTGGAGAGAGATGCGTACGGCTACCGGATCGTTCTGGAGGGAGTCCTTCGTTTCGGCTATACGGGTGAGGTGTTCGACGCCGTCTATCGATGGGGCACAGGCGAGAGTGCCCCGCAGACGCACCGCTACCTCCGGTGGACGCCGGGCGTTCCCATCCTGGAGAGCGAGGATCGAGAGGCGCATCGCTACGTCTTCCGCATCGCGCCGGACACAAGTCTCCAGTCCTCCGGCGGTTCCATCGGCATTGGGGTCAACACGGATGCGTTCATCGACCGGTACACCATTCCGCTGTCCGAAGTACAGCGCTCCCTCTCCGGCAATATGACGATCACCGTGCAGCAGTTTGCGCTCGCCCCCACCAACCCCTGGTCTATGGTCGGGTGGATCGGGCTGCCGACCACGCTGGCGGCGGTCGGCCTCGGCATGGTGATTCGACGCCGTATGGCGCTGCGAGGGCTGGAGCAGGATCTCCTGGTGCACCTGGACCGTATCGAGCAGAAGGCCCGCGCCGCCCGCAGCGCCCTGAGCCGACAGGACAACCGCCTTCTGCCGGTCGCAGAGCGGATTTCTGACCTGCGCGCGGCGGCGCTCGCGCTGATCCGCCGGATTCAGGAGACACGAGACGTACGCCGTCAGACCAATGCGCGCCTCCTCAATATCGAGATCGGAACCCTGGAGAGTACTCTCGCCGGCCTGACAGATCCGGAGGCCCGGCGTCAGGCCGAACGGGCGCTGGAGCAGAAGCGCCGTTCTCAGGAGCTGCTCGATAGCCTGGTGCGCGCCGAGACGAACAGTACGATGCGGCTCAACAGTATCGAGGCTCTGCTCGATAACACCTGCCTCACGCTCCACAGTGCGCGCATCGCCGCGCCCGCCGCCCCTGCCGAGGAGACTCTCTGTCGCTCGCTGGACGCAGAGGTTGCCGCCATCCATGAGGCCGCCCGCGAAATGGCCCGGTGCGACACCCTCCAGGCAGAGTTGGTGGCAGCGTACAATCAAGGAAGCAATTGATTTCCAAGCTCCGTCTGCACGCTACAGGATTACAAGGGTCCCATCGTTGTGATCTTGGTGTTGGAACAGCATCGTTCATGAAGGACAGCATCGTCCCATAAGGGGAGAAAACATTCTATGCGATCCATGAGTTTTTTGCTTCTCACTGCCTTTCTTGGCCTCCTGTTTACCACGCCCGCACAGTCCCAGACGGCACGCCATCGGCGCTCCTACACGAAGACACACTGGACGCCCAAGGGCGCACGTACCGTCCATGTCAATGCCTACAATCGCCATATGAAATCCGGAAAGATCGTTCATGTGCATGCCTACAATCGGAGTAAGGCGCGACATCACTAAAGGATGGGGACGAATACTCCTCGACCTCACGTCGATTCAGGGTTGCTTCCGGGTTCCAGTCCCGAAACCCTATTACCATACCTCGCGGCAAAATCAGTGAGCCAGGGACTTTTGGTAGGCAGACGACAGATCAAAAAACGAGCAGGGCTTCCACCTGGAGAAGACGCACCTGGAAAGTGGCAAGCGGGTGGAAGTGCTGTTGCTCTGCGTTTGCATCGCTTACACTTGGACCCTGTTTTAGGTCTGCAACTGGAAGAGGAAGGCAAACGCGGCGAGATTGATCGTGCGAACCGGACCCAGTTGAGCCTCTTTCAGTTTGCCATCCGCTATCTCAAGCGTCTATTTGCCAGAAGGGGACCCTTTCCTGGAAATGTCAGATTTGTCAAATCGAAATGTGAGGGGTAGTCAGGGCTTGAGTATTAGTTTGACCTTGATATTCGCACCTGCCTTTGCCTTCGCAACATAGATATTACCTTCTACGTCAAAGCTGAGATCTACTTCGACTTCTGCTTGTTCAAGATGGACTTCTTTGTTGAGTTCCGCCCAAGTATCGATAACTGGCCTACAGACCTTGAGCAGAGTAGGTTTGAGGAGATCGATCGTCCCGTTGACTCCATCGGCAAAGCCGCCCGCAATCTGCTGACCTTGATCTTGTGGAACCTCCACTTCAACCAGGGTCCCATCTTGTAATCGTATGAGTTTCGTTGCCACTTGGGATACCCTCCTCCGCATTGGTTGGCGGATCGTTGAGATTCAGATGGACATTGACTGCTAACGATAACTCAGCGCAAAGTATCGCCAATACAGAAGCTTAAAGCCTTTGCCCAGAGAAGTTGATAGCACATTTCTATCGATCACCAACTGTACCGGCGTACATTTGACACAATTTTAGCCAATATGTGTAGTTGGGAAATGCTTTTGCAATCAATGCGGCCTGCTTTTGTTTTACAGATCGCGACAACTCCAGCGTACCGTATTCCAGTTCCTCCTGCTTCACGAGCAGTTGATCTTGTTTATGAATTTCAGCTTTTATCTGCTCGTCCTGCTTTATATATTGAGGAAGCGCCTTGTGTAAGAATTGGGAAAGGTTTTTTCGAGCAGCTTCGAATTTCTTATCGGCTAACTCCTCTTCCGGTGAAAATAGATCTGCACGATCCAATTGCTTTTCAGCCAGATCTACGACTGCCCGAAGTTGCTTATACTGCTGGCGCATCGTTGTAGTGAGTGCCCGCAGGAATGGATCTATTCGCCGTGGATCCGCGAGTTTGGCCTCTAGCTTCATCAAGAGTGCCCGAATCTCATCTCCCTTTTGCACGGCTTGTTCGACCGCCTGCCTTCTATCTACAATTTCCTGTTCTGAAGCCTGATAAGCTTGCTGAATATCTGGAGCAGAATTTTCAAGGACAACCTTTGTTGTTTCCATGTCCATATCTTTCAACTTCTCTTGTAGTGCTTCCAGTTTCTGGTTAGACTTGTCGATGATCACGTACTGCTTCGTTATCTCTTTTGTGAGGTTCTCTTTCTCGTGCGCATCGGTCGTCAGGCGCAATTTGGCGCGAATCTCACCAATCACGATATAGGCATGGGATTTGACATCGGATGGCTCGACTTCCTCACGGCAGAGATCCTGATACCGTTCGAGCGCCCTCCGTAGCTTTGGGGTTAGGAACCCGGTAAGATTCGCGATCTGTCGATCTAACTTAGCCTGCAGTTCAGATCCTATCTCTTCTACTTTGTAGTCCGGAGCCGCAAAAAAGCCATCCTCTGCGATGATAATCGACGCAGGGGTATGTGTTTCCGCAGGTCGATCGATAGGGGCCGGAGGGGAAATGTGTGTACTCTTTGCCCATCGAAAGAGAGAGAGCACCGCCGCAAAACGGTTGATCCGCTCATAGTGTGAAGAGATTTTAGTGAGTGGTACCACAGCAGGAGAGAATTTGTCCCACGGGTCGCGCCCCCCAAAATCATAACCTTCCGCGTCCAGATAAGCGGCTTGGCGTAGGTCCTTTGGATTTCCTGCATCAGGCATGCCGAGAACGGTCAAGTGTTCAGCATCCATCCGTATCAAGAGCGGAGTCTCATGAAACTTCCAGTTGCCGGGTGTATTCTCTAACCAGGATTCGATCGCCTGATAGTCGCGATCAGTACCATTCTTTCTGGCAAGATCGAGCAACGTCTTTTGCTTGATCGGCAGAACATCCACCATCAAGGCTGCCCACCCCAGTTCCAGGTTGACTAATGCGGGATGCATGATAACACGCCACCGGACCCCCTCATTGACGAGTTTGTCTGGGCCACATTCAAAATATGGCGTCCGATCTGTAACTCCCACTAGACCGATTCCTTGTCCGGGCTGCCACTCATGAAGGCCAGGGTACCTTCCGAACACAATCTCTCTAGCTGCATAGGCATCTTCTTGCAGGACAGGTTCATAAGTCCGCTGGATCGTGGCGTTATTATTCTTTGGATCCGCAAAATGAAAGATCATTTTGCCAATAGATTGTCCGTTCGCGTCGGTCGAAACGTGTAGCCATTCCATGGATTTCAATTTGAGTGCGCTGAGATTATCGTCTGCTTTCACCTCACTCCCAAACACGACGCCGCCAAACCCGTTTCCATTGCCCGTAACGCCAAACCCACCGCCGCCTCCGAGCATGGCAAGAAATTGAAGTAAATCGAGACCCGAATAGTTTTTGTCGACGAAATGGGAATAACGTTCTGTGGGTGTTTCCACGGGAGCCGGTAAACCAGATGCATGTGAAAGGACCGGGTCTGTGAGTGGGCCAGGTTCATCTCGGAATATAATGGAGTCACTCGTTCCCGCTTTGTGTGTGCGGAACGGTTCAAACGTAGTTTCATGTTGGGAAGCGCCGTCGAAGACACGATCCAGTTCTGCAACAGACTGATTCAGGCGCGCCTTCAATTCGACGGGGCCATGTTGTTTCACTGACGCTGCCATTCCCCTTTGTATGGCTTCTTCATTCGTACTGCTGCTTCGCAAGATACCGTAAGCGTCATCTTCGGAGAGACCCAGATAGTTGGTGAGGAATCCCCGCGCACCACCAAGTGCGTTGCCATCACAAAACTTTGCTAAGGATTGAACGGCTTTTCGGGCGGGTTCCGGAAGCACAGCAGTGGCAGGGTCATGCGGCGTGGTTGGAGGACTGAACGTCAGGCCATCCGGTGACACTTTCATCTTAAGGTATGGCTTCAGGTTTTCATCTACTCGAACAGACTGATAGCGCCTTGCCATATCTTGTGCCAGTAAAGCAAGGAAGTAGTCACCACTTTCCGGAGAATTGTTTGTTCGAGCCGCGAGGTATCCAGCTTCCAACTTGCGAATAACCGGATATTGTTTCCAATTCGCCTCATTCGCAGGTTTATAGCCATACTCGCGCAACATCTGATCGGCGTGATCCCACTTTTGGTCAGCGATGAACGCCGAAACAGCGGCCATCGCCTTCTGTTGCTGTGGACTAATCGCATCGTTCAGTTGCGCCAAACTGCCGGTTCCAAGAAGGATCAGGCAGAGCGAAAGTATTGACATCATGTAGCGTACATGATTTTGCAGGTATGGCTTTATCGTATTACGTCTTCGGTTATCGTGCAGCATAACGAATCCTTTCTGCAACGTAGCAGGTCGCAAAATCCGCGATGGAGGTCGGTCGGTTATGAAGTCATCCATTGGGATGGCATCTGTTTATAGAAGCCTGCCCCACACAGCGTATGAAACGTTACTTCTAATGACTATTCAGGATGCTTGAGGTAGTTTAGAAACGTCTGGCGCACTCTTTTCGCTTCAGTGGTAAATTGAGTGTCTGGCTTACTTAGCAGCAATGCCGCCAACATACGCGGGCCATGCAGGCCGGCATTGGCAAATAAGGCGTGCCAGTAACTTATCGGCGCGGTGAACTCAGGCGGAGGCAGATAAATGGGTTCGGGATAAGTTACTTCCGGATCATCCGGATTCGCCTCAATCCGGTAAGCGATCGCCTTACTAAGTTCTGTAACTGCCTGGGACGAAGGCGTTAATTTTGCGTATGTCTCAATCAGGATCGGCGGAATGCGGAACGCGGAAATAGCAGGTCCTATCGGATATTCCAGTAAGGGATGCTCAGGAATATCCCGTACTGCCTCGATCCGAGCCAGTTGGAGCAAATCACGTTGAATATCGAAATGAATGTCTTCCTGGAGAGGGTCCTCTTTCCAGATGCTATTCAAGCCTTCGATCGAAATTGCGATACCTTTCACGCCTTCTCCGATGCGTGAGCAGACAACCGCGACAACGCTGGTAGTTCCTTTCAGGATAACAGGCGATCCGCTATAACCAGGTTGAAGGGCAAAGTCGTCTTTAATCAGCAAATCCCAAGCGGGGGTCCGTTCTGCGCCACCTCTGGATGCCAGTTCAATCGGATGTCCTAATCTGCCGTCTACGGATCGAATTAAGTAACTCGGGTTAAACTGTTGAAAACCCACAGCAGAAATCGCATCCCCCTCTTTCGTTCTCGAATACAAAGGCAGTGCAGGAAGTTCTGGCAATTCCTCTACCCGCAGAATAGCCAAATCGACGCCATTCCCATCTGGATCTCCGAAAGCGATGACGGAAGCGGACAGTTTTGCCGCTAACACATTGTCTTTCCCGCCGACGTCCCTTACTACATGTGCGCATGTAAGAATATAACAGGCTCTCTGAGATGCTGACTGATGAATAACAAAGCCTGTACCGAAGGTAGACCTGCCAGGATCGCTACTCGTTATATGAACTACAGAATCGAAAATGCTCATCGCCAATTTCCTTCCAATGGATCACGACTTCATAGCGATCTTGCCATTGAGGCTGGCAGCAGATTCATTGATCGCAACAGCAAAAATCTCCTGCATGTGGTCGAATGCTCACGTATAAGCCAACAGAGGTTAAATACGACAATCGGAAAGGGATTCCTTCCTTTTGGACCGAACTTGGACGAAAATATTAAAAAAAGCAAAAATTCGGCGGCGATCCCAGCAACCTATTTTGAGATTAGTTTGAAGAGGTGGTGCGTGTTGGGCTTATGACTGTGGCGGGTGTTGAAAGGAATGAGCCGTAGTTCTGAGGAAATCTTTCCGAAGCGATTGCAATGTTTACGCTTTCACCGATCGAGGTAGAGCCTTGGAAGGGGTCGTGCGATAGACGCTCCGGATCAGGGCGACATCGCGTGTGAACAGAGGATTCGGAGCGGGATAGAGCGAGACGTTGCGCTCCAGCAACGCGATGATGTGCGGGTCGGGTTTGCCATTGAGGTTGAGGATGCGCAGGGCGTTATTCTGCTCCAGGCCGGAGGCGAGCTGCGCTTTCCCTATTTTGGTGATGCCGTTGTGGCGCAGATCAAGACAGAGAAGGACGTCGTTACAGACCAGGAAATTGGCAGCGGCCTCCGCACCACTATCTCCGAGCATATTGGCATCGGCTCCGAGGATGTGTGTGGAGGGGCTGCAACTGAAGTCGAGATGCGTGAGGGTCGGGTGAGACTGTGCGGCTTCAAAAAGAGCAGATGCTCCCTTGGATGTGATGGCGTTGCTGGCGAGGCCGAGTTCTGCCAGGGTGGTGTTCTCGCGCAGAGCGTCGGCGAGGATCCGCGCGCCGGGATCGCCGAGACGGTTGACGCTGAGCATCAGCGCCTTGATGACGGGATTTGCTCGGAGCAGATCGGCGAGCAGCAGTGCATCGGCGGCGTCGATCTCATTGCCTCCGAGATAGAGACGCTCGACGGTACGGTTTTCGTGGATGAGAACATCGACCAGCGCCGCCAGCCCGTCGTGACCGGGATAGGTGTTGACGAGGTCCAGGGTACGCAGCGTGCGGTTGTGCTGGAGCATGGCCGCGAGAGCCTTCGCACCTGTTGGGCCGACCGGGTTACGCTTGAGCCAGAGTCCCTGCACGGAGCGGTTCTGCGTCAGGGTTTCGGCCAGAACCGTAACCCCGTCTTTCCCGATCTTGTTGCAGCCGAGATAGACGATCTCCAGGGTCGCGTTGCGCTCGATCAGGCGCGCCACATCGGCCGCACCTTCATCTCCGATGCCATCCGTACCGAGCAGCAGACTGGTGATGGTAGTATTCGTAGCGAGCGCTTCCGTCACCATCCTGCACCCTGCCGGCCCGAGATCCTGCTTGCACAGGTCGAGTCGGCCATCCTCCAGCACCGTGCCGCGGGGGAAAGGCGTCGGCTGCGTCACCGGCAGATCGGTTTTAAGGTACGTGATCAGAGGCTCGATTTCCGCGGGATCGCAGGGAATGATGTCTGGGACATGATACAGCGGACAGTGGATAATCGCCTCATCGCTCATGTGTCCCTCCCCTCTCCGCTACCACGCGCACGGAACATAGTCTTTCAGAAAGTGACCGAACAGCGGCTCGGCCGGATCTTCGATCCCCTGCACGATCGGGTCGTAGATACGCGCGGTGCCGTCGATGACGTCGAGCGGCGTGTAGAAACCGCGTGTCTCCTGCAGATAGACCTTCTTGTCGTGGGGGTTCTCATCGGTGATCCAGCCAGTATCGACGCTGTTCATATAGATGCCGTCACGCGCATAGTCCACGGCGGAGGTGCGGGTCATCATATTAAGCGCCGCCTTCGCCATGTTCGTGTGCGGGTGGTTCGGCGTCTTGGTATCGCGGTTGAACTGCCCCTCCACGGCGGAGACGTTGACGATGAACCGGCGCGCAAAGGGCGAGTTCAGCAGCAGCGGCTTGAGCCGACTGTTCAGCATGAAGGGGGCGACGGAGTTGACCAGTTGCACCTCCAGCATCTCGACACTACTGACCTCCGCCAGTTTGAGCGCCCAACTGTTGACCGGGCGCAGATCGAGTGGCTGCCCATCCGCATCGACCGTCTGCGGAGCAGAGCGATCCGAGAGTTCAGGCAGTCCCTCCGAACGGATCGATCCTCCCTCCAACTGTGCGTGGGAAGGCGTCGTCTCCTGCGCGATCAGTCGACGGGCGGCCTCCGGCACGGTGTTGATCGGCAGACACTCCAACTCCTGCTCCGACCGATAGAAACTCGGAGGGCGTTTGATGGTCTGGGCAGCGTTGTTGATAATGATGTCGAGCCAGCGTTCGGATTCGAACAGGTGTTCGAGGAACCCCTCGACGGCGCGCAGGTTCCGCAGATCCAGGCCGTAGATTCGGAGCCGATCCTGCCAGAGATCGAAGTCGGGTTCGGTCTGAAAGCGCAGGGCGGCATCGCGCGGAAAGCGCGTCGTCACCAGCACCCGCGCACCGTCCCGCAGCATACAGAGTACGCTCTGATACCCGATCTTCAGGCGTCCGCCCGTTACCAGCGCCACGCGCCCTCCCAGGTCGGCGCGCTGACCGCGTTTGGCGTAGTTGAACGCCGCGCAGGTCGGACAGAGCATGTGGTAGAAGAAGTGGAGTTCGGTATAGGGAACCTTGCAGATATAGCAGTGCTCCGGTCGGTTCAGTGTCTTGACCGGAGGAACCTCCGCCTCCCGCAACGTCGCCGTCGGACGCTGCTCTCGCCGGCTCGCCACCATCGCCGTCTCTGCTTGAAGTTGCCGATCTGCCGACAGTTCCGCCTCACGCAGGGCAAGCCGCTTCCCACGTTTCCCCTTCTGGTGGATCTTGGCGATCAGAGCCTTCATACGCTCATGCGTATCGATGACCGAGGGGTCCTCCGAGATCTGCTGGAGCACCTCCAGGCAGATCGCCAGTTTGTCAGGCGGTATCTCCATACATGCAACCTCGCAACTCTCCGTAACACAATGGGCGACTGCGGGATTTGAACCCGCACCTCTCCCCTGCCAGAGAAGTGTTCTTCCATTTGAGACTAAATCGCCGTATTCATACTCTTTGATTGACGCTATGGCGGCTACGGGATTTGAACCTGCACCTCTCGCCTGAAAAGCGAGTGGCTCTTCCATTTAAGCCTAAGCCGCCCACCATTTCCTGCATTCCGGCGAACCTCATAGAGGCGGCAGCCCAACCCAGGCGCGCTTCTCAGGCCGATGCAGTTTGTCGTCCAGGTAATCGATCAGGGTGATCATGGCCTCTGCCCTGTCGTGCGCGGAGGGCGCCTCCACCTTGACTACAAGGCGAATGGCCTCGATCTGCATTTCCAGACCGTCGGCAGGATGCCCTCCACTTCGCGCCCATCGGGATCCAACGCCCGGATTCAGTCTGAAGGCAAGTGCGCAGAGGGAGGTCGTGCGACCACTGAGGTAAGGTCTTTCGGGCTTCCACGTGGCATTCAATCCTGACTCCGGCTGCATGATGGAGAGAAATGCCCCTCGCTTCCGACTCGTCCCTAAACGATAGTGGACCGTGACAAACCCTTGCTCTGCGAACAGATCCAGCTCCGTATGACAGATGGCGCGCGTCAGGAGCCGCAACTGCGCCTCCGAACCGCTCAACCACGCCAGGGGGACCGGAAGATCCCGAGGCGCTTGTGACCTGCTCAGCCTCAGGCTTCCTGGCCACATTCTACTTTGGCGGATCGGGAACTCCCACTTTTTCAACCGCTTCATCAACTACGTTCCCTCGATCCCAGCCTCTACGACGAACCTCGAAGCGATCTCGTTACAAAGGACTTTCCGGCGTTTATTTGACATTGTCCGAGGTTTCAAACTGTCCTTCTTGACAAACAGATGGCGACAACAGGAATTGAACCTGCACTTCCCTGTTGGTGGGGAGTTCTTCCATTTAAACTATATCGCCTCAGGGTGCAAACTCGGCTCTTCAGGACGCGGCAGAGAGCATCGGAGCGCATCGTTTCCGTTTTTCAGGATCGTGCAGTGTGTCGTCTATCCAGTCCAGAAGCGTCAGGTACACCTCTGCCTTCTCATGGGCGGTCGGCGTGTCGATCTCTACCCGTACCCGCAGTGCAGACTGTTGCAGTTGCCGATGGTTCCTATACGAAGAAGACCGGTCGTACCACTCCGTTCCTGTGCACGGGTTCAGCCGAAAGGCAAGTTCGCACAATATCATTAGCCGACGGCTGGTGTAGCGATCTCCCTGATAGCTGCTGCCGCGCTCCACGTGCAGGAAACAGCCCCGTTTTCCCTGGATCGACGCTCGATAGACCGCAACGACCGGCGCTTCTCCCTCCATCAGTCCCGGCTCAGTGAGACAGATTGCCTTTGTCAGCCATCGAAAATCGGCTTCGGAGCCGTTCAGCCAGGTCAGAGGGATCCGCGGCAGATCTCCATGCTCCAGTACCGGCATCCGCAGGTTCCGATTGATCCGCTCTTCAAAGAGGCCGTTGCACAGGGCGCGCAGATCCTCGACGGGGGCCGACAGAACCTCCTCCATCCCTGGAAAGTCATCCCATCGCAAATCGACACGCTCCCATTCGATGCCCCACATCGCACGCTTCTGATCTTTCGCGCTGTTCGCATGCATTGCGAATCCGCTGCCATCGCTCTCGAAAAACAGATAGAAGTTCAGAGAGTCGCGGTAGTATACGTCCGCCTGACGATGCAGTATACATCTTCCGGGAGCACGGCGTTCCAACGTCTCCGCAAATTCGCGGGGCGTCGTATCCGACAGAAACAGCGCTTCGCCGGCCGGAGGGCTATAGAGGCTGCGAAACAGGAGATGCCGATCCAACTGCCGCAAACGATAGCTCGCGCCTCCCACTCGCGCCGTCGCCATCACCGGATCGTCCTGACGGTTCTCGACGACGTGGAACTGACCGTCGGTATCCCGAATGCCATACGGGACATCGAGTTCCGGACGCTCCTCCACCACCTTCCCGTCCCCGTCGGTAAACTGGAGCAGGTGAATTGGCTTCCCCTTGTCTCCAACGCTCGATTCCGGCGATGCCCCGCTCTTTGGTCTCTTCATCGGATTCTCTCTTGACGAGCCTCTTCCATCTTGTCTCTGATCGGATCTGTGGCGGCGGCAGGAGTTGAACCTGCACTGCTACTTATGAGAGGAGCGTTCTTCCTTTTAAACTACACCGCCCGTGATGTTCGACTCCGGCGTCTCACGGCACCGTTGCGGGTGGGAGCCCGCAGCGCTCCCGCTTCCTGGGATCGAAGAGTTTTCCGTCGAACCAGTCTACCAGCGTCACGAGCGCCTCTGCCTTCTCATGGGCCGAAGGGGGATCCATGGTGACTCGAATCCGAATCGCCTGCTTTTGCAGCTTCCCCGAATTTCCCGTCACGTCGATCCAACGCAAGCCCCGACAAGCGTTCACACGGATGGCAAGTTCACACAGGATCATCAACCGGGGGCTGACGTAGTGCTCCAGAGTGTACATACCTTTGCGTTCCACAAAGAGGAATCCGCAGCGCTTTGTATCCGAGGCAGCCCGGAAGACCGCCGTTACTTTCGCCTTCGAGTCGAATAGATCCGGCTCCGTGAGGCAGATCGCACGCGCCGCCCAGCGCAACTCCTCCTCCGAACCGGACTGCCATACCAAAGGAATGTCTCGATACGTCTCCTGAGGAGGTTCCGGCTGCCAATTCCGGTAGGCCGTCTGTTTCGCGGGTCGATTCCTCATAAATTCACTCTCTTCACTCTCGAAGAATTCCAAGGCGACAACAGGATTTGAACCTGCACCTCCCCATTGCAGGGGGCGATCTTCCGTTTAAACTATGCCGCCGTGCCCGATACACATTGTCGCTATTCCAGATAGAGCGTGGTTCCGAAAGGCGCTTGCTCACCTTTCGATGTGGATGCCCAGATGATCGGAAAGGGATAGTGGGTTTCCGGGCCAAAACTGCCGTACAGATCGGTGAGATAGATGGCGACGCGCACACGTTTCTCCTTGAGGAGTTGGAGCGCCGGGTAGAAGTCCGTGCCTCCGCCTCCTTTGATCTGTACGCTTCCGGAATCGATCTTCTGTTTGAGCGATTTGCCGTCGTTGCGCACACGTTGCTCGGTCTGCACGGCGGCATCGGCGCTGATGAGATAGATGTCGCAGCCGGTACGGGTCTGGATCGACTGCACCTCCCGCGCAAAGCGGGTGAGCAGCGTATTGTCGATACTCCCGGAGGTGTCGAGGACGACACCGGCCATGCGCAGTCCGTCTTGTGGGCGATTGCCCGGTTCGAAGAAGTCGGTGCCACCGGAGAGCGAACGACGGCTGGGACGGTTCCAGTTGACCTGCATCTGCGGCAGTAGAGGCTGCGTCATCAGGCGGCGCAGGACGCGCTCCCAGGGAATCGTCTCGACGGGAAAGTCGTGACCGATCTCCCGCAACAGCCCACCGGGGCGATCTCCGGCCTGAGCACGCTTGAGACGCTGGCTCCAGATCTGCTCCTCCAGCGGCTCGTCTCCCATGCCGTCAGGGTCCAGATCCATCCCAAACCGCGCCAGAATCTCGATCAGCCGGTCCCTATATTGCAGCAGATGGTCGTAGAGCGCCTCGCTGGTCCACTGGTTCGCAGGCTTCTGGGACAGCTCCTCCTCGGTTAGTAGCATCTGGATACGCACCCCATCCTGCGGCAGCGCCAACCAGCCGATGCCTGCCAGCGTCTCGTTGATGATGGCATCGGTGCAGATATTCCAGAGAAGCGGCTCCCGGTGTCCCTTCGTCGCACGCGGAATGTGCCGCAGAGCGACATGCAGAATCTCATGGACGACGATCGCCACCTGCTCCAGCGGCAGATAGGCGAAGAAGTGCGCGCCGAACTGGATCGAGCGCCCGTTCGTCCGAGCGATAAAATCCCCCAATGTCACCACGCAGGGACACCAGAGCGCGATAGCTGCAAAACCCGGACTTTTCGAAACGGCATATCGCAGCGCGGTCTTGACGATCCGCTCCTGCGCCTCGTGCTGCATCGTCATCCTCTACACCCCACCCGCCAGGTTTTTGGCCAGATCCACGATCTCACGGGCCTTGTTGCGATAGGCCCGGTACTCGGGTGTGATGACGAGGTCGAGCAACTGGCCGCGCTTATCCACCTTTTCCAACAGGATCTCAAAGGCGAGCGTCTGGATCTCCGCGCCCGGCAGGTTGCGGTCCACCTGATCGAACTCATTGAAGATCAGGCAGGCTTTGCGATAGGTCTCCAGAGAGTCGCAGTAGGCGGCGGCGCTGTAGGCAAGACCGTAGAGGCCCGCGACCGTCTGCGGGAACATAGAGCGGATGTGGGCGATCTCGGTTCGGAACAGATCCTCCATTGGCGGCAGATCTTTGATCTCCTCCAGCACATGAAAGAACTCGATGCTGGCCGCCTCGCCGATCACTCCTCCAAGCAGATACTGCCGGATCTCCTTGTTCTTTTCGATATGCAGGATCCGGGAGACGCGCTCCCACGAGCGCGGCGTCGGGACGATCACCTGATCGACGTTCTGCTGCATCTGATTGCCGTCGAGAAAGTCCGGTTTGACCTGTATAAAAGCCAACACCTCGGGCGCGATGTCGTTCTCACGCGCCCAGGAGAGCCAGTCACGCGGTTCGCAGGTGACGTTGAAGAAGACCAGGCGATCGGCCAGTGCGGAGGAGAGTTCATAGACATTGGCGTTGTCTTCCAGGCGATTTCCCGCCGCGACGCAGACCCAGCCCGGCGGCAGCGTATACTCCCCTACTTTCCGATCCAGCAAAAGTTGATAGGCAGCGACCTGAACGCGCGGTTCGGCGTTCGCCAGTTCGTCCAAAAACAGGATGCCTTCCGAAGTGTCGTCCGGGGCCGGATAGAACTCCGGCAGCAGCCAGCGCGTGCGCTCCGTCTGCCGATCCAGAAAGGGCAGACCGCGCACGTCCGAAGGCTCGACCTGTGAGAGCATCAGCGTGATGAGTCGCAGCCCACGCTCCTGCGCAAACTGTTTCACCACCGCCGACTTGCCGATGCCGGGAGGTCCCGCGAGGTAGGCCGGATAGCGCAGTTTATAGAGTGTCTCCAGGCAGCCGGTGAGTTTGCCGGGAGTGATGGGGATCGTGTTGAGCATCGTCTATTCTCTGGCGATCAGGAGGCCGAGAGTTTCCGAACTCCGTCGTGGTGTCAATTACGGCAGAGCGACGGAATTTCCTGCCTGACACGCCGAATCACGAACCTAGATCAGCGAAAGAGCGGTTAACGCTCCTGCGGAGTTCCGGATACGATGTCACTCTAAGACAGAACCGGAAACCGGTATTAGGAATTTTCTCTCGAAGCAGCCATTGCTTCAATCGCCCTGAAGAAGCGTCCCACAAGATCACTTCGCCATCACGACTCCAACTCACCAGCGACTGACCGCCCGATGGGAATGCCAGCCCCATCGGAGACGCCTCGTGCGCGGTCAGTGTCTTCCTGAGAGTCCCATTTGCAACATCCCACAACTCGATTGCGTGCTTCGCGTTTACCGTCGCGAGGGTTGTGCTATCCGGCGAGAACGCCGCCTGTGCCACTGCACCCCGGAGCGAAACGCAGAGTAAAACCACCAGAACGCCCACAACCCGCACGATCCAACCTCGCATGTCGCCTCTCCTTCGCCCCTTAGACGATTGCCCGGACGACACGGTTACCCTCAAAGCCTCTCCTTGCCAATACCATCCAGTCGAATAGCCTTCTGTTTTCCGATACCCTACGATACCGGGACCAGGTTCTACTTACCCGGTGACATGTCGGAAATCCAGACCCTGGATGTTCCATCGTCACTCCCTGTGACGACGCGCTTACCATCGCGTGAGAATACGGCACTATTGACAGGTCCGAAATGCCCTCTGAGAGTTACCGTCTCTTTTCCTGTTGAGACCTCCCATATCTTGGCGACACTATCCTCACCGCCAGAGACGATCCGTTGGTTGTCGGGAGAGAATGCAACGGAACGGACAGGTCTTGCATGGCCCGTAAGCGTCAGCAGTCTGTGGCCGTCTGAAGCGGCAAACACCTCGACTCTCCCAGAGTCGTCGCCCACGGCAATGCATTTACCATCGGGAGAGCATCCAACAGAATTGACCTGAGTCTGTGCAGTGATTACCATCTCTTTTTTTCCTGTGGCTGCATCAAATAGATTGATTACTCCGTCACCGGTCCCCAGAACAATATGTTGACCATCCGAGGAGAACACGACCGAATTGACAAATCCTCCCCTGTCTAAGGTACGGATCACCTTTCCCGTAGCGACATCCAATATTCTGACGGCGCCATCATCACTTCCCACGACAATATGCTGACCATCCGGTGAGCAACTCATTGTATTGAGATCAATGTACGTCACCAGGGGAACGTTCAGCGTCGAGATCTTGCGCCCGGTCTGGGCATCAAATAGTTTGATTACTCCAGAGGGACTGCCGGTGACAATACGTTGGTCGTTGGAAGTGAAAGCGACATGAAAGGCAGATCCTGTGCTCGATTCGAGGGTCAGGATACCCTGCCCGGAGTCGGCATCAAAGACTTTTACTTCTCCATCGCTGCTGCCTGTTAAAATGCGTTTACCATCGCGTGAAAGCGCGATCGAACGAATCTGTACCCCAGGAACCTGCGCCGTAATGATGTCCCGCTCATCTTCCGTATTCCAAACTTTGGCAACTCCATCCTTACTGCCGGTAACGATGCGTTTTCCATCCGGTGAGAAAGCCACAGAGGTGACCGGGCCGGAATGTCCTTTGTAAGTGATGAGTTCTAATCGGGTTTCAGGCTCCCAGAGGATGGCGACATCACCCGTGGCTGAGACGATACGCTTTTGATCCTGCGAGAACGCGACTGACTTAACCGGACCTTCGTGCCCCCGCAACGTCATGATGTTCGATCCGTTGGCGGCGTTCCAGACCTTCACCACTCCGTCGCTGCTGCCCGTGACAACGTGAATTCCATCGGATGAAAACGCGACCGAATTCACGTTCGAGAGGTGTCCTTTGAGTTGTGAGATCATGTGCCGGGTGCCGACGTCCCATACCGTGGCCATCTTGTCACTGCCGCCGGCAACTATGCGTTTACCATCGGGTGAGAACGCAACAGCGTCCGCGCTGGCGGAGGGGTATTTGAGGGTGAACTCCGAATTCCCGGAGGCGGCGTCCCAAATAATGATAGTTCCATCGTCGCTGCCTGTTACGACGTGCTTGCCATTCGGGGAGAACATGGCCGCGTTGACAGGTAACGCGTGTCCTTTCAGAGCCACTGCCTCCTTCCCTGTGGAGATATCCCAGATTCTGGCCATAGAATCCTCGCCACAGGAGAGGAGGCGCTGATTATCACGTGAGAAGGCCACGGAGTGGACGGGAAGCGCGTGCCCTGACAGGGTCAGCACCTTCACATACGTCTGAGCGTCGAACACCTCGATGCTTCCGTCGCTTCTTCCCATCGCAATACGTTGACCATCGAAGGAGAATGCCACGGAATAGACCGGCCCGCTATTGTCGCCGAGCGTGTGCAGTGCGCGATTGGCCCTGCGATTCCAGTATCCCCATTCGAAGTCGTTCTGAGCATGCCGAGTCTCCTTAAGAAGGCTCAGGACGCGCTCACCATGAAATGGCTGGGTTTCCCATGCCTGTTGAATCAAATACATGTTGGAGATATAGAGCAACCTCTCGGAAGCCTTCGCGGATCTGTCGGCCCGTTGTTTCGCGTCCTCTGCACTCCGTTTCTGCCCCCAGGCGTAGACCGCGGAGGCCACGGACAGCAGAACCAGAACCGCCATCGCGAACGAGAGCAGGTGATAGACCTTGAGTTGAGCTGCCCTGGTCTGGAGAAGAGCCTCTGAATTTCGCCGCCTTTCCCGAACAATATATTCACTGGACCGAATCCATTCCCGCAGAGAATCGCTCACCCCCAACTCTTTTGCATTCGGATCCGCTAACCACTGTATGGCCTCTTCCAGTTCTTCCTCCGTCAAGAGGAGATCGGTCGGACTACCGGCATTGAACCATTCTGCGGCCCGCCTCTCCAGGTCTTCGCCCGTGGCGGCCCCTCCACCCATTTCGCTTCTCCACTTACGAAGCGATTCCCGTATCGGGCCGATGAAACGATCGTGTGTGAGTTCGTACCATTTCGCACCGCCACGCTCATCGGCTCTTATCAGATGCATGTCTTCGAGAGCCTTGATAATATCGTTCGGCAGTCCTCCGGTGATATTCTCTTCCTGAAGAACGATACCGCGCGTCCCCTGCCGGGTGATCAGGGTTGTCTCAAACCAGCGACGGATCATGCCTTCCTGATAGCCTGCATCCACAAGATCCTGAATACACCTGTCAAAATAGTCCAGAAGAGCTTGATCGACATCGCCATTGGCTTCCAAAAAGTCTGCGTTCAGAACGGTGACATTCTTCTCGACGGCGTGCAGCCATAGGTTCCGGCACACGACCTGCAACTGCACGGGTTCGACGAACTCTCCGGGGATATCCGACATTCCCATGGTGGACTTCACCGGTACTCGCAACAGATTGTCCACTAACCTCTCTGCAGCCCCGGGCGCAAAGGATCGCCCTGTGCCCTCCAGAGGCTTCTCGACAGCCAGGAGGGCGGCCTCGCGGCGCAAACGCTCCAGACGAAAACGTGTCCGCATGTGCTCCGGCAGGATGCCGACATAGGGCTCCAGTTCCGCGATATGATCTTCGCGCATGACAAAGAGCACGCGCAGCAGAGGATCCTCGTTCAGCGCCTGTCGGATCTGCTCGAAAAAACCACGTCGGTCCCGCCAGCGCTCCGGATATGCAGTCAACACCTCCTCAAACTGATCGAAGATCGCAACCCGAGGTTTCGTCATCCCATCTTCATCGATGGTATAAGGAATGGATTTGAGAAACTCGACAAGTGACAGGCTCGCGACAGCGGCGCTTGATCCCGTGGCTGTCTTTGCCCAACTCTGTACAGCATAAAATACAAAGATGTTCGGAATCTGCGCGGATGAGGAGTCGAGGGATGGCCCGTGTAATCGTGCAATCGGGAAGACGTCGAAGCGTCTCTTCAAATGATGTAAAAGTCGCGTGTTTACAAGCGAAGTCTTCCCGGCGCCGGACTGTGAATAGAGTAAAACTTCCGAGTGTGCTACGATCAGCGCTGCCAGTTCGCTCGCCTCTCGATCCCGCCCGAAGAAGCGTTTGTCGTCCTCGGGCGTGAAAGGCTGTGGACCGACATAGGGACCTGCGTCAACTTCCATTGAAGGTCTCCCATCTCTGTCGCAGTTCTGTCAGAAAAGTCTGTGTTGTCCAGCATACTCGGATATGCAGCGGCGCCGCCTCGCAATATTGACTGAGGTAGGCCCGCGCCGCCGCCATTCTGGCATTCTGTTCCTCTGTCGAAACCGTCTCCTCCACCTGAATGATCTGCACCGACATATGCGGGCGACCGATACTCTTATTCAGATAACCGACGAGTGAACGCAGGAGGACGCGGAACTCAAGATCGGTAAGTCGATAACCCAAAAATAGGAGTGAAGCCCCGGCGAATGCACTCTGAATATGAGAGGGAATGAGATTGGGGCTTCGGGAGGTGCTGATCAGAAAGTCCAGATAGTCGTCCTCCGTCAACACCAGCGACTCTTCCATTTCCGAGCGCTGCGCACTGATGATATTGACGTAGCCATGAATATGAAAAACCACTGGATTTGCTACCGTCGGCTCCTCCAGAGGCGTCGCTTCCCCCGGAATCGCCTCGTTCCATCGACAGAGTTCTCGGCGCGGATTACGTTGTCGGTGCCGTAGCGCCTTATACATCAGATCGTCATAATTGGTAGTCGCATAGACAGCAAGGGGCAGGTCTGCAAGGATCCGGTGCGGCTCGTTGGAATCGGTAAAATCCGGGGGCGGCACCGCTCGAAGGCGCTCGACGATCTCCATACGAGGCAGCAGGGGATCCCCGGGATGCTCCTTATCTCCGGTTGCGAGAAATTGAGCGACACGCGCCAGATCGTGACTATCCTCCAGAGGATAGTTGTATTTAATCGCCAGTTCCCTGGCGATATCGGAGCGCGAAGGAAGCACGCCAAACGCTGCTTCCCCTCCGATAAAGGGTGTACAGCGGCCACTCCGGATGCGGCTCAGAAGGATTCGCCACTCCCCTTCGGTGAGAGCGCTGGGGAAAGAGGCGGGTACGGTCTCATGGGTTGTCGGCAAGGGCTCTCTCCTACCTGGATACCGGGATCGACAGGCCGGTCCCGCCATTTTTCAGGATGCCAATCATGACGCTGTCAAACCTCCAGTCGCTGACGGAGTTCCATGGTGAACTCGCGTGCCGTTCCCCAATAGATATGAAGATTCAGGGAGCGGTAGTAGTTGGTCAAGTACTCCTGCGCGTTTTTCTGTTCCTCTGCGGATCCTGGAGGTGGAAGGAAGACGCCGACATTCAGGGATCGCAGGATCTGTTTTAGGCTCTGAAAGAGAACCCGCACATCCCAATCGCCCAGGCTATACCCTATGAAGAGACCTGTCGATACGGTCACCGCGCGCTTGATGGAACGCGGGAGCAGTCCGGGATCACGTGCCATATTCGCTAAAAAGAGAAGATAGTCGTCTTCGGTCAATACCAGCGATTCCACGCCATGCACCTGCCCGGTGTCCAGATATTCCAGGTGACCATGGAGATGAAAGACAATGGGATTCGGGACAGAAGGTTCGCGTTCCAACTCCGTCTCGTCGAGGATAGCGTCGTTCCAAACGCACGTCTGGCGGCGGACGTCTCTATAGTGCGCCTTGAGCGCCCGCTCCATATAGTCATCGTAATTGGTGGTCATATATACCGGAAAGGGGAGTTCGGCCAAGAGGGCGTGCGGTTCATCCGGCTCCCGAAAGTTGGGGGGAGCGAGTTTCCGGTTCTGTTCGGCAAGCAACTCTTTGGGAAAAAGCGGGTCCTGATGTTTTACGGCCAGAAATTGCGCTACTTCGACGAGATTCCCGGTATTGGCGAAGGGATATCCGTACTGCGACGCCCAACTCCTGGCGATATCCGCCCTTAACGGAAGGGAAGGCTGAGAGGCTCCGGCCCCTAGAAAGGGCAGACATGTTCCGTTCCGAACACGCTGAAGCAGAACCGTCCAGACCTCTTCCGAGAGGGAGGGAGGGCGACCTGTTTGAGCGGGATCGATGGCAATCGGCGGTTCTGCCCAGATCCTTTTCAAACCTTCAATCGAAATGGCAATCCCCCGCTGCCCATCTCCAATCCGACTGCTGACGACCGCCATCACCAGATCGGTGCCGTTCCTGACGACGGGAGAACCGCTATATCCCGGCTGCAGGAAATAGCTGTCGGTGACCGAGAGATCCCAGGCCAGGGTCCGTTCCGCCTGATCTCTGCCAGCCAATTCTATTCGATGTCCCAGCGTTCCATTGATGGGCCGCAACAGGAAATTAGGCCGGAACACCTGAAAACCGGTTGCAAAGAAGGCCTCCCCTTCTTTGGCTCCCGCCTGTAACCGCAGCACAGGCAGTTCCGGTAGCCCTTCGACCCGCACCACGGCCAGGTCCACGCCAGTACCGTCTGCATCCCCATACGCCACCACCGTCGCAGGTCTCCCGGCAGCGCAGACCATTGTCGCACCACCGACATCCCGAACGACATGCGCGCACGTCAAGAGATAGCTTGCCTGTTCGTCGGCATTGCGATGGATTACGAATCCCGTACCGAAGGTGGTATTCGCAGAATCGCTGCTGGTGATCAAGAGGACGGAATCGGAGACGCTCACAAGCAGACATCCTTTTCTAAACCGGGGCTTGCGGCTTCAGCACGAGCTTGACTTTGATACTGGCGCCTGTCTTCGCTTTGGCGACATAGACGTTGCCTTCGACATCAAAGCTGAGATTGACTTCAACTTCTGCCTGTTCCAGATGAACCTCCTGATTCAATTCTGCCCAGGTGTCCGCGAGAGGACGGCAGAGCTTAAGGAGCGTAGGCTTGATGACATCGATAGTCGCATCGACCCTGTCTGCAAACCCACCCGAGACCTGTTGCACCTGATCTGCAGGCACTTCTACTTCGACCAGCATCCCATCCTGCAAACGTATCAGTTTCGTGGCCATTCAAACACCTCCGTACTTGGGCACAACAGTCTCACGAGAAATTCGCGTCTTCTTGGGAAAGATTAAAGGACAATTACGACAAAGAAAGGCAGATTCCTGCCTTGTGATTCAGAGGATCGAGGATATCGCAGAGGGCAAGGGGCGCCGACGCCTGTTTGGTCCTCGAAGAGATATAGATACCGGCGATTAACCCGATAAGGATGCCGGTATCTATTCTCCGTGTTACTTCTCATAGAGGCGTTTGAAGGTTTTGACTTTCTCGATCATGGCGGGCTTGTTCTTGTTGATCGCTGCCTGGGGATCAAAGCCTTTGACGCCCTTGCCTTCGAAGGTGTCTTTCAGGGCGAGGCCGCCGTTGGTGACACCGGTCAGGATCGCATTGTCTTTGGTGTCGGTCTCGATCTCGCCGCCGATGACGAAGGCGACTTGCAGATAGATATACGACTTCTCCAGGTTCCGGTCGGTCGTGATCTGGGCTTTGGGGAACTGCTTCTGCCACTCCGCCTTGTCGTAGTAGTAGACTTTCGCCAGCAGGGTCATCGCCCAGGGATTGAGATAGTCGTCGGCGGAGACGGTCAGGTATTTGACGAACCCCTTAAAATCGTCGTTGCTGAGGGATTTCTGGCCCAGGTAGTAGAGATACCAGGAGGCCTCTTCCGCGGTGATCTTGTTGGCATTCAGTTTGGTCTTCAAGTCCGCCGGGGTGGACTTCCGGGCGACATCGATGATCGCCTTGACGTCCGCCATCTTGCCGACCGGGAGGTTGAGGCGGTTGTAGTGATTGTTGCACAGGCGTTCGAGATTGGCGTCTTGCCCTCCAACCTTTGCGGCGACCTTCGGCCCACCGAACAGGTGCAGGCCACGACCGGTCTGTCCTGCCTGCGAGACTCCGGCGGAGGTCATCAGGAGCAGGCCGAGGGAGAAAGAGATCTGAGTGAATCGGTTCATGGTTTCAGTTTTCCTTACATAAGGCGGCGAGTTGGATGTGTCTCCCCCGGACGGTTCCGGCCGTTCAGGGGAGCAAAGAGAGGATCAGGGGATCATGAACTTGGCGAGCGGGTTGCCGTAGAAGGCGTCCGTCTTATAGGTCGTCGGCACGACCTTGACATCGCCGCCTGCGATCACCTTGACCGGCAGAATGAAGGGCATGGCAGCGATGCCGTTGGCGGCTGCGATCCCATTGTCTACGACCTTGCCATCCTCACCGACCGTGAAAGAGGTCGTTCGGGCCAGTTGACCTTTGACCAGGACTTTGATCTCATACTCACCGGGGTTCTTGTTCAGGAAATGCGTGCCGGTGTAAGGATTGGTAGTCACCATCTTGTTGTAAGCCGAGACGTTGAAGAAGCGGAAGACGAATCCTGTCCAGCGCGGATCTGCCGGTGTGCTCGGCGGAATGAGCGTGTACTGCGGATAGCTGCTGCCTTGCTCCGAATTGCCGGTGCTGCAGATCTGCTTGCCTTTGTAGTACATATAGGCGGCGACCTGCTCCTGCTTCAGATCCCCTCGGAACCACATCAACGACATCAACTGCGGGGCCTCTTCATCCTCGGCCGTTTTCCAGCCCATGTAGCCGATCGGGAGCAGCCAGTCGTGCTCGACGTAGTAGTCCCACTGATGCGCGTTCGCCGGAAGGTTCGGACCGACATGGAACTTATTGACCGTGAACTTACCGTTGTAGAGCGTCTTGTTGGTGCTGGTCAGCGGATTCTTCAAGTTGACTTTGAAGGTGAAGGTGCCCGTCAGGGTCGTCGTATGACGCTCAGCGTCCTGGGTGGTGTCGTTCGGGCTGACGACCGGAACCACCTGGCCTTCGCTGACTTCATTCACCGGGAGCGGCATGGACAGCCAGGCGCTGCCGTCCGGCTTGAAGAAAGAGATGCTGATCTGGCTTCCGCCGGCGATCGGGCCGGCAAGGGAGAAGTTGAAGCGCGGTCTCCAACTCCAGGTGTTGTAGGTAGGCTCCGCCGCAGTAGGGGTTGGGAAGTAGCGCAGATAGCGCGTCACCATAATATTCATGGTGGTTTTGAGGACGGTGGGTCCAGCCTCGTCTGCGTTGGCTCGTGGCGTCACGGCCAGAAGCATCAGCGCGGCGGCAAAGAGATTCATTTTCGTTCGCGTTTTCATTTGATGAAGTATCCTCCGAGAATTCCGCGCCTCGATTGGTCGCGGTGTTGCAGGCAGGATACACCGCTAACGTAACATCACCATGACAACTGCGTGATATTTCGGGGAATGATCGTGATATTTCAAAAATGAGAGAGTTACGAGACTAATCGATCCGTTCAATCGCCTGAGGCAGGGTGAGGGCGGCCCCCTCCCTCCAGGCTTGTTGAAGCCGTTCAGAACCTAACGTGGTCTGTACCGCATGGAGAGTTCGTTCATAATGGAGACGACGGGAGGGAGGAAGAGGAGAGGAGATTTCGGTGCGAAGGGCGTCGGCAAAACCCAGCAGTTGAGCGGCGGCGTCGCTGCGGGTTTCTGACTGCGCCAGGCCGGCGAAGGATTCTAAGAGGGAGGCGAGGCTGGCTCGATCGCCGGCTTCCTGCCAAATGATCAGGCTCTCGGACCAACAGGCGCGGGCTGTCGTCAGGGCGTCTTGCTGATGGGCAAGTTCTCCCAACAGGGCAGACGCCTCCGCCAGTGCGGCTCGATCGCCGATTTCGCGGGAGATGAGCAGGCTCTCTTCGAGCATTGTGCGCGCCTCTGTTCCCTCTTCCAGTAGGATCTTCGCGAAGGCGGCATGATTGAGCGCGAGGGCTACTCCTTGTTTATCGTTGAGTTCGCGGCGCATGGTGAGGCTCTCGGCGTGCAGTTCGTAGGCGCGCCGGTAGTCGCCCTGTTCGCGCACAGCTCGCGCCATATAGTCGAGGACCGAGGCGATGCCGCGCCGATCGCCGAGAGCGCGACGCGCTGCCAGGCACGCCTCATAGTAGGTGCAGGCCAGGGCGTAGTCGCCCTGGCCGTAGACAAGGTTGCCAAGATTGGCCAGGACATTGGATTCGCTTCTTCGGGAGCCGATCGCCTGGGAGAGGGCCAGACACTCCTCGTAACAGGTCTGCGCTTCCGAATAGTCTCCCTGCTCCATCAGGAGGGAGCCGAGGGTGTTGAGGGTCGTCACCATGCCCTGCGGGTCTTTCAACTCTCTGCGCGCGGCAAGGCTCTCCAGCGCCCAGCGCTTCCCCTCGTCGTATTCGCTCAGCGACCATTTCATCTGCGCCATGCCGTTCAGTGCGTCGGCGCGGTTCACGGAGATCTCGCCGGGGCGGGCGAGCGCCTTTTGCAGCCATTCGCTGCCTTCCCTCGCCTTGCCGCGCGTCATCCAGAAGGGGGCAAGCAGAGCCGTCATCTGGAGTGCCGTCTCCGGTGCATTTTCCTGCGCCCAGTCCAGCGCGGTTCGGAGATTGTCGAGTTCCACCTCCAGGCGGTCGAACCACTGCTTCTCTGCCGGCGTACGCAGATGGGCCTGGGCTTCCTGGACCAGGGTCAGGAAGTAGGTCGCGTGTCGCTGCGCCAGGGCATAGCGCTCGTCCACCGTCAACTGCTCCGCGCCAAACGCGCGTATCGACTCCAGCAGGGAGTAGCGCATCTCCGCGCCGTGGTCCTCCGAACGCACGAACGAACGCTCCTGAAGCAGCGCCAGCCCTTCCAGATAGTGCAGCCCTCCCACACCGGTCGTGGCCGGCGCCGCGGCGATCTTCTCCACCGCCTCAACCGTCCATCCCCCACGGAAGACGGAGAGCTGCGCGTAGAGTTTCTGCAGCCAGGGCGGCAGCAGCAGCAGGCTGCCCTCCAGAACGGCCTGGAGGCTGCGATGGCGCTGCGGAGTGTCCTTCCTGCGACTGACAAGGAGTTCGAAGCGATGCGACAGCCGCAGGAGGATCTGCTCCGGTGTCAATGTCGCCGCCCAGGCCGCCGCCAGTTCGATCGCCAGGGGCAGACCTTCGAGTTGCTGCACCAGGGTTGCGACCGCCTCCGCATTGGAGGGCGTCAGGGTGAAGGAGTAGCGCGCCGCCTGCGCCCGATCCAGAAAGAGCTGCACGCTCGGATAGACCTGGAGATCCTCGCAGCTCTGCTGCCCATCCGGCGTGGCCAGCGGGGAGAGACTCAGGTCCCGTTCTCCCTCGATATTGAGCTTGTGGCGTGACGTGACAAGACAGGAGAGATGAGGCAGGCGCCGACGCAACTGCTGCAGCGCCTCGGTCCCCTCCTCCTGAAGGTGCTCGAAATTGTCGAGGATCAGCAGAGAGATCGGGCAGCCGCGCAAAAACTCGATCACCAGATGAACCGGATCAGACTGCGCCGAAGGCGTGAGGTCGAGCGTCTCACAGAGGGCATCGGCGATTCTTTCCGGGGAGAGAACATCGGCCAGCGGCACAAACCAGACCGCCTGCCCGTAGAGGGGCGCGAGACGACGCGCGACTTCCAGAGCGAGGCGCGTTTTACCGGCTCCTCCCTGCCCCGTCAGCGTCACCAGCGGCGGAGGCGCGTTCGGCACCGCCTTCTGCGGGGAGAGAAGCGCTGTAAGCCGCTCTATCTCCTCCTCCCGACCATAGAATCGCGTCATCGAATGCGGAAGCGTGGCGACGGGCGCCTCGGCAGGCGGTATCACGGGAGGAGCGGTTGACGGAGCGGTTGGCACAGGAGGCGATGAGGCGACCGGGGCGGGAGTGGGAAACGTGAGGCCGCTGCGCAACTGCCGCATCAGCTCCTGGGTCGCGGGCGCAGGCTCCAGGTTCATCGTCTCCTGGAGGAGGCATTCCAGCGATTCATACTGCCTGTGCGCGTCCGCCATGCGTCCGGACTGGGCGAAGAGTCGGATCAGCGTGCCGTGCGCCTCTTCGTGCAGCGGGTCGGTGGCGATCGCGCGGCGCGCCGTCTCGATCGCGTCATCGAGCTGCCCGGCAGCGGTCAGCGCATCGGTCAGGCGAACCAGCGCCTGACGGTGACGTTCCGCCAGATGCAGGCGCTCGGCCTGTATCCAGTCCTCATCGAAACCGGGCATCAGGTCGCCGCGATAGAGCGCCGCCGCGATCCGCAAAGAGGAGATCTGGCGGGCAAGGTCTGTCTCTTCTGCAGCGGCGCGGAGGGCAGCGGTAAAATCGGCAATATCGGTGGAAAAGGAGCCTTGCGCGAGACGGACGGTGGAGCGATCGGCGATCAGAACGCTTCCGGATGGAATGCCTTCCGGCTCCAGTTCACGGCGCAGGAGGGCGAGCGTCTGCCGGAATCGCTCCCGGATCGCCTCGGGATCTTCTTCCGGCCACAGCTCCTCAGCCAGTATATCGCGGGCATGGGCACGATCCGGAAAGCAGGCGAGGCGCGCCAACAGGCGCGTCATGCGGCGCGTTTTGAACGGCGGCAGGGACTGCCCGCCGCGTGAAAGGCTCACTCCTCCCAGAAGTTCGATCCGCCATACGACGTCCGTCCCTTGCGCAGTTTCCGATGTCATTGAGGCTCCAGGATGTATTGGGATGCACCCTCTATTACGACTCAAGGCCCTCTAAATCCTGCTCTCAAACGTTTCTTAACAGGGTTGTGCGATAATCTATATGTCTTTCTGCAAGCGTGATGTCTACCCTCACGCGGCTTGCGGACCTATCTGATCCCTTAGGAGAAACCGATGCAATTTTCGCGACCTGCTCGAACTCTCATCTTACTGCTTCCGGCAGCCGGACTGCTCTATGGCGCCATACGTCTGGCAGCGAAGCCAGCGGAGAAATCACCCGATTCAGCGATTATCGGCAAACAGGCCGATGGTACCTACTTTGTTCCGACCGGCCAGACCCTCAACCCTGCCGGTAAGAATCTCTCCTTCGATGGCCGCCCCATCGAGATGGCTCTGCGACCCGATGGCAAGATGATTGCCCTGATGTGTCAGCGCGGCACGCGGCTGTTCGACACGCAGACGCAGCAGTTTCTGCCGGATCTGGTGCCCGGCTCCCACAACCTCGGAGGGATCGTCTGGAGCAGAGACGGACACACGCTCTACTCTACCGGCAAGGTCGCCGCGACCAGGCGTAACGGCGCTGCGTCCCCACCGGGCGTGGTCTATGTGACCCATTTCGATGAGAGCGGCAAGGCCACGCAGACGAAACCGATCGGGTTCGAATTAAAATCACGCATCAAGCCGAATCGGAGCGCGAAAGACTCGCAGCCCTGCGGCCTGGCGCTCTCTCCCGATGAGAAGACTCTCTATGTGACCCTCTTCAACAACGGCACGCTCGCCGCCGTCGATCTCTCCACGTACGATCCTAAGACGGGCGACGCGACCTCCACCGAAGTGCCGGTAGGCAGTTCGCCTGAGCGAGTCGTCGTGAGCCGGGATGGCTCCAAACTCTTTGTCGCCAACCGCGGAGGCAAGAGTCCCGAAGCGGGCGATACGATGGACGACGACGATCCCGTCGTCGTCGATCCCAAGACCTATAAAGCGGCGACCGGCACTGTCTCCGTCGTCAATACGAAACAGATGGCCGAAGAAGACAAGGCCGTCACAAAATCGATCCCGGTCGGCCTGCAGCCGACGGATATGATCTTCTCGCCCAATGGCAATCGCCTCTTCGTCGCCAATGCGAACAACGACAGCGTCTCGGTGATCGATCCTCACACCGATGCCGTTGTGGAGACGATCGCCACCAGCCCCGCGCCGGGCGGACTGGCCGCGAGCAGCCCGAACGGACTGGCGATCAGCAAGGATGGCGGCACGCTCTATGTTACCCTGGGCGGAGACAACGCGGTCGCCGTCATCGCGCTGGATAAGGAGGCGGGAGGCATTGCGCCCGCGACCAGGATCGCGGGGCTGATCCCCACCGCCTGGTTTCCGCTCGGCGTCGTGCTGAGTCCGGAGGGGAACAGTCTCTACATCGCGAACAGCAAGGGAATCGGTTCCCTGGGATCCACCGTCACGCGCCTGCGTTCCGATGGAGCCTCGACGCCGGAAGCAGGACCGGGCGGCAACCTCCAGCCCGACAGCCTGACCGGCCATAGCGTCTACTCCATTCTCGGCAGTCTGGGCGTCATTCCCGTGCCGAACAAGGCCATACTCGCGCAGATGACCGCCACGGTGTCTCGCAACAACCACTTCGACCGCATGGCGCAGGCGATCGGCGAGAACAACGAGGGGCTGTTCTGGCAGCGCTTCAAGCACGTGGTCCTGGTCATTAAAGAGAACCGCACCTACGATCAGTTGTTCGCGGATATTCCGGTGCCTGCCGGACATGTAGGCGGCGATCGCAGTCTGCTGATGTTCGGGGAGAAGGTCACGCCCAACCACCACGCGCTGGCCCATGAGTTCGGCCTGTTCGACAACCTCTACTGTAGCGGAACCATCAGCGCCGACGGGCACCACTGGCTCAACGAATCGTTCGCCGACGACTACGCCGAACGCGGCATGAACAACTATCCGCGCTCCTACCCCTGCTGCGGCACCGATCCTCTGGTCTTTGCGGGCAACAAGTTCCTCTGGCAGGCGGCGATGGACCGCGGCCGCACCTTCCAGAACTACGGCGAGTTCAATCCGCTCCCCAGCATGAAGCTCCATTCGGACACAGGCTACAACCAGAAACTTCCGGTCACCGCGGATCGCAACGCGGACGTCGCGCGCTGTGAACGCATCCTGAAGGACCTGGACAGCGAAAAGCCCCTGGCCGACCTCACCACGATCTGGTTCTCGAACGACCACACCTCCGGCACCCGCGCCGGCAGCTACACGCCCGAGTCGGATGTTGCCGACAACGATCTGGCTGTCGGCAGACTGATCGACAAAATATCGCACAGCAAGAAGTACTGGCAGGACGAGCCGACCGTCATCTTCATCGTCGAGGACGATGCGCAGGGCGGCCTGGATCATGTTGAAGGCCATCGCACGGTGGGGCTGGTCGTCAGTCCCTTCAACAAGCGCGGGCAGATCTTCAGCACGAATTTCAATCAGTTGAACATGATCCACACCATCGAAATGATTCTCGGCGTTCCGCCGCTCAATCAGTTCGATGCCGCCGCCATTCCGATGCGCAGTGTCTTCCAGGAGAAAGGCGATTTTCGGCCCTACACGTTCCACAAGAACGAGATCGCGCTCAACCTGATCAACCCGCCTCTCAAAAAGCTGGCGGGCGAACCGCGCCACTGGGCCGCCGTCTCCGCGCAGCTCGACTTCTCCGCTCCCGACCGCGCCGACCCCGAGCAGTTGACGGAGGTTCTCTGGCACCACACCCATGGATCCGAAGCCTACCCACCCCCCACCGCCTCCCGATAGCTCACCACCCAGCTTAAAAAGCCCGCCTCTCAGCAATGGAGAGGCGGGCTTTTTAGGCAAGCCGGGATATGTGCGTAATGCACACATGACGCGTGATTTGGATCACACAATCGACGACCCGGCGACCTTATACTGAGAAGCAGAAGAACAAAGTGAGTTCCAGCCCCCTGAAGGCACTTCCTGTTACACGGTTTTTCTACTTCGCTTATGTCTCGGCGACGCAGCGGTTGCGGCGAACGGGAAGAAAGGTCGATCCTCATAATGTTACGTCATCCCATCGTCGGAGCGGGCGTCTTCAGTGTCTGCGCACTGTTGTTCGGCGGCGCCGCCCATGCGCAAGTCAATGGAGGCTTTGAAACCGGTGATCTGACAGGCTGGATCTCCAGCGGGTACACGGCGGTGGAGCAGTCTACGGTCAATCCGACCACCGACGGCCACTATGCGAGTTTTCAGATCGCCCCGACGGCAGGCACGTATCTGGCGCTCGCAGGCACCGATCACTTCGGAGGAGTCACTTCCGATCCCTCCTCCAGCAGCGCGTTGGAGACGTTCCTCGGCCTGTCTAGCGGCACGCTGAACGCGCTGGCCAATCCCGATACCGCTTTTGAGGGTTCGGCCTTCAAACAGACTTTCCATGCGAACGCCGGGGATCACATCTCTTTCGATTGGGATTTCGCGACCAGCGAGACCTCCGCGCCGGTCAACAACGATTTCGGCTTCTACACGCTGAACGGCACGGCCTTCGCACTCGCCGACACGAATAGCGTGCTCACCTCCATCCTCGGCGGCCTCTCGGCGCCCTACGATCAACACACCGGTTTTGCGACCAAAACGATCACCATCCCGACGACCGGCAACTACACGCTCGGCTTCGGCGCCATCAACGCCGACGACGACACGGTCTCTTCCGCTCTCCTCGTAGACAACGTGCATAGCGACGCGGGCGACCCCGGAACTCCCGACGTACCCGAGCCTGGCTCAGTCGCGCTGCTCTTCGGGGCGGGTATCGGCGGGCTGCTGCTCAAGCGCAAAGCGAAATCACGCCGTTAAGACAAGGCGCTACGACAGAAAGGAGAGAGAATATGTCAGACGCTTATCTGGGAGAGATCCGAATCGTGGGTTTCACCTACGCGCCGAAGGGCTGGGCCTTATGCAACGGCCAACTTCTTAGCAGATCCCAAAATCCGGGGCTGTTTCAGATCGTGGGAACGACCTACGGAGGGGACGGTGTCAACGACTTTGCGATACCGGACATGCGCGAGCGGATCCCGATCCACGCCGGTGCGGGCCAGGGCCTGACGCCTCGGGCCGTGGGAGAGTCCGGAGGACAGAGCAGTGTGGTTCTCACGTCCGATCAGATCGGGCACTCGCACCCTCTCGTCGCGGTTTCGGACCCGGCCACGGCGACAGATCCCAATGCGCAGACCATCGCCCAGGCGGGCAGTAAGATGGGCAACATCTACCATGCCGCCACCAATATGGTCGCCATGAACGGCGGCAGCATCACCTCCAGCGGCGGAGTGGCGCAGTCGCACGAAAATCGGCCCGCGCATCTGGCCGTCACCTTTATCATCTGCTTGCAGGGCGTCTTCCCGCCCCGATCTTAATAGGAGACCATCATGGCATCACCCTTTGCCGGTGAGATCAGAATCACCGCAGGCAATCTGCTTCCCAAGGGCTGGGCTTACTGCAATGGCCAACTCTTGCCGATCAATCAATTCCAACTCATGTTCGCACTGCTCGGCACTTTCTATGGCGGCGATGGGCAGACAACGTTTGCCCTGCCGGATCTGCGCGGTCGTTTTCCGATACACGCTTCCGATCCTGCGGACGTCGGAACGAGCGGTGGAGCGGAGAGAGTCGTGTTGACGGCCGCGAATCTTCCGGACCACAGCCACACCCTGATGGCTTCCGCCGACACCGGCAACACGATGTCGCCGGCAGGCAAAGCGCTCGCCGTCACGGCACGTCGCACACTCTATGCACCCGTGGCCGATACCACCCTGGCAGCGCAGGCCATCGGCGTCGGAGGCGGGAGTCAGGCGCATGACAATCGCCCGCCCTACCTGACCCTCAACTACATGATCGCGCTTGAGGGCGAATTCCCATCCAGATTTTAAGGAGCATTGCAATGGCAGAACCATACGTCGGGGAGATCCGAATGTTTACGGGCGACTATGCGCCCAACGGCTGGGGCTTATGCGACGGATCAACCGTCTTGCAGGAGGACTTTCCCACGCTATTCCTGGTGATCGGCACCACCTATGGTGGAGATGCAACGCACTTCAACCTGCCGGACCTGCGCGGACGCGCTCCCATGCACGCCGGACAGGGGCCGGGTCTCTCGAACAACAACCTGGGCGCTGCAGGCGGCGCAGAGTCCGTCATCCTGACCGAAAATGAGCTGCCTGCCCATACCCATGCACTGCATGGCCGATCCGGTCCCTCCACATCGAGTTCGCCTGCCGGTAATCTGCTGGCACAGGCAAGTTCGGGAGCGGTCTATAAGAGTTCCGGCACTCCGGTCGTTCTGGACCCTGCCTCCGTCTCCGCCACGCCGAGTGGCGCGCACGACAACATGGCGCCGTTTCTGGCGGTCAACTTCATCATCGCCCTCTTCGGCGTCTATCCGTCGCCGAACTAACTATATCCGCGGTACTTCAGGCAGACCTGTCGTTACCCGCAAGGAGAGTATCGATGCAAACTCAAGAGAGGCAGGTTCGGCACGACGAGACTCCTGCCGACCTCCTGCATTCCGGCGATCCGCGCCCTGCGCCCAGCCGCCGCACCTTTCTGATCGGCGGCGCGACCGCCGGACTGGTGGCCGCGGCGACGACGCAGCTTTCGGCGCAGGCGCAGGCCGCGGAACCAATCAAGACGGAGAATCCGCTCCCGGCGGCCGCCATCGGCTACTGGGAAGCGCAGACCGCGACCGTCAAGCCCGCGTCACGCCTGAGATGGGGCGGCCGCAATCTGATCGACAACGGCGTGCGCGTAACGGTGCATGGCCTGGGCAGCGGACATCCCGACCCAACGATCGCGGCGTTCTCGCTCTTCGCCCACTTCCCAACACCGCAAGCAGGCGTCAGCGTCCCGTTTCACGCCTGGGACTATCGCAGTGACATGCTGAATCACCGCAGCAGCCCCGTGAGTTTCTGTATGCCTGTCGATCGGATGGACGGCTTGATCCTCTCCGTCGTCTATCCAAAGAAGAGCACGACCGAGACGGACGGCACAGGCGTGCGAACAGAACATATCTGCCGCTTCAGTCCAGCAGCCTGGAACAAGCAGCCGAAACTCCGCCAGGGCGTCTATTTCGTAGCGCTGCCCGACTCCGCTTCGAATGCGCTTCCCAATTGGGAAGAGTGCCGCTTCGTACCGGAATATGAAGAAGGCAGCCTGATCGGCGGCACCCTGTGGCAGGATTCCCATCCCGTCGCCTTCCACTACCTGATCCTCTCCGTGGATCCAGTGAAAACCTCACCGGACGCCATCGCCTGAACCGCCCAACTCTCAGAGGGCATTTCATCAATCTGAAAGGCAGGAGCATAATCCTGTTAATCCTGTAAATCTTGTCAATCCTGTCTAAAACCTCCCCCAACCCCCTCCTTCGCAAGGAGGGGGCCGGGGGGAGGTTTGGACAAGATTTACAGGAGGGGTATGAGGGAGCCGCCACACGCGGTGAAAATCCAGGCTGGCGCAATTCGCGTCAGCCTGTCCAGCGTCGTCGCGCCGCAGAAGGCGCTGTTTCAGGGAGCGGGTATAATGGGAGAGCATTTCACCACGCAATCGTTGCGTGACTTCAGGGAGAACCGCCTCATGGCAGAGCCGTCGGTCAACAAGCGCGAACGGGTAACCCGACTTCTGCAGGAGGCCATTCTCTGTGGCCAGTTGAAACCCGGCACACGTCTGCCGGAGATCCGGCTGGGCCGGGAACTCGGTGTCTCGCAGGCGATCGTGCGCGAAGCGCTTCAGGAGTTGGAAGGTCTCGGCCTGATCGCCAAGAAGCCACGGCAAGGCTCCACTGTCATCGAACTCGACGCCGACGATCTGGTACAGATCTATCAGGTGCGCAGCGAGTTGGAGTCGCTGGCCTGCGCGCTCACGACGCGCGCCTATACTCAGGCGATCCATGAGACGCTGCAAGCCTCGATCGATGGCATGCGCGCCGCCGCCCTGAGCCTTGACTTTCTCGCCTACTCCCGCGCCGACGTACAGTTCCACCGCAATATCTGGGCGGCCCAATCCAATCGCTTCCTCGAAAAAACCCTGGAGTCGGTCTGCCTGCCCCTCTTCGCCTACGACCAGATCCGGCGTGGTGCGACCACCTCATTGGACTATGCCCGCGTCACCCGCCAACACGAACTCATCCTGAGCGCCCTCCGTGCCGGAGACCCGGACCGTACCGCCCGCCTCATGAGACGCATGATGCAGCGCTGGCTCCGCATTCATCTCAGCGAATATGAACGCATCGACCAGGATGCCCGCGCCACCGACAACAACACCATCGATGCCTTCGCCTACCTGCGCAGCCAGGCCAGCCAACTTCTCACCGAATCGAATTCTTAATTACGAATATTTAATCGATTAAGCGTTGTCACCCATGCATACTCACATCGTCGCAATAGGGAGAACCCGATTATTCTCTCCCAGTCTCGCCATATCGAAAGGAATGCGCCTCAGACGCTTGTCAAAACAGAGTATCTATGCTATGATGTCTTAATCGATTAAATCCTGTTTCCGTTCGCAGATTGCACGTTTTTGAAGTAAGGCGCAGATCTGGTTCATGGGAGAACCCGAATGCATTCACCCGACATTGAATCGATGCCAACTCGACAAATGCCGACGAGCTGGCTCGTGTTAAAAGCCGGACCGCTCTCAGTCGCTTTCGATCCTGTCACGGCTGCGTTGCGTCACATTCGGTTAGGCAGTCACGAAATCGTGCAGGAGATCTATGTCGCGGTACGGGACCACATCTGGGAAACGGTAGCGCCACACGTTTCCGGATTGCGTGTCGAGGCGGAGGAGGATGGTTTCAGGCTCACCTTCGACGTCCTTTGTCAGGCAGAGGAGATTAAGTTTGCGTGGAGAGGCGAGATCTCCGGGGATGCACTGGGAACGGTGCACTTCCGGATGACGGGACAGGCGCAGACCACATTTTGGAAAAACCGAATTGGCCTCTGCGTACTGCATCCGAGTGATGCGTGCGCCGGTCAGCCCTGTTTGGTGGAGACGACCGACGGTCAAATTGCTTCCTCCCGCTTTCCGGACCTGATCTCTCCGCATCAACCGTTTCTAAATGTTCGAGCACTCGCACACGAAATCGTACGGGGACTTTGGGCAGAAGTACGATTCGAAGGCGACACTTTCGAGATGGAGGATCAACGTAACTGGACGGACGCCTCCTTTAAGACCTATTCAACTCCCATCGCCTTGCGCCATCCCGTAGAAGTTCAGGCGGGAACCACGATCCTACAATCCGTAACCCTGACACTGCACACAGGAGAGGCCGTCACATCGCCTCCTTCCCCTTCGCAGGATCCAGCGGCAGTCGTTGCCATCTCACAGTTCCCCGACACTCCCACAATCACGGAAACGCCCGTTACCATCCGACTCACCAAAGAGTCTCCCCTCCCCTTACCGCAGATCGGCCTGGGCGTCGCCAGTCACAATGTTCCCCTTTCCACGCGGGAGATCGACCAGTTGAAGGCGCTCTTGCTTTCTCATCTTCGTCTTGATCTGACACTCTCAGATCAGGACTGGGAAGCAAAGTTGAACCGTGCCTCTGAGGAGGCGCTTGCCCTGGACGCGCGTCTGGAGATCGCGTTGTTCCTATCGGAGCGGGCGAAGGAGGAGATGGCGGGATTGGTGGAGGTATTGGAGCTATGGAAGCCGCCTGTTCTGCGCTGGCTGGTCTTTCGATCGGGTGAGAAGACGACATCGGAGGAGATCGTACAGACTGCTCGCAGGCGCCTTCACGCTGCCACTCCTGACGCGCAGATCGGGGGTGGCACCAACCACTATTTCGCCGAGTTGAACCGGGAGAGACCCTCCGGTGACACGCTTGACTGCATCTGTTATTCGATGAATCCACAGGTCCATACATTCGACACTCCGTCGCTGATGGAGAACCTGCCCGGTCAGGCGGAGACCGTACGGAGTGCGCGCGCCTTCTGGCCGAAGCTGCCCATCGTCGTCTCTCCGGTCACGCTGAAACCCCGCTTCAACCCGGACGCCGGTGCTGAGCGCGCGACTGCCGAGAGTGCAGACACGCTGCCGTCTGCGGTGGATGCGCGGCAGTGTTCCCCAGTAGGGGCGGCGTGGACATTGGGGAGCCTGATCACGCTGTGCGCAAGCGGGGCGCATAGTGTCACCTACTACGAGACTACCGGGTGGCGAGGCGTCATGGAGACCCAGGCAGGCACACCGCTCCCGGATCTGTTTCCTTCCGTGCCGGGCGAACTCTTTCCGATCTACACTGTTTTCGCGGATATTGGAGAGTTCAAAGGCGGTCTAGCCTCGCCTCTGGAATCGAGTGCGCCACAGCGCGTGGCGGGGATGGTATTCCAGTCCGGACACCGCCGGGCGCTCCTCTGCGCCAATCTCACCGCCGAACCGCAACAGGTACAGTTTGCGTGCCGCTCTACTGTCACACACCTGAGGGTCCGGCAACGAGATACGGACGTGCCAAAACCGCCTTTACGGAATCCTGAACAGCAACCCTCCGTCGGTTTTGGGAGCGACATCCCGGTGAAAGAGGGCCTGGCCGAACTGGAACTTCCGGCGTATGCGTATGTGCGACTGGATTGGAAGGAGTAAGGATGTGAAGAACCTTCGGGGCGGTCTGATCGGGTGCGGGTTCTTCGCCCGCAACCATATGCACGGTTGGAGTGAGGTTGCCGGAGCGGACATCGTGGCGGTCTGCGATGCGGAGCCGATGCGCGCAGACTCCTTTAAACGCGATTTCGGAGTGCCGCAGACCTATGGCGACGCCGAACAGATGCTGACCACCGAAACGCTCGATTTCGTGGACATCGTGACACAACCGGGTTCGCACCGGGCGCTCGTCGAGTTGGCTGCTGCGCACGGAGTGCCTGCCATCTGTCAGAAACCGCTCGCGCCCGAAATGGCGGACGCAGAAGCGATGGTCGAGGCGTGTCAAAATGCAGGGGTTCCGTTGATGGTCCATGAAAACTTCCGGTGGCAGCGACCGATGCGCGCGCTTCAGAAGCAGGCCGCCGACCTCGGCCCGCTCTTCTTTGGGCGCATCAGCTTCCGCACCCCCTACAACGTCTATGCGGATCAGCCCTACCTTGCGACCGATCCACGCTTCATCATCGCCGACCTGGGCGTCCATCTCCTCGATCTGGCGCGGTTCTTCTTCGGAGAGGTGGCCCAATTGACATGCCACACACAGCGCGTCAATCCACGCATCCAGGGTGAAGACGTCGCTACGATCCTGCTGAAGATGCAGAACGGTGCGACCTGCCTCGTCGATATGAGCTACGCCTCGCAACTGGAGGAGGATCTCTTCCCGCAGACCCTGGTGCATCTGGAAGGCAGCGAGGGTTCCACAACCCTCGGCCCTCACTTCGCTCTGACCACAGTCGTGAACGGCAAGGCAACGCACCAGGACGTCTCGCCCCACCTCTATGCGTGGAGCGTTCCGCCGCGCCACGCGACTCAAGAGGCGGTCGTCGCGCTCCAGCAGCACTGGGTGGACTGCCTGCGGACAGGCACCTCTCCCGAGACCAGCGGCGTTGACAACCTGAAGACCCTGGAACTGGTTTTCGGGGCGTATCAGTCCGCGGAGCAGAGACTTCCCTTCGAGACGAGGCAGACATCATGAGTTCCGACCGCATCCTGGCCACCTACCTGATCGAGACCCCCGCTCCGGTCGAACGTGCCGCAGAGGTGATCGCAGGCGAACAGTCGTCCGGCACCTTTGTCGCCGTGCCGGGTGAAACACCGGAACTGAAGGCGCGCTTCGGTGCCAGGGTCGAACGCATCGACCTGCTGGATACCGTAGACACCCCCGCCCTCCCAGGATGCCGCCCTCCAAAGCGCAGCGCCGTCCCTATTCAGTATCAGCGCGCACACATCGTCCTCTCCTTTCCGTTCGAGAATGTCGGCGCGAACCTGCCGACGCTGAACGCCACGGTCTGCGGCAATCTCTACGAGTTGAGTGACCACTCCGGCCTGCGCCTCCTGGATCTCGAACTCCCCGAGGCGTTCGCGGACACCTATCCCGGCCCGCAGTTCGGTATCGAGGGAACCCGTCGCCTGAGCGGGGTCTACGATCGCCCACTCCTTGGAACGATCATCAAACCGAGCGTCGGCCTCTCTCCGGAGCAGACAGCGGCGCTGGCCGCCGAACTGGCCGAAGCCGGGCTGGACTTTATCAAGGACGACGAACTGATGGCGAACCCGCCGCACTCGCCGTTCCACCTGCGCGTGCAGCGCGTCATGCAGGTCCTCAATGCGCACGCTGACCGCACCGGCAAAAAAGTGATGTATGCGTTCAATATCACCGACGAACTGGACGCGATGCGACGCCACCACGACACCGTGCTGGAAGCGGGCGGCGACTGTATCATGATGAGCCTCAACAGCGTCGGCCTCGTCGGAGTCGCCGCCATGCGCCGCCATAGCCAACTCGTGATCCACGGCCATCGCAACGGCTGGGGAATGCTGACACGCTGCCCCGAACTGGGCATCGCCTTTCCCGCCTATCAGAAACTCTGGCGCCTCGCAGGCGTGGACCACATGCATGTCAACGGCCTCCAGAACAAATTCTGGGAGCCGGACGATTCCGTGGTGGCTTCTCTCCATGCCTGTCTTACTCCCCTCTTTTCCGGCGGCCAGCGAGACTATCTCGCCATGCCGATCGTCGCTTCCGGACAGTGGGCCGGTCAGGCTCCCGAAACCTATCGACGCGCCGGCACCACCGATCTGATCCACGTCGCCGGTGGCGGCATCATGGCGCATCCCGGCGGCCCCGCCGCAGGCGTCGCCTCGATGCGTCAGGCATGGGAAGCCGCCGTGCAGGGCATTCCTCTGGAGACCTACGCCCAGGAACATCCCGAACTCCAGCAAGCCATCACGAAATTCGGAGGACTGCGATAAATTTGAATTTGCCGGATGGGTTGCTGTTAAGTTTTTATGGGGATGACTTCACGGGTTCCACGGATACGATGGAGGTCCTGGCGAAGGCAGGGCTGCGGACGGCGCTCTTTCTCGAACCACCGTCAGGCGAGATGTTGTCGCGATTTGATGGGTTGCGTGCGGTGGGTGTGGCGGGGGTCAGTCGGAGCCTCACGCCAAGGGAGATGGACCGTCAACTGCCGCCGATTTTTGGATCACTGAGACATCTGGGGGCGCCGCTGTTTCATGTCAAGGTCTGTTCGACGTTTGATTCTGCGCCGGAGATTGGCAGTATCGGGCATACGATCGGGTTGGGACGGCGTGTGTTTGGGTCGGATTTTGTGCCGTTGGTGGTGGGGGCGCCGGCGCTCCATCGGTTCTGTGTATTTGGAAGTCTGTTTGCGCGATCCGGGCCGGAGAGTGAGGTCTTTCGTCTGGACCGGCATCCGACGATGTCACGGCATCCGGTGACGCCTATGGAGGAGAGTGACCTGCGCCTGCATCTCGCACAGCAGACGTCGCAAGGGATCGGTCTGATCGATGTTTTGCAACTGGATCTGCCACAGGAACGGATGTGTGAGGAGGTCGATGCATTGACAAGCGCAGGCCAGGAGATCGTGCTTTTCGATACGCTTACGCCCCAGCATCTGACGGTAGTCGGGCAGTTTTTATGGCAGAGAGCGCTGTCGCATCCACCTCTCTTTGTCGTTGGCTCCTCCGGGGTGGAGTACGCGTTGGCCGGCTATTGGCAGGCGCAGAATCTTTTACCTGAGCCGCCGGAGTTTCCCGCCGAGGCGGTGGAACAGATCGTGGTGGTGTCGGGGAGCTGTTCACCGGTGACGGCGCGGCAGATTGCGTGGGCGGAAGCGCGCGGTTTCGCGGTGATAGCGCTTGATCCGATAGAACTATTGGAGGCGGAAGCAGTAGAGGCCAGATGGGAGACGCCTCTCCGGGAGGCATTGGCTGCACTGGATCAGGGCCGGAGCGTGGTTCTGCATACCTGTTTGGGGCCGGAGGATCCGCGTCTGGTGGCGACGAGGGCGTACCTTGCACAGACCGGCGAGGATGGGAGCGGGAGAGAACTAGGACAGAGGTTGGGCCGCTTGCTGAAGACCCTATTGGAGCGGAGCCGGGTGCGGCGCGCGGTCGTGGCAGGCGGGGATACGTGCGGCTATGCGGCCCGCGAGATGGGCATTACGGCATTGGAGATGGCCGCGCCTATGGCTCCGGGTTCGCCGTTGTGCCACGTCTATGCCGAGGACAAGATTATCGATGGCATGCAGATTCTATTTAAGGGAGGGCAGGTCGGTCGTATCGATCTGTTCGGAAGCATTCTCAAGGGATCGGTGTAGCAGAAAGGAACTCAGACCGTGACGACGATCGCGTTGATGGGAGCGGGCGGCAAGATGGGCTGTCGCCTTACAGACAATCTGAAGGATCATCCCGATTATGAGATGCTGTATATCGAGGTGCATGAGGCGGGACTGGACCGACTGGCTGCGAAGGGCGTGGTTCCTACTCCGCGGGATGCAGCCCTGGCACGGGCGGAGGTGGTCATTCTGGCGCTGCCGGATGCTCTGATCGGGACGATCTGTCGGCAGATCGTCCCCCAACTTCGGCCGGGCACGCTTGTGATGGGATTGGATCCCGCAGCGGGCTATGCGGGCGTTTTTCCTGAGCGCGCCGACATCTCCTACTTTGCCGCGCATCCCTGCCATCCGCCTCTCTTCATGGAAGAGCTGACGCGGGAGGCCCAGACAGATTGGTTCGGCGGCTATCATGCCCGACAGAGTGTGGTCTGTGCGCTCCTTCAAGGGCCGGAGGCGCACTACACGCTGGGCGAACAGATCGCGGCGGCGATGTACGCTCCGATCCTGCGAATGCACCGGATCACGGTCGAGCAGATGGCCATTCTCGAACCGGGTGTCGTGGAGACCACCTGCGCCTCGTTCGTCACGGCGATGAAGGAGGCGCTGGACGAGTCGATCCGTATGGGCGTGCCAGCGGAGGCCGCCTGGGATTTCGTGATGGGCCATATTCGCATCGAACTCGCGATCGTATTCGGTTATGCCGGCTTCCCCTTCTCGGATGGAGCGCAGTTGGCAATACGGGAGGCACAGTCGAAACTGCTGCAGCCGGACTGGAAACAGAACGTTCTCTCTCTGGAAGCGATCCGGGAGCAGGTCGCCGCCATCACGCACTCGCCGGGAAATGATCGATGAAGATCCTGATTATCGGCGGAACGGGCCTGATCAGCACCCCGATGACACGGTTCCTGCTGGCGCGCGGCGGCGAGGTCACGGTCTACAATCGCGGCAAACGGTCACCGCATCTGCAGGACGGCGTTCATCAGATACTCGGTGACCGCACCGACTATGCCGGCTTCGAGGCGACGATGCGGGCCAGGGAGCCGTTCGACGTCGTGATAGACATGATCTGCTATCAGCCGGAAGAGGCGCGGAGTCTCTCGCGTGCTTTCGCCGGTCGTATAGGACATCTTATCGTCTGCAGCACGATCGACGTCTATGCCAAACCGGCGGGTCGCTATCCGATCATGGAGGCGGAACCCCACCGTCCGCCGCCCTGGGACTATGCCCGGAAGAAAGCGATTCTAGAAGGGCTGTTGCAGGAGGCGCACCAGCGCGGCGACTTCCCGGTAACGATCATCCGCCCGGCCCACACCTACCACGACGGCGGCACCTTGCTCCACAGCCTGGGCGGCAGAACGACCTATCTGGATCGGCTGCGCAAAGGCAAACCGATCGTGGTGCATGGAGACGGCAGTTCGCTCTGGGGATCGTGCCATGCGGAGGACGTCGCGCGGGCCTTCGCCGAGGGGGCGGGCAACCCCGTGACGTTCGGCAAGACCTACCATACCACGGGAGAAGAATGGATGTCGTGGAACCGCATTCATGCCACGGCCGCGGAGGCACTGGGCGCGCCGCCCCCTACCCTCGTCCATATTCCGACCGACCTGTTGGCGCGAGTCGCGAAACGGGCCTTTATTTCGGAGGTCAACTTTCAGTACAACAACATCTTCGACAATCGCGCGGCCCATCAGGATCTGAACTTTCGGTACACCATTCCGTTCGCGGAAGGAGCCGGACGTGTCGTTGCCTGGCTGGACGCCCAGGATAAGATCGAAAACAGCGACAACGATCCCTACGACGACCGGGTGATCGCGGCGTGGGAGCGCCATAGCGCGCGCATGGTCCAGGATCTGCACGATCTCGACCGGTAGAGGAGGAGAGAAGTATGAGCCAGCGGTTACAGGTGAGCGACAACCGACGCTACCTGACCTTCGAGAACGGCGAGCCGTTCTTCTACCTGGGCGATACCGCCTGGGAACTGTTCCATCGACTGAACCGCGAAGAGGCGGATTTCTATCTGGAGACACGGGCCGCGCAGGGTTTTACCGTTATTCAAGCCGTCGTTCTAGCCGAGCACGAGTATGCGCAGCCCAATCCCTACGGCGATCTTCCGCTCCATGATAACGATCCGACGCGACCGAACGAAGCCTATTTCCAGCATGTGGACTACATCGTCGATCGGGCGGCGGAGTTGGGTATGGTCGTCGGGATGCTGCCGACCTGGGGGGATAAGTGGAACAAGAAGTGGGGCCAGGGACCGGAGATCTTCACGCCCAAAAACGCCCATGCATTTGGCGTCTATGTAGGCCGGCGCTATCGCGAGAAGCCGATTATCTGGATCTTAGGCGGCGACCGGCCCATCGAGAGTGAAGGACATACCGAGATCATCCGGGCGATGGCGGCAGGAGTGAGCGAGGGCGATGGCGGGCGACATCTGAGAACATGGCACCCGCAGGGAGGTCAGTCCTCCTCCCAGTATTTCCACGCGGAAGACTGGCTGGATTTCAATATGTACCAGACCGGTCATTCGCGCAATCGCGACTGCTACAACCTGATTGCGGGCGACTATGCGCTGACACCGACGAAGCCCTGCATGGATGCGGAGCCGGGATACGAGGACCATCCCAACGGCTTCAAAGCCGAAAACGGCTATCTGGACGCATACGATGTGCGCAAGTCCGCCTATTGGGACCTGTTCGCCGGGGCGCACGGCCACACCTACGGCTGCCATGACATCTGGCAGTTCCTTGATACCAGTCGGTTTCCGGCGGTAAGTGCGGCGCGCACCCCCTGGCGGGAGGCGATCCAATTGCCGGGCGCCTGGCAGATGCAGTGGGCGCGCAAACTCATCGACTCGCGCCCCTTCCTGTCTCGCATCCCGGATCAGGCGGTTCTGCTCTCCGATCCCGAAATCGGAGGAGATCACGTGCGGGCCACCCGGAATGACGATGGCGCGTATGCCTTCGTCTATATCCCGTCCGGCAAACCGGTCACTGTGGATCTCAGCCGCTTGTCGGGGCAGACGATCTCCACGCACTGGTACGATCCCCGAACCGGCGCCGCCACCGCGATCGGCGCTTTCCCGCAAGGTCAGGCGCAGGAGTTCACGCCTCCCTCCGATGGCCCGGACTGGGTGCTGGTTCTCGATGATGCCGCGCATGCGTTCGCAACGCCAGGTTTGTGAAGTTGAAACGCGTCAATCCTACAATGTACCCGCTTCAGCGGGTATTCGGTGCGTAGGCACCTATAGCGCAGGGCTTTAGCCCGGCGTGCCAGATGGAGCGACTATGCGCGACCTGTGATGCCGTGGTGGCGGGCGATGCCGGTATAGGTGAGGGTCGCGAACTGGTCGGGCTTCAGGAAGCCTCCGCCCCACTTGGCGTCGAAATCCTTCGTCGGTTTCGCGGCGACGACCTGCGCCGCGGTCTTGCCGCTCTTAACCATCGGTTCGACACGTGTCTGAATCGTATGCAGCATCGCGCGGAATTCGGCCACCTGCGCCCGCGTCGCCATCAGGCCGTGTCCGGGAATAATCCTTGTCGTCGCGTTCGAGAGTTTCAGGATCAGATCGAGGCCGGCGACCATGCCGCCGATCCAGCCTCTGCTGGAGTAGTCGATAAACGGATAGAAGCCGTTGAACAACAGATCCCCTGCGTGCAGCACGTTGGCTTTGCGGAAATAGACCACGATATCGGTATCGGTATGCGCAGGCGCGACATGGGTCATCGCGATCTCTTCTCCGTTGGCATAGAGGGTGAGGTTCTCGGCGAAGGTGATCACGGGCAGCGCGATCGCCGGAGAGGGAGGCGTGTGCATATTCATGAACTCGATGGTCTGATCCGTCGCCATGCGCGCGCGGGTGCTCTTCTGCGCGATAATCCGTGCTCCGCCCTTGCCGACCGCCTCATTTCCGCCCACATGATCGAGATGCCAGTGGGTATTGATCAGGGTCGTGACGGGTTGCGCGCTCAGCTCTCCGATGGATTTGGTGAGATCCGCGGCCTGGTTCGCGTAGCCGCTATCTACCTGAAGGGTGCCTTCGTCCCCGGTCAGCACCGCGATATTGCCGCCATCGCCCATGATGACGGCGAGATGATCGGTCAGTTTCACGGTACTGAGTGGCCCCGGCGTCTGCGGATCGAAGCCTTCAACGCGGGGTGAGGCGAAAGCCGACGTTCGAGTCCGCAGGCTCTCCACGGTAAACAGGGCGGTGAGGCCGACGGCGGTCGTCAGCAGTTCACGGCGATTCATACGATACACCTCTTTTCTTACAGGATCGTGACCAGCCTTTCCCGTCTGAATGCGCTTTCTTTTAGACAGGATTGACAAGATTTTCAGGATTAACAGGATTATCGTCCGTGGTACAGGTTTACTATACACTTACCTACAGATTGGGATAGAAGCGCCAGTTGGAGACGAAATCACGAGTCAGGGGCTGCTGTGTCAGGGCGGCGCGGAGCATCTCGATCGGAAGGCTGTTCTGGCGCAGGATGGCGTCGTGGAACGCGCGATCTGTCAGACCGCCCTGTTCGACCAGTTCTCCGTGCAGCGCCTTCATCTGGAGACCGCCCAGCATATAGGCGGCCTGATAGAGCGGGCCATAGTCGCCTTTGAACGAGCGCCGCACCTCGGCCTCGGCGTTGGCCGGTTCGTGTCCGACGCGTTCGATCAGCATCGCGATACATTCGGGTGCGGTCATCTGCTCCAGATGGAATTTCAGGGAGAATACGATACGGGCGGCGCGGTGGGAGCGCCAGAACAGCATTCCCAGACGGTTTTCGGGCGTGAGTGGAAATCCGAGATCCCAGAGGCGCATCTCCCAGTAGAGCGCCCAGCCTTCGATCCAGAACGAAGTGCCGACGGTGCGGCGATAGGGACGAAACCGCGACATCATAAACATCTGAAGGTGATGTCCGGGCATCAGTTCGTGCTGCACGGTTGCGCGGGCGAAGTGGGGATTGTTGCCGCGCATGCTCATCTGTTTCTGCGCGTGTGTCATCGTATCGGTCGGGAAAGAGACCTGAATCATTTCGCCGCCCAGAAAGAATGGGTTGACCAACTGCGCTTCCGGCGTCATCATCTCCATGCGCCAGGTCTCCACGGCCAGCGGCGGCAGCGTGACGAGATCGTGCTCCTGCAAGAACTCCACGGCTTCCACCGCCATCGCGCGGATCATCTCCGGCTGCTCCCCCGGCGGACGGTGCAGCGATTTGATATGCTCCAGTGCGGCGTGATGATCCGACAGTCCCAGTTCCGCGGCGGCTTTCCGGATCTCGGCCTCACACCATGCGAACTCCTTCTCCCCTATCGTGATCAGCTCTTCCGGCGTGTACGGGATCATCTCGAAGGCGAGTTCCGACGTCAGGGCTTCGCGCCCGAGCGGATCGCCGATGATCGCGCCCTTCTCTCCGCCCACCAGATGCTCTCGTAGAAAGGCCGCGTACTCTTCCAGCGCGGTTTCCGCCGCCTTATAGGGCGCGGCGACCCACCAGTTAAAGAGAGGATCGTAGCCGCTGTAGAACCGATTCCAGTGTTTCAGGGCGCTGCGCAGCGTCTCTACCGCATCGGCGGCGCGGTTGGCAACGGTCGGTTTCCAGGTCGATTTCGCTTGCGGGTCCGCCAGGAGGTCGCGTTGCGCCTGCCGAATCTGCTTCTCGGCGGCGTCCAGCAGCGTCGCCGCCGCTTCCGGCTGGACCCATTTCATTTGCAGTCGCTGCTCTTCGAGGGAGAGAAGGCCGGCTTGAAATGGAACCAGAGGCGCAGTCTCTTCAGCACGGTCCGCTTCGATCTCCAGGCGTCGCAGATGATGACGCAGACGATTTTGAAACAGCAGATAGTCGATCTGATCGTCGTGCGCCAGGGTCGTGAAATCGAGGGTTTCCAGCGCCTTCCCCCACCCTGCAAAGAACTGCCGCATCCGCTCCTGCCGTAGCGGTGATAACACCAGCGGGTACTTCCGCTCCAGACTGTGCCGATCCGCCTCGTACCGCTCCATGATCGGCCGCATCTTCCCCGGCGTCTCACTCAGCGCCTCCAGCATCGCCCCCTCGATCGTCGTCTCCTGCTCTCCTGCTGTCATCGCTGCGCCATCCTTTCCCACTTCCTACCGCTGCCGGACAGTTCGGGACGAGAGCCGCAAACTCCTCTTCGGGAACTATCCTTCGATCGGATCGTCATACGACCGTTACTGGTTAGCAGGATGTCGTACAACCGTGAAAGATTAGCAGGAAAGGATTTCAAGTAATGATAACGACGCAATTTCGTATTCGTCTATCCTGTCTCTTAGGCCTTCTGGCGCTTATACTGCCGGGTCGCTTGGCGCATGCCGACATCGACTTCAATTCCGATGGACACCCGGACCTTATCTTTCAAAACCAGTCTACCGGCCAACTGGTCTATTGGTTGATGAATGGCTCGACATATGCAGGTGGCGCCGGGTTGGCGGATCCGTTCTCCTCCGACTGGAAAGCCGTCGATACCGCAGACTTCAGCGGCGATGGGAAAGCCGACATCGTGTTTCAGAACTCAACGACCGGACAGATCGTTATCTGGTACATGAATGGGACCACCTTCATTGGCGGAGGAGCCATTTCGCTGGTCCCCTTAGCAGGCTACAAGGTCGTAGGCTCAGCGGATATCAATAGTGATGGACATCGGGATCTGGTCTTCCAGGACGCCGCTACCGGCAACATCGCCTTCTGGTATATGAACGGCCGAAGCGTGCTCGGCAGCGCCGCTCTTACCAACGTTCCCGCGTCCCCCGATCCCAATAGTCAGGTTGTCGGAGTGTCCGACGTCGATGGCGATGGGAAGCCCGACCTTATCTTTCAGAACCTCTCCACGCAGGTGATCTCATTCTGGAGTTTACAGGGGAGCACGGTCATTGGCAGCAGCACCCTCGCCTATGTGCCTGCGTCAGGCTATCGTGTTGTAGGTCTGGGAGATTTCAATGCAGACGGCAGCACGGACTTGCTCTTCCAGAATACGACCAGCGGCCAACTCGTCTACTGGCTGCTTAAAGGCACCACCCTAATTGGAGCCGCGTCTGTCTCCGCAAACGTATCTTCAGGCTGGCATGTGGTAGGCATTCGAAGTTTTACTTCCTATAGCCATCTGCCCCAGTAGCGGAGCGCCTGTTCTGTCGATAACCTTTTGTTCTCGCTCGAAGTCACACATCGAGCCGGCGTCGGCGGTGCGTTTCAAAAGATCTCTGACAGAGAGTTCAGGTTCCGGTAAGTCCCTTCTATGGGAGTCTACCGGAACCTTTAGGATGCCTTCCCGTTTCGTCGTGTCCTGACAGGGCCACGATACTGGCGCTCTGAAGCGTCAGAGCAGAGTAACGGAGAGGTTCGGCGCCTGATTCGCCCAGGTGCCGGAAGGATCCACCAGGACCAGCCGAATCACCTGCCCGCTCGACCGCAGGATGTTCAGGGGCCGTGTTCCGCCTTGCTGCATCAGGTCCGCGAGTCGGACACGGACCCAGGGAGAGGCCAGATCATCGATATAGAGAAGTAACGCCATGTCCCTGTCCAGAGCACTGGGGACGCCCTGCGAGAACGTCACTTCGAGTCGCGAGAGGCGGCCACTGGTGGCACGAGGAAGGGCGGTATTCGTGGAGTCGAACAGGATCGCCTCACCGTTTATGAAGGTCGGAACGCCGGAGAACACCTGACCGGTATTGGGCGTCTCCTCCCGAAGATACCGAGTATCTGCTTCCGCCATCTCCTCCTGGACCGTCCCAGGGGCCGACGGATCTTGCTCACGCCTCACAGACTTCTGGCCGGGGGAATGGGAAGAGGCGCTTCTGGCTTTGGCGCCTCCCCCCAGGAATCCGCCAAGCGCATCCATCGCATGCTGAACAAATCCCGGCTTCGCGGAAGGGGCCGATCTCGACATGTCCGCCCCATCAACTTCGGCCTCCGCAGCCTGAGCCGGAAGCGCCTCGTAATCAACGGATGACTCTATTCGGTATTTGAATCCTCTCGCCGTCATGGGAGGCGCCGGTGCAGGCATGACAGCGGAGCACAGGACCATTCCTGCAGCCACACCGCCGCCGGCAAAACTATCCGACCAGGCGTGTGGCAAGGCGTTGGCGACAGCGACCGTTCCTTCAACCTTCTCGCCGGCTTTGGTGCGCACAGCGACGAAGGCGGTTTCGGCGGAAGCCAGCCCATAGTCCAGCGCTTCACGGGCCAGCAGACTGCGCAGCGCCGCATTGGAGTCCTGCTGCACGTTCTCTCCATAGAGCTTGCGCTTTGCGTTCGGATCGGGGAGAGCCGTGTCGGGATCGTAGCCCAGACGCGCCAGTTGACTTCGCAATTCGTCCTGATCGTAGTGGGCGTTGGTGAGGAACTCCAGCCCCAGAACGCGACGCGCCCCAAAGAGTGCCTTGAGGGCAGGACGCTGTGAGGTAGCAGCCTCCAGGTCGCGGCGGCAAGCGGCGACTTCAACGCCGCCCTCCGCGATCAGGCGGAAGGAGAGATCGGCCGAGTCACCACGCGGGACGCGGCCCGCAACCCATACAGCACGACCCGCGGGCAGATCACCGATGTCGATCCAACTGCCTCCCTGCTGCGCATCCGAAACCGTAGCGTGCTCGACCGCTTCTGCCTTCGGTCGATTGATGGCCAGACGCACTCCGGTCAGAACAGGCGCGCCCCAATCTTCCAGCAGGGTATCCAGCGCGGTCGTGATGTCCTCCTGCTGCGGATTGCTCGTCAAGAACCGCGACACCCCGCCTCCACGCTCCGCCAGTTCGGTTGCCAGCAGGGCATTCGGCGCGGCGTCGATACAGATCACACTGATTCGCCGACGCTGAGCCTGCTGCGCCTCTTCGCTCGCCAGGCGCAATACCCGTCCCCCGTCGGAGACCTCGGCGTCGGTCACCAGGAGCGTATGTCGGGCACGGGAGCCTGCGGAGCGCGGGAGACTGAGCGCCTGCTCCAGCGCGACTCCCAGGTTCGTACCGCCATCGTCTTTATGGCCGAGCAGATATTTCACTGCGGCGGCCACCGTCTCTGATGTGGCGGCGACCGGCTTCGACGCAAACCACTTTGTCGTATCGTGGAAGAGGCCGAGGGCGAACGTGTCGTGCGGTGTCAAGCCCTGGAGGAAACGCGTCACGGTCCAGTCGGCAGCCTCCCATTTCGCGCCTTCCATCGAGCCGGAGTGATCCACCAGCAGGATCGCCTCCCGCGGAACAAGGCTCTCCGTGCGAAGGGCCTTGGGCGGCGCGAGCAGCGCCAAAAAATAGACCTGCTTGGTGGCCACATCGTCGTGCAGCAGGAGATGCATGGCGGGATGCTGGTCGGCCTGCTGTGCACGCCAGGTCAGCACGCAGTCCCGATCCGGAACCACCTCGCCCTCCCGCAGGCGAACGTTCTGCCCGTGCTCGGTGGATGAGACTTCCAAAGCATGGGTCTGGCTCCTGATACTCTCGGCGTTCTGGAGTTTCAGATCTAGCGAAAAACGGTGACCAGGGTCGCGCAGGAGCAGAAGCGGCTGGCCCTGCGCGTGGCGGGAGGCGCCCTCGTCTTCACGAACATAACGCGGAGAGGTCGTCAGGGGAATGCGCAGGGTCCAGTCCGCGCCCTCGTAACGCGCCAACTGCACATAGGCGGTCTCGACGACCACCTCCTGGTCCGGCTTCAGACCGGCCACCTGGAGGGTAAAGACATCGGGACTTTCGCGGGTCGCCAGAGTCGCCTGTCTGCCGTCCTCTTTGGCGGCTTTATACTCCGCTTCCGCATGCGCGCGCTCCTTCAGTTCTGCCTGAAGGACCACATCGCCGAAACGTACCGTCACGCCCGTGACGGACGCATCACCGGGCAGCGGAAACCGATAGACGGCTTCGAGAACTTTGTCGCACTCTTTCGCAGAATAGGCGAAGGATTGCGTCAGCCGCAGGTCGGCGAGGGGGCCGGCGATCTCACCGGTCAGATGCGTGTGTTTGAGCGGGACGAACCGGCGCGGCCCCTCCGCTTCCGGCAGGCCCGAGACGACTTCGAGCACGCTGAAACCGTCCGGACGGGAGTTCTCAAAACCTTTCGGATCAAACATCGTGGTCTCTCCTTGTACACGTTTTCGACTATAGTCACCCTTGAATATAGAGACGCAAACAACCTACATTATGAGTGACCCCTGCGGAGACGATTTCGTTTCAGGAGAACCTGGATTTCGCGTTTTTTCTTTGCGATGCCTCCTTCCCGCACGGGAACACGCACTCATCTGTGTTATTCCTGTGTGAGAAGGGTGGAACGTGGGGCGCGGATCCACGTATTTAGCACAGGAGAACTGAATACGACCGGCAGACCGTGGACTGCGCCGAGCAGCGCGTTCCGCGGATGCCCTTCGTTACCATTCGGATACTCGCTTCAGAGAAGTAATCGTGAAGAGCGCTCCGGCGTCTGCAAGAGCGCTCTACGAAGGAGAAAGACAATGAAAAATCGCTTTACTGCGATCGCCCTGGCGTGCGCCTTCCTCGGAAGTCTTAGCCTGGGAGCGACGCAGGCATCCGCGCAGCGGCGCGACCGCACCGTGATTGTGCGCACCAACACGTATGGGCATCGCCACAAGGTTGTTCGCTACGTTCGTGTGCGCCGGAACGGGCATTGGGTCACGGTGAGACGGGTCACCTGGCGCTAACCAGGCCGGATGGAATTGGCACACCGCCTTGTGCCGGCCTCCGATAACCTCCCTCCAGCGCCCCGGATGTCTCTCACGAAACCCCATCCGCTCCACTCCAGACGGTGGACGCGGATGGGGTTAATTTTGGCTCCCTGCCGGACCCTGTCTCTCCGCCCTGCTCCCTCATCCTATTCTGCGCGGTCCAACTCAAGGGCTACGTGACAGACAAAAATAGCCCGGACGTTTCACTTCACCGGTTCGGCATTCCAGACTTTGAGGTCGTCGAACCAGCCGTCCTTGCCGCCGACTCCGAATTCGAGTTTGGACTTGGTCACATGGCCGATGCCGGGAGACTTGAGGTAACCGGCGGGTTTGCCATCGATCGTGACGCGCATCTCTTCCCCGATGGTTTCGACGACAAGGTTGTACCATTTGCCTGCCTCCAGTTTCGCAGGGAAGATGGCGCGGTGATCGGCCTGCAGTTTGCGGATGGCGGCCTTGTTCGTCTCGGGGTCTTTTCTCAGTTCGATGAGGGCGTTGCTCTGACTGCCGTCGCGTTCGTCCAGGATCTGCACTTTGTCGAGGAAGACCTGGGCGCGGCAGAGGTGGCCGTAGTGGGAACCTTCGAACTTGCGGTCGTCGAACTCGACATCGATCATCGACGCGCCTTCAAACCGGATCTTACACTCCACCACGCTGTTTCTGGTGGGAAGTTCCAGCCCGAAGACGGCCGCGTGCGCCGTAATGACAGACTTGCCATCGGGAGACGGCATGTCCTTCTCGCGTGTCTGGGTGCCCTTCAACGCGCCCTTCTCAAAGGCGAAGGTGTCTACGACGTTGTGCCAGCGCTTGTCATGCTCGGCGCTCTGAAAGTCGTCGGAGAACAGCAGTTCCTTCTTCACTGCGATCGATTTAGCGGGCACGGTGTCCAGGTCGGTCGCCAGGGCAGTCGAGGCGATCAGAAGGAAGGGAGCGATCAGCAGGCGCATTTTCATGGTGTCTTGGGTCCTCTCCGCCGAGAAAAGTGAATTTGAGGAAGTGTACCCCAAAAGGTCTATCCACGGTGCCCCCTCGGGGGTCTTACTGCCGCATTGGAAATTACCCTCCTGAAATCCTGTTGATCCTGTCTAAAACCTCCCCAACCCCCTCCTTCGCAAGGAGGGGCAGGGGGAGGTCTGGACAGGATCAACAGGATTACAGCATTAAATCCAGGTATTCGAATGAGTTGGCCACGATCTTACGGCTGGAAGGAACGCCGACTGACGGGTGGCAGCGAAGGGCTGCGCGGTGGCAGGGTCCGTCCGGAGGCGCTGCGCTTCTGGTAGGCTTCCGACACCTGGGCGACGGTCAGGGTCTGCGCGGGTATCTTGAGAATTTGTCCGGTGACGGTCGCGTGCAGTTTGCCCTCCGTCATTTTCAGAGACTTGATCTGCTGGATCTCCATCAGACCGTATTGACCGGCGGAAGCGTTCAGGGATTTTGCCAGACTGCGGGTCGAATAGGTCTTCGTGCCGCCCATCGCCTCCTGCCACGCCCCCTGCCCTGCGATGTTGGTCACCAGGCCCTGCTGCAGCCCGCTCGTCATCTGGTCCAACAGGCCGGAGACACCGGGAATCTGGGTAGGTAGATCGCTCGGGAAGTTCGGGCGGAGGCTCAGGTTTCCCAGAGTGATCGAGTCGAACTCCAATCCGTCGGCGCCGACGCGGAAATAGAGGTCCGCGCTCAGGTCATCTCTCAGCGTAGGAGCGAACGCTTTCAGGGTCGCTTCCGGGCCGTTCCATTTCAACCCGAGTTTCGTGCTGCCCGGAGTCGAGCCCTTCGCCACGGTGTAGGCGACACGGATCGTTCCGGCGTGAGGGCCGGTGCGAATAAGGGCCGGCTGCCCCGCCTGCATCTCAAAATCGCCGATCTTCGTCTCGCAGCGGAAGTAGGGATCGAGTGCGCCGCCGTTGCCGCCTACTTTGAACGACAGTTGCGGCAGGTTCGATTGATAGTGCGCTGCCGCTCCCACGGCGACCAGGGCCGGCGGCATCGTCACACGCAGTTGCCCGTTCTGTACTTTCGCCCGCATCGCCCCGATCCCCAGCGCTTCGATCCATGCCTGCTCCGAATCTCCTCCGGCCGTCAGCACCTTGTCCACCGTCTGCATCCAGGGAGAGAGCGGCTGCGCAGTCGGCGCATTGGCGGCGATCCGGTTCGTCTCCCGTACCTGCGAGATGTGCTGGAAGGCGGGCTGAAAGTATCGGTTGTCTTTGAGCATCTTCCGCTGCGCCGCGCTCAGACCGCTCATATTCTCCCAACTGGCCGCCAGTTGATCGACGCGGTCATTGAAGCTCGATTTCAGCAGGGAGACCATCAGGGACTCCCAGGGGCCGGCTTTCGCCGAGGCGCAGTAGCGTCCGGCAGCCAGAGAGGTCAGAGACGCCGTTTCCGGTGGATAGCGCTCATTGACCTTCAGCGTGAGGTCGGAGACCAGTACCAGACCGGTGATAAACTCCGCCGTACCCACGACGATCCCCGCGCCACCGCCGATCAGAGCTCCTGCTCCTGCACCGGGAAGCGCCCCCGCCAGTGCGCCGATACCGGCTCCGATGGCTCCGCCCGCCACCGGGAGAGCGATCCCTCCAAACACCACCCCGGAGTAGATGACGCTGACCCCGCGGAAAGCGGCCTCCCGCTGCGTCTCCGTACCGTTGGGGCGGTTCGTGAGCGGATCGGTCACGATATCGGCGAGCGCGTTCACCATCTTCTCATAGGCGTCCTGCCCGATGATCTTCGTATCGCCGGCCTGACAGGGCAGAGCATAGCTGATCCGACGGATTTTCTGCGCGGTCGATTCCGACGCTGCGCGCCGTGAATGCGCTTTTGCGTTCTGGGTAGGCAGGAGGCTCAGACCTGCGGTAAGCGAAAATGCAAGCAGTGCGGCGCTTTTGCCGGTAAGATTGTGATTCGATGTGGTAAACATTGTTTTCACCTTTCCTGATGGATCGTATAGTTTTGATCGGTTCGTATTGTTGGGTTGAGATGCATTTCAGTCGTGCTCCGGTGCTCTGATATTGGGAGCGGGTTGTCGAGTTGCTGGATGGTCGGTCTTACAGATCGACTACAAAGTAGCGCACGCCATTCAGAAAGGTCTTCTTGTCGCGATACTGGAGGGATACCTCCGTCTTTTGCCCGTTCTCGATCATCGCGAGGTAGGCGGTGTTATTGCGCACATGGATGCTCCAGGTGCCCTGTCCGGCGTGGCGTCCGGCGGACCCGCCGTTGGCACCCGGCACGTAGATCGAGACAGAACTGTTGGAGGAGTAGGTAAATCTTCCGTCTGCGAGCAGGCGCATCTCTTTCTGGCTGCTGTATCCGCCGCTGCTGCCGCTGGAGTAGCTCGACATATAGACCAGTTTCTTATTGCGCAGTCGGGTGTTCCACTCTCGTGCAAGCGGCGAATTGTCGATGGCGCCGCCGATCGTCGGTACCTCCTGAAGGGCCGTCAGCGAGCCGAACAGGGTGTAGAGCGATTTCTGAATATTGGAAAGTTGTTCGCCCGGAGCCAGCGCCAGCAGAAAAGCGACGCGTCCCTTCACAACGGTCAGAAGCAACAGCCCGTCCATGTCCTGCTTGCCCTGATTCCGAAAGGTGAAGCCCAGCGCCGGACCGCAGCCTGTTTTGAACGTGAGCGGCGGGCCAAGACGATTCAAGAAGGGCAGGTACTTTTGCGCCTCTGCGTCCACCGCCGCCTCCAGCCCCGGAGAGCTAAGGCTCGTGACGCCGTCCATCGTTCCCGAACTCATCGCATAGACCTCATGTTCGGTCGCTCCGGCGGGTCGAAGTCGCACAGCCTCTTCAGCCTGCTCCGCTCTCCAGCCTGCCGGGAGTGTAAACTGATAGCCGGATAGCAGGCGACATTGCGTTCCTGCAGGGACATGAGAAGCGGCGGACGAACCTTCCTGAGCGAACGCATTCGGAACGCTGAGGACCGGCAGGATCGCCAGGCTGATCGCGGTCAAAGCGGTACGAATGGTAAACGAAGAGAAGTGAGTCTTGTTGGTGTACATGGTCGTCAATCCTTTCAGATGCGCATCGCCCTGCGGGTTGGAATTTGTAGGGCGCTTGATCTGATCAGAGGATAACCGACACCCCTAAACAAAACCTAAAATGCGGTTGCGTCCACCGTTTTGGAGTGTGCGGATCGTGTTCGGGGGCTTTGTGTGGCATCATTTAAGCAAAGCGAATTGGAGGAAGCATGTCCAGAGTCTATGTGTTGTATACCGG